>Ga0193751_1000014_pt1 | contig 155273 bp, 152 predicted proteins | sample L1c2metaG_FD_143050 | JGI IMG/M metagenome (GOLD analysis project Ga0193751, IMG submission 143050) | Soil microbial communities from a riparian zone of the East river system, Colorado, United States - L1c2 | ecosystem: Environmental > Terrestrial > Soil > Riparian zone | place: USA: East... | reverse complement strand
GTATTTCTTCATCCGGTATCACTCCCGTAAGTTCCGGAGCAAACAAAGAATATACAGTCACAACCGATACCGGCTACAAAGTTGCAGATGTCAAGGTGAATGGAGCAAGAGCCTCACTCTCTTCCGGTAATACCTATCTATTTTCTAATATACGTTCCAATCAAACCATCGAAGTGTCTTTTAGTCTAATCACTCCTACCCCTACCCCAACTCCCACTCCTACCCCAACTCCCACACCTACTCCTACACCTGCTCCTACAACTACCCCCTCGCTAACACCTAAGCTCCCACCTACTACCATCCCGACTTCTACTACAGCCCCTACATCCACTCCTACTCCAACCCCTGCGCCTAGTCTAACTCCCACCCCCACACCGACTCCAACCCCTAATCCAGATATCCCATTAAACCCAGTCAAAACAGTCTATACCGTTGCTCTACTTCTCCTTGCGCTGCTCGCACTCTTCTTATTTTGGAGAATCTTTCGTCGTATCTTCTACTGACCCGGTCTGTACGGTCTTCTAAAGGAAAAGAGGGGACTCATTCGGGAAGATTTTAAGCTGGCGCGAATAGAAACAAGATAATCTAATTTTTTAGAAACGGATGTTTTTCTTCCGAAAAGTTTCTCGTGCTCGCGCCGCCCTTCTCCCAAGTCTCCAAAAACATATATTCTCTTATTTTTAAATAAATGCTAAAATGAAAGCATGGGAAATAAGGTTGTCACAAGATTTGCACCGTCGCCGACCGGCGAGTTTCATTTAGGTGGTGTCCGTTCGGCGCTATATAATTATCTCTTTGCGAAGCAAAAAAAGGGCACCTATATACTTCGCAGCGAAGACACCGATCGTGAACGGTCAAAAAAAGAGCATGAGGATGGCTTTTTAGAGCTTTTTGAGTGGTTAGGATTAAGACCTGACCGGTTTTTTAGGCAGTCCGAACGAACTGAAATATACAAAAAGTATTTGGAAAAAATGATTGCGGACGGCTTTGCCTATGTTTCGAAAGAAGAAATAAAGGAAGTTGGGCAGAGGAGTGAAGTAATTCGTTTTAAAAATCCAAATAAAAAAATCAGTTTCAATGACATTGTTTTGGGTGATATTACCTTTGACACGACGGAATTAAAAGACTTCGTTATCGGGAGAAGCGTGACGGAACCTCTTTATCATTTGACTGTCGTAGTCGACGATTATGAAATGGCTGTAACTCATGTTATCCGCGGTCAGGAGCACATTGCCAATACGCCGCGCCAGATTCTGATTCAGGAAGCCATAGGCGCTCCGCGGCCTATCTATGCCCACATGCCTCTTATTTTGGGTAAAGACAAGGCTAAACTTTCTAAAAGAGATCCGGAGGTAATGCCCGCCCTAGAATTCAGGGATTTAGGGTATTTACCGGAAGCAATTATTAATTTTATGGCTCTGATCGGATGGAATCCCGGGGGAGTACAGGAAGTTTTTACGCCTGCTGAACTAGTCGAAAAATTTGATCTGCATAAAATACAAAAAAGCGGGGGAGTATTCAATATTGAAAAATTAGATTGGATAAACAAAGAGCATATAAAAAGACTGCCACCCAAAGAAATTGAAAAAAATATTTTAAAATGGTTAGCGGAGGATAAGCGCAATCCAAAGCTGGTCCCCGTTATTTTAGAGAGAATTTCAAAATGGGGAGACATCATAGAAATGGAGGCGGGAGGGGAGCTAGACGTTTATTTTAAGCAGCCGGAATATGAAAAGAAGAAGCTCATCTATAAGGACACTCCGCTTGAAAAAATTTACAGTAATTTAAAATTAGCCATTAAAGCTCTTTCGGAAATAGAAGAAAATAATTTCACGGCCGAAAATATAAAAAATGCCCTGATGTTAATTGCTAATAACTTAGAGAGTAGGGGAGCCTTGTTTCATCCGGTGCGTTTCGCACTCTCTGGGAGGGACCAGTCTCCGGACCCCTTTACGATAGCATCCATTATCGGAAAAAATGAAACATTATCTCGACTGCAAAAAGCTGTTTAGCTTTGCAACTTTTCGAATACTGATTTTGATTCTGAGCCTGACCCCTTTGGTTGTTGTCTATTCGCAGTCAGCTGAGGAGATAAAGGATAAAATTGACCAAAAAAGCGCCGATATCCAGAAATTGGAGGAACAGATTAAGGTTTATCAGAGCGAGCTCGACGATTTAGGCAAAGAAAAAAATTCTCTCAGTGTCTCACTCAAAGAGCTTGATCTGACTAAAAAAAAACTGGTCACTGACATTTCCGTAACGCAGCATGAAATTGATAAAACTAACCTTAAAATACAAGGGTTAAGTTCCGATATTGGCGACAAAGAAGTGGCTATAAAAGATCATAAAAATTCTATTGCTCTCCAAATTCGACGAACCGACGCCTTTGAGCGGGGAGACATTTTGCAAACACTTCTATCCGAAAATGATTTTACGGAAATTTGGAATGATATCGACAATATCGAGACAGTTAAAGAAATAATGCTTGAAAATATAACCAAGTTGAGAGAAACAAAAGGCGCGCTCGAAAGCGCCAGGGTAGAAACCATCGCCGCTAAAAATGAACTGCTTGCCTTCCAGGGAGAACTGGCCGACCAAAAAAAAATCGTTACGCAAAACGCCAGTGAAAAAAATAAATTGCTGGCGCAGACAAAAAATAGCGAGACTACCTATCAAAAACTCGTGCAAGAGCAGTTGACTAAGAAGCTACTCTTTGAGAAAGATTTGCGCGATTATGAGTCGGAACTGAAGTTTATTCTCGACCCGACAACGCTGCCTCCAGCGGGAGTGCTCTCCTGGCCGCTAGAGAGAATATTTGTTACCCAGGAATTTGGCGCAAAAACCGGGCCTCACCGGACCTATGCCAACGGTCATAACGGCACTGACTTTCGGGCCAGAACTCCTTTGCCGATTTATGCTATGGCGGACGGCACAGTTAAAGGAATAGGAGACACTGATGTCAGTTGTCCGGGAGTTTCTTTTGGAAAATGGATTTTTATTGAATATAATAATGGGCTCTCCAGCACTTTTGGGCATCTTTCATTCATTAAAGTAGGGGAAGGGCAAAGAGTGGCTCGAGGCGAAGTTGTGGGCTATACCGGAGGCACGGGCAGAGTTACGGGACCGCATTTGCATGTCTCTCTATATGCTTCAAAGGGGGTATCCGTAGATACCGTACCGAGCATTTCATGTCCAGGAAGGATCTTAAAACAGCCCATAGCTGCTATAAACGCTTATCTTGATCCGATGTACTATTTGCCTCCCTATGTACCTTCCCCTTAATTGTCAGCAGAATAAGAGTATGGTAAAATTCACATATGATGGACATAGAAAATAAAATACAAAACAAAGAAAGCGGTTTTATACAAATCATTATCATCATTATTATCGCTCTCCTTTTAATGCGCCATTTCGGACTTACCATATCCGGCATCTTGGCTTATTTTCATCTCACTTGGCCTGAAATTATCGGCTGGTTCCAGCAAGTTTTTAATTGGTTCAAAGATTTGTTTAATAGTGTTAAGTAGGAGAACACTATTTTTTATAGTTTTTTGAATGACCCAAACATATATTGTGCGACACGTATCTAAGAGATGAAATTTACTTACAGCCACTCGAAAGCTCGTATCCTGCTTTCTCTGCCTCTTCCCTGCTTGTAAAATAAATTCTGTTTTCAGGCTTCAGATTATTTCCGGCTGAACAGCCGATGGAATAATATTTTGTTCCCTTATTTGATGCGAAAAAATTTTTTCCATTTAAATTTTGAATCGTAGCGGAAGTTTTGATAATCTTTTCATTTTGGGACAATATGGGACTGGCACTTTGATTTTCCGTTTGATTCAGATTTTGGCTTGGATAATCTATTTTTATGTTTCCTGAGTCATTATCTTTAGATAATCTACCGAGTTCAAATGAGCCTAAGCCCACCAAAATAACAATAATAACTATCAAAATATCTTGCCCCTTCTCGTTACCCAAAAATTGCTTGATTTTTTCCATGAAATTGTTTACACTCTATCACACATATGGCCCATAGAAAAGCCGGCGGGACCGCCAAAAACTTAAGAGACTCTAATGCGAAATACCTCGGTATTAAGCTCTCGGACGGGCAACACGCTAAGTCCGGCAGTATTATCGTCCGCCAGAGAGGCACAGTTATTGTGGCAGGGACAAATGTGGGTTTAGGTAAAGATCATACCCTCTTTGCTCTCAAAGAAGGCACGGTCAAATTTGGTTCCAGGCGCAAGACTTCCTTTAACAGGACAAGTGCGGTAAAAAAAGTAGTTAGTGTAATCTGAGAGCCATTCATTTACTTTTTTCCGAAGGTGATATAATATACTTGAGAACACTTCTGATTCTTGTTCTCCCACGCTCTTGAGCTCAATCTAGCTGGAAGTTTTACCTTTCATTATAAATTCCTTCCTAGTGTGCTCAAAGGTCATAGGCCTACTTGACTAGTCTCCCGGCTTGCGAGTTAGGCATTCCGCTCTGGATATAAATACTTCTTCTTATCTCACATCTTTGAGTTTTGACTAGAAACTAGAACTGGTGTCGCGCTTTTTTAAGATTTAAGCCTCACAATTCAATTCTTTCTTCTCAGGACCAAAGGTCATCGCCCCACTTGTCCAGCGAGTGGGGCCCTCTTTTTTATATGTTCTCAACAATCAGATGGAAAGAAGATTTCCTACCTTTAATAAGTATTGGAATTTCAAACTCTCCTATTTCCTTGATCGGTTTTTCTAAGACAATAAATTCTTCGCCAATCTCCGCGTGATGTTGTTTCAGCATGGCGGCGGTAATTTCCTTTTTATGAATAGCGGAAAAAAGATGTCCCTTTTCATTCGCTTTGCCTCCAATTTTTACGAGTTTGTCTTTAATTTCGTCTAAATTTTTTAAAAGCAAACTCTCCTGCACTTCCCTCTCCAGTACAATTTCCCTCTTGAGCATTTCAAGTTCTGCTGTCGCTTTAGTCGTGGCCGTTTGCGCGAGTTTCCTCGGCAATAAGAAATTTACCGCATAACCGTCACTTACCTCTTTTATGTCGTATTTTTTGCCCACTCTCGGTACATCCCGTAAGAATATTACTCGCATCCCGGTACTTAAATCTATTAATAATTTTTTTATGTCACAAAATCAAAAATTCAGCACGGACTGACATTTTTATTGCCAATTGTTCAGCAACTCCACGGCTTTATCCAATTGCGGATCTTTTTTTCTATCTAAATCTTTTTTTGTCAGAACGATCGGATAATCCGGGGTTAGCCCTTTATCTGAAATGGAGTTTCCTTTTGGAGTTAGCCATTTGGCCACCGTAATCTTCAAAAGAGTGTCCGGGGTAATTTTAATCGCTTCCTGTACAGATCCCTTGCCAAAACTTTTGTCGCCCACTAGTTTTGCGCGGCCATAGTCTTGTAAGGCGCCCGCCACAATTTCCGACGCCGAAGCGGATCCGCCGTCAATAAGGATTATAAATTTCAAATTGTCATCAAACACATTATATCCCCTGCTTCTGAATATTTCCGGCTTCTTATCAGTGCCATAATCTTCAGAAACGATAGTTTTTCCTTCTGGCAAGAACCAGCTTGACATATCGACAGCTGCGTCTAAATATCCGCCCGGATTTCCGCGCAAGTCCAGTATTAATTTATCGGATCCAGATTCGGAAAAACTTTTAATCGCATTACGGAAAAGTCTGGCTGAATCGGCCGAAAAACTATAAAGTTTAATAACAAAAATTCTATCGGGTCTTAATTCTGTATCCAGGGTCGGTATATTAATGATGTCCCGCACTATTTTTACCTCTATCGGTTCTTGATTCTCTTCTCGGAGTATGGTGAGCGTGACGGTTGTGCCTTTCTCTCCCCTGATTAATTTGATCGCTTCATCAATATTTAATCCAGAAGTAACTTTCTTATCGATCTTTAGAATCTTATCGCCCGGCTGAATTTTCGCTCTATAAGCTGGGGTGTCTTTAAGAGGGGCGATGACCGTGAGAATCTTGTCTTTAATGCCAACTTCCATGCCAATTCCCGTGAAATTACCAGCTATTTCATCTTCAAAAGCTTTAGCCTCATCCGGGGAAAAGAATACGCTGTACGGATCATCGAGGGAGTTTACGAGGCCCGAGATAGCCCCATATACTCTTTTCTGGTCAGTCGTTTTGTCAGCTTCCGGATACTTTTCGTTAATCGTATTCCAGACTTTCCAAAAAGGGGCGAAGTCTGCGTCTGTTGTGACTTGTGTTTCTTTATTAGTGAGAGGCACTTTCTCGATCGAGGGTATATTATTGGCCCCCACTCGAATACCCCCAAAGAAAGCGCTCAGAACAGCCAGAATAATTATTAAATTTTTTGTACTACTTGAGATTTTTTTCATCAAAGTTTGCTGTCTTTATAAAATTAATTCCTACGCTTCTCCTTCTTTAAAAAATTTATTTTCCGAGAAATTATCAAAAATTTTCTCTTCTTTTATTTCCTTTATTTTAGACTCCTTGTATAGCTTAAAGCTCAGATAAATAAGCGAGAGTCCGGTAAGATTCATCAATATATCTTTCCAAGAATATGGAAAACCTAAATATGGAAGGACAGTCACCCAAATGCCTAAAATCAGAAGTATATATGCTTTACGCATCGCTCCATTGTATCAGAAATGTGCAGGCATATGCAAGCGTTTATGCATCTGGTCGCTATTTGAAATACTCGGGAGCGTTGACAGACATCCAGTCTAAAAGCTGCCGCATTATCGAAGATGCGCCCTCGCTGTTTGTGGCAGGACCGGCTTCCATAATAATCGCAAAAGCGTATTTTGGCTCTTCGTATGGGAAAAAGCCAATAATCCAGGAGTTTACTTTATTTTTAGCGACTCCAAGCTGAGCCGTACCGGTTTTGACTGCCATTTCCACGTATGGCACGTTTAGCGATGTGGCTGTACCCCCCGTCACAGCTTGTCTCATTCCCTCATGTATTACATCAAAATATTCTTTTTGCAAATCTATCCTTGAAACTTCATTTTCTTTTTCGGTGTCATTCAATAACAAATGCGGAGTCAAAAGTTTACCATAGTTTCCAATCGCAGAAACAGCTCTCACCATTTCTAACGGAGTAACTTGAAATCCATACTGTCCGATGGAAGTGTGATAGGTGTCCCCAACTCTCCAGGCATCACCCTTGAAGTTTGCGGCTTTCCATTCGGGGCTCGGAATTATACCCTGCGTTTCATCTGGCAGATCGATTCCGGTTTTGTTTCCAAAACCGAAAAGTTCAGCGTATTTTCCTATATTTGCAATCCCCAGCCCCTTTTGGTCTTTGTAACCGCCGCCAATTTCGTAAAAATAAACGTCGGAAGATACGGCTATAGCCTCTGCCATATTTGTCCAGCCGTTTGCTCTCCAGTCTTTAAAAACAGTTTTTTGATCCGGAAAATAAGGATTTGGTATTGAGATTGAGCCGGTTGAAAGAATTTTTTTATAACTGTCGATTACACCTTCAGCAAGAGCGCCCAAACCAAAAAATGGTTTGACGATTGAACCGGGAGTGTAAAGTCCGGAGACTGTTCTGTCTAAAAAGGGCTTTCTTTTATCAATCAAATAATTATTGATTTCATCCGCGTTTTCACCCAGAGACAGAATTTCCGAATCATATTCCGGAAAGCTCGTGTCGGTGATTATTTCTCCCTTTTGTAAGTCCATTATGACCCCTGCCCCGCCGGTAAAATCATTGCTGGTAGATAAATTTTTAATCAACGTAAATAACTCCGTCTGAATTCTGGAATCTATACTGGTCGTAAGGTCGTTCCCCTGCTTGGGTGTATTTATGATATTTTCTGAATGGATTACTCCCGTCGCGCTGGTCTCTATTATTTTTGATCCGTTTATCCCCTCTATTTTGTTTTGATACTCTTTTTCGAGTCCATCTTTGCCGACAAATTCACTTTGCCAATAATTCCCCTCCTTATCTTTTGCCGGATAACCCACATATCCCAATAAGTGCGAGAATCCGGGCGTTTTATAAGTACGCGTATATAACAAGGGCGTGTTATCTCCATTGTCCTCACCCTTTTTGTTCCAGGCCAACTCAAGTCCATTTCGGTCATGAATTATGCCTCTTTTTGCGAAAATATTAACATTTTTTAGAATATTGTCTTCGCCCCTTTTTTTATATTCATCGCCCTTTTGTATCTGCAGGTACGCGAGGCGAGAAGCGAATATAGCTAGTATGAAGAGAAATGAAATACCCAGAAAGTTAATCGTTTTTTTTGGAATCGGTTTTTCTATCCGGCCTTCAAATTGCTGACGGTTAAAATTTTGCAAATTTTTTGAATCGATAAATATTTCATCAGTCTCTACGAAAGTATTTTTGGCTCTTTTCCTTCTAAGTTTTTTGAAAGTCATTCCTGTACTAAAATTATATTATTAAATATTAATCATTATATTCCGCAATCAAAATTTTTTGGCGTTACCATTAAGGGATAAATTTTTTTATTTTGCGTGGAATCTTATTTTCCTTTTTATAAGCTCTAAAATTGTAAAACAAATGAGCGCCGCGATTAAAGAGACAAAAACTACATTAAAAAATCTGGCTTCCTTTACTCCGTAAAGCAGGTCGGAGAGAAAAAATAAAAGGACAGCTTCAAGAAAAAAAGAAAAGTACGCTATGCCCGCCAAGCCTAAAATAGCGGAGACCCAGACGGGCAAAAAAAGTATGGAAACGAGAAGGAGGGCAGAAGCTAAAATTCTAAGCGCCATATTCTTATCTTACTCGCTTTATGACAAAATACAAACTAGAAAATCACGCGCCAGATTGAGCGCACGAGGAGAAAGAAAATAACCAGACAAATCCCATAAAATACAATCTGATTATTGAAAATAAAGGAGAAAAAAGAAAAAGGCGAATTTTCTAAATCGTTGCCCATATCGGTGCGGAATTTTTCAATCGCGAAGGTGACAATAATAATGGGTTTAGACAGAAACTCGGGCGTGCCCTTCCCCAATATTTTTTCACCATATTTGACCGCCGCAGAATTAGCGTCAAGCTTTTGCTCATTCGTTTTATATATTATGAAGACAGAAAAAAAGACGACCAATATAAAAAATAAAATTGTAAAAATTTTTTTCCAGATCATATTGATGCGAGAAAGGATGCTAGTCCGGTGTAGTTTTCCGGCGTTATTTTTAATAATTCCCGCTTTATTTTATCACTAACTTGCAAAGCATCAATAAATTTATGAATATCGGATAAGGTTACAACTTTACCGCGCGTCAATTCTTTTAATTTTTCGTACGGCATTTTTACGCCTTCACGGCGCAAAATAGTTTGTATGGCTTCAGTAATTATTTCTGGATGAGCCTTTAAATCCTCTTTTATTTTTGTCTCATTTACTCTGATTTTACTTAATCCGTTAAGCAGGTATTCATATGCAACAAGGGAATAGGAAAAAGCTGTGCCAAAATTTCTTTGCACAGTGGAGTCCGATAAATCGCGCTGCAGGCGGGAAATCGGGAGTTTACGCCCGAAGAATTCAAAAAGCGCGTTAGCTAACCCTAAGTTCCCTTCGCTATTCTCAAATTTTATCGGATTTATCTTATGGGGCATAGTAGAGGAGCCTATAGTTCCTTCTATGGGCTTTTGCACAATCCATTCGTCACTTATATATCTCCAGATATCTTGATTTAAATCAATGAGCATATTGTTTAAACGTTTTAATCGGTCAAATATTTCTATATACGAATCATGCGGTTCAATTTGTGTGGTAATGGGGTTCCATTCAAGCGGTATCAGTCGCTTCGGAGTCAAACCGGCAATAAATTTTTCCGAAAATTTTAGCCAGTCAACTTTCGGATAAGCGGACACGTGGGCATTATAATTTCCGGAAGCGCCGTTTAACTTTACTAAAATTTTCTGCCCGAGCAGATGGCTTAATCCCCTATTTAGTCTCTGTGCAAAAACCTTCATTTCCTTGCCAAAAGTAGTGGGACTGGCGCTCTGGCCGTGAGTGCGGGCGAGCATCGGCAAGGTACCATATTTAATTGCCAACCCAGTTAGGTTATTAATAATTTCTATTATTTTCGGAACCATTACTTTCTCCAGGGAATCAGAGAGAATCAACGCGTAGGCTATGTTATTTGTATCTTCGGATGTCAATGCAAAGTGTATCCACTCTGTGACGTCTTTGAGCGAAGTATTGGCTAATTTATCCTTGATAAAGTATTCGACTGCCTTTACGTCATGATCCGTGGCTTTAATTTTTTTATATCCTCTTAATTCTATATAAGAAATAATCCTCGTGTCTTTAATAGAGAGATTATATAAGGATCTGATTAAATTCTTTTCTTTGTTTGTAAACTTTCTTAATTTGAGTTTCGCCTCCGAGAGGGCTATCAGATATTCCCCCTCCATCATCACACGATATTTCATTAACGCCTCTTCAGAAAAATAAGGCGCCAGGGCGCGAGTTTTTTCAAAATATCTTCCGTCTAGCGGATTGATTGCATATTCCATAATTTACAACTCGTATTTTTTTAGATTATTCTCTATTCTCTTCCCGATATCTCCGGTTTCAACTATAAAAATTTCTCCAGTAATTTGTTCATAAATCTGAATATACCTTCTGGATAATTCTTCCACTAATTCAGCCGGCGCTTTTGGAAGCACTTCATCATTGTATGGATCGCAATTTTCTTTAAACCACAAACGCAAAAATTCCTTGTCAAAATTCTCCGGTTCCATCCCTTTCCCTATACGCTCTTCATATGTTTTTGCCTGCCAGTATCTGCTCGAGTCAGGTGTGTGGATTTCGTCTATCAGCATCAATTCTCCGTCGGAAGTTAGACCAAATTCATATTTAGTATCCACCAAAATCAAGCCATGGCTTAGGGCAACAGCCTGTCCGCGAACAAACAATTTATTTGCTGTATTGGCTAATAGTTTCCACAATCGCTCAGAAACAATTTTTTCTTTCAAAATATCCTCGGATGAGAGAGGTCTGTCATGGTCCTCGGATTTGGTTGTTGGCGTTAATACGGGATGGTCCAATTTTTGATTTTTCTTCATGCCGTCAGGTAAAGTAAAGTCGCCAAAATTTCGCTCTCCTTTCTGATAAAGCGTCCACAAACTGGTTCCGGTGACCCCGGTGATATAACCGCGCACCACCATCTCGATAGGAATAACCTTGCATTTTTTGCCCACTACTACGTTCGGATCAGGAAAATCTATAACATGATTTGCGATAATATCCTTTGTCTGTTCAAACCAAAACTTGCTCACCCCCGTGAGGACCTGACCTTTACAGGGTATGAGAGCCAGATTGCGGTCAAAAGCAGAATATCGGTCAGTGGAAATCAGTATAACTTTATCATCCTGTCGATAAACGTCTCTGACCTTGCCGATGTATTTTTCGCCTAGGTTTTTGAAATCTGTTTTCGATAGAATATTCATATTATTAAAAATGTAATCGATAATTATTTTCCAGGGGGTGTTAAAACAATTTTTCCCGGCTCAAAAATAACTTGCCTTTTACCCTTCTCTACCACCCCAATGTCCGCGAGCTCATACCCTATATTTTCACCGATTTTCAAAATTTTTGCAACTTCTTCTTTGGGCACAAAAAGATAATAACCCACGCCCCAGTTGAAAGTTTTAAGGCAATCTTTGGTTGCTATGCCGATAACTTTATTAAAATATTCCATCAGCGGAGGTATCTTAAGCCACGAATGAATGCGATACGTGAAGGGTCGTTTATCAAATGCAATTTTTCCGACGCCGTCACCGGTGCCGGGCAAAAGCGCATGAATTTTTATTTTTGCTTTGAGCAGTGCTTCAATGAGAGCAACATATGAACGAGTAGGTATGAGCGCCTCATCGCCCAAAGTGTTGCCATTTGGAAGTTTTGTCAGAAATTGCAGAGGGAGTTCAAGAACTTTTTTAATCACCAAGCTAATACCATTGGCGTGAATACCTGAGGATGCCACTCCAACAATATGGTCGCCCACAGCCAAATCTTGCCCTGTAATCAGATTTTCCTTCGGCGCGACTATGCCGGTGACCGAACCGCTCAGGCTCGCGATCTCCTTTACCGGTGGTTTTGGATTAATTAAATAAGTTACGCTGGCGGATTCACCAGCCGGTAGTGCCATGCCAACTTCGCGGCAGATTTTCAAAAAACCCCCGGCAAAATCTCCCGCTCTTTTTTTGTCTCCGTACCATGCGCTTTTGCTTGCTTCTATTTGGTCAGTAAAAACCACAGGCATCGCGCCTTGAGCGATCACGTCATTGACTACTATCAGCGCCGTATCAATAGCGATGGAATCATAATAAGATTTTCCTGTTTTTTGGTACATCCATTCGGCTATCCAATTTTTATTACCTAAATCTTCCTGAGTTTGGCACCAAATAGGGGTTCCTTTACCGCGATAATCAAATATTGCTCCGTGTGCGTGCGTTGCCTCTTTATTGATAAAGACTCCCCTTTTGTTAGGAAATTTCAAAGTTTTCTTCCCCACTTCAATCATCGCCATTTTAAATGGCTCAATAACGGTATAATCTACGCCGGCTTTCGCATATTCGCTTTTTTTCTTAATCATTATTTATATTTTTTTTCCTGCAGATATTTTTTATATCCGATTTTCATAAGTTTTTTTCCTTTTACCTCAGTTTCCATGCTAAGTTTTTTTTTATGGGCGACTAATTTATTTTCCAGATTTTTATCTGAAGTTGCGAGTATCTGAACAGCCAACAGCCCGGCGTTTTTTCCCGCATTAATTCCGACAGTCGCGACCGGCACTCCGGGGGGCATTTGGGCTATGGACAAAAGCGAATCAAGACCATCCATTGTTTTAGTTTTTATTGGTACACCAATTACTGGAATTGTAGTCATGGATGCTGTCATTCCAGGTAAATGCGCTGATCCACCAGCTCCCGCTATAATTAATTTGATGCCTTTTTTCCTTGCTTCAGCGGCATTTTTATACAATTTATTCGGCGTCCGGTGGGCAGATACAACATTTATTTCGTAACCCACATTAAATTTTTCTAAAATTTTTCCCGCTTCGCTCATTATTTCTAAATCGGAATCTGAACCCATTATTATGCTTACTTCAATATTTTGTTTCTTCATTTTTTGTAAATATTCTTATATTGAAATATGTTTATGCGCTTTTCTTGCTTTTCTTTCTGCTTCGCTTGGCGTGTTCCCCAGTACAGTTATATGTCCCATTTTGCGCTCTTTTCTTGTTTCCATCTTACCATATATGTGAATATTTACAGCATTCATTATTTTTATTTTTTCTTCTCTTTTATATTTTGCTTTACCATTACGATTCCCCAAAATATTTATCATCACGGCTGCCCTTGATTTCGTTTTCGGTTTGAGAACGGGCATCCCGGTAATTGCTCTGATATGTTGCTCAAATTGAGAAACATTATACGCTTCAATAGTATGGTGTCCGGAATTATGCACTCTGGGCGCGATTTCATTCACTAAAACCTTGCCATTTTTTTCAAGAAACATTTCAATCGCGAAGACCCCTACGCCGCCTAAATCTTTTAAAACTTTTCGCGCAAGTTTTTTGGCTTTAATTTTTACAGCACTCGACACTTGAGCGGGAGACTTTACAATATGACAAATATTATTTTTGTGCAGGGTCTCTACTATAGCAAACGATTCTACATGATTAAAAATATCCCGCGCAGAAATTACGGCTAACTCTTTTTTGAAATTTACGAATTTTTCAGCGTAGAGCGGTCTGCCCGATAATTTCTTCAAAGCGTTTGTAATATCGTTATCATTTTTTATCAGATAATTACCCCTTCCGTCATAAGCATCAAATCGCGCTTTCAAGATAAAAGGGTAACCCCATATTTCCCCTTGTTTTTTCGCACTTTCTTCTGTTTCTATAACGGCAAATTCGGCAACAGGAATATTATGATTGGCTAAAAATATTTTTTGCTTTAATTTATCTTTTATAGTCCGTAAAATTTTAGGGTTTGGATTAACCGGCTTACCTTTTTTGGATATTTCCTCAAGTGTTTTATCGTTTACTCCCTCAATTTCAAAAGTTATAAAATCAGATAGTTTAGCCAGTTCAAGTATTTTTTTCCTATCCTTGAAACTTCCTATGATTTGCTTATCTGATATTTGCCCCGCAGGAGAATTTATAGTCGGGTCAAGAACGATAACTCTATAGTTTAGTTTATGCGCCGCATTCGTCAACATTCTGCCTAACTGCCCTCCTCCCACTATTCCGATTGTTTTATGTTTCATTTATAATGTTCGGTCTCATAAAACGCCCGAATCTCTCAAAGTCACTTCGTTTTCAGCAAAGATTTCCAAATCGCTGTCTGAGTCCATGATTATGCCGACTTTCAAGTTTTTTGACATAAATTTATCATATCATTATTTTTATATAAAACAACTTGGGGGAGCGAAAAAAGGGGGCAGCGATTTCTGCTGTCCCCTCTTATTACAACGATGAAGTTTTCAGTCCCCTGCCAATCCATGTTTCTCAAAATTAAAACCGTCCGGAAACACAATTGGCGTTGCGTTTTCGGAGGGTTTGATGAAAGCCTTAGTGTTAGTCGGCAGCTTATGTTTTAAGCACCACCACGGCTCGACTTTTTTAAATGGTGGCGATTCTTTTTCAAGTTCACTGCCATCCGTCCAATCACCTGGCCAAGGCAAGTCTACTGTCTCGGGATTTTCGGGCGGGGGGAGGGGGGCCTTTCTTGCCATATTTCCTTTTTTAGTTTTGTTTTTTGGATTTTTTCTTCTGTTCAAAGAGCGAAAGAACAGAAGCCTAATTAAATTTTATTAAAATATTTTTTTGGAGTCAAGTTTTTTATTCTATATCAGTGCTTAAAATGCCTGAACCCGGTTGTTACCATAGCGATATTATATTTATCAGCCATGTCGATTGATGCTTGATCGTTTTTAGAGCCTCCCGGCTGAATGATAGCCGAAATACCTGCTTTACCCGCCATCTCTACACAGTCAGGAAATGGAAAAAATGCTTCGGAAGAAAGAACGGCGCCTTTGAGCGAGAAGCCAAATTTATTTGCCTTGTCAATGGCTTGTTTCAAAGCGTCAATGCGGGAGGTTTGTCCGCAGCCCATAGAGATGAGTGTCGCATCTTTTACTAAAGCGACAGAATTTGATTTTAAATGTTTGGTGGCGATTGCCGCGACAAGCAGATCTTTCCTCTCCGCCTCTGTTGGAGAGCGCTTTGTGGCTACTTTTAGATCCGCCAAGGTTTCGATATGAGTATCGCGATCTTGCGACAAGATGCCGGTAAATGAGGTACGCATTTGTTTTGTCGGTAGAGCCGGGTTTTTCCATTTTAGAATTCGGCAATCCTTCTTCTCCCTTAATATTTCGCGAGCTTTTTTTGTAAAGTCCGGCGCGATAATCACTTCGATAAATAGTTTCTGTTTTTTTATAAGTTTTGCAATGTCTTCCTCTATTGTTCTGTTCGCCGCTAATATTCCTCCAAATGCGGAAATAGGGTCCGCGTTGTGAGCGGCTTTATATGCTTCTAATAAGTGTCCTTCACCTCGTACGGCAAGTCCGCAAGTATTCATGTGTTTGACAATAGCGAATGCCGGAGAATTAAAATCATAAACGGTTACAGTGGCTGCCTCGGTATCTATCAAATTATTGAAGGAAAGCTCTTTGCCATGCAGTTGAGTAAAACTCTCTCCCAGATTACCGATAAATTCTCCACTTTGATGTGGATTCTCGCCATAGCGCAGTTTTGTGCCCTGAAAGTATCCGCGAATCGCAAAGTCGTAGCGGCTAGTAACAGAAAATGCATCCCCGGCGAATTTTTTGCGCTGCGGGAGTGTAGTTTCCGCGCCCCTCTTAAGTATCTTATTTAATTGTTCATACTGATACTTGGAAGGAATGATGACAACATCCCTGAAATTTTTAGCTGCCGCGCGAATGAGCGCGACCCCCCCAATGTCAATTTTCTCAATAATTTCTTCTTCACTTCCACCCGAGTGAAGTGTTTCTTCAAACGGGTAAAGATCCACAATTACCAAATCAATGTCCCCTATTTTATACCGTTTTTTTTCTTCTTGATCATCAATATTCTCTCGGCGATTCAAAATACCGCCAAAAATTTGCGGTTGCAATGTTTTAACTCTGCCGCCAAACAGAGCCGGGTAATTTGTAATAGTTTCCACTTCCGTTACCGGAATTTTAAGCTTTCGGACGAATTCTGCCGTACCTCCCGTAGAGATAATTTTGGCTTTATTTTTATGAAGGAGTTCGACAATTTTTTCAAGTCCATCTTTATTAAAAACTGAAATAAGCGCTGAGCGGATTTTCATAAAGGAATATTAGCATAATATTATATTTTCTCAAATCGAAAAGCTGGCTATATATTCTCCTTTTGGAATGCTTTACGAAAAAGTTGATTAAAAAACCAGCGACTTTCGGGGGTCGCTGGTCGGGAGATTCGAGCGCCGCGTGTTACTTTCGAGAGCGAACCCACCAGTTTTTTTCCTTGACAGGTTTTGCTGGTTTTGGGATTTTTTCGACTCCCTCCACAGGCTTTTTGAGAGTGAGCGAGTAAAGCTCGCCATTTCTCCACTCCAACTCACTGTTGGGAACGCGCAGTAACTTCGCGGTAGCCCTTTTCAGAGCTTTTCTGCGACTCATGTAGTCTTCTGGCATATGTTTTTCCTTTCTGGTTGACTAGATTATTAGAGAGCTAATTTGTAAGCCTCCAACTTTGCTCGAGATTTAAGCGTTTTAGGTATGATGGAGGATCTCTTCAGTTTGAATTGCAAAGAACACTGCTTCCTCGGTTTCAACTTTATGCACAAGTTCCTGAACCTGATCTAGAAGTTTTTGGCGTTGCGCAAGGAAGTGATGAACTTCTGCTCCAAGCGATAACCAAATTTCTGTAGGAGGAACCGGAACCTTTACAAGAATTTCGGAAAGAGAGATTGACTCAATTTTTAATGAATCAACTTTTTCCACAATTTGCTCTTTCGAGCCATCTCTCATTCCGCTTAATGTTATTAACACCCATGCGGCAGAGCGCCGACTAATGCCCCAGTTGCAGCAAGTAAATCGGTGGGGACCGCGTCTTGAACTTTCCGACGTCCGGTCCAAAAATGTAAATTCACCCCATATGCCCTGTATATCTATATTTCCGTCGGAAGTGGCAGGGTCAAAATGAGAGGCGAAATCACCTTCGAGGGACGGTTTGTCACTATCGATCCTGTGATAGAGAGAATGAATTGAGGCATTTGGATCGGGACCAAGCAGACAATGTAAAGAGCCGAGTGTTGGCAATGTCAACAAATCAAGGTACGGTTTGATGAGAATCCGTCTCGATTCGAGGACCCTGATCCATGTTATTTGACCGAGTTTTCTGTCTCCGATCAGAAGCGACAATGAGCTGACTGGAATAGGTGAAGGCATACCTTACCCTTTCTTTTTTATTGTTAAGAACAGCCCGGGGCATACCCCATCGGTTCTACTGTCAGACTACCTTTTAATGGAATTGTGTCAAGAAAAAAGAGTAAAATAAATAAATTTAATGAAAACTGCCGTTTATTCAAATTCCGTTGTCGCCGGAGGCTTGGGTGTCATGTCAAAAAATACTCGAACGATATCTTTGTGTTTGGTGAGAGCGCTGGTTATTTCATCAGCAACTTCTGGAGGAAAATAGAAGCTCCTCCCTGTCATAAAATCGACTGTCTGCACGGCGCGAACAGCGAGAGATTGGCCATAAACACGTTCGTCGCCTTTTACTCCGACGGAATTGATACCGAGCAGCGCGACGATCAACTGGGAAATATCTTTCTCGAGGTTATGTTTTTTTAGAATATCAGCCACACTTTTATCCGCCTGTCGAACTAATTCGATTTTTTCTTTTGAAACTGGAGTGCCCACAACCCGCAAGAATAAACCGGGACCAGGAAAAGGTTTGCGTTCATATACAGCCCTCGGAAGATTCATCGCGCGAGCCAGCTCGCGGACTTCATATTTGAATAAATTTCGAAAAGGATGCAAATCCGTCACATTCCACGTGAGACCCACGTTGTGATGTGTTTTAATCATTGCCGACTCCCCCATTCTGCCGCTTTCAATAATGTCTGTCGCCAAAGTACCTTGAGCGATAAAGCCGGCATTGTACTTCCGTATCTGTTCTTCAAATATTCTCTGATACAAGGCGCGAAATTTAGCGCGCTTCCCTTCTCCGTCAATCGTAGTGCTGATATTTTTTATAAATTCATCCGTTGCAGGAATTATAATCAGTTTTTTTGCGCCGGTGGTGGAGAGCGACATGCGCGCATTTGCATTTATTTCTTTGAGCTCGTTTGTGCGTAATCCCCCGGTATCGATGGCAATACACACAAGCCGATTGCCCAACACCGGCGCGAGAATACTCGCCAAGGTAGTAGAATCAACCCCTCCTGAAAATCCTAAAATTACATTTCGTTTGCTTTTTTCTTTATTAACTATTTCCAAAACTTCTCTTTGGATATGTTGAATCATATTCATTGGGTTCCAATCTTTTTTGCAATTGGAAATGTTCAAGAAATTTTGCAATATTTTTTTGCCCTCTTTCGTATTATCAACCTCGGGATGAAATTGAATTCCCATTACTTTATTGCTCTCGTCGGCCATGGCTGATATACCGCTCGATGTGGCAATGGAAATTAAACCTTTTGGAAGCTTTGTGACGGTGTCTCCATGACTTGCCCAGACTACAGTTTTTTTCTCGACTCCTGCGAAAAGCGGATGTTTCGTGTCGAGCATAACTTCTGCCGGTCCATATTCACGATGCTTGTGCGGTCGCTCTACACTACCACCGAGTGTGTAAGTTAAAAGTTGCATGCCATAGCAAATTCCCAAAATAGAATATTGCTTATTCTTGCTCTTGCCCCTAATATCAAGCGATTTGGGAAGCTCTGGCGCTCCAACACTGCGCACACTCCAATTACTGCCGGAGAGAATAACTGCTTTCGGTAAATTATTTTTGAGCCATTTGTCTACTTTCTTTGGCGGCAGTATTATACTTCGCACTCCAAGCTCTCGCAAAGTTCGGCCGATAACCAGAGTGTACTGCGATCCATAGTCAACGATAAGAATTTGCATATCATTCATAGGACTTTTACGTGCTATTGAGTTTTATTCCTAAGGTATTCATCTAAATCTTCGTCAAATTTATCCATACTTTTTTCAATCAAATCATCAAAATCGGGCGCGACATTGGTATGTTCATCTCCAAAGATTGTTGCCAGCGCAGAGCGCTCGGACTCGTCGCCAAGCAGAATTGCGGAATACATATGTTCCCCGAAACCGTGCTCGGATTCATTTACTTTTAGAAATTGTGCTATGTTGGCAGCATTTCCATTTGTGTCACCGCCGTCGCCGACAAAATAAAGAGACGAAGCATAGTCGGGATATTCTTCCACTTGTTTATTTAGTTCATTTGCCGCATTCTTAATACCATCGAGCATATTAGTGCCACCCCCTGTAACTAGTTTTTTCATTAACCTTACCTTTATGGTTGATTGTTCGCCATTTTCAAAATCATATTGTCTTGGGGAATTATAATCCTGATCGAACCCTTTTATTTTAGTTACAGAATCTGAAAAAATGTCAATGGAAAACTTTATATAGCCGAAGGCTTCCGAGATGCGGCTAAACAATTCTGAGTAAAATATTAAAAGTTTTCGCGCATTCTTCAATTTGTCTTGCTCCTCCATTGAACCGGATACATCCACTAAAATTGACGCCATGAATCTTGGTTTTACTGACTTTCTCATTTCTCTTGGATTTTTTACCATCCCGAAAAGCAAATTTCTCGGTCTCATTATAGCCCGGCGATTAAAGACTCCTTGTCTGGTCAATGAATCTTCGTCAAATCCGACATCTTTCTGTCTGGGTAGTCGTTCAGCAAAATATTTAAACCACCTGTCTACCAGCGGAGCGATTTCTTCGCGAATATCTTCATATTCGTTATAAAGTTTGTTCTCTTGATCAACTTCCTTTTGGATGCGGTCAAGTTGTCCCAACTTTTTCTTTTCAAGTTCCTCCAAAATTTCATCCCTTCGTTTTTCATCCATAAAACCATCCGCAACCATTTTATCCAGTTCGTCCTTAATTTTATCTTTCATCTGCTCCTCTTTGGCTTCCAATTTGTTTTCCAATTCCTTCTTTTGATCATCAAAAAGCTCACTCTTCCCGATTTCCTTTTTTAATTCGGAAAGTTCTTTGAATTTTTCCGTTTTTTGCAATTTATCATCAAGCTGTTTTTTTTGCTGCGCTATTTTCTCCATTTGCTCCTTTGCCCGCTTTAGCTCTGATTCGGATTGTTTCACTTCGCTATCAGTGGCATCAGACATTTGGTCTAAAGGATTTTTGGTTTCTGAAGATTCTGGTTTGCCTTTCTGCTCCCCTTTTTTATCCGACTTACCTCCCTCTTTTTCATCTTCTCCTTTCTCTTCTTCTTTTTCTCCCGGTTTATCAACACCTCCATCTTGGGCTTCTTCCGCAGATTCCTTATCTTCCTTTTTATCTTTCTCACCGGTTTTTTTCTTATCTTCGGGTTTTGGGTCTGGCGTGGCGTCAAAACGTCGCCATGCGCCTCCATCCCAAATTTCTGACCATGCGTGGCCTGTGCTTTCCGTAATAGCCGATTTTCCATCCTCTGCCCCCTCCACTTTATGACCTACCACCAGACGAGCCGGAATGCCGGCTTTACGCATCATTGCGATAAACTTCGTGTTAGCGGAATAACACTCCAGATATTCTGAAACATCGATATTTTGAAGATAGTTGTCACCGGTGGATTCACTCCGCAATTTATACTGCAATGCTTGAGCTGCCTGCAAGTCGCCTCCTCCCGGATAAAAATGGTTTGCTAATAGATACTGTCGTGCCTGTTCGGCTTTATGAACCGAGTCGCCTCTTAATCTAGAAAGGACGGCTTCCGTCTTCGAAGATAATGAACCTCTATAAAGCTCCACAAGATCGTCGGCAACGGGGACGCCGGTAAATAAAGTCGTTTCTTTTTGAAAATCAACCGAAAATGTTCCCGGTCCTTTGGCATTGATATAAAAGCATCCATTCTGATCCCGCAAAATTTCCGGTTGATTCCCTTCATATTTGAGAGAAGACATATCTAACGCATAGCCGTTTGGCATAGGAAGCGACTTTAATCCGTTATCTAGAGCGCCTCCAATTGTAAAACGCTCTCCGGAGGAAGCAGATCCGCTATATTTTGTAAGTTTTTTTCTCTTGCTCCATGTTTTTGATTCAATATCATAATAACTTTTTCTGCCGCTTGCGAAGTATCCTCCGAGCGCAGGCTTAATTTCAAAAATTGGTCTTGACTGCATTTTTTCTTTTGATTCACCGCTTGAAGGAGGCGGTGTGTGATATTCATCGTTATCTTCGGGAGGAATTGCGGGATCTTTCGGAGCTCCCGGAGGGACAGCTTCGTCTTGGAATTCCTCCAGCTCCTTTTGGAGCTCTTGCATGCTTTCACTAGGTTTGTCGCCTTGAATTTTCTTCTGAATGGCAGGCAAGCCTTCCCGTATCGTATCGGTCAGCTTTTTATACCCGCTTTCGTCTCCCTTCTGCACATAGTCTCTGTATGAGGATTTTAGATCAACAAAAAGTTTGCGCTCGTCTCCTGAAAGCAGAGATACGACGCTGTCGCGTTCTTCCATGGAAACAAGACCCAGGTCTTCGGAGAGCCAGTTTACTTTAAGAGCCTTTAATACTTTTTCAGATCGAGAGAGGTTTGCGATATTTTGAATTGTATTCTCTGCTTCATTTCGAAGAGCCCCTTCCATTTGTTTTTTCCCCGTATGTCCATAAGAATCCATTACTTTTTTCTGAATCCTTGACTGAGTGACATCGCTGTATAGACTATCCAGATCTCGCAGGGGAATATCTTGACCGCGCATGCTCTCTACAAATTTAGCAAATCTCGGATAATCATAATTATTCACGAACGCGGAAAGATCCCGGATGCGACCGCTGACTTTTTCCAACCCGTCTTTTGTAATATCTTCCGCATTATAAAATAGCGCATCCGGCTTGATGGCTTGCGCTACTTCTTCAGCTTTGTATTTACCGTTGAGCAATCCTTGGAGTTTCTCCGTCCTAGTCGCCTGATCAGCCGGATAGTGCAGAGCCCATTGTTTGCCCGGGAGGACTTTTATTTTGCCTTCGGCCGCCTGCTCTGCGAGAAAAAGCATTTCACGGGTCAGTTTTGAGGATTTAACCTCCGGAGATGCACCGAGAGATTTGCCGGGACGAGGTTCCATAAATTTATACTCCTACGCGCTTTTTAGAAGTGAAAACCTCCATATCGGCGGCAATTTTTCGTCGGCCTTCTCTGTCCAAAATATGTCTTAGATATGATTTTTCAAGAAATTCTCTGGCTGCCTTTTCTGGATTGGCCCCAATTTTGACTTTTTCTTCATCCGGCATGCTGTCTAGCCAATACGCGCAACTACGCATTTCTCGTCCCGTTATCGGCTGAGTGGCCGGAAAATCTTTAGCAAATTTTCTTCCTTCCAGAGTATGTTCAAAAATATTAGTAAATACATTTCTCAATTTATTACCATATTGAACTACAAACAGGATTACATCAAGATCGAATTTTTGTATAGCAGACAGTTCGGGCGTGTTATTTTTTAGTCCGTTAATATAGGAATCCCACACGTCATCAAAAGTAGACCTTTTTAGATTTTTTTCGAGTGTAAAGTCTATCAAGGAACTAACGCTTGTCGCAATACGGCGAGCTTCACTACTTGTAATCATCTCATTTTTATTCGGATCGCTTGCGTCCGCATCTTTCAAAAGCGGCGGGTATTCAACCTCTAAAATATCAAAGCGGCTTTCAGTGGCAAATTGCGGAGCATTAGTTTCCGGGTAACCCGGATTTTCTGAGGCAATAATCAAAACGGTCGGATCCGCTTTTATTATCCTGCCTGATTCGCTTTTTAGAACCATTTCGCGCTTGGCATCTGCCAATGAATGCAAAAATATTTGCGCGGGTATAGGCATGGCGCTGAATTCATTCAGGTAAATAACGGCGCCGGGAGTTTGAATACCCGAAAGCAATGCTGAAGGAATCTTAATGGCCTGGGTTGCTCCTTCGCGAGCTTCTAGTGTCCAATCCTCTGACAAATCAGCTTCAGCGGTCCATTTGGTGCAATTGAAGGTAAACTTCGGCCGCCCTATCGTCTGGCAAAACATATCTACTAAAACATCCTTTCCGCTTCCCGCGTGCCCTCTTAACATTAATAAGCCAGTTCTTGAACTAAGTTGTTTTTTACAGAATATTGCCATCTCTTCTAAATATTTTTCAGTCTGTTCATCTCTAGTCCAATCATTTTGCCATTTCGGAACAGTTCCCTTGCCATTCGTGTATTCAATTTCCGGTTGCGCCTTAATCTGATCAATTCGGCGCAAGAGAGAAATGTGACGTTCGGCTGCAAACTCTGCGTACTCGTTGAGTTTTGCTTTATATTCTACTTGCCAAGCATTATCTGCTTCAGGAGTTCTTTCACCGATTTTTTGCCGTCTCGAATATAATTCTTTCAAGGCATCTCTTTTTTCCTGAAATTCTTTTCTCAAATTAGACTTCTCTCCTCTCCCCCAGTCTAGATACTCTTTTCTGATTTTTGCGGCATCATTTACGCTCACGTATGAAGGAGGAATAGTTAAACCAAAACGTGTGAGCTGGCCGTGCCGCCAATCATCTTCGTTGTCAAAGTTTTCATATAGTCCGATTTTCTCGACTTTTCCCGATGCAGTTCGAATTAAAATTCCGATGTCTCCGTATACGTTTGCTCCCTTAGTTCCCGCGTCAGCCATAAAAGTAAGTTCAACAGAATATTTGCCTTTTTCTTTAACTTTAGCTTCCCATAAAGGAAAATCAACTTGACCGAAAGACTCCATTTGCTGGCCGGTTTCAGCCACCTGAATAAGTGCCTTGCGCTCTATAGAGGTCAAGGCATTCGATATTTTGACCTTCAAACTTCTCTCTAATATTTTTGCTTCATCGGGGTTTTTACCGGCTAATCCGTCTATCTCGGCGGTTAGCGCTTTATAAGCGTCGCTCGTCGACAAAAACTTTTCCGCTAATTTTCGACTCGAAAAGTTTTTATTTATCAAACGCTCAGAGAGACTGTCAATATCATTGGCCAGCAATTCTATGTTGGTCTTGATAATTTCTGAAGCCTTTTCCCGTATTTTTGCATATTTTTCTTTAAAATCTTTTTCATATTTATCGGCCATTTTCTGCAGTTCTACGCGGGCAGCATTGATGGCATGATTTGTTGCATCTGCCCCGCCTGGAACTATCCGAGCCAAAGCCGCTAAACTTTCTTTTATCTGCGGATAACGCTTGTCAATCCACTCATCCATTTCCGTTAAACTAGTTAAGCCATCAAGTTCCGTCCTCGCTCCTTCGATTATTCCATTAATATCTTTAATGATTTCTCCTCCGCGTTTTAGGATAAGTTCAAGAGATTTTTGATTAAATTCCTTCTCAACCTCTTTTGTTTCCCGCAGTAAATCTCCCTCCAATAGCGCCTCTGTGGCTTTCACTTTTTCCATAAGAGACCGTGCCTCACCGAGAGAAGAAATAGAAAGACCGATAGCAAGTATCGATCGCACATTGGCGATAGCTTCCTGGCACTCTTTGGTAGCAAATTCTCTTTCCCTCTCCATTATTAGTGTTTCCAGTCCCGAAATAATGTATGCAACTCCACCCTGTTTTAATCCGCGTTGTATAAGTTTTTGAGATTCACTTTTCAACACCTTTCTTAATTGTTGAATTCCCTCATCTGTAGTTATTGTTCCTAGTGCCTTGCTAAATTCCTGTTCGTATTTTGTTCGGACGAGCTCTAATTCTTCAAATCCTTCTCCCCTTTTTTGCTCCTCCGCTTTTTTTTGGGCCTTTAGGTCGAAAATACCGGCTACATCGATTCCCTCGGCTAAATTTGCTATTCTTCGTTTATCGAGTTCATCCGCCAAAATGCTAAAATTTGCTTCAAATATAACGAGATAACCTTCGTTGTCTACTGCGCGTATATTTCCGGAAGAATCAAAAACTACATTGGTCAGGTTTGAGACTCTTCTTACTTCGTCCAAAGTATCTTTGCTTAAAAAAACTAAATCTTCCCCGGAATAAAAAAGAAAGAAGTTACCGGTCGGGTCCAATTGCAAATCGCGGATGCTATCGTATTTCTTTGGCAACTCCACGGCAACAGATTTCCATGTATTTGCCTCTCCGCTTAAATCAAGTCGTAAGATATTTCCTGGACTGTCGCTCTGACAATAATAAATAACATTTGGATTGGAAGGATCGGTAACAATATTTCTGCCCACAGAAGGAATACTTTCTGCAAATAATGGCGATTCTTGAGCTTCCTCTGCCTTAAATACATTAATGCCAACATCAGTTATTAGAGCGTAATGAGTCTGATTAATATTCTTATATCCCTCGCCTCTTCCCAGAAATTTTTCGACTTCCTTAGTTAATTCTGCCGGCATCGTGTCTTCTGGGTTCAATCTTTTCCATTCCGAAGGTGGGACAGTAATCCCTTTTTCATTTTTCGTAATATAGGCAAAAAATGCGTCCTCTTTTGAAGACATCACTATGTATTTATCCAATACAACATGTGTTTCATTTGCGAGAAGGTCAAAAGAGCGCTGAGTAGCCGGTTCAAACACGGTTCTTCTCTCATCTTTCAAAGTTTTTCTCGCAAATGCTCTCAATTCAACGGGAACTTTGTCCAGCATCATCACATCAGGCTGAGTGCGGTTGTCCAAATTATCGCTTATGTATCTTCTACCGATCTTACTTTTTATTTTGTCGCTACCCCACCACAAAGGAATCCCTCTATCGCTCAAGGGTGACCCAAAATGCTCGACTAAACTTCCGTTTTCGTCAAAAATCTTTATTTGTGGCCACCCTTCAATAGTAGTAATTGTGTAATTATTCCAAGGACGGAGAGATTCAAGTTTCTTCGTTCTGTAGTTCTCATTAATGCGTTGCGCTGATTTCTTTATCTCCGTCAATTTTAATTCAGGCAGTGATTTTGGAGCTTTCGCAATGACCTTATCTGGAATAGGTTCAGGAGGTTTTTGAACCATCGGACTCGGGGCTTGCTTAACTCCGAGCGGTATTGCCAGAGGCGGCGTTGCTGGAGTTTTTGCCGGACCCGTTACAGCTTTTGGTGGCTTATCCTTGTTAAAAAATCCCATACAATATATATTAGTAAATTTTGTTATATTAGTAAAGAGTTAATGAAACGCTTAGATTCACGCATATTTACTCAAAGTTAATTCTTATGCTAGTATACACAGTATAATATGGCTTCAAAAACAAAAGAAATAAAACGGGAAAATTTTAAGGAAGGATTGACTTATGACGATGTATTGCTGGTGCCGCAATACTCCGAAGTACTACCTCGGGACGTAAATATAACATCCTATTTAACTAAAAAAATAAAACTCAATGTCCCGGTTATTTCTGCCGCGATGGATACGGTCACGGAAGGATTAATGGCGATAGCGATGGCTAAAGAAGGAGGAATTGGAATTCTGCACAAAAATATGAGTATTGCAAAGCAAGCGGCGGAAGTGCGCAAGGTCAAGCGTTCAGAGTCCGGAATGATTCACGATCCAGTAACTCTCGGGAAAGAAGTTACACTAAAAGAAGCCCTCGCAGTGATGAAGGAAAACAAAATTGGCGGAATACCGATAGTTGATAAAAATATGAAGCTCCTGGGGATTTTGACAAACCGGGATTTAAGATTCCAGAAAAATTTAAATCGACCAGTGTCTGAAATAATGACGAAAGCAAATCTAATCACCGGCAGTTTGGGCACCGATTTATACGAGGCGGAAAAAATACTGACAAAGTATAAAGTTGAAAAGTTGCCATTGGTTGATAAACAAAACAAACTCATCGGATTGATTACGTATAAAGACATTATGAAAGTTAAAGCTCGTCCAAATTCCTGCAGGGATGGCCTGGGCCGACTGCGGGTGGGCGCCGCCGTGGGAGTGACTGATGATACGATAGAAAGAGTAAAGGCGCTCGAGCATAATGGAGTAGATGTGGTAGTGATCGATACGGCTCACGGCCACTCCAAGGGGGTAATTGATATGTTAAGGAAAATAAAGAGAGAATTTCCAAAATTAGAAGTGATTGTCGGCAATATTGCTACCGGAGAGGCGGCTAAAGATTTAGTCGCCGCCGGAGCCGATGCGATAAAAGTGGGTATTGGGCCAGGGTCAATTTGTATCACTCGGATAATTGCGGGCGTGGGTTTCCCGCAATTTTCAGCAGTCTATGAGGTAGCGCAAGCAATCAAGGGCTCGGGCGTGCCGATAATTGCGGACGGAGGAATACGGCACACTGGAGACGTTGGAAAAGCTATCGCCGCCGGGGCGAGTTCAGTTATGGCAGGCTCCATTTTCGCCGGAGTCGAAGAATCCCCGGGGGAGACAATAATTTTAGATTCCAGAAAATATAAAACTTATCGTGGTATGGGATCGATCGATGCGATGGAGCAAGGCTCCAAAGATAGGTATTTCCAGGATACAGAAGATGATATTAAAAAACTTGTGCCGGAAGGTATCGTGGGCAGAGTCGCTTTCAAGGGCGGACTTGCCGAAGTTGTTTATCAGCTCATAGGGGGGCTCCGTTCCGGTATGGGATATTGCGGGGCCAAAGATATTGAAACTCTGCAGAAAAAAGCAAAATTTGTCAGAGTTACACGATCCGGAATAGAGGAAAGCCATCCTCACGATGTGATAATTACTAAAGAAGCACCTAATTATAGCCCAGGAAATTAAAAATATATGACTGCAAAAATTCCTAAGAAAAGTGGTTTTATTGATGCGGTTATCGGTCTGCAATGGGGGGACGAGGGAAAAGGCAAGAACATTGATGAGCTTCTGTCTCACGGAGTTTATTCCGCCGTAGCGCGTTTTCACGGCGGAGCGAATGCGGGGCACACTCTAAAATTGGGCGATATTACCTTTATCGGTCATATTGTCCCCTCTGGCTGCCTGCAAAAAGATGTAGAACTGTATATAGGCAATGGTGTAGTCGTTGACTCGGTGTCTCTAATGAAGGAAATAAAGCAACTTAAAGATTTAGGTTTTGACGTCACTCCCCGCTTGTATATTTCCAATCGAGCGAAATTAGTTTCCTACCTGCACCCCTTTCTGGATCAAGCGGATGAATACATGCGAAACGAGAAAGGAGGTAAAATCGGCACTACATCTCGGGGTATTGGCCCGGCTTACAGTGACGTGAGAGCCAGAAGAGGTCTTTTAATCGGCGATATACTGTTGCCGGATTTCAACGAAAAAGTCGCTACCTTGTCCGAGTTCCATATGAATCTCCTCTTGATGTACAAAAAAAAATATGGTTTTGAAATTAACCAAAAAAAGATAAAGGAAGATAAGGAAAAATGGAACAATGCCGTAAAAGAACTTAAAAAACTACAAGTCTGTAACTTGTCGTTTTTAATTCAAAAGAAATTATCTGAAGGAAAAAATATTCTGGCCGAAGGAGCGCAAGCCGTGATGCTGGACATTGATTTCGGAGACTATCCCAATGTTACAAGCAGCAATACTCTGCCGGCAAATGTGAGTCTCGGTCTCGGCGTTCCACATACTTATATTCGGGACATTTACGGAGTTATCAAAGCGTATACGACGAAAGTGGGTTCGGGTACCTTTCCGGCCAGAATTGCGGACCCGCATCTGGAGAAGCTTTTTCAAGACGCGGGCCACGAATTCGGGGCGACTACCGGGCGACCTCGAATGTGTGGTTGGCTAGATTTATTTGCTCTGCGCTATGCGATCACTCTTTCCGGCGCTAATAAAATTTTTATAAATAAGGCGGATATTTGCCTAAGCGACAAAGTAAAAGTTGTGACCGGGTATAGGACAAATGAAAAAAAGGGCGGGAAAATGTTAAAAGAATTTCCGCTTTACTTAAATCAAGTAAAGGGGGTGGTTGCCGAAGAAATACCGGGTTGGGGAAAATCTAATTATGGTATAAGCGATAAACGTAAAGTTTCCAAAGAACTGGTTACATATTTAAACTACATAAAAAGTAAACTTGCTGATCTTGACGTAAAAATCCTATCGGTCGGCACGGGCCCAGACCGAGAGCATTTTTTCAAATGGGAGAAATAAACAGAATTCATCTTCTAATATTGACTTATTTAAATCACCATGTTATCGTGATTTAAAGTTCTTATGAAAAATAATACGTTCTTTTGCTATGCCATAATAAGTGGCTTAGCTTTGTCGGCTTGCACGCCGAAAACTCAAATCAAAGCTCCGGATGAGTTGTCCTGGACTTCTCAAATGATAAAATCATCCCCAGAAAATACAAAGCGATTTCTGGAGGCGCGCATTGCTTACATTGCAGAGTTCGTACCCGAAGACAAAATGTATCCGGTTTTATTAGATACTGAGTCCGTGAAAAGCTACATGAAGAATTATCTTAAGACAAAAGTGCTCGACACATATCTTGAAGAAATTCTCAATGAGCAGGCGGTGGTCACGACAAATGATTTCACCTTACATTACATTCCCGATATTCATTCCAGTCTGGAAGGTCAAATCTCAGAATCTGTTGCTCGACAAAAAGTGATTGTTGAGGCACTAAAAGATAAAACAAATAAACTTCTTTTTGTTGAAGGTGAGAATGGTGAATTAACTTGGAGTTCGCTGTTTGAGAACGTCAAGGAATCATCAAAGGAAATGAATGTTCCAGGACCGGAAAAATTGGATGATGAATTCAAGAGTGAAATGCGTAGAGTCGACACGAAATGGTGGCATGACTTCTTGGACGGTCCTTATCAGCTATTCGGTTATGATGACAAAAGATTTCACATCATAATCGTTCTCTATGATCTCAGGGTACCTGACCTTCCCCAAGAAGCTGGACCAAATACTGCAGAGTGGTTCAATAATTTTAGGGAACAGATCATTCTGGCTCGTTGCCGCAGGGAAATGAGAAAAAGAGATCAAAAAGAAGCATTCATTGTTTTGGGACAACTTCATACAGACGCATTTCCAGAAGTTGCTAAAAAATGGGGGATTAATGTGGTGGTGAAGGATTTCTGAGATAGCTACATCAAAGGAGCGCGACTTCCTTTCCATTAATGGAGAAATCGTCGCATCGGAGGCCCGGACAGAAAGTCTGGGCTTTGTCAATTTTACAAACTTAACTTCTTGTTGGTAATTCCCGCATATGCATAAATTATCAACAACTAAAACTAAAAAATTATATATACTTAAAAAAGGGTAAATATAGAGATAGCATTAAGCCTTTACTAACGTAATAATCATCTCGGTTGGCACGTGCCCAGACCGAGAGCATTTTTTCAAATGGGATAAGTAACTCAATTAAGCAATTTTTTTTAAGAAATAAAGGTGTATAATCAATTTTGAAAGGAGGTGTCATATGGCATCCTTTACTGAATTAGTTGCATTGAATAACGAGGGCGACCTAGGCGACATGCTTGTCTCAAGGTTCCATGGTGAAAAATGGGGTATTAATCCAAGGAAGGACTCGGAAATAATAATTACTTTCAAGTCTAAATTAGAAACTCCATCTATTGAGGAGATCAATCAAGCGGTGACAGAGCATTACACACGGCTTGGCTATCAAGTGAAATCTTCAAAAAAACCGAGAGTCAACATGGCTAGGTGCTCCGTTTTCTTTAGTGACAATTATGACCGCTCGTTAAACATCTTCATCACTACTTTTTATGCATTGAATATCAGTGATGAATACAATTATGTATGTATCACTACTACATTCTGTCGAATTCAACAAAGTAATCGCGACTTTCTCTTTCCATAATGGAATAAAATCGTCGCACGAGGGCCCGGACAATGATCTTGTCAGGGCTTTGTCTTTTTTATTCGTCCGATGTCTGTTTCTTAGACTATCATATATGATGCACTAAGGTATTTTTTGCGAGATTGCATTAGGCCTCGCCAAAGGCAAATATGGACACGCATTGACAATCGTGGTGTAATGTGCTAGACTTCTAGGCAAAGCTCTTTGACGTTTAAAGGGCACAATTTCGGTCAACATTTTGCAAAAGGATTTTATGAAAGAAAATTTGAAAATTGTGTACCTCCTTTTTGGAGTCGTTCTTGTTTTGACTGCTGTCGCTCTCTTGTGGATACCACTCTTGCTGCATTACGGAAATCAAAAGGTAAAAGTTAGCCCGGTCGCGAAGACTCTCACTACTAGTCCGGTCGTTTCGACCAATAGCGATGAGGCTAAAATCCTCTTTTTCACAAATAACATTTTTCCCATCGTCAAACATATCAGAAGCGAGCAATGGGGAATCAAAGCGCTAAACACTCGTCACAGCGAATTGGCTGGTGCCATCCTTAAGCGATACGGAAAGCCATATAATGTCGAAATTGGTATTAATTATGGCAAGGGCGAGACTAACATGGAGAGCATGCTCGCTCTATGTTACCTTCAGACCGACGGATCTCCCGCGGTAAGGTTGTATGTGCCGACGGCAATGTGGCTCTTTGGGAATCTTTCTCGGTCGGGAAATACAAACTGGCAGGAGCAGTTCGTATATGCGATAACCATCGCATATTTTCACGAGATGGACCATCTCTCGGAGGGTCTCTTGAACACGAATATGGCCGTATATGCTACAACTGAACAGAAAATAGCTTACGAGACCAGAGCCGCTGCACTCACTTGCGAACACACAATTCGACGCTTACTCGAGTTTCCGGGTATTACTCTTACAGAAGATGATCGCCAATTGTATGAAGCCTGGGTCAAGTCTGGACGCAATGAAGAGAGTCCAATTTGGCAAAATACCGTGAAAAAACGGTGGCAACTGCAAAAACCCTGACAAGCGTGTGAAAACCGCTCGTTAGGGTTTTCATTTGCCATTTTTCTCCGCATTGGGATAAATAGTTTGCCAAAATTTATTTATATAGTATTCTTAAAATCGAGTCACGTTCTTTAAAGTGGCTCATAAATCAAACCAAAAAAATTAAGAAGGGAGGCGTCAGATGGCATCTTTTGATGAATTGGTTAAATTGATCAATGAGGGAGACCTAGGCGATATACTTATATCAAGGTTCAACGGCAAAAAACGGGGTATTTTTCCGGGGGAGAACCCGGAACTGATAATTAGTTTCAAGTCCAAATCAGAAACTCCATCTTTCGAGGAGGTTGGTCATGTGGTGACAGAGCATTACAGAGGACTTGGCTACATAGTGGAACCTTCAAATATGAAACCGAAACTCGACCTGTTCGAGTGTATCGTTTTCTTTGACCGCAAATGCGACGGTTTGGTAAATATTCTCATCACCATACCTTTTTATCCACTCAAGAAGGATGATGAGCTCAATCATCTCAGCATCACTACTATAGTCTGCAGTTGAATTCGCACAAAGTAATAGCGACTTCCTCTTTTCACAATGGAATAAAATTGTCGCAGGGCCCGGACATCGTCTGGGCTTTACAATTTTTATTCATAAAAATAAATATAAATGTCAGGACCGGTCCAGACCGGGAGCACTTTTTTAATTGGGATATATAATATAGATATCGCTACGTTTATGAAACACCGTAATCTATTGGCATACGTATTATTTACGTGCTATTGTTTAGCGGGAATAGTACATTAATCTTTAACTCTTTTTCGCAGGCCGTTCCCTCCTAACAACAAAAAAACGACAAAAAAAATATGCAAAAAATTTCAGGTACACTTCCGAGCGGGAGCAAATTCTCTTTTGAGATATCTCCGATAGTCTATTTGCGGATGAGCGCAACCCCAAACCAATCTCCGAAAGGTATCACTGTCGAAGAAGAGATCAAGGTGCACATGAAGAAGTATTTAGGCTTGCTCGAAATTACTTTCGCTGCACCCGAACCCATGCGCCGAACTTTTCTGACCATTCTGGAAAACTATGCTGAGCGCATCGGTGAAGATGTGCATGATTCAGCCGAAGTGGTTGGAAAGATTATATCTAGGCGAGTTCGCAGACGCAATTAACAAGAGACAGACCCCCCCTTCCATAAATGGAGAAATCGTCGCATCGAGCCCGGACAATCGTCCGGGCTTTGTCATTTTTATCGTGTTATGTCAGTTTCTTATACTATCATATACGATAAACTAAAGAATTTATTTTTTGCGCGACTGCGTCAGACTTTGTCTAGCGCTTTTTTACCGATATCTCTCCTGTATTGCATGCCTTCAAAAAAAATCTTTCCTATGGCTTTGTAAGCTTTTTTCAACGCTTCTTCTAGGGTATTACCGACAGCTGAAACTCCCAAAACTCTCCCGCCATTTGTAACCAGCGTATTGTTTTCCATTTTTGTACTTGCATGAAATACGACAATGTCGGGTTGCATTTCCGCCTCGAGAATTCCCGAAATCACTTTCCCCTTGGGGTAGTTTCCCGGATAACCCGCTGAGGCAAGCACTATCGTGCAGGCTGATAAATTTTTCCATTTAATCTCAATTTCGTCTAATTTTTCATCAATGCAGGCGTCAAAAATCTCCAGTATATCTGAGTCTAGTAGTCGCATATACGTTTGAGTCTCGGGGTCGCCAAAACGCGCGTTGTATTCAAGAATTTTAGGCCCCTCCGGGGTGAGTATGAGTCCGGGATATAGTAAACCCGAAAAAGGATTACCATCTTTGGCCATGGCAGCTAAAGTGGGGGTGACAATGTATTTTTCAATTCCGCGCATGAGTTCGGGAGTAATGAAAGGCAGAGGTGCAATGGTGCCCATTCCCCCGGTATTTACTCCGGTATCTCCCTCTCCTATCTTTTTGTGGTCTTGGGATGGTGGAAATATTTTATAGTTCTTCCCGTCGGAAAATGCATGGATGGAAATTTCGCGTCCGGAGAGGAATTCTTCTATGACTACTTCACTACCTGCTTCACCGAAGGTTTTTTTTACTAGCATATTATCGAGTGCCTCGACTGCTTCATCATAACTCTGGCAAATCACTACGCCTTTCCCGAGCGCGAGTCCGCTTACTTTTATGACGATCGGCAAGTTTTGTCCTGATAAATATCTCAAAGCCGAATTATGATCAGAAAATGTTTTAAATTTGGCCGTGGGCAAGTTGTGGCCGGCCATAAAATTTTTAGAAAATGCTTTAGACCATTCAATTCTTGCCGCCGCTTTTGTCGAGCCCCAAATTCGCATCCCATTTTTCCTAAATTCATCCACGATACCGAGCGCAAGTGGATCGTCCGGTAGAGCTAAGGTCAAATCAATTTTTTCTTTTTTAGCAAAATGGAGCAGTTTAGAAATATCGGTAGCCAAGATGGCAACATTGATTCCTAGTTCGGCTGTTCCGGCATTCCCTGGCGCAAAGAAAATATTTCCGGCTTTCGGTGATTGAGAGACTTTCCATCCTATGGCGTGTTCCCTTCCCCCGCCGCCTATTATTAAAATTTTCTGCTTATTCTTTGTCATCATTGGACAATTTCTCTAAAACTTCCACGTATAATACATTTTCCTTTTTTTTTAAACGCTTGTATAAAGATTCAACATCATCACCACTTTCAATTTTTTCAAAAGTTCTGCCTAGTACCGGTCCAAAATCAAAGTTTAAAGTTAGATAATGGATGGAGGAGCCGGCATAGGTGGCTTTATGGTTTAGAAAGTTTTGAATTGCTTTATTTGTCAGCATTCCTTTATTCCAGAGTGCATCTGTGCTGTCTGGATTCTTAACACTACCCTCGATTACCTCCGGAATCAACCCGGGATGCAAATTTAAAATTCTATTTGGATATGCCAGAACTACCTCATCTAGAATGATCTGTTTCCAGCCGGCGAGAGCAATATAGTCAGGGTTTAGTTTCTTCAAAAGCGGGTGCAGAGCTTCTTTCGTTTCGCAAATTTCGATTATCAAGTTGTTCTCTCTAGCGTGTTTTAATCCCGGCGTATCTGCCTTATCCGAAATCACCGCGCAAATTTCGGCATTTATTTTTGACGTGGCAATTCCGTCAATTATGGCTTTTAGGTTAGTGCCGGTGCCGGCGTTGGAAATAAGAACCGCCAATTTTAATTTAGTTTTTGGGGACATTATAATTTATTTCTTTCGCCCGCTCATATATCGGTATCGGATAAATGCCATCAAAAGCAGAAAGCGAAAAGCGCTCTTTTGGCAGTCCCGTCGCTTCCACCATTCCATCAATTGATAAATATGATAAAGACGTAGCGCCGAGAAATGCGCAAATCTCGGCAATAGTTTTTCTGGAACTGATGAGGTCGTTTTGATTGGGAGTATCAATGCCATAAAAATCGGGAAATCGTATGGGAGCTGAACTAACCAAAAAATGAACTTCCTTGGCGCCAGAGTCGAAAAGCATTTTAACAATTTGTTTGCTGGTATTGCCGCGTACAATAGAATCATCCATCACGGCAATTTTTTTGCCCTTGATCACATCAATAATAGGGTTAAGTTTCATTTTCACTTTTTCTTGACGCAATGCTTGGGTCGGCTCGATAAAAGTCCGGTTGATATAGCGATTTTTTGCAATAGCTATCTCAAATGGTATGCCTGACTCTTCTGCGTAGCCGATCGCGGCCGGAATTGCTGTCTCCGGCACCGGGATTACCATATCCACCAAAAGTTTATTATCTCGCGCCAAAATGCGACCCAGGTTTTTTCTCACCTGGTAGACAGACTTTCCGAGTAGCATACTGTCGTGGCGGGCAAAATAAATAAATTCAAAGATATCCAGTTTAGGTTTTACATTTGCCAGAGTGACACTTTTCGTAATTGTCTCCTTGCCGGCTTTACTGATAACAACCATCTCTCCCGGCTCAATTTCTCGAACAAATTTTGCTCCGATGGTATACAGTGCGCAGGTTTCCGAAGAAATTATAATTTCTTTGCCTTTTTTACCCATGCATAGCGGACGTAGGCCCCGCGGGTCGCGGAAAGCTACCAATGAATCCAATCCCAGAGCCACACAGGAGAAAGCGCCGGTAAAAAGGGGGTAAACTTTAATTATTGCATCAGCAAGCGACTTCCCTTTTTTCATATAGACGCCGATCGACTGCGTCATGAGCTGAGTATCAGAGAGATTTTTTGTAATCTCATTATTTTTTTTTAAGAACTTAACGAGTTTTTTTGTGCTTGGCAAATTGCCATTATGCCCCAAGGCAAAAAGATTGTCATACAGAAACGGCTGCGCGTATTCAATTTGACTACCACTTGAGGTCGAATAGCGATTGTGTCCGATGGCAGCGAAGCCGGGAAGCTTTGCGAGGATTTCTTTGGTGAAGATTTGGCTAACGAGCCCGGAATCTTTGTGTAAACGAATATTTTTACCGTCTGCCGTTGCGATACCGGAATGTTCTTGTCCACGATGCTGAAGGGAAAACAGTCCGAAATAAGTTTCACTGGCAGTTTCTGTCGAAGAAGGCGACTTATCGCCAAAAATCCCAAAAACTGCGCATTTTTCATTTAAGTCCTCGTTCATAGTTTATTATCAAAAATAATTGATCGCGTTTTTAAAAATCTGCAAACCTGCGCCTTCTTTTCCCGACTGAGGTCGGGATTTATTTTTATACCACAGCGGACTTTGATGTGAAAACATTGCTCTCTCCGGATGCGGCATTAGCCCGAGGACTCTCCCATTATACGCTAAAACTCCCGCTATGCCAAAAGCCGAGCCATTTGGATTTATCTCAAGATTTTGGAATTTATCTATTTCTCCTTTTGTATATACGAATGCGACTTGACTGGCCTCTTTTCCGTCCGAAGCAGATCTGCCTTTGCTGGACATCTTTCTATACTCTTTTTCAGAAATAACGTAACGTCCCTCACCATGCGCTATCGGGGCAGATAATTTTTTAATTCCCTTGAGCCATGGGCTTTTGCCTTTGACTTCCAAATCAACCCAACGGTCAATAAAATTGCCATTTTTATTATAAGTTAACGCGCCGGGCAAAATTCCCAAATTAGTCATTATTTGGAATCCATTACATATGCCGATAGCAAGAGTATCACGGGATAAAAATTCTGCAAGTTCTCTGGATAAATGATTCCTAAACTTATTTGCATAAGCTTTCCCACTGCCCGTATCATCGCCGTAAGAGAATCCTCCCGGGAAAGCCAGAATCTGATATTCCGAAAGCATTTTGGGCTTTGCTATGAGATCATTAATATGCACAATATCCGCTGTAACATTCTTTTTTGCGCCCGCCGACTCAAAAGCGAATTTTGTTTCCTCTTCGCAATTGAGTCCATATCCGGACATTATCATAATTTTTATTTTCTTCATTTTAATATACTTTCTCTTGATAGATATGTAAGTCACTTCATTTTTTCTGAAAATTTATGATAAATGGTGTGTAATTTCTTCACATCCGTATCCACTATCTTTATTTTACCGTCCGTTAGAGTAATTTTTTCACTTCCTCGTGTTTTTCCCAGACGAGTATGAGGAATTTTTTGCATTATTTTTTCGAATGCGGAAACGTTTTTGGGCGATACTGATATCAAAATCCTACCTTGGCTTTCGGAGAAAAGTTTGGCATCTACGGTTGTCGCATTTCCTTCGAGATTTTTAATAGAAACGTTACACCCCAGCATTCCGCCAACGCAGGCTTTGGCGAGCGTAATTCCCAACCCTCCGGAAGTTAGTGAAATTGAAGAGGCCACTAATTCTTTTTGAATGGCCTTTTCTAGCGCCAGATAAGTTTTTAGATTTTTATGCAAATTTACATTTGGGACATTGTTTCCGATTGCACCTAACATTTTAAAATATTCGCTGGCTCCCAGTTCATCATTTGTCTCTCCCAACAAATAAATAATGTCATCTGCATTTTTAAATTCGGGCGATACAGTTTTATAAAGATCAGGCATTACGCTGATTGCGGAAATAAGAAGCGTCGGCGGAATAGAAATGGCAATGGGGTTACCCTTTTCATCGTAGCCATTAAAATCATTAAACATACTGTCCTTGCCTGAGATAAATGGCGTGCCATAGCCTACTGCGGTGTTATAGCAGGCTTTTACAGCATCTACTAGCTGCGCAAGCCGTTTCGGGTCATTTGATGAACTCCAACAGAAATTATCCAAAATTGCGAGGTGGGAGAGCGTTCCACCGCAAGCAATTGAATTTCGAATTGCGGTATCGACAGCGCAAGAGGCCATATGGTAAGTACTGATGTCTCCGTATGAAGGATAAACTCCAGATGATAAGACCACGCCTTTATTTGAGTTTAAAACTGGACGAAAAACTTGCGCATCCGTATTTATCCTGCCAGGTCCGGTGAGAGGCTTGAGAACTGAAGATGCCTGCACTTCATGGTCATACTGCTCGGATATGAATGAAAATCCTGACAGATTGATATCTGCAAGCAATTCTTCCAGAATTTTTGTGCGAGATGAACCCGCAGGCATTTTGGGCTCAAGGTTAGAATGTTTGTATGAAGCCGTTATTAAATGTTGTTTTGGCAATCCGTTGTGCAAAAAGTCCATCGCTAAATCCATAATTTTCTTATCTTTATACTGCACGACAACCTTTCCCGAATTTGTGAATTCTCCGATGACAGTGGCTTCGACTCCCCTACTTTCCATCAGGGAATGAAATGCATTCCATTTGCCCTTTGGCACGGAAAGCGTCATTCTCTCTTGCGATTCGGAGATCCAAATCTCCCACGGGCGTAGACCAGGATATTTAAGCGGTACTTTTTCGAGCATTACTTTTGCACCGCCGCATTCTTTTGCCATTTCTGCAACCGAACAGGATAATCCTCCAGCACCGTTGTCGGTGATGCTGTTGTATAAATTGTCATTACGCGCCTCTTTTACAATCGCATCGCTCATTTTCTTTTGGGTGATCGGGTCGCCGATCTGAACGGCTGCGGCCGGTGAAGTTGAATCTAGTGAAACAGATGAAAAAGTCGCTCCGTGTATTCCATCTAGTCCCACTCTTCCTCCAACCATAACGATATAATCCCCTGCTCGTGCTCGCTTGGAATGAGAGAATTTTCCGTTAATTATTCTCGGAATTAGTCCAACAGTTCCGGCAAACAGAGCTGGTTTGCCTCTGTATCTATCATCAAATTTAAGAAATCCCGAGAGAGTCGGAATGCCCGAACAATTTCCGCCCACATTAATACCTTTAATCACGCCATCCATTATCCTTTTTGGTAAAAGCATTTTTCTTGTCATATTTATATTGCGAAAAAGGGGTCTTTCGTCTTGCGGCTCACCAAAGCAAAATCCATAAGTATTAGCTACGGGCTTGGCGCCGAGCCCGAAACCAATCGTATCGCGGTTGACTCCCACGATTCCTGTAACTGCCCCACCGAAAGGGTCTAAGGCCGAAGGGCTGTTGTGCGTCTCGACCTTGTGGGTGACTAAATAATCATTATCAAAAACTATTCCGCCGGCATTATCAGAGAATACGGATATACAGAAGTCGTTCTGACCCTTCTGTTTCCGGATTAAGTTAGTGGCACCCTTGATATATGTTTTATACAAACCATCCTTGATGTCATCAATCGGGTCGGCAAAGATAGTGTGTTTGCAGTGTTCAGACCATGTTTGCGCCAGAGATTCCAGTTCGATGTCAGTCGGGTCTCTCCGGAGTTTTGTAAAGTGCTCCCGAATGGCCTTCATTGAGGATAAATCGAGTGCTAATGGTCCACGGCGCAAACCATCCGGATCCACTATTCCATCTCTGCCTATTTTAACGAGCTCGTCATCAGAGGTTTGAAGCGGCACACTAATAACTGGTATGCTCTTGTGTAAGATTACCTCCGGGATCTCGTCAGGCAAATTAATTTTCCCAGACTTTACCTTCGTTATGAACGATCTTTCGATAAGAGGATTAAACAAAGTTTGAGAATATTTTTGAACATCTTCAAGATTATGCGACTTATTAAAGAAAATTTTAGAAGTATAAATTTCAATGCCATATTGGTTATTCAAATTGGGCAAATCCCCGGCTATTTCCTTGACTGTATGACCGACATTATCCGTGACTCCCGGTAAAAATCCGATTTCGATGGCATAAGTATAATTTCCTATTTCAGGAGACTTATTGATAAAATATTTTTCCAAAATGGGGTTAGTGAGCGCCTCAGCGAGCTTCGCGAGTTCTTTTTCGGACATTTTAGTGTCAACAAGATATGAGTCTGCCCTGGAGCCTCCATTTTTTGGTACTACGAATATTCGAGAAATCATACCCGTATATTATATTATTTTCATTTCTTTACCAACACTCAGCATTATTTTTAGCGCCCGGTCAATTTGCTCGCGAGAATGAGCAGCGGAAATCTGAAAACGCAATCTGGCAGCATTTTCCGGAACGACTGGGTACCAGAGACCAACCACATACAGACCTTTTTCTAAGAGCCTCTTACTCATTTCTTGAGTTACTCCTGCATCACCGAGCATTACCGGGACTATCGGATGATTGCCTTCTAGCACACTGAAACCCAATTTTTTTACTCCATTTCTAAAATATTCTGAATTTTCTCTTACTTTTGTTAAAAGTTCCGGCCGATTGGCCAATAAATCTAAAGCTTTAATAGATGCCATAACTACCGACGGAGGAACGGAATTAGAGAAAAGATATGTTCGGGATTTTTGTCGAAGTAATTCAATCATTTGTTTTTTTCCGGCGATATACCCCCCGATTGCTCCGCCGAGAGCTTTGCCAAAAGTTCCGGAGAGAACGTCAATTTTCCCGTGTAGTCCGAAATGTTCCGGCGTGCCCGCGCCCGTTTTACCCAACACTCCTACAGCGTGCGCATCATCTACAAAAAGCAGCGCCCCATGCTTTTGCGCGAGTGTCAAAATTTTCGGCAGTTGCGCCAAAAATCCTTCCATGGAGAAAACCCCATCCGTCACAATAATTTTGAAACGATATCCTTTGCTTTTATCTTCGTTAAGCATTTGCGCGAGAGACACCAGGTCGCCATGCGGATAAATTCTTTTTACAACGTTATCCTTCTTGCATAGTTTGAAGGCGTCAATGATGCTGGCATGATTCAATTCATCGCTATATATCACGTCGACATGCTCGGTTTTACCAAATGGTTCATTTACCAAGGTTGCGAAAAACCCCAAATTTGACATGAAATTTGTGGAATACAAAATAGCATCTTCCGTTCCCAAAAATTGAGCTAATTTTTTTTCTAAAGTTTTGTGTATTGTCTCCGTGCCTGAAATAAAACGCACAGAGGAAAGCCCAAAGCCGTATTTACCCATGGCCTCCTTGGCGCTTTTCACAATCTCCGGGTGGTTTGCCAAACCCAGATAATTGTTTGAAGCAAACATTAAAACTTTTTTACCGCCAATGGACACCTCGGCTCCCTGCGCGCCTTCTAGTTCCCTTTCCAGCTTGAATTTCTCCGTCTTTTTTAGGTTTTGCAGTTCATTTTCCAGATCCTGACTTAATTTATTGGAGTACATATGATTATAAATCTAGTCTAAATTCTTTGCCGTAGTCACTGAAGCCAAGCTTATTATAGAACGTATGGACTGCGGAATTATCAGACCGGCTAGTGCAAATAATTTTATAACATTTTTGTATTTTTGCTTCCTCTATTGCCGCTTGTACTATTTTTTTCCCTATACCACTTCCTCTATTTACTTCTTGTACAAAAACATTCTCCAAAAAACCAAAGGGCTCTTTATGTAAATCATTAAACATAATATAAAGGTAAGCGGAACCCAAAAGCGCGCTATTTTCAAGGGCTTCAACTTTGATGGCATAACTTTTATTTTCTCTGCGTAAGTTTATTTCCATATAATTTAACCATTAATTTTAAATAGAATCTTCGGATTTTTGTCCATTGCCGCCTCAAATCTCATCGGGTCAAAGTCTTTGAAATCCAAGATTGTTCCAACTCCTTTTTTTAGGATTACATTCCAGATGGCGCCCGCGATGCCATTTGTCTTGTCATTTAAAATACGCTGGGCTATTTGCCAGGTGCGAAAGATTTCGCGCCCGATAATGTTGTGAATAGTCAGTCCCCGGGTAATCAGGCGGGAAAATTTCGGGATAGTGATATCCCCGTCTTTGATGCCAAAAAATATTACCTGACCGCCTCTTCTGGTCGAATTTATTGCATTGTTGACCGAAGAAAATGCCCCTGCCATTTCCATCGACACATCAACTCCCTTTGAGTAGGTAAGATTCATAATTTTTTCAACGACACTTTCATCCGCTTCCCAAGTTTCTTTCTTATGAGTTTTAGGAATTAAAATAGTCTCGTGCGCGCCCAATTCCTTCGCCATTTTGAGATTCTCTGCTGATATGTCTATAGCGATGACCTTGGCCGCGCCGAAATTGCGTGCGAGAAGAATAGAAAAAAGTCCGATCGGTCCGCATCCAAATATCGCCACCCGCTGTCCTCTAAAATCAGTGACCGTCATAGCATGAACTGCGTTGCCGAAAGGGTCATAAATGGCGGCAAGAGGGAGACGCAGGCGTGTCTCATCGACCGGCCAGAGATTCTTCGCGGGAATTTTTACATACTCGGCAAAGATTCCGTCAATGGAAATTCCGAGGATTGATTCATTCAGGCAGACGTGCGCTTCACCGATGCGGCATTGATAGCATCGGCCGCAGGTAACATGAGAATCTCCGGAGATCAGACTGCCGACTTCTATTTTCGCTTTATTATGTGGATCCGGATCAGAGTAAAGATTCTCTACCATTGATCCCACTTCCACAATCTCTCCCACAAATTCATGCCCCGTGATTCGAATAGTTTTCTGTTCTCTCTTTAAGGAGTCGCGAAGTAAATCCTTAAAGGCGGTCCGATACCATAGTCCGCGGTCTGAACCGCATACACCCGCATAGAGAATTTTTATGATGGCGCAAGTGGCGTCCGTTGGATTTTTTCTTTCATCCAAAAATGGCATCGGTACATCACGCATCACAAAACCGCGGCTCTTTTCCCATCCGTCTTTTTTTAAATCCAGGGTCAGGGCTTTTATAAATTTTCTTCCTGTCTTATTTTTCATTGTTTCACTCAACCGTAACGGATTTTGCTAAATTGCGAGGTTTATCTACATCATTACCGCGCTCGACCGCAATATAGTATGCCAAAAGTTGCATCGGAATAAAAGCCAGAATTGGAGTCAGCATCTCTAGAGTTTTGGGAATATAAATTACATCATCGGCGATTTTTTCCATTTCCGAATTTCCCTCGCTCGTCAGCGCGATGACTTTACCTCCTCGCGCTTTTATCTCTTCAATATGAGTTTTATTTTTTTCATAGATGCTGTCGGTCGGCGCGATGACGAGCGAGGGAAAATTCTTATCAATGAGAGAAATTGGCCCATGCTTGAGTTCGGCAGAATTACATCCTTCAGCGTGAATGTATGAACACTCCTTCATCTTGAGAGCGCCTTCCATCGCCGTGCCGGCATTATATTTACGGCCGAGAAAAAAGAAGTTGTTGTAATTTTTGTATTTTTTCGCGAGTTTCTTAATAACGTCCGCTTTTTTGAGAATTTTCTCTGCCAGAGCGGGAAGTTTAGCTATCTCTTTTATAATTTCCTGATTTTTGGATCTTGGAAGACCGCGCATAATGCCAAAGTAAAGGGCGAGCATAATGACGAGAAGCGCCTGCGAGGTCGATGCTTTGGTTGAAGCGACAGCAGTCTCCGGTCCGACGTGGTTGTAGATGCCTGCGTCAACGACTCTCGCAATAGTGGAACCGATGACATTCACAATTCCCAAAGTCAGTATTTTTTCACTTTTGGCCTTTTTAACGGCGTTTAACGTGTCGGCAGTTTCTCCGGATTGTGAAATAGCGATCAGTCCGGTGTGGAGAGGACTGGCGGTATTGCGATAAGCAAACTCCGAACTGTATTCTACTTTTGTCGGAATGCCGGCGAGCTCTTCAAACGCATATTCACCTATCAGTCCGGTAAAACGCGCTGTCCCCATTCCGGTTATCGTCAATTGTTTCAAATTTTTAAGTTCCTTTTTAAATTTTTCCAGTCCGCCGAATTTCATGTTACCTTTATTTTGGATTATGCGGCCCCTGATGGTATTGCGCAGAGATTCAGGTTGCTCAAAAATTTCTTTCAGCATAAAGTGCGGATATCCACCTTTCTCCAGCTCCTCTATTTTAGTTTTTAGCGTATGAACGTAAGGGTTTTTTAGTATTTTATTTTTGATGGTTTTTACTTTAAGTATTAGCTTTCCACCCCTCTTATTGCTTTTAATTATCCCCATGGATCCGTCTTCTAAATAAATCACTTTTTTTGTATGTGAAACGATCGGCGTGGCGTCGGAGGCTATGAAATATTCACCTTTGCCTATGCCGATGACAGCCGGAGAGCCGACTTTAGCCACAATCATTGTCCCGGGCTCGTTTTTGGATAAAACCAAAATCGCATAAGCTCCGACCACTTGCAGGAGCGCCAGACGTACCGCTTCGTCAATAGTAACTTTGGTATTTTTTTTAATATCTTCAATTAAGTTCGCCAAGACTTCCGTATCGGTGTCGCTCACGAACTTATATCCTTTACCGATTAATATTTTTTTTATGGATAGATAATTTTCGATGATACCGTTGTGCACGATGACGATATCTCCGCCGTTTGATAAATGTGGATGAGCATTTATGTCTGAAGGCACTCCATGCGTTGCCCAACGAGTGTGCGCGATGCCGACTCCACCCGATAGCGCGTTGTTATTTCTGCTCTTTACAAATTTTGACAATTCCGCAACTCTACCCTTTTTCTTATATATTAAAAATTCACCTTTTTCCAATAGTGCAATACCAGACGAATCATAGCCGCGGTATTCCAGCCGTTCTAATCCTTTGATTAAAGCGGGCCAGGCCTCCTTTTTTCCGATGTATCCAACGATTCCGCACATGGGCATAAATATAGCAAAAAATTGCTATATAAGCTATCATTTAATGATGAAAAATATAGTTACTGTAGGCGGTGGCACCGGAAGTTATACTGTCTTATCCGGTCTTAAGTATGTTCCAAATGTTTCTCTTTCTGCCCTTGTTTCCATGGCTGATGATGGCGGCTCGACGGGAGTATTGCGAGATGAGCTCGGCGTTCTACCTCCGGGAGATGTAAGGCAGTGTCTCGTCGCCCTCTCCGAACATAGCGACATTGTACGCAAGTTAATGAATTATAGATTTGAGAACGGCGGTCTCTCCGGTCACAATTTTGGAAATATTTTTCTGGCCGCATTGGAGAAAGTTACAGGGGACTTCGGGAGAGGAGTAGAAGTGGCGTCAGGAATTCTAAAAGTCAGGGGCAGTGTGATACCTGTGACAAAAAACAAAGCGCAATTATCCATTTTACTCCGGGACGGTACTTTGATTGAAGGGGAAACAAAGATTGATCATACTGATATTCAAAAATCGCCGATTGAAAAGATCTTCTATAAGGGTGATGTCCGGTTAAATGAAAATGCCAAGCGCGCGATTATCGGGTCGGATTATATTATCCTGGGTCCGGGAGATTACTACACTTCGATAATTCCTAATATTATCGTAAATGGCTTTCAACAAGCGTTGATAAAAAGCAAAGCAAAAATAATTTTGCCGATAAATCTGACCAACAAGCAAGGGCATACTATCCACTGGAAGGCAAGCGACTATGTCCGGCTGATCGAAAAATATTTGGGAAAACCCGTTGATTATATTTTAATCAATAATGAAGTTCCGTCAAAAGGACAGGTAAAACGTTATAAACTTCAAGAAGGCGATGGAGTGTTGGTAACAGACGATTTAGATGATAAAAGAGTAATTCGAGCGTCGCTGCTATCGCGTTTATTTATTAAAAAAAGCAAGGAAGATGAATTGCAAAATATTAGAAGTTTTATCCGCCATGATTCAAAGAAATTAGCCGATTGTATAGCTAAGATTATTGAAAACTAAGACCTGTCTCGTACTAAATTTTTGATTACGGGATATAATGATAAACATTATTAAATAAAATTTACTACTCGGATGAAAGTCATTTTTGATTTTGACGGCGTGTTGTTTAATACTAAAGAATTTCTAAGGCACCTATACGCTTGCCTAGAAAGAGAAGGTGTGTCAAATACTTCGACGAATGAGTATTATAATAAAGTTGGGGGAACCCAGTTTAGTTTAAAAAAATTGCTTAGTCATTTTTCTGTCAGAGCAAATCTATATGAAGAAATACTTGGAGAAAGCAAGAATTTTATAAATAAAGAATTACTAAAAATTGTAAGAAAATTAGGAAGAGAAAATTGCTATATGATAACTCACGCAAATAAAGAGTGGCAGCTGGATAAAATTAAAAGTACGGGTATTGGATCTTTCTTTTCTGAAATCATTATTGTATCAGAGAGTAAAAAGGAAGCAGTGGAAAAAATATGCGCTCTGAATATAAACGAAGAAGTTGTATTCATTGACGATAAAACTAAATATTTTGAAGGCCTGGATTTTAAAAAATATCCAAACTTAAAAACAATCCTCTACGACGAAAAGGGCTTAAAAAAACTTAATGCTATAATACCCTAGTTGTGAGGATTGGCTCGGCGTCGACCGGCATGATATTAAAACGTAGCCTGCCGATAGTTTTGTTTTGTAGGGTTTTGATGTTAACCCGCCATTTACCGGGACCTAAATTTGAGCGCGCTGAATATGTTCGAAAACCACCGTCTCGTCCACCGACTACGGGCAAGCTTATTTGACCCGCTGTTGTCCATTTATTTTGCATTTCGTCGAAATGCTGCCATTCATGAATAATAGTAAGATCGAGATCTTTCGGGGAGAAAATCGCGCTATAAGCATAAACCGGTGCGTCGGACGCTTTTTTAAAATCCGGATATAATTGAAGATATCGCGTCCAGTCATAATCCTCATAGGTAACCTCGTAACCCCCCTCTGCATTTTTTTGGATGGAATGATACACACCGGCGTCTTTGAGAGAAAGAGGAATCGGCGGAATTAAATTGGTGAAATATAAAAAATTAATTAAAATAAAAATGCCGACTATTAGAGATACGATCAATTTTTTACTTTGTGTAAAATCATCTTTTATAAAATAAAATAAAACCTTGAGGAAAATTGCAATTATGATGAGACTGATGATTCCGGAGGCTAAAAATACGCGTGTGCCAATTTTATGAGTTACTACCGGTACCCAGAATATTGTAAACGAGTAAATAGATAAGAAAAACAGGCTTATTTGAAAGCTAAGCCGGACGTAATGCCGTTTTAAAGATTCGTTAGCAATAAAAGTGATAAGGAGAATTGCAATAAATGGCCAGGTCACAAAGATATCCGAGCTCCGAAAGTATAAAACCAAATAAGCGGAAAAAAGTCCTCCAAAGAAAAACTGCAGTATATTGACATACCAAAAATGAGCGCTGTTTGGATTTTTCTCGCTTCCCTCGGAATTCTCGGTATGATGAATCAGAATAATAAAAATTCCGACAATCACGAGGTGGCCAAGGATCCAAATATTTTCCCATAAAGCGTCTACGCGTTTTAGCGTTAAAGCATCAAAGATGAATCCGAGCACTAGGGAAAAAGATGAAATCGGTCTCTCAAATCGGGCATAGAAATTGCGAATCGGTTCAATAATAAGCATATCTAGTTGCTACTCGTAATAAATTCAAGGTCTCTCTGCCTTTTTTAAGCTTCTCTCCAGACACTTTATGGACTTTGCTAGATTGATGCGTTCCCGGATCACGGGTTTCCATATGTCTCCAGTCTTTTGCAGGCGTTTATGAATATTGAAGATCGTGAAATTCTTCGGATTATTTTTTAGAGTTAACTCGCTCCATTTTAGCGGAGTGGAGACTGCGGCCTCGGGTGTTCCGCGCAGAGAGTAAACCGAGGCGGTCGTTTGTCCCACGCGATTTTGCAGATAATCCAGATATATTTTTTTCCTTCTCTTGGCAGGATTGCGCTCGCCGCTCGTGATCTCCGGCAGGCGTCGGTTGACCACCGATGAAATCAACTCGGAGAATTTACGCACTTCTACAAAATGATATTTTGCGCCTAGAGGAACGCAGACGTGTAAACCGGATTTTCCCGAGGTTTTCAAATATGATTTGAGGCAGGACTCGTCGAGGACCTCTTTTACCATCTTTGCGACTTTTATAAGTTCCGACCAGGTGTTATCTCCCGGATCAATGTCGATTATCAGGTAATCGGGATAGTCGAGTTTGCCTATTCGCGAATTCCAGGCGTTGATTTCGATGCATCCGAGATTCGCCATATACAAAAGCGTATCGATATTATTGCAAACCAAATAATTTACATCCTTATTTGTTGATTCCGAATGTACTTTAATCGTTTTCGTAAATGACGGCAGATTTCCAGTGAGGTTTTTCTGGTAAAAATTCGCTTTAGAGATTCCGCCCGGCTGTCGGTTGAGATTTTCCGGCCGGTCTTTGAGATACGGGAGAATGTATGGAGCGATTTTTCTGTAGTACTCAATAACATCCCCTTTAGTGAGACGAAGTTTCGGAAAATATATTTTATCAAGATTTGTAAATCGTGAATTTTTGTTGTCAATTTTGGTCATGTCTTTTTATTATATTTTCTCGTATTGACTTGCCGCTCTCTTATAGCAGCAGACGCTGGCTTGTCGCCGCGCAGACCCAAGTATACCGGCTGACGCATGATGTGTGCCGCTGTCCACTCCGCGAATTTAACCTGTGCCACCAGAGCGGGTTTTATCCAGGTTATCGGCGCATGGATCGGAATGTTCTCTTTAAACGGAGATGATTTGACGATGAGCCGTCGCATCTTCCCGTAAAGTTCATTTAAAATTTTCTCGCTAAATCCCGTGCCGGTATATCCGATAAAAACCAATTTCCGCTTTACATATTGCGCCAGGATGATCGACCCGAATTTCTTACGGGATCCACGCGGAGCAGTAAAACCCACAATGACCGCCTCGTCGCTTTTGTGATGTTTAATCTTCAGCCAATACTGCGTGCGCTCCCCGCTTACATAAGGGCTGTCTTTCTTTTTGGCCATTATGCCCTCCAGATTCCGTTTTACCGCGAGTTGATAGAATCGCTTCCCCTCTCCGGAGATATAATCGCTCTCCTTGATATTTTTAAGCCTTGAATATTTTTTTAAAAAGTTTCTCAACATCGCCTTTCTCTTCATTAATGGGAGCGCTCGCAAGTCAACTCCGCTTAAAAATAATATGTCAAAGATCATGAACGTTATTTTCGCCCCCGAATGACCCGCGGTCTGCAGAGCTTGAAAACCAATATGGCCTTTAGAACTCGCAATAATCTCGCCGTCGAGTAGCACGCTTTCTTTTACTTTCGAAAGATCCTTGACGACATCCGGATAGTGTGCGTTAAAGGAAGAGAAATTGCGTGAGTATAAACTAACGACTCCCTTACTAATGTCTGCCATGGCGCGATATCCGTCCCATTTAATCTCAAAGATCCAATTCTCTCCGTTGAAAGCCTGATTAACCAACATCGCGAGCATGGGTTTTATTTGCCTTGATTTCATCTTGTTTTCATTTGAATTTTAACTTTGATTTTATTCTTTTTAAATATTTTTGGGTATCCTCCCTGCGACCGATAAGCATTTTCTTTGATTTTACGGAACGGGGGTCGGAGGTCACGTCTTTTATTGAATCAAATTCATCTTTGGCTTTCACCAGCATCCAATTTTTCTCTCCATTGAAGCGAAACATATGAAATTCGCCCTTTAGTTTTGTACCCTGGAGTATAAATGTCAGCTTCCCCTTTTTTAACCCTTGTAGGAATTCTTTTTCTGATTCTCTTGCTTTCGGGGTCGACAAGCTATAATAAGTGCCTTTATCCCAGACAATGACGTCACCTCCTCCATATTGGCCTTTTGGAATATGACCTTCAAAAGAATTGTAAGAGATCGGGTGGTCCTCGACTTGCATCGCGAGGCGCTTGACGCCTGCAGTCATAGACGGCCCCTTCGGCACTGCCCAGCTTTTCATCACTCCTTTCATTTGGAGCCGCAAATCGTAATGCAATTGAGTGGCGTCGTGTTTTTGGACGACAAATGAGAGATTCTTGGATGTCGCCGATTCCCGCCCAATCGGCTCTGGCGTTTTTTTGAAATCTCTTTTCTGATTATATCTGGCTAGACCCATAATATTATTTACTTTATCTTGCTTTTTCTTTTTCCAGACTCTGTTTCAACAATTTCATCAAGTCTGTCATGTCGGTAGTATTTTGGGGAGCGCTCTCCTCTTTGGAAATTCGTACCGTCTTTCCTTTGGCTTTCGCTTTTATTATATGTTCCATCTCTTCCGTATAAGTATCATGGAATTTTTTCGGGTCAAACTTTTTATCCAAATGTTTTATTAATGAAAGCGCCACGTCTAACTCTTCTTCTTTATACGATGCTCCTTTTGGAACAGAGATTTCATCATCCTTTTTGATTTCGTCGAGGTAACGCAGTTGATTTAGAATTAATATATCGCCCTGCGGTTTGACGGCCGTGATGTGTTCTTTATTCTTCAACACAAACTTTGCCACGGCGACCTTTTTTGTCTTGGCCAGGGCATCGCGCAATAGTGCGTAAGCTTTCACAGATTTTTTGTCGGGCTCGATATAATAGGGCTTTTCAAAGAAAATAGGGTCGATGTCGTTCTCATCCGAAAATTGGACAATCTCGATCAAACCCGTTTTTTTTGGCAGTGCCTTTCCGAAATCGGCTTCATCCAATATTACATAATCCCCTTTCTGATATTCATAACCTTTAACGATGTCCGCATAGGGCACCTCTTTGTGATTCGCTCGGCAGACCCTCATGTACGAGATCGGGCAGTTTCCATGCTTATCTATGAGCTTAAAGCTGAGTGTTCTCTCTTCCGAGGCGCTGTATAATTGAACAGGAATATTTACCATTCCGAAAGATAGCGATCCGCTCCAAATTGATTTCACTTTAATAAAATAATTGTCTAATAATATATTTACGACTACGTTAATTATAAACGACTTTTATATTATTTCAACTTTTGATTGTCTGAAATTTTTTGGTAGAGTATACATATGCGATTTCCCTCTTTCAGCAATGAACTCAAATACATGAATGGCGGCTACTCCTTTGTTGCTGGCTGCGATGAAGTGGGTGTGTCGCCCTTGGCCGGACCTGTTGTCGCTTGTGCTTGCTTGCTTGATCCCAGATCCATCGGCAAATATCGAAGCAAAAATAAATGGTATTACCGCGTCCGAGATTCTAAAACTACCAACGAGATTGAACGGGAAGTTTTAGTCGGGCAAATTTTAAAAAATACCCTGGCTTACGGAGTGGGCGAGGTTTGGCAAGAGGAGATTGATAAATTAAATATTCACAAAGCGTCTTTGAAGGCGATGAGGCTGGCGACCGAGGAACTTTTGGCGAAGATTGCGCAATTTGAAATAAAGTCACACAAAATTTTACTATTCGTAGACGGAAGATTTAAAGTACCGGAACCCGAGTCGTGCGGAATTGAACTGGATCAAAAAAGCGTGCTGAAGGGTGATAGCTCTATCCTTTCAATATCAGCGGCGTCGATCATTGCTAAAGTGCATCGCGATAATATCATGAAGGAACAGGATAGTAAATTTCCGCAATACTCTTTCGCGAGACATAAAGGATATAATACAAAAGAACATCAAAATGCGATTTTAAAACATGGAGTCACAGAGCTCCATCGTAGATCATTTTTCAAAAAAGGGTGGCTCCGGGAGGTGCCGGGCATAAAAAAATAAAATTAAAATAATGCCGCAGAGGTATCCCTTATTCCCCCTCTACATGCTTTTTAAAATTATTCAAAATTGTTTGCCATCCATCTCGTTGCATCTTTTCGGGATTTATATTTTCCAGTTCAAATTCTTCGCTGATTTTTACGGAATTATCTCCCATTTTTTCAAAATCGATCGAAACAGTCCTGCCATCATCTGTTGTATATTCTATTTTTTCAAAAGGAACGACCTTCGTATAGGTGCCGGTAAAGTCGAATGAACTTGACCCATCCTTTGCCGACATTCTGGTCAGGAATTTGCCACCTTCTATTAAATCATTCACCGCGTGCGGGCATTCCCAATCGCCGGATGCAAATGCCCATTTTGTAATATGTATAGGAGCGTTCCAAAACTCCCAAACTCTTTTGATGTCGGCACTTACAGTTGTCTGAACTTCTATTTTTTTCATATTTTTTTGATTACATCATGCCCTTCGGTTGCAGCATGCTTATCCGATTGCCTTCGGTGTCAATGATTGATGAGTAAAGCCCGATTCCTGGAATTTCATCCGGCGTCCCGTCTCCCTTTTGCCCGCCGATGACTTTTCCACCAGCTTCTTTCACTTTTTTTGCCGCGACGTTTATATCATCGACGGATATTACGACCGATGGGTATTGGCTCATGGCTTTATCCGTTTTTTTATAAAAACCGCCGTTTATGGCGCCGGGTTTTTTAATCATTCGATTTTTGTCCGTTTCAGTTGTGTTTACGACTATATAATCTCCCATTTCGCTGCCGAGCTGGTTAGTCTGCCAACCGAAAGCATTCTCATAAAATTTCTTCATTCGCGCCATATTAACGCCTGGCATTTCAAAGTGAACTACTGGGCTCATTTTATTCATAATATCTTTATTTATTGGTAATAATCCCCTCTTCGACTCACCCTACTTTATGATACTTTTTCTTTAAATGCAACACAAAACTCTTAAAAGTTATATAATGAGAAAATATGAAAACTGCTTTTATATTTCACGGCACGGAAGGATACCCTGAGGAGAACTGGTTTCCTTGGATGAAAAATAGACTGGAAGAAAAGGGATATAAAGTCATCGTACCTCATTTTCCTTCACCGCGAGCTGTCCCGGCAAAAATATCCGAATGGTTTGATGTTTTAAAAAATTATGAACACGATCTAAATAAAGACTCGGTGATTATCGGACATAGCTTGGGTGGAGTATTCGCACTAAGATTACTCGAAAAATTAGATCATTCCGTTAAAACAGTTGCTTTGGTTGGAACTCCTATAGGCATACGGCCAATTTTAAATTACGAACGTGATAACAGCTTCGGTGGCTTTGATTTTGATTGGAAAAATATAAATGAGAAAGCTAAAAATTTTATTGTTTTTCAGTCTGATAATGATCCTTACGTTGGTTTAGATAATGGTAAAGAATTGGCAAAACATCTCGGACTTAAACTTTCTTTTGTCGCAAATGGAGGACATTTTAATAAAAAAGCGGGTTACACCAAATTCGAGGAGTTATTGAAAAAATTGCAGCCTCTGTAAACAAAATAGAGGTCCAAAGCTTCTCAAGAATTGTTCTTGCGAAATCACAAAATTCTCTTATTCGCGCGAATTAGACCATAGAGATCGCGGCGAGCGTTAAAGGAAATTTAATTGCAGTAGACGTACTTCATTATACATTACCTCTTCAATTATCTTTACAATAATACTCAGTTAAAGTATTATTAATGTTATTACAAAAAACTATTATAACTAGTAGGCACATAAAGTGAAAGAGGGCATAGTAAAAAAACAAAGGGCTGAAATTATAGATTTGGAGGCCGCAAAGAATTTTTTACAGGGCCAAGGTTTTGAAGTGATGGATATGAAACAGACGTGGCGCTGTGTTCATGGCGTGGTGCAGAAAGAGGGCGTAGTAAGTTTTTTTAAGATGGGCTCAACTGCCGGAATTAGTGACCAAACACAAAATGAAGTGGGATTTAACACGGCTATTAATGGAGAAATAGTAAAACGCGGGTTAACTAATTTTATAACGCCGAATATTAAAGGCACGGGGAAATATGGAGATTTATTTTATTATATTGCCGATTATTATGACGGACCATTATTACTGGATTCGAATCAAGACTTGCCAGATCTAGGATTTGAAGGCAATCTGGAGCAGGTTGCTGATATAAATATGTCTTTGTTGGATATGCCAAAATTGGATTTACCGCGGGATAAAGAATTTAGCGACAAAAGTGAGGAAGACTGCGCGAATAAAATGATAGAAATATATTCGACATTTGCGAAACAGATAGAAGAACCGGGCATGGATAAACTTGCCGAGATATTAAAGGAATTTGCAGGTAATTTTAAGTTTGCGCTCAATCACATGGATTTTACACCCTGGCATTTAATTAAAAATGATAACAATAGTAGATGGGTGCTAATCGATAGCGAACACTCTAGTAATAATGATCCTAAATATTATGATGTAGCCTATTTTTATCACCGCTTGTATACCAGTAAGGGCGGCGCCGATGCGGCCCGGAAATATTTGGATTTGATAAAAGAGCGGTTGGGTGGTGCTGAAAAAATCGAGGAATTCAAGCGGTCCATACGACCGATTTTGGCGGCGAGGATTATTGGCGGTTATTGGGATGACAAGTCTGGCGGGGAGAGTAATTATCAGATTCGCGATCAGCTGAAAGAGGAATTTTTGTCCGGCAAAACTGTCTAAAATTAATGGAGCATAAATTTATTATAATAAGTATACATGATTGAAAAACTTTTTCCCCACACAAACTACCATCCGGGAGAATCGCTCCGCAGATCTATCGTAAAAACTATTACTTACAGAGTTGTTATCTTAATTCTCGATTTTTCCGTAATTTACATATTCACAAGACGAATAGAAGTGGCAGTGGGTTTTATGATATTAAGTAATGTTTATACTACACTTGCATATTTTTTTCATGAAAGAATTTGGGATAAGATAAAGTGGGAAAAAAATTCTGATTAAATCTCTGCCAGCATGAGTACGAAATTAAACAGATCAAAAGAGACGGCTTACGTAGCATTTTTGCGAGGGATTAATGTCGGTGGAAACACCTTGGTGCCAATGGCGAAGCTCATTAAGGCTTTTGAAACACTAAAATTCAGCGATATAAAGACTGTGCTGGCAAGTGGGAACGTAATTTTTAATACGCCGAAAGACGATCCCCTAACGTTGCGCATAAAAATAGAAAACGAAATAGAAGAAGTTTTCAAGCGGCATTTTGACGTCATAGTTTACAGTATAGACGGATTAAAGAAACTCGTGGCGCGAAATCCATTCAAGGGAGTTAACGTAACGCCCGAGACGAGAATGTATGCCACATTTCTAATGGAGAGACCAGAAAGCGCAAAAATACCAAGTTCTCTGGAGGGATTTAGAATCTTGAACGTGAATGACGGCGTCATCCTTAGCACATTCGACCTTGCGCCAAATAGAGGGTCTGTAGATCTGATGAGTTATATTGAAAAGGAGTACGGGAAAAAAGTTACAACAAGGAGTTGGAGTACTGTACTCAAAATTATTAAGGCAGGAGGCGGATAATTTTGACAAACTTTTCCCATTTGATAGATTATGGTAAGGTCGATGCAAAATAAACTTAACATTACTACTTCAAGCTTAATCTCTTAGTTAAAAATATATGATTACATCTGATTTTCTAATAAAAAATTTCAGCAAGCTCGCGGGTGCGGGTTTTGTTCTTTGCGCATTAGTCTCACCGGGAACGACAGCTTTCGCGTCTAACTCCAAAAGAGCGGATACTCACTCGCTTTTTGTGACGATGAGCAACGACTCGAGCAACAATGCCTTGTTGGTCTATAGCGCAGACGCTACTTTGGTCGCCTCGTATCCGACAGGAGGAGCAGGCGGGGCATCCGGTAATGGAGGTTCGGTGCAAGTTTTCGGGAATAAAATCTACGTTCCCGACTTCGGCTCAAAGGACGTGGCGATATTCGCTCAAAAAGGCAAAAGTTTCGATTTACTGGGTAGAATTTCCACGGCTTCTGCTCCAGTGTCAGTAACCATCGGCGCAGGCCACGTTTATGTGCTCGAAACTGACCGCGTAGAGAGCTTCAAGGTTTCCCCGAAAAACACGACAGCAACCGGCAGTGTCGCTCTGCTTATAGGGGACGGTAGCGCTGGAGCGATCGGCTATCTGTCTGACGGACATGTAATTTATACGGAGAAATCGGGCACCATAGCTCAAATCGCTACAAAGGGGGGTGCTGTGACCGGGGAGAGCGTTGCTATAACCGGAATCCCTGATGGACTTAGTGTTCCGCTTGGTCTCGACACGACGGCAACGAAGGCGGTAGTAACTAACGCTCATGGCGACGCATATCAAGAAATGCTGATTGAGAAAGGCAGAGTTGTGTCGACGACGCTCGGTCCAGGTACCTTTACGCTCGGTAATGCCGACTGTTGGAATGCTTTTTATAGGCAGAATTTGGTTTATTCCTCCAACAGCCCGGCTCACCAGATAGACTTGTTCGAGGTAGACAGAAATTCTATAGAACTTAATAAAACCACGGTAGCAACCTTTGAAGGCGCTCCGACAGATCTAGCTGTTTCTTCAACTGGACTGCTCGGCGTTATTTATGGCAAAAATATTAGTACGTTCAAGATCAATACGGACGGCAGTCTGACGGAAATCGGCACATCCGAGACTGCTAGTACAATGAACGGAGCGGCCTGGATTAAGTAAAAATTACTTTCGAAACGTTCAGAAAACAGACACCTTCAATTTCATTGAGGGTGTTTTGTTTTATGTCGGGGTTGTGCTATAATTGGGGTGCGGTCGATTTTATTGTAATTTAAGTTAAGTATAAATAATTTTATGATGAAACTTGCTTGTAAGGATTTAGATCCTTCTACGACATGCATGTTCGAAGCTACCGGTGCAACGAAGGAAGAGGTTGCGGGTAAGATGTTGGCGCATGTGAAAGCTGACCACCCCGAAAAAGTGGCCAGCATGGGTCAAGGAGCGATGGGAATGCTAGCGTCTAAAGCTCACAACTAGATTGCAAAAAAAAGAATAGAAAAAAGAGCGGGCACATAGTTAGTGTCGCTTTTTTTTTGCAATTTTAGTGAGCACTACCACTTAAGAAGTGATGATTTTACATATTAAAAAATAATTGAATTATATCAAAATATAGTAGGTAGGAAGTAGAAACTATTATTTCCTTAATATATCTTTCTTAAAATGTTTCAAATAGGCAATTAAAATAAAGCTAATGATGACCATTAGGAACCAGGAAGTTATTTTCTGGCTCGAGACCACTGTCCATGCGTGCACTTGATTTGGGTATTTCCAAGCACCGAGATAAGTAGAGATATTTTCAGCAATCCAAATAAAAAATGCTATAAGTATAAATGATAAATTCAAAGGCATAAAGCGTTTTTTTACAACTACAGTAAAATGAACTTTAGTTTTCCAAAACAAAATAAAAACCGCTATTATTAAAAACAGTCGAATATCATAAATATAATGATTGGTGAAAAAATTGATATAAATTAGTATGCAAAGAATAACACTTACTAAATAATGTCTATAATTTATCAATTCCAATTTAAAAATTTTCCACGCCTGGCTGATATAACTCCCAATTGCGGCATACATAAATCCACTATATAATGGAACATTGACAATTTTCAGTATTCCCGGCTCTGGGTAACTCCACGAACCGATGCTCGGACTAGTTTTATAAAGTTCTAAGATAAGTCCGATAATATGAAATAGAAAAATAACTTTCACTTCGTCTTTCGTTTCCAGTTTACTGAAATAAAGGATGGCCTGTATAGCAACAGCCACTAAAAAGAGAAAATCATAACGAGCTAATCCAAAAAGCGGCATATGATTTGAGATTAATAGAAGCAAAAAAAATGAGCCCGCAAATATTGCCGCTCTAGCTTGTTTAACCCCAAAAACCAAAAATTCTTTCATAAAGAAAATACTGAAGATGGTGTGGTATGACTTATATACTTATTCAGATCTTATTTAACCTATTGTACCGCTTTTAAGCTCTCCGGCAGGCTCGTAGGTAGCGAGAATAAGGCCAGTCTTTCCTATTTTAGAATTAACAAGCTTGAAGTTTTCTGCCTGAGTTCCCTCCGCAAAAAGCTTCTTGCCCGTACCTATCGTAATAGGGTGTATCCACAAATGCATGCGGTCAATCAGATTATGTTTGAGTAATGTCTGAATAAGGTTTCCACTACCATACACCCAGAGATCCGGACCAGTCTCCTTTTTTAGCTTCTTGATCTCTCCTACAACATCGCCAGTAACGCAGAACGAGTTGTGCCACGAGGGCTCGAAAGATGTATGCGACACGACGTATTTTTTTGTTCTGTTAAATGGTTCCGCCACCTCGGGTGCCGTCTTATCGTGGGGCCAGTATGAGGCAAAAATATCATAGGTGATTTTTCCGAGGAGAAGTTCATATGGACTCTTTATAAATCCCATCAAGATGGAAATTAACTCTTCGTCCGTGGGAAAGGATAATTGCCAGCCACCATATTTAAATCCGCCGGTAGTATCCTCTTTCGGTCCGCCCGGGGCTTGCATTACGCCGTCAAGAGTAACAAAAGTTGTTGTAATTATTTTTCTCATAATTTTATACTACCATTTTTTCTTGCTGGGCGCGAGGGGTGCTATGATGGTACTGTTTAATCGCTAAAGTGTGGATATTAATACTACTGGATGTGATTGGACCAAACATCAAACCACGATGCTTTTTCATACAGATGACAGCGCATGTAGCGATACTTTCCCTGGCAAGCATAGGTATTAACGCAGTTATAAAATTCATATTTAATATAGCTTGTCACTTGAATGCAAAGTGCATCAATACGATGGTCGAAGCGTTAAGAATCACCAATATTATAATCAATGTTGTTTTTGATCCCGCCGCATTAGGATTTATTAATATAAAAACCGTGTAGATTATCGCAACAATCGCCGCACCTAGAAAGTTTCCCTTTAGCATATTTTATTATTAAGGTTAATTAACTAAATCGACCTCAGAGTAATTTTATCATATTATTTGCTGTCTGGGACGAAGTTTGAGCCGTTATGTAGAAAATAAAGGTTATATTACTCATCTCTTTTTGAGACATAGTAAATGACTCCACCATAATCATCGCTAAAGAAGAAGGAATTACCTTCGTAGGCAAGTACGTCTGCCGGTCGACCAAAGATGGTATCTCCTTGCAGGAATCCGGTGATAAAGGGTTCTGGAGTCGTATTACGTCCTGTACGGACTATCTGATATCCCCTGCCGATTGATCGATTTCCGGATCCATGCAAGGCTATCAAGAAATAATTACTCAGTGCTTTATTGGGTGACTTACTGAAATAATCAAAACCCAATGGAGCACTATGAGCTCCCAGCTCTTTATATGACAATGGCACCACGGCGCAGTCTACGGATTTCCTCTGCCATGAATTGGAATTATTTTCAAAAATTTTATTGTCTTGTTCATAACAATACGGCCAACCATAATTTTGGCCCTCCTCTATCTCTGCCAATGTATCTTGGGGAGCGTCGTTCCCAAGTTGGTCAGATCCCATTACTGTTGCGAAAAATTTATTATCGACCCACTCAATTCCTACGGCATTTCGTAGTCCCGAGGCATAAATTTTACTATCAGTGCCATCCGGATTCATTTCTAAAATACTTGCCCGCACCGGTTCACTTAATTTCTCTTCACACAAATCACAGCTGCTTCCCACGGAAACGTATAATTTTTTATCATGAAAATTTACAGTTCGTGTTAAATGCCAGCCTCCATATTTATAACTTAATCCATAGTCAGGAAATGTTGCAAGATTTTCCGGAGGTCCTATTGGAGTAGTATCCCCTGTATTATATGGATATCTGATCAAATTATCAGTAAGTGACAGATAAATCCATGTTTTTTTGTCTCTATCTGTATAAAATGCGACATTATTTGGATTACGTAAATTTTCCAAATAAGTAGTGACCTTCGTGAATTTCTTGGTTTCCGGATTAAATCCATCGAGAATATACACTTTGCCCTTCTTATTATCAGAAAGGTCATACATATCGGTAACAAATAATCTTCCATCAGGACTTATGGCCATAAATCTGACACGCTTTAATCCTTCATAAGCAGGAGTTACAGTAAAATCCCTCGCGACTTGCAAGGTAAATGATGTTCCGTTTTTCAGTGATACTTTATTGGCCACTAATTGGAGAGGGGTTTTATCTAAAAAGTTTATAGTCGGATCGGAAATATGGAGGGTATTTTCACCGTTGGAATTCTGAAAAGGTTTATCTCTTTTAAAAAATATAAAAAAATAGCCGGCTAGTCCTATTACTAAAATAATAACCAAGAGTGTGTTTTTTCTCATATTGTTATTATACTAATATGGCTGTTTTGGTGCGAAGTCAGAATTTTTTTATAACAAAGCTTCTATATCCATCTTCTGATGCTCTCCGTCGAGAAATTTTTTGTAGAAAATTAGTTCTTCCTTCGGCATTACCGGCACTTTTCTACCTGCGACCTCCCTCCATACCGATTTTTTAAAATTAGTGGTAAAAGGACGCCATGCCCCGCTTTTGTCATCATATATTTTTATGTGTGCACTACCTATGTCTATTTTCTGTCCTTTATAATTTAAAGTCATAAGATACAAATTCCATTTTTTATCTTTATAATCGCATGGACCATCAATAATGTATTCTTTAACGCCGCTAATAATTTTTTCAAAACTATCCTTTGGAATATCGATATCAATGTCATTAAGGGGTCGAGGAGAACCATAGATTTTTGCTGCAAAACCGCCTGATATTTGATAGGGAATATTATATCTATTTAAAATATCCGTAATCCACATTATCGCATTTACTGCCTTTTCTTCCAATTCAGTTTTCATAATTTGATTCTTGGAAAGATTGCGAGTCTGGTACGATGTCTGAACAATTCTAGATCAACTTACAGTGGTTTATAAGAAAGTGAAACGTTGCCAGATTTGAATTCGTGAACGTCGATGAGTTTTAATCCCGGCTTTTTCTCTAGATTTGCGAATAATGTTTTTCCTTTGCCTAAAATTACTGGATTCACAATAAATCGATATTCATCTATGAGGCCAAGATCGGTGAGAGCCGAAACAATCATACCGCTTCCAAATATTGCTATATCTTTACCAGGAGATTGCTTCATTTTTTTTATTTCATCCTCGCTGATCTCCGAAAACATCATTGAGTTATTCCACAAAGCTTTGTCTGCAGTTTTAGAAAAAACAATCTTACGCAAGCTATTCATTTTATTTGCAATTATCGGATCGTCTTTTAATGCGGCTGAAGTTGGCCAATAACTCTCCATGAGGTCGTATGTAACGCGACCAAACATAAGGGTATCAACGGTATCGAGGAATTTAGTTGCATTCTCATTAAATTCAGCATCAACGTGATGCCAATCTATCTCGCCTTTCTCTCCAGCAAAAAATCCATCAACTGTAATCATCTCTTGTACAATTATTTTTCTCATATTTTTATCATACCATTTTTTCTGGCTTGGGGGCCTGGAATCTCACTGCTCGTCCCGCCATGGCGGGATTGCGTTTTGGAAACCTTGCGGCTCGTGCTGTGTCTCTTGAACAAAATCCGAACAGAATTAGAACTTATAAGTTGAAAATTGTCTTAATTGTTTGTGCAACAGTTGCAGCGTCTATATCTGTGTTATTTATTTTTATGTAATTTTTTTCTTTTACTTCATCTTTTTCTGAATTTACTCTATGCTTTAAGAAATGCTCTCTTATCTTATGTTCGGAACCAGCTTCTCTATTTTTTGATGGCTTATGTTTTAACCTATGTTCTGTTTTGTTTCGCCTCACTCTTTCTTCAATATCAGCTTCAAGTTCAACATAAATTACTTCTGCCCCCTTATCTTTAAAAATTTTTGCTAAATTTTCTATATAATCCCACTCTGCCTTTACTTCAAAATTCCATTGATATGTAAAAATCAGTCCCTCTAGATCGCTAGATGCAACTGCTTTGAAAATTTCCTCGCGGAAAAGAAATACAAGTTTTTTGGCAGTTGGAGTACTGTAGCTAAAAAATGGAGACACCAGTTCAATTGTCATATGATTATGAAAAAGTTTGAGACTAGTGATCTTCTCAAGTTCTTGACCTACTGTCATTTTTCCAACTGCTTCGGGTCCGACTATAACTACAAGTTTCATAATTTATATTATATCAGAAAAAACAATCTTGGAATCGAACCAATTTTATATTAAGAAATATAGCTTAAAGCACTAGCTGGGGGACTTGGATTCGAACCAAAATTAGAAGCTTCAAAGGCTCCGGTCCTACCATTAGACGATCCCCCAATATTATTTTCCTTCCTCTAAAAACTTTTTTACTGCTTCGACCTTCTCTTTTTCAACATAAACTCCGAACGGAATATCTTGTGCAGTCAGCCACGAACCATTTAATGGCGAATTGTTGTTAATCGGGCTAATTATCGATTTTATACCAACACTTTCTAAATTACCCTTAATAATAAATGCTTCCATTTCGTTTTGAGCAGAACATACTTGTACAAAATTCATTCTACTTATAATCTTTACTTATTATCTTGACAAGCGCAAGTTCTAAGGGTAATTCGCTGATAAACGCGATGTCTATATTTTGGTATGCTTCTAGAAGGAACGCCAATGCCGGCGACCGGAGCATTCCCTCCTTATCTTCTTTTATTAATGACTGCAAGAACTCCATATCAGCTTCGGACAAATCCCCCGCCATTTCACCTTTTAATTTTGGCGCATATCGTAAAATTATTGCCATTCTAAATTTAATAACTATGAGTTTTAAGTACAATTTCATATCCAAATTTTCTTCAGACGCCATTCGCACAGTTTTTATCCCCCTGTCTATGTTCTTGCCGACTATAGCCGAAATAATATCGTTCACCAGAGTTGTTTTCGGTGCGCCGGTTATTTTTTCGACATCTTCCCTCTTAATTTTCTTTCCTTTTGTAAAGTTTAAAACTTTTTGTAGTTCGCCCAACCCATCGCGAAATGAGCCATCCGCTAAAATGGCTAAAAGTTCGGCAGATCCTCCATCTAAATCGTAACCTTCGCTTTTAGCCACATCGATCAACATTTTTTTACAAACCGTATCGGAGGCCTTCTTGAAAGTAAAAACCTGACAACGAGAAATAATGGTTTCTGGAACTTTTTGCAGTTCGGTCGTGGCTAAAATAAAAATAACATGCTTCGGCGGTTCTTCCAGAGTTTTTAATAATGCGCCCCAGGCATCTTTGGAGAGCATATGCACTTCATCAATAATGTAAATCTTATATTTTGAATCAAAAGGCAAAACACGCGCTCCATCCCGCAGGAGCTTTATGTCTTCTATGCCTCTGTTACTAGCGGCATCTATCTCATAGAGGTCATTAGGAGATACCCCAATGCTTACTGCGAAGATTCTCGCCACGGAGGTTTTACCTGTGCCTCGAGAACCAACGAAAAGGTAAGCGTGAGAGACCTTATTTGTCTCTACGGAGCTCTCTAAGACCTTTACAATATGATCCTGTCCTAAGACCTCGGAGAAGCTTTTTGGACGGTATTTGCGGTATAAGGCTAAGTCATGCATTGACTCAGTATATCAAATCTGGCTAAGAAAATCATTGACTTTTTTTTCAACCTGCGAGGCATTATCGGTGTCCATTAATTTTACGCGTAGTTCTTTGGCACCCTCAAAGCCATTTACATACGCTTTGAAATGTTTCTTCATAATTGCGAAATTTTTGTGTTTACCCAGCATTTTTTCATAAAGTTTAGTGTGTTCAACCATGACCCGAAGTTTATCTGTGACAGGAATTGAGCCAGTGTTAGTATGAGCAAAACTTTGTCCCTTCTCATTTTCAGTCCCTGCGCCCTTCTTAGGGCGCTGCGGGCTCAAAGCGGGACCCTCGGGAGCAGAAAATGAGAAGGGACTTCGTTTTTCAAACAACCACGCGTTCCCAAAAATTGCCCTGCCCAACATCACTCCATCACAGCCAGTTTTCTTTATTTTTTGTTTTGCCTCTATGATATTTTGTACATCACCATTTCCCAGAATTAGTGTTTTTACTTTCATTTGGTCTCGGATTTCTATAATCCTTTTCATCACCTCCCAGTGCGCGGGGACATCAGACATTTCCTTGCGAGTGCGCAAATGCAATGTGAGAGCCGCTAAGTCTTCTTTTAAAAGTTCCGGAATCCAGGTTTCGATCTCATTTTTATTATAGCCAATGCGAGTTTTGACTGAAACGGGTAATCCTCCCCCGCCTTCTTTGGCCGCCCTGATTACCTCTCGCGCAAGTTTAGGATTTTTTATCATAGCAGCGCCGGAGAGTTGTTTCTCCACCGATTTATCCGGACAGCCCATATTTATATCTATCCCGTCAAAATGAAGCGCTTTGCAGAGCGCTGATGCTTTCCTGATATTATTAATATTCGAGCCGAATATTTGCGCTACTATCGGCCTCTCGCTTTCTCCATAAATGAAGTCAATTAACAATTTATCTTTGCCGGCCGAGCAAAGTCCGTCGGCCGATACAAATTCAGTAAAAAAAATATCGGGTTTGCCATACTTGGCAATTATTTGTCTGTAGGCGCAGTCTGTCACATCGGCCATCGGAGCCAGACACAAAATCGGTTTTTTAATTTTTTTCCAGAAATTGCTCACAAATTTATTGAAGGCATATGTTTTTTAGGGGGTTTTGAGCTCGACGGGGCGAAAACTTCAGGATTTTTTAAGCTTAAAAAAAACCGTACCCTAAAAAACATATGACGAAATAAATATCAACGGAATCTGTAATATACTTTATTTCCATACCTCAAATCAATATATTCGAGAGAAGAATATTTTTTCTTAAAATTTGACTGCAGGGGTTCAGTGGTGAGTGCAGTTTCTAAATTTTCTACTATCGCAGATAAATCGGAATCGAGCCTAAATATTAGATCCGGTCCTGAGAGTGTTGACTTCCCAGATAAAAATATTTTGATATCCCCGTTTTCTTGCAGATATAATGCGACAGGTACGAGTTTCATACTCTGCAACATCTCTATCAAAGTAACTAATTTACCAAAATTCGCTGGCAAAAAATTTAATCCGAGCGGAACATCTTCCTTAAAATCAATCGCCCCATAAAATGTAAAATAGACATCTCCCGAGAAATATGGAGCTTCATCAAAAATATATCCATTTTTATCCAAAAAATAACATTTAGGCTTGCTATCACTTTTTAATTCGACCGGAGTCGCTCCGCACCAAAGGTATTTTGCCTCTCGCTCGGAAACAGATATCTCCAGAATTTTATTGTCTTTAACGGTGAGATTTATGCCATCTAGCCTTGGAATTCTATTATTTAACGCTTCAATGATACTGTTCTTTGGGAAGAAAAATATGTCTGTCTTCGGAAAAAACCATAAATAGTTCCCGTAAATTTCATTCTTTACAGTTGTCTTAATTGTTTCACTATCTACTACTTTATTTCCTACTATCTCCACATCTGCGATATTTAAACCGGGAAGACGCGCGAGAAAAGCCAGTCCGAAAAAAATGACCAAAAACATTCCAAGTCGTAAAAATATTCTGCTTTGAAAAATTCTCTGTCTTTGCTTTCGCAGTTGCATAAGCCGCGGAGAATTTAAAATATTTCGCTTTCGCATTTCGACAATAAATTTTGTGAATGGTAAAAGATAAAAAATCCAGAAATACCTCATAATTATGACACAAAAATGAGCTGGATTGCACCTTGACTTTTAGACAGAGTGTGCTATTGTTAATCAAAAAGTGATTTGTCAGGACCAAGGTCCGGATACTGTCGCTTGTGCGCCGGCATCTCTTTGACAAATCAATAAACAAAAAAAGTCAGTAAATAAATAAAATGAAGATTCTGATTCCTCTCGCCTTATTTCTCACTGCCACAACGACGGTGTTTTCTCAAGGTACACTACAGGTAGAGTTCATTGCTAGTTCAGCAATTGTAATCGGCGGCCCGAATATCCCTCAAATTAATAGAGGAATTTTTGGCATTCGATTCAGAATTACCGCAGTCGGCGGTGATATCTATCTGTTACGCGGCTTGACCTACTCATCACATAATCCAGAATTAGGTTCCGGCTTTAACTGGCACGTAAGTGATAATTCAATCGGGTCTCCAAGCGATGTGTCTGCTACAGTCGATTCTTTAGCGGAAATTACTCCCGCTTACTATAGAATTCTTGAGGGAGACACGGAAACATTCCAGTTTACAGCTTATGTTGACCCCGGGGTCACCGGATTTTACGGTGTCTCTCTCAACTACTTGGATTGGACTACCTTGGCCCCATCAGAACCTCAAAGTTTACCCCAGAATTTCCTGGCTCTTCAGGATTTCAAAAGTGACATCGTTTTTTTACAAGCGAAGAGTGAAGCGATTCGGCAAAAAATCACCCTCCAAGTGTCGCCCAATAGCCTGCTTGTAATGGGAACTGGCTCGCCAGGCCGCAGTTACTTAATTCAATCATCATCAGATCTAATTGAATGGGAGCCACTGCCGCCAACACTGATGGCTGATTCTAATGGAAATTTTGGATTAGTAATCGCTACACAGGTATCACAGACGAAACAAAGTTTTTATCGATCGGTATCGGTGCCGTAAATTGTGCCGGACATTCACGAACACCACAACGCGAAACTCCGTGCGCATTCCTGAAAAGATGCCACGGTTTTTCTTTTGGTAATTTTTACTTAATAAATCCCCTATCCCCCATGTATTCTCGCAAAACTTCAGGGATTTTTACAGAGCCATCGGCTTGCTGGAAATTTTCCACAATTGCCACGAGAATTCTCGGGGTTGCCACTGCGGTGCAATTGAGCGAATGCACGAATAGAGATTTGCCGTCGGCATCTTTGTAACGAATGTTGAATCGCCTTGTCTGAAAATCATGATAATACGATGCGCTGGAAAGTTCGCGATATTGATTTTGCGACGGAATCCATCCTTCGGTATCATAGCTTTTGACCTGAGCCGACTTTAATTCACCGGTGCAGATTACCAGTCGGCGATATGGAATACCGAGCGATTCTAGAAATTCTTCAAAATTTCTATTTACTTCTTCATGATATTTGACCGATTCCGCGTGATTCGCTTCGCAGAGTATTAACTGTTCGAGCTTAAAAAATTCCTGTACGCGGATGATTCCTTTGGTGTCCTTCGAGTGCGCCCCCGCTTCCCTTCGATAACAGGGCGAGAATGCTAAATAGCGTTTCGTTAATTCTTCTTTTGGGATAATCTCATTGCTATGATATCCCATCATTGGAATTTCGGCCGTGCCGGAGAGACTTTCTCCGTCTTGCGTTTGATAGACATCATCCACGCCAGCCGGTAAATGTCCCGTGCCATAGAGGAGCTGTTTTCGAACGATCGCGGGAGCAATAAAAGGATTGAAATTTTTATTCGCAAAAAACTTGCGGGCATAATTCCAAATCGCCCAAGTCATTTCTGCCCCATCATTTTGTAAAAAGTATCCTCGGAAACCATGAACCTTGGTGCCTCTTTCAAAATCCACCATTTTTAGGTTGGTCATCAATTCCACATGATCTTTCGGAGTGAAATCAAAGTTAGGCTTTTCTCCCCAAGTCAGAACCTCCTTATTATCTTCTACTCTGCCTCCTTCCGGTACAGACATATCCGGCACATTCGGCACTTGCAACATCACTTTCTGCCATTCTTCAATTATTTTTTTTAGTTTTTCTTCTTTAGTTTTAATATCTTCTTTGACGATGCGCATTTCTTCTATTAGTTGAATTTTGAGCCCCGGATCTTGGTGGCGGGCTATGTCGTTACTAACTCGATTAATTTCTGCCCGAATATCCTCCACTTCTTTCAGCGCTTTCAAGCGTTCATCGTCTTGCGCAATGAGTTCGGAGATATCGATATCCACTTTTTTTTTCTTGGCGCCCTCTTGCACAATGTCCTTATTTTCACGAATGAATTTTATGTCCAGCATAGGTTGATTATATTACAAAGCTAGTATAAAGTGAAGCGAGAAATAACAAATTACGTAACAGCATGTATATAAATAAGCTGCCAAAAAATAGATTTCCAAAAGCTCTTCTGGAGATTCCCCAACCTCCGGAAAATCTTTGGATTATCGGCGAGTTGCCGCCGCCTAATTTAATTAATCTCTGCGTTGTGGGCTCGCGTAAATTCACCTCTTACGGACGCGAAGCCTGTGAAAAAATAATTGCCGGTTTAAAAGGTTATCCGATAGTAATAGTATCCGGTTTCGCAATTGGCATAGATACAATCGCTCACAAAAAAGCTATGCAAACGGGACTCAAGACTATCGTATTTCCCGGTTCGGGACTTTCCGACGAAGCAATGTATCCGAAATCTAATGTGCGTTTGACGAAAGAGGTAGTAGAAAACGGCGGGTGTTTAATTTCAGAATTCGAACCTGACTTTAAGGCGACGCATTGGAGTTTCCCGATGCGGAATCGTCTGATGGCAGGTATTTCCAAGGCGACGCTCATAATAGAAGCAGAAGAGCGCTCGGGTACCCTCATAACCGCCAGACTGACTACGGAATACAACCGAGACCTACTAGTCGTACCCGGGTCTATTTTCTCGGGTAACTCCAAAGGTACGAATAAATTATTGAAGTCTGGCGCAACGCCTGTAACTTGCGCCGAAGATGTATTAGAAGCTCTTGGCTTCGAACTGCCGAAAGATGAAGAAAAACAAAAAAGACTTTTCGTGGATTTATCGCCTGAGGAAAAGAAAGTTGTGGAGTTGCTACGTGAGCCTACTTCCCGAGATGAATTGATACGCAAAATGAAATTTCCTATTTCCGAGGCCAACGCGCTGCTGACCGTATTGGAAATAAAAGGAATAGTAAAAGAAGAATTGGGTGAGATTAGATTAAAGATCTAATCGCAAGGCCGAAGCACGACGGTGCGAGACGAGCTCAACAGAATTTTTCAGCAAAAAATATCTGGAGAGATCAGATTGGCATAAGCTGTCTCCGGTAATTTCTTGGCATATCATATATGATAGCTTAGGAGACAAAAAATTGATACTAATAACGTAGCCCGGGCAATATGTATTGTCCGGGCTATCGATGTACGGCGATTTTTCCAATTACTGGAAAGAGGAGCTATTCATGTGATATCTTTTTCAGAAGGATCATGTTGTAGGCTGTAACCCAAGTCCAAGTTTACGAAGTCGATTTTTTATTTCTTCAACATGCTCCTTTTTCACACCTTTTCCTGCCGACAGTTGATTCTCAGTCAGTGAACATAACTCACCAACTGTGGAAATGTATTTTGGCCATACACCACCAATACTTCGATCGAAAAGACTATGAACTTCTCGACCCCAAGCTAATTCCGGATGAGATAGAGGCATCCTTTTTGCGACCAGTAGCGGGTTGTCATACCATGGCAGCACCGCAATAATTTTTTGGCGGCGAGACGGGTGACGCATTTTCCTCATGGCCACAGCTTCGATTTGCCTTATACGCTCTGGGCTCAGACGAAAAATGTCGCCTATACCTCGTAAGGTTCGTTTCTGAACATTCTCAACGAAGCCACGGCGAATTTTCAAGACTTCTCCCTCCTTGTATTTTAGAGTTGTGGTTATTATGAGTAAAAGTATGTCCCGTAGTAAAACTTTTTCGTTTTCACTCATAGAGGTGAGCAGAGTGCACTCCTCTTTGGTTAATGCAAGCATATTAATCACAATAGATTCGGACGGTTTGAAGTTATTCATGTCTGTTTGGTTTGCTCAGTTTTCCTGATGTAAAAGAACGAACCCCAAAGGAGCTCGGATTAATCCTTTACTCCAGGGGTGATTTGCCTCATAATAACACGTAATACCAATAAAAGCAACCCATTACTACATTTCGCGCACAAAATTTGCCAAAAAATAATAATTCGTGTAATACTAGAGGAAATTAATGAGCGAAGCGAATATAATTTACACTACCCTGTTAAATAACTTTTGCTTACAAAAGTTGCCTGAAAGGCAATTAATGGGGTGTCGTTTTTAATAGTCGCAAACTCTTTAAAAAAATCAGCCATGAAATTACTTATTGTTGAATCCCCATCGAAAGCAAAAACGATCGAAAGATACCTCGGAGAGGCATTTACTGTACGCGCGTCAGTCGGACATATTCGCGATTTACCCAAGTCAAATAAATCCGCCATAGACATAGAAGGAGGGTTTATTCCGCATTATGAAATTTCAAAGGGTAAGGAAAAAATCGTGCGCGAATTGCAGGGGTTGGCCGAGAGAGCAAGTGAAGTAATTCTAGCGACCGATCCAGACCGCGAAGGTGAGGCTATAGCTTGGCATATTGAGACGCTTTTAAACGAAGATAAGAAAGTGAAGGCTCCAATCGAGCGGGTAACCTTCCATGAAATTACAAAAGATGCGATAAATGAAGCATTAAAACATCCACATAAAATCGACACAAACTTGCGTAAAGCTCAAGAAGCGCGCAGGGTTTTAGACCGGCTAGTCGGTTATGACCTTTCGGGTCTCATTTGGAAAAAAGTGCGCTACGGACTTTCTGCCGGACGCGTCCAATCTCCTGCTCTAAGGATAATAATGGAGCGCGAGCGGGAAATCCGTGCTTTTATTCCCCAAAAATTCTGGAGAATTTTTGGGTTATTTGAAACTTTCAAATATGAAAAATTATCGTTAGAATGCTCCGAGGAGCCCAGAGATGAAAAACTGGTAGAAAAAATATTGAATGAAGGGAAAGCTGGCACTTGGCTCGTCAAGGAAGTAAAAGAAAGTGAACAGAAACGTTCTCCCCGGGCGCCCTTTACTACTTCAACTTTGCAACAGACTGCGAGTTCGCGCCTTGGCTACTCCCCTTCGCGCACGATGCAAATAGCGCAGAGGCTCTACGAAGCGGGGCATATAACTTATATGCGAACAGACAGCACAAATTTATCCGCAACCGCTGTCGGGCAAATAGTTTCATTTGTCCAAAAAAAATATGGCAGTTCCTACGCGGAAGCCAGAATTTATAAAACTAAATCCAAGAATGCACAGGAAGCGCATGAAGCAATACGCCCGACACATATAGAAAAAATGGTTGTCGGCGCTGATGAACAAAACAGACTTTATCGATTGATCTGGGAGCGAGCGATATCTTCACAAATGGCTGATGCTAAATTATTAAAGACAAAAATTTCGGCAATTATAAAAGATCACGAAGATTTACCCATTTTTTCAGTTACTGGTTCTCGTCTGCTTTTCCACGGTTGGCTTAAAGTAGATAGTGGCTCGAGGGGCGATGACCTAGAGCTACCTGTATGTAATGAGGGCGAGGAATTGAAACTACTCAATCTAGAGAGCGAAGAAAAATTTACCGAGCCGCCCAGCCGCTACAGTGAGGCGGGACTGGTTAAAGAGCTCGAAGGGAGAGGAATCGGCCGTCCGTCTACTTATGCATCGATTATGAGAACAATTGAAGAACGCGGTTATGTTAATAAAGAAGGAAAAACCTTATTCCCGACAGACGTCGGCGAGGTTGTTTCGGACTTTCTAGAAAAGAATTTCGCTAAATATATTTCCGATACTTTTACTGCAAATATGGAAGACGAACTGGATGAAATTTCACGAGGCGAACGCGAATACGAAAAAACTCTTTCAAATTTCTACAGACCCTTCCTAAAAGATGTCACATCGAAAGAAAAAATGGAAAAAGTTACAAATCTAGGCGATGCGCCAGCCGATATTAAATGTCCCAAGTGCGGTAGTCGCATGATTATAAAACTCTCGCGAGGCGGAAAATTTTATTCGTGTCTGCGATATCCGGACTGTAGCGGAGCTCTCAATATGGATGGCCTAGAATTAAAAGGTTCGAAAGAGACGGGAGAAATGTGTCCGGCATGTGGAGATAAGGCGGGAAAATCCGGCGGTGGTAAACTGGTCATTAAAGAGAGGCGCGACGGCACCGGCACATTCATTTCTTGCTCCCGCTATCCAAAATGTAAATTCATAAAATCCGATGCTGCGGACGAGGAAAAAAAGAGGACTGGCGTGCGCTGTCCCACCTGTGGGTCAGGAGATCTCAGTGAACGCCGCGGACGATACGGTATTTTCTATTCATGTTCCAATTATCCCGACTGCAAATTTGCCATAAAGGCAAAACCCACCGGCAGACTCTGCCTGGAATGTAAAAGTCTGATGATGGAGGGCACAAAAACCATCCCGGAGCGTTGTAGTAATAAATCCTGCCTCAACCATAATCCTCACAAACGCATGAAAATAAGAATGTAAGTAAGTAACTGACTCTGTAAGGGTTGCGAATTTTTCGAGCGGCGACGAGAAATATTTCTGACCGAAAACCATCCCAGAAAGTTGTTCTAATAAAGTGTAGTATGCGGAGCCCGCACAAAATAAAAAAAATATCGACGACTAGAAAGGGAAAGGACCGGCAAGAGTCGCGCCTGCGTCCCCTCCGGTCCTATGATTCTACTACAATGTCAGGTAGTATGGTGACAGTTGCTTCTCCATGGGCAACGGGTACATTTTTCCCGTCAAGAATAACAAGGCATGATAGAGGTAAGAGTCCCGTACCTGTGCGGATTTTTTTCACTTTTATCTGTAGGGTTATTGTTTCCCCAATTATGACAAAACCGCGGAACTTTGAAAGTTCAGAAGACCCGACGGTTCCATCGCCAATCACTGAAACTATTAATCCCGAAAACCATGAGACAAAAAGACTGCCGGGAACAAGGCACCCCTTTAATCCTTTTGTCTTGGCATAGGCAGGATCATAGTGGAGTCTGTTAGTATCCCGTCCAATCTTACAATGCATTGAAACCTCTTCCTGGTTCGTCAATATAGTGGTTTCAAATGTTTGTCCCTCTGTTAATTGCTCGATGCTCATACTATAGGGCTCCTTTCAAAGGCCCAAAAGAACTAATTGCTATGGTTTACCGTCGGACGTAATTTACAATTTTAAAAATATTTGTCAATATAAGAATAAGATGTTACAATCCCTTTGTATGGCAAACGTAGAAGAGATAACTAGCCTTATGATCGGCGGTGCAGATAAAAAAGATGAAGAACTTATAACTAAAGCTTATGGATTCGCAGAGCGCGCTCATGAAGGTCAAAAAAGAAAAAGTGGAGAGGCGTATTTCATCCATTTGTTTGAGACCGCAAAAATTTTGGCAACGCTTGGCATGGACGCACAAACCATTGCCGGCGGTCTATTGCATCATGTTTTCGAAGACACTAAAATATCTGAAAAAGAATTGGAGAGAGTGTTTGGTCCAGAAATACTTTTTTTGGTAGAAGGATCAATAAAACTTGGAACTTTAAAATATCGCGGTCGTGAAAGATACGCGGAGAGTTTACGTCAATTGTTTGTTGCCATGGCGGAAGATTTGCGTGTAGTCATTATTAAGTTTGCCGACCGACTACATAATCTGCGGACATTAAAATTCATCCCTGAAGAAAAAAGGAAGAGAATCGCCTTGGAGTCCATTGACGTTTATGCCCCTCTTGCGAATCGCCTCGGAATGGGAAAACTTAAAGGCGAAATAGAAGATGCCGCTTTTCCATATGCCTATCCGGAAGAATATGCGCAAATGGAAGAACTAATAAATAAAAGAAAAGTAATTCATCAAAAAATCTTGTTTGAAGCTCAAAAGGTACTTGAAAAAGAATTCGAAAAAAGCAATATTAAGGTAGTTGAAATAGACCACAGAGTGAAGCGCAAGTATAGTTTATGGAAAAAACTTGTGAAGCGCGGAATGGATATAGAGAAAATTTACGATATTATTGCGTTCCGCGTGATCGTCGATTCAGTGGAAGAATGTTATCGAGTTTTGGGAATTATTCATTCCATCTGGAATCCTCTGCCCGAGCGAATCAAGGATTATGTCGCGCTACCAAAACCAGACGGATATAGTTCAATTCATACTACAGTTTTTACTGGTCCGGGTAAAATTATAGAATTTCAAATCAGAACAAAGGAAATGCACGCAAAAGCTGCTTACGGCATCTTGGCGCGTTTTACCTACAGAGAACGAGATGGTAAAACATTTAAAAATGACAAATTAAAATTAAAATGGATTGAAGAATTAAAGGGATTAAATTATACTCCAGACGACCCAAAAAGCTTTATTAAAAACTTAAAAATGGATTTTTTTAGCGACCGTATTTTTGTCTTCACTCCGAACGGAGATGTAGTGGATTTACCGGAAGATTCAAGCCCGATAGATTTTGCATATTCGATTCATTCCGATATAGGAAATCATATTTTTGGCGCAAAAATCAATGGTAAAATGAGCCAAATTTTTACAAAGTTAAAGAATCGAGATATCGTAGAGATAATTAAAAAAAAAGATGCTCGTCCATCCAGTAAATGGCTGGATAATGTTAAAACAGCATTAGCAAAAAAGAATATAAAATCATTTTTAGAAAAAAATAGCTCGTTTGACGGAATTATATCTTTTAAACGCTCATAGATGGCGTTAAACGCTGAAATTGGAAATATTATAGAGCTCTGCGTCATCCTCTTTTGCCTCCTCTTTAGATCTATCGTCAATCGGCGCATCATCTGTTGAAGGCGCTGATTCATTTTTAGCGATGTGGTTTCGAAGCATATCGTCCGGTTTTTTTCCGCCACCCGATTTATTAATCAGAAGAAGAATCTCGCGCAAATCTTCGGTCGAAAAATAGTCGATTTTAATCTGTCCGCCTAATTCTTTTCGGTCAATATGCACGCGGGTTCCTAATTTTTCCTGAAATTCTTCTTCGAGTTCGACAATTTCAGGATCCGGCATAAATTCCTTCTTGCGCACCCGGTCATAAGCAATCTTTCTAGCCATTCTTTCCGCCTCACGCACGGTAATTTTTTTATACAGAATTTCTTTGAACATAACCAATTGCTCCTGCGGATGATCGGCTAACATCAGTAGCGGCCGGGTGTGTCCTTCCGTAATTTTACCCTCGCGTAGACCCGATAGAATCTCTTCGGGCAGGGTCAAGATACGCAGCGAATTAGAAACGTATTCCCTGCTACGGCCGAGCTTCTTTGCTATTTCATTGTGCGTGAATTTAAATTCGTTGGCCAATCGGAAAAAGGCGCGAGCGCGGTCTACCACATTTAAATCTTCGCGCTGCAAATTTTCAATAATCGCGAGTTCCAATTTCATAATAGCTGTATCTCCGGTGCGGATTATAACCGGCACCTGAGAAACCCTGGCTAAAATAGCCGCACGCAGCCTGCGCTCCCCTGCAATCAATTCATATTCAGTCACAATACCGCCGTCATCTTTCGATATTTCCATCCGAGAAACAGTGAGCGGCTGCAGCACCCCATATTGTTTGATAGAGTCGGCCAAATCCTGCAGGCGCAATTCATCAAAGTCCCGTCTGGGCTGATATGGGTTCGGTTTTATTTTATCAGTGTCAATCCAGAAAATTGAGTTCGAATACAAGTTAGACATCATTCTATTCTAGCATAACAATTTTTAAATTAAAATTGATTTTTAAGCATTCTTTGTGTAAAATGTGTGAATTGCTCTGAATAAATTGTGTGAAGCCGGGATGGCGAAATTGGTAACCGCAATTGACTCAAAATCAATCGGGGGCGACCCCTTGGGAGTTCGAGTCTCCCTCCCGGCACAGAATAAGTTTTATTGTCTAATCGCATGATATAATTTTGCAAGGGATAGGTCATTGAAAACTTAATCCTCTACAGTTGCACTGTCCCCGTGCCTTCATGGCTGTGGATGCCGCTGTATTGTACTAGCCATTTAACTATAAACCTAAAAAATGAAAGGAAGGAAGGATATATGAAAAAGGCAAGCTTGGAAATGCTTCGGATGCTTGTGGATGAATCTCCCCTAGCGATCATTGCCATAGATAGCAAAGGGAAAGTTTTGCATTGGAATCTTACAGCGGAGACCATTTTGGGTTTTCCAGCTGACGAAGTGATCGGTAAAACGCTCTCGCATTTGATAGTTCCGGCTGACAAGCTGGAGGAAGATGAGGCGATCTATGAGAATGCGCGGAGGGGTGATGTCATAAGGACCCACGTCACATTGCGAAAAACAAAAGATGGTTCGCTGCTCTGCGTCAATTTATCGACGCGGGCGAAATTCGATAAGAGAGGGCAGATCGAATGCTTTGTGATCAATATTATGGATGTGACGCAGCTCAAGGTCATGCAAGATCCCGATCTCAAGTTACTTGAAGAACAGCTCAGGGAGCGCCAGCGTGATCTCGAGCAGAAGATAGAGGAAGTATACAGGTTCAGTTATGCAATTGCACACGACCTCCGAGGGTCAATACGCCACATAAAGGGTTTCGCCGAGATAATCGACGAGGAAAAAGAGGCTTTGCCGGCTCAGGTCATTGGATATCCCGGTCGCATCATAAAATCTGCCGGCGAAATGAACCAGCTACTTGATGATATCTATGAACTTTCTCGATTGACACATGGAAAACTACGCGTGCGCAAAGTTAATTTGACCGGTATCGCACAGCACATCATCATGCACCTCCACGAAGATTCTCGCGGCCGGCAGATCGTCTGCGAGGTTGCTCCGGGTATGGTAGTCGACGGAGACGAGAATATGTTAAAAATCGTCTATAACAATCTGATTCGCAATGCTTGGAAGTTCACGCGCAAAAAAAAGACGCCGCGCATCGAAGTGGGAATGATTGAGAGGGGCGGCATTCCCGTATACTTTGTACGCGATAACGGCGCGGGGTTCGATATGCAGTACGTGAACAAGCTCTTCATCGCATTCGAACGTCTCCATAACGCCGCAGAATTTGAAGGCACGGGCGTCGGTCTCTGCTTGGTGCGTCGCATCGTCGAGATGCATGGCGGGACGATCACGGCGGAAGCCGAAGTTGATAAAGGCGCGACCTTCTGGTTTACAATTCCAAAGCAAAAAGCTAACAGCGTGACATCGGCATAGGTGACGGTAAACTCTACACACGCGACCCCGACCAGTAATGGCGGGGTCTTTTTTTATCATTGTAAAACGTATTACGTCGTGCAAACCATCTTGGAAATAATTTGCAACTTGAGATAAAGAATTATGCTATAATGAACTTGTGACCATGAAACGAAACATTTTGGTAAATAAAATTCTAGTTGTGCTGGTAATTATATTGGCAAGTTCGCTTTTGTTTGAGACCTATAATAAAAAACCAAGTTCGACTGGTCAAGTAGAGCCGGCTAATTCACAAAATACGCAAAAGATAAAAAACACTGTTCCTAAGGAATATGTTAAAAAGACAGACGACAGTGCCAATAAAGCAACTTTTGTCTTCGTTGTCCCAGTAAAAAAGCAGGACATCATCGGCGCCAATATCCGATACTGTATTGTGAGCGCCAGCGCCGGAGCTCAAGCTGAAGGAAGGGAGGAAGAATGCAAAGAAACTATTCTTTCGAATAGTTTCTCTTTGCAATACAACGAGGCAACCAGGGCTCTAATAATTTCTGATCCCACACCGGGCGAATGGGGTCCTGACGGTGGGCCATTTCGAATCGGCTGTGCCGCTTGTTTTAGTGTAATAGAGTTCAACGGTATCCATACTTCTGACGGTCAATTGCTGCCCAAGGCGGTAGTGACTGTATATTAAGAACCTAGAATTATAGAGAATCCTTCCTTAGAATCCAGATGGAGTCCTGCGTTCCTGAATCATCAAGAGACCGGTAATGATAAGGAGAAGAATGAAGAACCAAAGGATATACTTGTTATTCAAGAAATCTCCAAATGCATTACTAACTGCTGCCGTTTGCGTCTGGTCAGTAAGCGCAGGGGTTGTTGATGTGTCCACAAAGGTATCTACCGGAGCTTCTACTATTTGCGGTAGAGGACTGACGGAAACATTTGCCGGAGCATTTGAAACGGTTCGAGCAATAGTTTGAGGGATACGAAGAGATGTTGTTGCAATAATTCTGTAAGTAGAATCAGCATTCGTTTTAGGATAGGAGAAATTTAAAGTATAATTTCCGAGTGCTGCAGATGCAGGGACGATCCAATCCAATTCATTGATACCTTTTATATTGGCGCCTGTCCCGACAAATATATTTGATCCAAAAAAATTAGAAACCAGGACAAGAGTCGTGTCTGTCGCGCTATCCCTGGATGTCTCCCAAGTTATGGCATAAGTTTTTCCGATAGTAAGTGTGTTCGTAGCGACAGTCGAACCTGCAGGCATGACCCTAATATTAGAAATTTCTAATACCGTTCCACCACCGCTAACTCTGCTACTTCCACCACTATGTCTGCCACCAGTATCTGTAGGAGTAGTCCCGCCGCCTCCTGTTAAACCGCCCTCATCAGCATTAGAACCTCCACCGACTGGAGTGCCATTGCCTTCGCCAACATTAGAACCTCCACCGACTGGAGTGCCATTGCCTTCGCCAACATTAGAACCTCCACCGACTGGAGTGCCATTGCCTTCGCTGCCATTAGAGAGTCCTCCTGCCGGAGCGCTATTACCTTCGTCGCCATTACTGCCACCTGCGCCTGGAGCACCGACTGCAGCGAATGCAGACGTGGCCGAAAAGACAACGGAAAACACTAAAACTGCTATAACCACATATTTCAATAAAGTCTTTGTTTTATTCATATAATCCGATATTCCATTAATCTCCGACCTATTAATATTATTAGTCTAGCATAGTCTGAGTTGTTTGTCAAGTACCTGAATGAGGCAAAAAAAAGCGCCTGTGAATAAACCACAGGCACTAGTTTTTGATTTAATTAATCTGTCTGGCTGAATCCCACCGAAGGGACTAAGCCGACGACTTGCTTCGCGAATCCCCCTTGTTGAGCTGGGCCGCGAAGTGACTTGAAGAATTTAGGTCCCACATTTGTGAAAGACCGCGAATAACCGTCGGGCAACTGCTCCTGGAACAATTCCCAAGCTGCAGGCGAATTCGGCAATGGTCCAGCCCACAGAACCGTATAGCTCGCGTACAAACTCGGCTGCCCTACCAGAGTAAACACAGGTAGGATATTAGTCCCTGTGTTTACTCTCGACATCACCATCGCTGGTGCAGTCGAAACGGCGAAACTGTCTCCGATCGCGGTTGCTGCGTGTCGCATCGCGCACGACAATCGGAATGGATCATTTATCAAAATGTAGCTCTCAATTGTCGCTCGACTCGCTGCGTCGCTGTACTTGAAAAACACCCTGTAATGGACAATGATTTCATTCACTGGGACCAGCTGCCCCGAAGTATATGTGTTCGTCACACCTCCGGCACCGTATTCCCCGCCGAAGAATGTTGTAGGGCTAAAGCTGAGCTCCTGCCCATTCGCAACATTCGTAGCCACATTTCCCGCGAATCTCAAACTGTCAGGGGCATCATCTGAGTCAATCGCGAACAAAAATTCGCGTGGGTGGTGCTTCGCAACGCTGTCCCTGATTTTCGCGAAACAATGCCCGCTCAACCCCTCAACACCATTGGTATGGAGCGCGATATAGATCCACTTCAGTATATCTTTATGCACAAAATCTTTACTCGACCCAATTACCGTGAAGGCACCCGGGTCCGTTTGAAGATTCCCCAATGCCCCCGGTGAACGAAATCGGGCATACTGCATACCCTTCTCTAGGTAAGCAGTAATGTTCGTCGAATTCGGTCCGGGACCTGTTGACCAAGTGAACTCGTAAGTGATTTCTGCCCGGCCGGTATTCGCCGCCAGGCCCATTAATAGGACGAGCCCAAGGAGGCTCAGTTTCGTCTGCATTTTTATCTTTCTGGCCGTTTGACGATCACATACCTCTCCATAACAATGGAAAGTTGATTAACCGAATATGCGATTTTCAAAGGGCTCTATAAATTTGACTCACTGCGGAGTGTAGCACAAATCTGGCAGAAAGTCAAGGCGCATGTAACGGTTTGATAGCTTGATACACGAGAGTAAAATGAGGTTATCCACACATTAATAAGTAGACATTCTTGCATTATCTCATATATGATATATACTGCATCATATGGATAAAACGAAAAAAGGGCAGGAAAAAAGTGTCCAGACCGAACAGCAAAAAATCGGTTATTTTATTAAAGAGTTGAGGGAGCACAGAGGAATGACTCAAGAAGAGTTTGCTGACGCTCTGAACACTTCCCAGAGCTCTGTTCCTCGGATGGAGAAAGGTGAACAAAATTTCACTACGGAGTTACTCCGGAAAATAAGCAATGTCCTGGACCACCAAATTGTTTCCGTAAATGATTCCATTGATTTTGAGGTAAAAGGAGGCAAGAAACTAAGTGGGACAATTAAAACAAATTTTTCTAAAAACGGCTCGGTCGGGCTCCTTTGCGCTTCAATTTTAAATAGCGGTACTACCACACTCCATGGCATCGCTAGGATTGAGGAGGTTTATCGGGTCATCGAGATTCTGGAGAGTATCGGAGTCACCGTAAAATGGCTCGATCAAAATTCGGTGAGTATCGTTCCTCCAAAAACGTTTGTTTTAGAAAATATCAATGTAGAATCGGCAATTAAAACACGTTCCGTCGTAATGTTGATCGGACCGCTGATTCATAAATTACCTTTATTCTCTATCCCCCACCCGCATGGATGTAATTTGGGTAAAAGAACGATCGCGGCGCATATTTATGCCCTTGAGACACTCGGAGTGAAGATAAAAACTACAGAAAAAAACTATGAAGTTACCGCCAAAAAATTAAGACCGGGTGATATAGTTATGTATGAATCCGGAGATACAGCCTGCCAAAACGTTTTAACTGCTTCTGCTCTTATCGATGGTACGACAAAAATGAGTTTCGCGAGCGCCAACTATATGGTTCAGGAAGTGTGTTTTTTTCTGGAAGCATTAGGAGTGAAAATTGAGGGCATCGGCACCTCCAATCTGACCATCCATGGTGTCAAAAAAATTGACAGGGATATTGAATATAGCAACAGCGAAGACCCGATCGAATCAATGATGTTTATATCAGCCGGAATTATTACTGATTCGAGGCTGACCATCGCCCGCTCACCGATTGATTTCTTGACTCTCGAACTGGAAAAGTTGAAGAGGATGAATTTGAAATATAAAGTGTCGAAGATATATTATTCCTTCAACGGCCGGACCAGGCTGGCTGACATAGAAATATTCCCAAGTAAATTGAAAGCGCTGAATGATAAGCTGCACTCCAATCCTTATCCCGGCATAAATATCGATAATTTGCCATTTTTTGTTCCGATTGCGATAAAGGCTATAGGGCAGACTATGATTCACGACTGGGTCTATGAAAATCGAGCTATTTATCTGACGGAATTAAATCGCTTGGGAGCTGATATAACTTTGGCCGATCCGCATCGTCTTTATATAAACGGCGGAACGCCGCTCTCTGCCGCGCAAGTTGTCTGCCCTCCGGCCCTGCGGCCATCGATGGTGATTCTCATCTCAATGCTGGGCGCCAATGGCACTTCAATTTTGCGAAACGTCTATATGATAAGTCGAGGTTACGAAGAAATTGCGCAGCGACTAAACTCAATCGGCGCGGATATTAAAATAATCAAAGGGAGTTAAGATGTTTAAACATGAACTTTTCTTTGGTACGGATTTTTCTAAGCTTAAAAAATCCTGAAGTTCTCGGCTCGCCAGCCTCGAAACCCCGCGAAAAGTTATGTTTAAACATCTTCCAAAAATTATAGTAGTACTAGGTCAAACCGCCACAGGTAAAAGTGCCCTTGCAGTTAAAATTGCCAAGAAAATAAATGGTGAGGTAATTTCTGCCGATTCGAGACAAGTTTATAAAGGGCTTGATATTGGTACAGGCAAGATTTCTGAGAAGGAAATGAAAGGTATTCCTCATCATTTGACTGACATAGTGAATCCGAAGAGAATATTTACGGTTGTCGAATATCAAAAAAAGGCAATCTACGCCATGGCTGAGATTGCAAGTCATGGCAAGGTACCGATTATTTGCGGAGGCACGGGGTTCTATATTGATGCCATAACGAAAGGAGTCGTTTTTCCCGAAGTTCCGCCAAATCTAAAATTACGTAAACAACTTGCTAGAAAGTCTGCGATCACATTATTTCTAATATTAAAAAAAGTAGACCCAGTAAGAGCAGCAAATATAGATCCAAAAAATAAAATTCGATTAATCAGGGCCATTGAAATAGCCAAAACCTTGGGCAAAGTTCCTAAAATTATACAGCAAGCTCCCGCTTATAAATTTGTGAAAATCGGCTTGTATTTACCACCTGAAAAATTGAAAAAGAGAATAGAAAAAAGGGTAAAAAAAATGTTCGCGGATGGATTGCTTGAAGAAATTAAAAATCTTAAAAAAGCTGGTGTATCAAATAGAAGGCTAAAGGAGCTTGGTTTTGAGTACTCTAATCCAAATTATGAAAAAGTAGTTAAGGAAACATTGAAATACGCAAAACGCCAGATGACGTGGTTCAAGCGAGACAAGAAAATAAAATGGATTGACGCATCAAAACCGGAAGCTATTCGTCCGCTTTCGGCTCATTTAATGGAAAAGATTTAACATTTTGAAAAAAAACTTTGAGCTTAAATTCTTGGGCGGATAAATTTTTATACTCCCTAAGCAATTGATCTAATTTTTTGGCCTTGTGGCTCAAACCTTTTTTTACTTCGAGCTCAACTATCTCGGAGCAAACAACGCGTGTGGTGTCCACAATGTATTCATACTTTTCAAATTCTCTCTTATAAAGCTTGTCATAGCCTAATGTCTGGAACAAATCCACATTGCTATCCATTTCCCTTAAGTCTGCCTCATAGCTTTCCGCTTTGGTCTTTTCCGCTCCCCGTATATATCTTTCAGAATTGAAATCCATATATTTACTTTATCATAAATTATTTTATAATGGTATGATTAGTGTGTAACAGCAACTTAACAATTAATTTATGAAAACAATAGTCCACTGGATTGTCTCAACGCTCGCCATATTATTAACAGCCTATCTTTTGCCAGGAGCTCACGTCGACGGAATAGTCGCGGCACTTATCTTGGCTGTAGTTCTCGGCGTTATTAACGCCGTTCTACGCCCACTTCTTGTATTACTCACTTTCCCTATCACTATTTTAACTCTCGGACTTTTTGTGCTTGTAATAAATGGGCTCCTAGTTATGCTCGCCTCCTATATTGTGCCCGGGTTTACAGTTGATAGTTTCTGGTCCGCGCTTGCCTTCGGCATTGTGCTCGCAATCGTAAGCTCGGTACTGCATATGTTTGAAAAAAAAGTCTTATAACTTTCTCTCTCGAGCAAGATCTATCGTGTGTCTTCCAGTTTGCACTTTTAAAATAGTTTTGTCAGAATTCTGCAAAGCATCTTTGATCCTCTCAACCTGCTTAGGAAAAGTGTTTGCCGGCAACTTATCCGTTTCAAAAAATTTAATCTGATCAGCTTCGTTATTTAATGTCGCTCGTCCGCCGATAATTTTACATTTAAAAGATAGAGCTAAATTATCTTCATCACGCTTGCTATAAAAACCGAGAAGTTTTTCAACTTCAACATCAAATCCCGTTTCTTCTTTCACTTCCCTTTTCACACCCTCCCAAGGCGGCTCCCTGGCCTCTAGACCCCCTCCAGGTAAATTCCATAAATCATAATCCGTCCTATGAACAAGTAAAACTCTGTTTTGCTCGTCAAAAATTATTCCGAACACCCCTACAGTAAATTTTGCTCTATTTTTTTTCATAATTGCGGGCTGTAAAAATCTAGAATGGAACACTATTCAGAGTATGGTCCTTGATTGGAATAGTGTCTTCCGAGGCCTAGATCTTGTAAATTAATATAATAAACCAGCATTATTCTAGCATATAAAGGGCGCTGGGGGCATCTGGAGGCCGGAAAAACACTACCGGTGGCTCATTCTAGGTAATTATGTATGACTTCCCTAAAAAGGCTTTGATTTTTCATCTAGGGGGTAGGCGGCAGTCATTTTGAAATGAAATTTAGTTTCCTGAATCTAAAAAAATTCTGCCCGATTTTAATAGATGTTGATAACTTAACACATGACCTCTCATAACATAATTGAAAATTTGCTATAAAAAATCAAAGAACATATACTAAAAACATGGAGGAATCAATGAAAAAAATTTTAGAGCAGTATTCCAACACTGTGCCTGTGCCAGTTGTTGCAATTGCTGGTGAATTAAATGCAGAGGTGTATGAATCTTCCAGTTTACCTGATTCAAAATCAGGTTCAATAAGCAAGAAAGATAAGGGCGGTTATGAAATTATTGTCAACGCCAACCATTCAACAAATAGGAAAAGATTTACTATTGCTCATGAAATCGCTCATATTATTTTACACAGTGATATTTTGGAGAAAGCCAAAACTCATGAGGATTTTTCTAAAAGGCCAGTTATGTTGAATAGAGATTCAAAGGATGCTGGTATAAAAATAGAAAAAGAAGCTGATAAATTAGCGGGGCAAATCTTGATGCCAGATGATTTATTTAAAAATATATGGGGAATGTCTAATTCTGTCGAAGAAGTAGCAGATTATTTCCAAGTTTCTCAGTCAGCTGCTAACATGAGAGCAGGGATGCTTTTTAAACAATCAATTTATTGATTTTGTGAAAAGAATTTTTACAGATGAAGAACTTAAGAATGATGATAAGGTAAAGGGACACGAAAGAAGGCAAAAACTCCTAGATGCTTTGTCTATAGTTGCGCAGGTTGCCATTTATGTAATACCTATTTGTTTGGGAATTTTTTATGTTTTGATTCTTGGGCATAAAATAGTCATTGGGGACTGGGTTGGCCTTGAGGGCTCTATTACAAGTATGCTAATTCCTGTTATTACTTACCTAGTGGGAGTTATGACTAGATCGGGGATGTTGCCAAAATGAATTCCAGCCACGATTTCGTAAACGCCTTTTCTTTAAATTTTTTATCATAGAGACTAGGCCATCATCATTAAAAGTATTCATAATTTTTTACTTTAAATTTTTTAGATTTATTTCGGGGTCCGGGTAAACTTCATTTTCCGGGGTATATTTTATTGCTTCATGAAAATATTTTTTAGCGCTGTCGAAATTTTTAAGTTCGGCAAAGATAACCCCGATATTATTTGAGGTTCTTGAAGCAATATTATCTCGTCGAAGATATGAATCGGCGTATTCAAAATATTTTGGCAAAATACGTCGGGTTTCCCCAATATCAAGCTGTGAGTCGGGTTGTGATCTTGCATATTCCGCGGCTTCCGCACTAAGTTGATCCATTACTGCGTTATAACAGGATAAAGCGCTTGCTAATTTTCCACTATTTTTAAAATCACTTGCTTCGTTTATTAGTTTCTGTAAATCCATAAAAATTAAAATTTAAACATTTTTTTCTCTTTCTGAGTGAGTTCATACATCTCCATGAACAGTTCGTCTATCTCGTTCTTTAAGGCATTTATAGTATGCGAATCTATTGCCGGCATTTCTTTTATCGACATTAATGAAATCGGCTTTCTAGGTGTGCCTATTTTGTCGTGGTAATTCTTTATCGAATCACTAACGACTCGCTCATATCCTTTTTCTATTGGAAAAAGATATTTGTTATCATTTTCAGTTAAAATAAGCTTATCTTTTTGGACATTCATTGAGTCAAATCGCTGTATAAGAGAATTAATTTTCACGATGTCAGAAATAGATTTTTTTTCAAGTTCTAAAATTCTTGTTGCCAATTTTATTACACTTTCTTTCTTAGATTCTTTCTCCGCACTGTCGATTTTAGGAATACGGACAAACTCTTTTATCGTCTTAATACCGATTAAAAAACTTTTCTCATTTTGAACTTTGAATAATGCATTAAGAATATTCAAATTCAAAGAGGAATTTAATAGGGCAAATAAGTAAATCATTTCTTGTTTATTGTTGGAAGATATTAGAATCCAGTTGAAATCAAGCATTATATTTTTATCAGAAAATTTAAAGTTGTCAGGATTTATATATCTCCAAACGATTTTGTATTTTTTCTGAAATACATCGAATCCTTGAGCCCCTCCGGGCAATCTAATGTTATTTTTATCTATTGAATGACCTGATGTTTGAAGATTATAACTAGGACTATTTTGAACTAGTAGGAAATCGCCATTCTCATCATTTCTAATTTTTGATTTTAAGAAGACCAGCCCTTTATCGAAATAAAAAACATCGCTGAATTGTTTTAATGAAATTTCTGGAAGACGGTATATATCCAATTTATCCAATGCAAGGTACTTCTCAAAATAGTCTTGAAAATCAGAATTCCAAGTAATGAAATTCCAATTTTCAATTTTTTCTTTTAATTTCTGCTGTGAAATATCTTTGCTGTATTTACTACGATTAATTTTTATCTCCCGAAATATGTTCTCGATATCCGTTTCTATGTTAGGAAAATGTACGCATTCTACCTGATTCGATTTCTTTGGTTTTTCTTTACTGCACACGATAATCAAACTGGACGTCGGAATTTTTCTCTTTTGATTTGTACCTCTGCCAATGAACAAATTTCCGGCAAACGTAACAATTTTTTCTAAAGTGTATTCATTCGCGAGTTGGTATCTCACTACATCAAGATCACCTGAAGTAAGTAATGTTTGAGGAACGATATAAGCAAAACGTCCATGTGGCTTTAAAAGTACGAACCCAAGAGCCATAAAAAATGCGTAAAGGTTAGGTTTTGGGGCGTATGCTTTCTTTCTTCCAGGAACTGTATTCAAATTCCAACCATAAATGTCATTCATTTTTATACCGCTTTCCTTATTTTGAATAGATTTGACTATTTTCACTCCCAACTTTGAACACTCGTTATAACCAATATAAGGTGGATTTCCAATTACGAAATCAAACCGACGACGAGGAATTGTATTTGTACCCCCACCAAGTGTTGATAGACTTTGTTTCATTTCATCTAGGTCGCGTTCATCACGCATAAATCCGTCATATCTCCATCCGAGAGCGAGGCGACCTTGCATTTCGTTATAGAGATTAGCTTTTCGGCTTCCCATGTCTTCAATGAATTCTGAAATTGAGTCTTCTGTCATGAAAAGCTTTAATTTTTTATCAATCGGATTGTTATATTTTTCGCTTATAACTGATGGAAGTAAACGCATAAGAATACTCATTTCAGCAAGGTAGAGGGGAAATTCGTCAACATCTAACCCGAAGATGTTCTGATTGACATCTTCTTCAATTTTTTTAGATTCTATGGCTGTCGTATAACTTCCTGCTTGCATTATCTCGCGTACCGCTGAGTAAAGAAATGTTCCGCTTCCACAACTTGGATCAATAATTGAAATATTTTTGTGATTTCTTTTTTTTATTTCATCACTCGTATATCCAATCTCCCTTAACATAAAATCAACGACTTCGGGGTCCGTAAAATACTGCCCATAGTTCTTCTCTTCGAATAACTCCTTGAGATAATTTTCGTAAATCGCACCAAAAATATCGTTCTGTATATTGGCAAATTGATATTGCTTAATAAAGATGAAAATATCTAAAAAAGGTGACATATTCATTATGTCATCTTTACCCGAATAAAGTAATTCCTTTACTTGTTTAATAATAATCTCTTGTTCTTTGTAGAATGGTTTATATATATTCTCAGATATTCGTACACTCATTCCTTCAAGAATCATTAAGATAGCATTAAACGATCCGCTTTTTAGATGCGAATGAATTAACTTTTCCTTTTTTTTGAACTCATCTTTAAATTCATCAAAATCGTTGTCCACTAATGTTTTATATAGAATAAATTGTATAAGATACGAGTATGATATCTCAGTAGCCTTTTTTTCTTTTTTGGTGTTATCTAATATTTCATTAAAATATCCCGTGTTAAGCAATTTTGTCTTTAGTTTTTTTATAATTTTTGTTACGTCATTAAAAAAACGTTGCCTGTTTTTATCAGCCATTATTTGCATTTCAAAATGTTCCAATTTGTGTTGCCCAATGTTATCAAAAAAAGAAACATAGTAATTCACCGGTCGTATATATTCATTCCAAAAAATTAGAAAAGCTTTTGTATCTGAGAATATTTCATCAAGTGTAAATATAAAGTATTTTTGGTCATTTACATCACCATAATAAAAACGCCATTCGTTTCCATCGGTGAGAATCCCATATTTTTTATCAAATGCCGTTCTATATTTATCTATCTGCCATTCTCCACTCTTTATTTTTTTAAACTTCTCGACTTCAAGTGGGATTACTATATCTTGATCAATGAAGATTACGGCATCAACCTGCCCTGCTTTATTACCTTCTTCTTTAAGAAATTCATTCCTTCTTTTTTCTTGTGTGGTTGATTTATACCCTTCCTTGAGATTAAAAAGTTCGGGGCAAGTCAATAAGTCAAACACAAATCGTTGGACACCACTTCCAATTTCACTACCTAAATAGTGCTCTTTTTCTTTTTTCCATATTTGCTGTAATTCTCGAATAGTTTTCATTACCCGACATTATATCCTTTAACCTGCTTATTTCCAATTAAAGCAATGTATCTTCTTTTTTGGCTAACGATTCTAGGGCTTCAGTGATTTTGTTTTTTGCGAACCAATTTTTAGGATTTAATTTTATTACTTTTTGAAGCGCTTCAATAGCTCGCTTGATACCAATATTGTCTTTTTGGTAAGATTCAAAATTAGTGGATAGATAAAATAAAGCTTTTCTAAAATACCCAATTTCATTTAATCTTGGGAAAAACCGTACATCCAATATGAAATCATCTAATGTATTAGTAGAAAAGAGATTTGGGGAATGATACATAAGCATATCCAATAGGTCAATGAATTCAGGAATATTCCATGGGTCTCCTGCCTTTCGTTTTTTACCCGTGGCTCTATACCAAAATTCATATAATTCTAGTTTTAATGATTCATCATAATTTTTTACCGCCTCGAGATACTTACCCATTTTGTAATAGACATCTCCACGAAATGACCACAAAAAGTAATATTGCTTTTCTGCTTCGAGGCAACGATCAAGGACTTTCAGTGATTCTTCATATCTTTTGGCCAAATATAAAGATCTACCATAATAACAAAGTGTAAAGAAATGACTTGAATCAGTTTTTAAAATTTCTTCAGAAACATTAATACAGTCCCGAATTTTCTTAGCTTTATATAATTCTTTAAGTCTTAAAAAAAGCTCCTCTATTTTGGGCCATATACTCAAATCCCTCAAACCTCTTTTGACGAGACTAGAATCCTCACTAAGCTGTTCTAGGGAATAATAAGGGGATGCTATTATTTGTTTATCATTATCCTTGTCCATGCTTTTTCTTTAGTTCATCAAGCATATTCTCCTTTTTTGCAATATCCTCGAGCACTTTTTCTGAGAGTTCACTCAAAATGTCTCGCTTTTGTTTTTTTGCCTTCTCCATATTTTCTTTTAAAATGGCCCACTCGGAATGTTTTAGTTGTTCTTGTTCGTAAAGAGCTTTTTTAATTGATTCTTCTAATCGTGCTAATTTAATTTTCAGTTCCTTGATAGTTTTTTTATCAACATTTCCAACATCTTCACCTTTATCAATTGCGCGCAAAGTTTCTAAATTGCCGTCTGCATAGGCTTTATTGATCTTTTTCATCGTTGTGTCATCGCCTCCAGCGAGGTCGGGGTGAAACTTATGAGCAAGCTTGTAGAATAGCTTTTTAAGTTCGTCTTTTTCTTCTTTAGAAATAGTTTTTTTTTTAGTATCTCTTTCTTCCTCGTTAATTTTTTTGTATTCTTTCTCAATCTGTTCACGTCTCTTTTTCAGGGTTTCTTCTACAGCTCTTTGCGCATCTTCAAAAGAAAAACCTTTATTCATTAAATCCTCAATTTTCTTGAATTTTAAAATTTCAAGATTAGTTGCATCCAATTTTAGATAGAGTCTACCTATCTTTAAATCGTATTCTTGCTTAACAATAGATAAATCAATTTTGAATCGCTCTATTTTTTCTACAAGCTCAATAAGTATTTTTTCTTTTTCGGCAATGATGCGTTTAAGTTCACGTTTTTCTAATAGTTCATCTAGAGCTATATTTGATTTTATTATTTTCATAGACTAATTTTCTGGATAAGCTTTATCTGACAAATCTTTGTTGTGAGCTCCCCACCAGTTATTCCATTCGGTCATAAGTTTAATCCCATCTAGCTGTTTTTGAGCATTTAGTAATGCAACCTCACTGTAAGCATCACTGTCCTCTTGGGCTTTCATCCCTTCATAATATATTTCACTTCCAGCAATAAACTTATTACGATAATAATTTTTTAAATCCGGATGAATATAGTCAAGAAAAGCATCGTCAACTTTTTTGCCTAAAGCGATACCCTCTTCCATTTTGGAATATATCTGCTGTAGTGTTGCTTTTGACTCAGTATCACTTGATTGGTTGTTTGATTTGTTAATTAAATCACTAGCCTCGTACAGAACTGTAAGTGATTGCACAAAATTTTCACGATCATCCTTAAATTGTTGGGGAAAACTGGAGGGGGTCATTGAAAAAAATAACCAAAATAAAAATAAAAACAAAGGAAAATAAAACCAATTTTCTTTGAAAAATTCTTTAATTCTTTTTTGTTTGGCTGAGTTAATAAACTCATTAATTCCAAAAAAAGCTATAGCTCCGACAAGCAATACTTTCACCACAAACCAGACCCAAGTCCAAACGTTATTAAAAGATGTGTGAATTCCAAAGATTAATATAATACTCCATATTATTAGTGAAACTATTGAAAACAATAGCAATGGTATAAAAAGAAATGAAGCTATTCCAATTGCTATAGGTGTTCCAATGATTAAAGCAACCAATCCCCAAACTATCGATCCTTTCTGGAATAGAACAATCGCCCACCATACCATTGATAGCCCAGCAGAAGCGATATACAAAAAACGAAGGACAGTAAAAATTAACAGGAGTAAACCTCCCCCTATAACAGCTCCCCCAATGCCAATTCCACTGAAAACTTTTTTTACAAAACTTTTCTTTTCTATAAACACACTATCCACTTTTTCTATTTCTTGTTCATTTTCCATATTTTTTCATAAAAAAAGCTAGCTGATAATGGCTAGCATGGAAGCACAGAACCCCACGCCAGCTAGGTCTTGCGACCCTATACAAGTTTCCCTGTATAGCCCTTGGAAGAGTTGCTGAACGCGGGGTTCAGTATCTTCCAAGGGTCTTTAAACCATATCTCATATGGATACGAGGGTTAGGTCATTCTTATTTAGTTGTGTCTATATAATACAACTTCTTTAGGGTTTATGCACAATTGATATTGACTCTTAAATAAAGTATTTGTATTATGGAAGTAATTAAATATTATTCCTGACGGAACAACCGAGGGAACTTTAGTAAAAACCTTTTTGGTTATACTACGAGTTTCTCGTATCGTCAGGAAAACTCTAGAAAAACCAGCAAGGAAAGTTGGTTTTTTTGTTTTTTAAACCACAAACGATTATTAATTTTTTTAGTTTTTTGTGTTGGTCTTGGATAAAAACTTAGTTGTTCGCTTCCAAGGCCAGCATAAGAAACAGCGAACAACTAAAATGGAAAACATAGAAAATAATGAAGAGGAATTTACTCCTCAAGAGAGGAACGAGATTATTTCAAAGGCTCAGAGTTTTCTCGATAAAGATAATTTAAATGAAAAAGGCGAGTCAGATGCTGAAGAAGATGATGAAATTAAGGAGATACAAAAAGAATTAGAAGAGATACCGTCAGATACACCTAAGGTAGAACTTATGGAAAAATTAAGCCTTGTTTTTGTAATGCTTTGTGATATTGAGAGAATTACTGCAGAAATGTTTATCTTGTATAACATTAAGGAACACTTTAAAATTACCAAAGAGGATGCTAAAAAATACATTACTCATTTAAACAGCTTAAGGAAACAGTTAAGTGGACATAAAAAAGAGGAAAAGGCAGAAAATCATTTACCCTTAATTCTTGATAGGGACATAGACTCCGGGGAGGTACTCGATGCTATTTTAGAAATAGGAATTATAGATAAGAAAACTCTACATATCATCATAGCCATAGCTATTTCAGCACAGTTGCGCCTTAATCCGCCATTATGGTTATTCCTAATTGGTGTTCCATCATCATTTAAAACGGAGTTTGTGGGCCTTCTGGGAGACATGAAAGAGGTATTTACACTCGATACCCTTACCGAAAATGCGTTTGCTTCCGGATTTATACCTCCAGACGGTTCAGATCCCCAAGACTTACTTCCTCTTTTGGATAATAGATGTTTCATCATCAAGGATTTAAATACTATTTTCTCAATGAATGAAGATATGGTCAAAAAGATACTGGGAGATCTAACCAGTATTTTTGATGGAAAGTTTGAAAAATTTACGGCTACGAGAGGAATGATTCAGTACAATTCCCTTTTTTCAATGATAGGGTGTATTACGCCTTCGATTTTAATTAAACACTATAACTACGCAACCCAACTTGGCCCACGTTTTCTATTTTTGCGCCTACCGGAACTTACTGATGAAGAAATGCAAAAAGGATTTAATAAATCATGGAATGAGACTGATAGGAGAAAGAAGATAATTGAAACACGGCAACTGGTTTCATCTTACTGCACACAATTAATTAAAAAAATTAAACAGTTTAAAAATAATCCTGAAACAAATGAAATTAAAAAGAAGATTAACAACATAGCTCGTTTTATTTGTAATGCTCGCGGTATTGCTATTTCCGGTAGATCAACATTTAAAAATGACGCGGGTAATGAAGTTGACTACTACGAGATAAAAGACTGGCAGGTTGAACATCCCTGGAGGATTCTTAACCAGCTAAAATCTTTACTCACCATCTTAAGCTTTATTAACGGAAAAAATAATATTGACGAAGAAATAATCAATATCATTAGACCTATTATCTTATCGACTATGCCAGTTGATAGATCGCAAGTTTTAAACGTACTTGCTTCAAAATGTGGACTTTCGGCAAGGGATATCTCAAAAGAAATCCGAAAATCTTCGAAAACTATTCGTAGAATATTAAAGGAATTGGAGGCGCTTAATATTGTTGATTGCTATAAAGATTCTAAGGCGGGAGCTTCCGGAGAAGCTCCCTGGTTATATTATATCGTTCCGGAATTTGCTTCTGTGCTTGAAGCACCAATACCCCCTACGGAGTTTATGTCCCAATCAAGAAGTCACATTAAAGAGACGGGGGAATCATACAATAAAGAAGAAATTGAGGAGGATTTAGTCGATTTAGCAAATTATTTAAACCCGGACCGGAAAAAGCATGAGGATGGAATTGAAGTTCCTTCTAATCCTTTTAAAAAAGAGCCTCCAGATATCAAAGAATTGCCCTTTTAACGGCTCATCAATTTAAAACGAAAAAAGATGAAAATAACACCTAAAACTCCAATAACTACGAAAAAGAAACAAAAAGGCAGATGGGGCCGGCATAAATGGCCTTCGCGTCCGGAGGTGTTTGAAGCCTTTGCGGAGTGGATAGTTTATCCAAAATTAGTTAGAGAACCGAAAACACAGCAAGAATTTGCAAGACTACATGAAGTGTCCCCTGATACTCTTTCTGACTATAAAAAGAAACCTGAATTTTGGAAAAAGGTCGAAGAAAACAGAGAAAATCTAAAGCGAGACATCGAGAATAAGATTCTTTTGGACAAGATAGTTTTTCCAAATTGAGAAAGTTGATTAGAAATATACAATGATCAGCCTTGAAGAATTTAAAAAAGCATTAGGAAACCTTAAGAATGAGTTATCTGAGGAAGAAATTCTAAAACTTAGGGAAAATCAGGACCAAATGGCTGAAATCCTTTTTAATTCTTGGTTGATGGAAATTAATAAAAATAAGGTATAATCAATTTTATGCCAGAAATTAATCAGAAAATGGAAGATGCTGTCGCATATCTACGAGTAAGCTCGAGTAAGCAATTTCAGAATGGGGAAAGTATTTTAGATCAGAATAATATCTGTATTAATGTTGCGAAGGCGAGGAATTTAAGGATTATACCAAATGATAAGCCTTTTTTTGATGTATTCTCCGGAAGAAAGGAAACTAGGCCCAGTTATGAGGATTTAAAGGAATTTGTAAAAAAGAATCGCAATGTTAAGTACTGCATAATTAGAGGCATAGACAGATTTACTCGTAGTGGAACACTTGTTTATGAAACGATGAAGAACGAACTAGAAAGCCTAGGCGTTCAACTCATAGATAGCTACGGTGTAATTCAGCCTTCAAAAAATACATTGGAGCATCTAGGTATTGAGTATGATTGGAGCAGAATACGCCCAAGTGAAATAACAGAACTTGTAATGGCCCAGCAAGGAAAGAGCGAAGTTAATCAAATTCTTACTCGGACCATCGGTGCAGAAATTGCTTTGGTTCGAGCTGGATATCATATAGGACCTCCCAGAGAAGGATATATAAACGCAAAAATGTTTGTTGATGGAAGGAAAAAACCCATTCAAGAGGCTGATCCGAAATATGCGCCTTTTTTTATTAAAATGTTTGAATTGCGAGCATTGGGAATATATACAGACAAAGAAATAGTGGATCAGATAAATGCTATGGGTTATCGTTCTCGTATAAGAAACAGCTGGGCTAAAAATAAAGAGAGGGTTATAGGTTCAACTGGTGGAATGAAACTTAACATAAAGCATTTCCAACATATCATCGCAAACACTATTTACTGCGGAATTAATACACAAAAATGGCTTTCAACACCTATCAAAACTCAATATAGCGGACTTGTAAGTGTTTCCACTTTTAATAAAGCAAACAAAGGAGCTAAGTTTATAGAAGAAAAAGCAGATGGAAATATCACCATTCATAAAAATTTCAATCCGCATAGTCTAAAGAGAATTAAGGATAATCCCCTGTTTCCCTTTAAATCGGTCATACTCTGTCCTGCCTGTGAAAAACCTTTTTTGGGAAGTGTCTCAAAAGGAAAATCTGGTCAAGGCTTCCCTGCTTATCATTGTTCTAGGGGTCATAAACAATACGGAGTAAGTAAAAAGGAATTTGAAAAGCAAATTGCTCTTTTTATTAATAACTTAAAATATAAAGCAGACTTTTTTAAAAGTTTTGAGGCAACCCTTATAAATAAATACCGGGAGAAAGAAAAAGAGATTGGTGAATTCTCATTGAAAGCAAATAATAATGTAGTTGATCTTGAAAAAGAAAAGCTACAAAAGATTGATGCTTTTACTAATACTCAGAACCAAACCATACGGGCTACGCTTGAAAAACAGATAGAGGAAATACAAAAACAAATAACCGGAGCTCAAGGAGAACGCAATAAACTAGAGGTAAAAGAGAATGATATTCACGATTTTGTTAAATATGCAAAATACTTAATGGAACACCACGAAGAAATGCTTTTAAAGCAAAAGAATTTTACTACCTTAAGGGCTCTTTTTGGCCTAGTATTTGATAAATTACCTACTTATTCTGAAATAGTTAATGGAACACCAAAACTATCTTTAGGATACAAGCTATCTGAAGAATTTACTAATGAGAAAGACTTGACTGCGGGCCCACGAGGAATCGAACCTCGGTCTTCCCTTTTGGAGAGGGAAATTCTACCTCTAAACTATGGACCCGTAAGCTCTATTTATACATTTCTGAAACGCTTTTTGCAATGACGCCACTCATAAAATAACGCCCCATGGTAACCGGATTACCATGGGGTTGAAGTTATTTTTTCCCCTCGAAGAGTGTCGCAAATGCCTCCCAGAGAGCAGCCGCGACGACTATCCCAGCAAGAACTATTAGAACTATTTTCATAATTATGTGCGGGTTTGCCAGCTTTAACTCAGAAAAAATTCTAACATGTGGTTGTTAGTGTTTCAATAGATTTCTGTGGATTGCCGCCTATTTTTTAGTTTCTTTATGCTTGGTTTGCTTTCGGCACCATTTGCAGTATTTTTTGAGCTCGATTTTTTTAGTTACGAGTTTTTTATTTTTACTGGACCAGTAATTTATACGCTTACAGATTCCGCAGGCAAGTTTGATAAGTCTATCTTGTGACATAGAGAGATATTAGTATAAAATTTAGTAATATGCAACTTAATACACTTATAAATAAACTCTCTTAATAAGAGGGTTGAGACGAGTAACGGTTTCATACCACGACAAATTTGAAATATTGCTAATTCCTTCCATGGAGCAAGTCGAGTCGCTATCATTACCTATAACCACTACTTCATCTCCAACACGCAAATTTTTAACGTTACTAACATTAATGCATATCATATCCATAGAAACGCGTCCCAGTATTTTACATAACTTACCTTTTACGAGCATTTTGCCCAATGAAGAAAGTGAGCGAGGATAGCCATGCCAATACCCAACAGGCACAATTGCCACTACTCCATCTTTTGACAAAGACTCAGTCAAATCGTACCCTATGCGGCTTCCCTTCGGCAGTTTCTTTATCTCAGCGATTAAAGATTTCCATGAAAGAACGGGATGAAGCGAAATTTTTTTCGCTAGAGCCATTTTAACTTCCTTAGCTGGCCATAAACCATAGAGTCCAATACCGACTCGCACCATATCAAGATGGGATTCTGGAAAAAGCATTGTGCCGGCTGTAGCTGCCGTGTGTGTTATCGGCTCGAATCCGGCCTGCTTAAATAATTTAATCCATAATTTAAAATTTTCCAATTGCTCTTCTGTACCTTTTGGAAAACCGGGATTTTTTGCGGTAGCAAAATGCGAAAACAAACCTTCAACTTGCAGAGTAGTTTTTGAGATTGAATTAAGAATCTTTAAAACTATCGTTATATCTCTCATTAAAAATCCCTGACGATGCATTCCCGTATCAACCTTTACGTGAATTTTCAGGGGTTTTTTAAAAGATTTATGTTTAGCCACAATATATTTTAATAACTCAAAAGTTGAAACGGTCAGAGAAATATCTTTACCAGCAGCCTCCGCAAGCATTTCAGGAAGAGTATATCCCAAGACTAAAATCGGCACACGAATTCCTTCTTTCCTTAATACTAAACCCTCCGTTATGGAATCAACTCCTAAGAAATCAACCTTGAGTCGCACCATTTCATTGGCGAAGTCAATAATACTGTGGCCGTAAGCATTAGATTTAATAACGGCCATAAACTTAGTCTTTTGATTAAGTAATGAACGGAAAACTGAAATGTTGTGCTTAATTGCTTTTCGGTCAACTTCAATCCATGTCCGGAGACCCTTTCTTTGCGACTTTTTCATATCTTTCTATTACTTTACGGAAGTTTTTAATTTCTGTTCCTTTATAAAACGCTCCATGGCAAGTTTAATCAATTTATCCAAAAGTTTCGGTACAGACATTCCCGATGATTGCCATAATTTGGGATACATGCTGATATTGGTAAAACCCGGAATCGTGTTTATTTCATTCACTAAAACATCTCCATTTTTTTTCAGGAAACAATCCACCCGAGCGAGACCTTCGCAGTTAAGCACCTCGAATGTTTTGATCGCCAATTCTTGAACCTTTTTAGATGTTTTTTTATCAATTTTTGCGGGAATTTCGGCCACTGCCCCGACGTCAATATACTTTGCATCATAAGAATAGAATTCCTGATTGGCGATGATTTCGCCGGGGACAGATGCCATCGGATGGTCATTGCCCAGTACTGCGCATTCGATTTCTCGACCGGAAATAAACTCCTCTATAATTATTTTTGTGTCGAATTTAAACGCGTCACGGACGGCTTTTTTAAACTCCTTCACATTTTTTACTTTACTTACACCAACCGACGAACCCATGTTAGCGGGTTTAATGAAAAGCGGCAAACCAAGCGCTTCTTTAATTTTATCAAAATTTATTTCAGCACCATCTTTAATGGCAATGAATTTTCCGATGGGAATCCCTGCCTCCTTTAAAAGTCTTTTCATCACATCTTTATCCATTCCGACCGCCGAGCCCAATACTCCCGCTCCAACAAAAGGGATTCCGGCAAGTTTCAGCAATCCCTGCATACTCCCGTCTTCGCCGAACGGCCCGTGCAATACCGGGAATATAACGTCAATTTTTCCCTTAATTTCAGAATCATTATGTACAGAGGAGAGAACTCCCCCGCCTTGCGCGTAAAGAGCTATTTCCCTGTTAGATTTATTCAGTTTAATAAGCTTGGGATTATTGCTATTCAGTAAATAGTTTGAAGTGGTATTTAGCAGCCAGTTTCCCTCTTTTGTTATTCCTATGGGAATAACTTCATATTTATTTTTATCGAGAGATTCAATCACATTGCGGGCAGATTGAAGCGAAACTTCATGCTCGGCTGATTTACCACCAAAAAGCACCCCGACTTTTATCTTTCTTTTTGACATTTTTAGAGTGTAGCACTTTTCAGGTCTTTAGGAAAATTGGTTAAATTCTTATAACCATTTTTAGTAATTAGAATCATGTCCTCTATGCGGACACCTCCAAAACCTTTGAAATATAATCCGGGTTCGATGGTCATCACACACCCTACTGGAAGAATGTCCTCGCTTTTTGGTTTGAAATTCGGCCACTCGTGGATGACAGTGCCTACTCCGTGCCCTAAGCCATGAGGAAATTTCTTCGCTCCGAATTTTTTATTCAAAAATCCTCGTGCAGAATTATCTATTGCTTTCGCTCTTCGTTCGCCTTGACCTATCTTTTTTAAGGCTAAATCCATCGCCTGCAGTACACTCAGATAAATTTTTCTTTGTTTAGTACTAGGTTCTCCAATAAAATAAGTCCTAGTCATATCGGAACAATAATTATTTACTGTGCATCCGAAATCAAACATTACAATATCGCCTCTTTTAAGTTTAGTTTTACTGGGCTCGTGATGGACATTTGCTGTATTTTTACCAAAAGAAACAATTGGCGGAAAAGACAAAATCGGCGCGCCGTATTTCCTGAATCTGTCAGCGATAAACTTGGCTATTGCACTTTCGCTCACACCGAGTTTGAGCTTTTTCAGAACATCTCCCAGTACCTGTTCGCTGATTCCTTGAGCTTTTATAATGTTCGCAAGCTCCGTTTTATTCTTTACTGCTCGGACTTCGTGTATTAACCCTATTTTTTTCATGATAAATATTAAAATAATTTCAAAACATCGTGATAAGTGATTACTAGCATCAGGAGTATCAAAATACCAAAACCGATCATATTGGCAGTGTTTGCTATTTTTGGATTAATTTGTGAACCTTTAATTTTTTCAATCAATAAAAAGAAGAGCCGCCCGCCGTCGAGTGCTGGAAATGGAAATAAATTTATGATTGCAAGGTTAACGGAAATAAGCGCGGTGAAAGAGAGAAGGTAGGCAAAGCCAAATCGGTACGCATCACCCACGATGCCTACCATGCCTACCGGTCCCGCCACGGATGCGAGACTGCCCTGACCCCTGATGGTATCAGCAATAAGCGTATAAAGCCCAGAAATTGTGCTTTTAGCAGCAAACCAGGTCAACGATAGCCCCTCGCTGATCGCTGTAAAAAAGGGTAATTTAGCCGTGCCAATCATATCCATCGATATCCCTATCATCGGTTCAACGCCCGGAGAGTTTTCGACTGGCGTAACTTTAGCAATATGAATATTCTCATCCTTGCCTCGCAGATATCCTATTTCTATTTCTTTGTCCCGATGGGAAACTATAAAAGATTTCAAGGTGTCGGGGTTAATCCGATCAACAACAACGGAAGAACTTTTTATTGAGATTATTTTATCACCGGACTTGAGGAGAGCTTTAGATGCGGGCGAGTCGGCGAGGACCGAAACGACCACTAAGTTTACGTCCGTGAGAGCATATCCTTTTACCTCATTGCCGACGGATGTAGGAAGTCCGGACATGAAACCGACAGAAAATAGAGCCCAGGCCAATAAAAAATTAGCAAATACTCCGGCAAACAACACAATCGCTTGCTTCCATTTTGCTTTATTAACAAAACTTCTTTCTCTGTCCGGACCATTTGTATTCTCATCATCCGGATTCTCACCAAAAATTTTCACGAAACCGCCAATGGGCAGAAGATTAAAGCTATATATGGTCTCTCCCTTTTTAAAACTAAATAACTTCGGCGGAAAGCCGAAGCCGAATTCATCCACTCTTATACCGAACTTCTTCGCAGAAAAAAAGTGTCCAAACTCGTGGACTAGGACCAAAACCAAAAGTATTATTATAAATATGACTATTGACATTAATTATTTACTGACGATTAACTTTCGCCAGTCTCTATAGTATACAAATCTCAAGAAAGAAACAACCCATTAATTTATTTTTACCTCTTCGCCGTCGCCCACAAAAGTGTACTTGCCATTTTCAACAAGTATTCCTTGTCCATCTCTCAATATTCGTAATGGATATTTTAGGGTTGTAATTTTTTCTCTAATTAAGCTTTCCATATCATCTTTGTAATGGACTTTGAGCGCAAAAGGAACGTAATTAAGAGCGGTAAAATCAGTCATACCAAACCTATCTTTATCACTTTTCCAATCTGAAACTTCAATGGTCGGACACATTACGTAAGCTCCCGCGCTTGTACCAATATAGACCTTCCCTTCGCCTAGTATTTCTTTTAATATTTCGTCGAAACCCGTTTCCCTGATTGCTTTAAGTAAGTAAAACGTGTTACCACCTTCCAGATGAATTACATTTATGTCTTTAAAAGCTTCTCTCAACTCAACTTTATTTTTTCCTTCAATATCAATTTCTTTGAAACTTAATGCTTCATGTTTCATTATTTTTTCAATTCTTTCAATATAGGATCTATCTTTAGAGCCTTTCGAAGCAGTAACCACATAAGCAATTTTCATTCGATTTTTAGGAATTCCAGTTAGTTTATAACCGTAATTCAACAAAAAACTTAAGTCGGACGCAAGTATAATTTTCATATGTTTATCCTAGAACCTAGTCCCTAGAAACTAGCACTAACTCAGCCCATCACTTCCTTTTGTTTCTTCTCAAAGATTATCTCTAAATTTCTATTTGTCTCGTCAATTATTTTCTGTAATTCTTCTTTGGCTCTGAACTTTTCATCTTCGGTCAACTTGCCATCACTCTCTTTTTTCTGAACATCCTCCCAGATGCGTTCCCTCTCGCGGCGCACCGTGATCCGCTGCTCCTCCAATTTTTCTTTTAAAACTTTTACAAGCGTCTGTCTCGTTTCGGTAGTTAATTGAGGAAAAATAACTCTAATACCTATATCGTCCGTGGCAACCGAAAGGCCCAGGTTGGCGCTAATTACGCCTTTTTCTATGTCTTTTATTTGATTTTTATCCCAAGGCGCGATACGGAGAGTTTTCGGGTCTTCTATCGAGATCGAAGCAACATTTTTGAGAGGAACATACGAGCCGTAAGAGTCGACTGATACTCCGTCTAAAATCATTGGCGATGCCCGTCCGATATTTAATTGACCATATTCTTTGCCCAAAAAATCCTCGACCTTTTTGAGTTCCACTTTGAAAACTGAAAAGTTATATGGCATATATTTATAATATCATAAATTTGGAATTATTAGTGCCACGGATTCCATCAAGGTCTTTGTGGAACTTCCGGGCATACGGAGAAACTCGCGAACCTTGAAAAGGTGCTCAAAACATCCCATGTCAAGGACAGTCCTTGACATACTTGATATAAACTTTTTATGCAGAGTTAGTTCAAGCGCGTTTAAAAATTTCAAGGCTTTTGAGCGAGTGGAATCTAAAACAGCAACTTCGCTATCTCTTTCATCATTTTCTTCTTCCGGTTCCGCCAGTAATTCCTTTATAAAATCAATTCTGTTTTTTAAAGGCATATTTAAAAATTGCTCGGCTTCTTTTGTTTTAATATCTGCATTTTCATTTCTTATTAAATAAAACCTAGAAACGAGAGTTTTCAATAGAGAGTTTACGTCTGGTACCACTAGAAAAAAATGTGTATTTTCAATCGGCTCCTCAAACATTTTAAGTAAGGTTCCTTGGGCATCTAAAGTGATACTATTTGAACATACGACAAATATTTTCTTACCCGGTGAGATGCCTCTTTCATTACCCATTCCTCGCAAATTAATCGCTTCTTCCATTTTAAAATTGTCAATTTTGATAATGCAAAAATCAGGATTATCGGCGGTTTCCACATTTAAATCTTCGCAAAATTTCACGATTTCCGGCACAACATTATCCTTATCTCCTTCAATGAGATATGCATGGTGCAAATTGTTTTTATCAAAATGCTTTTGGATTAGGGACATAGGTTTTAGGCACTAATTTTTATTTCTTACTTAAAACAGTATTCTTATACACGTCGAGGTGATCCAGCGCTACTCCCGTGCCTTTCACTACGCAAAAAAGCGGATCTTCAGCCATCGTTGCCTTGACTCCCGTTTTACGATAAACCAGATCAGTAAAACCCCGTAGTTGAGACGACCCTCCGGTCATTATTATACCCCGATCGATGATATCGGAAGCGAGTTCCGGCGGTGTCTCCTGCAACACATCCTTGATGGCTTTTATAATTTGTTTTAATTCACCGTCTATCGCTTTTACTATTTCATTCGTTCCAACCCGCGCAGAGCGAGGTAATCCCTGAATAAAATCCCTGCCTTTAATTGTGACAGAGAGTTCCTCCTCCAGAAAAACAGCGGCGCCGATCTTTATTTTTACTTCTTCAGCTGTCCGGTCGCCGATGGCTAAATTAAAAGTTTTTTTGATATAATCAGCAATCGCTTGGTCAATTTTATTTCCAGCGCATTTAACCGAAGTGGAAGAAACAATTCCGCCAAGTGATATGACCGCCACATCGGTAGTGCCGCCGCCAATGTCCACTATCATATAGCCTCTTGATTCATTAATTGGAACGCCGGCGCCGATGGCGGCGAGGATGGGCTCTTTTACCACATAAGCATTTTTTGCACCGGCCCGTAAGGTTGCCTCGATGACGGCCCGTCTCTCTGTACTCGTGACGCCCGCGGGCACGGAAACCATCACATCCGGTTTAAAAAAATTAAACCGTCCCATTGCTTTATTTATAAAGTAGCGCAGCATCGCTTCGGTTACACGATAATCCGCAATCACTCCATCTTTCATCGGGCAGTATGTGACAATCGATTCCGGAGTTTTTCCAATCATATCTTTGGCCTCAAAACCGATTGCCAAAATCTTATTATCTTGCTCGGATATCGCTACGACGGAAGGCTCGTTTAAGACAATTCCCTTGCCTGGCAAAAACACGAGAGTATTTGCCGTTCCCAAATCTATACCTAATTTCTTAGTAAAAATACCCATTCTGTCAATATATCTCATATCTGTGATAAAATCAAAGGATGAACGATAAAGAGCACCGGTTAGAAAACCCATTTAAGGGATACCTGGCAAAATTACAAAAACATAAATCCGCCGTCAATCCGGTACATGAAATTGTCAATTGCTACTACCGGATGAATGGCTTCGAAAAAATGCCAAAGGAATTTTATACCGGCAGATACGCCTACAATAAGCTCGCCAAAGAAGCGAAAATGCTTTTCGAGGCCTGCAACGAAGTTTTAGACGACTCTATTTGGGTGCTGGATAAAATGAAATACTTAGCAGATAAAGGAGGCTTTGACTGGTCCATAATTACGTGTTTAAAACATAAATTGACATAGCCTATTGCAAAAATTTTTAATATAGATTATATTTTTTACTAACAAAAGGAGAAATGTATGGCAAAAAAAATAAGTTCGTTCTTTCCCTCACCAGGAGAAGACTCGGAGGCAAGCTCTCGTCTATATAAAAACATAGAGCTGCTCGTCGCGGCTCAGGAACATGAGATAAGAGCCCGCAAAAAAGAGGTAGTTTCCGCAGTAAGAAATGCTTTACTCAATCCACAACCACCCCGCACACCTCACAGTTTCGAAAACAAGTAGGCGCATGCGGATGGTCAAAAAAAAAGGGGCGCACTCGTAAGAGTGTGCCCTGACTTTTTTTTATTATCAGTTTGAGGCACATATTAACATATCCTATTGCAAAAATTTTTAATTTAGATTATATTTTTTACTAACAAAAGGATATTTATGGAAAAAAAAAGTAAATGGTTCTTCCCACAAACAGACTCGGAGACAAACACTTCCCGACCTATCCCAATCGAAGAGTTCGTCGCGGCTCAGGAACGAGAGATCAGGGCTCGGGAAGCGGAAATAGTTGCCGCTATGACAGATAATTATCACAAACGAGGAGCCCGTCCACCAGAGCGCATACCTCACAGTCTCGAGTACAAATAACCTCATTCATCTGGGGTCAAAAAAGGGGCGCACTCGTAAGGTGTGCCCTAGATTTTTTATGAAACGATAACTGTAAACTCACCTCTCTCCTTTTCTGGATTTTTATTAAAATATTCTAAAACTTCGGCTGGACTTCCAGTTTTAAATTCTTCATAAATTTTTGTCATTTCTCTCGCAATAAAGACTTTTTTATTTGGACAAAATTTAGCAAGAGATTCAAGAGTTTTTAAAATTCGATGGGGCGATTCGTAAAACACAAAAGTTCTTTTCGATGAAGCAATTTCTTTAAATAAGGTTTCCCTGCCCTTTTTGTGCGGCAAGAATCCAAGAAAAGTAAATTCGTGTGTCGGTAGCCCCGAAACAGAAAGCGCAGCTATAACGGCTGAAGGACCGGGAATGGGAATTACTTGCACATTTACGCTATCGCGTAAATGTGTATTGTTCTTTATCTGTGAAATCAGTAGTGCTCCCGGATCAGAAATTCCCGGCGTACCTGCGTCTGATACTAGAGCTAGATTTTTACCATCTTCTAATAATTCGAAAATTTTATCAACTTTTGCCTGCTTGCTCTGAGCATGATAGCTCAACATTGGCTTGTTGATATTGTATTTTTCCAAAATTTTTTTAGTCTCGCGAGTGTCTTCACATAAAATAATATCTACATCTTTAAGTATCTCGATAGCTCGTATAGTTATATCTCCCATATTTCCTATCGGCGTCGCCACCACATAAAATTTTGACATATTATATTTAGTTCTCTGAAAAGATTTTTAAGAAACGTGTGGGTTCCCTGTCCTTATGACCTCGAGGGCGCAGTTTCAAGAAAATTTTTTTAGAGAACTTTGTTATTTCCGATACTTCTTTGTCCTCCATTTGTCCGCGATTTTTACACGCGTAAGTGAGCGCTCAAGTTCTGATTCAAAATGCTCAAAGTCCACGTGATCCTTGTTTTCCATTTGTTTTTTTAGTTCTTCGGAGCGAGCCCTGGCTTGAGCTATCTTTTCATCGGATAGTTCTTTTACATGCTCGGCAAAATCGGCCAGCACGGCAACTTCCGTATTTCCCTCTTCATTTTTTTTTACTTCTAAAAAACCACCGACTACAGCCATTGGTATATGTTCAACATTTGTAACAGCCACGACATCGCCGGATTTGAGCCCAGCGATAAGAGGAATATGGTCGGGCAAAATGGTAATCTCGCCTTCCGTTGTTGGTAATGTCACTTGATCTACCATTTCTTCCAAAACGAGACGCTCCGGGGTGACTATTTTTAATTTTAATTGTTTTACCATATTCTAATTTTAAAATCTGGAATAATGCTTTTAAAAATCGTACGGAGGCCGACGGGCCGAAGTCTTAGCAAAAATTCAGCAGAATTTTATGCGGGTTTTTAAAAGTATTTATTTTAGATTTTAAAGAGCTCCCTTCATATAAAAATCATTCTCGGGTTTGTCATCGTGCTTTCCTTCCAGAATCTCCTTGAAAGAACGGATAGTCTCCTTAAGAGGAACGTATTGTCCCTTTGTCCCGGTAAATACTTCCGCTACGAAAAATGGCTGAGATAGAAACTTCTGAATCCTACGGGCACGAGCAACAAGCTCTTTATCAGCTTCTGACAGTTCTTCCATACCTAGGATCGCAATTATATCCTGCAAATCCTTGTAACGCTGGAGGACGCGTTGAACCTCGCGGGAAACGTTGTAATGTTCCGCTCCGACAATATTTGGGTCAAGAATAGTACTCGACGAATCAAGCGGATCTACGGCGGGATAAATACCAATCTCCGAAAGCGAACGATTGAGCGCCACAGTTGAGTCCAAATGAGCAAAGGTCGTTGCCGGAGCTGGGTCAGTAAAGTCATCCGCCGGCACGTAGACGGCCTGCACGGAAGTGACAGAGCCTTTGTCGGTGGAAGTAATGCGCTCCTGCAAGATTCCCATCTCCGTCCCAAGCGTTGGTTGGTAACCGACAGCCGATGGTATACGTCCGAGCAGTGCGGATACTTCCGAACCGGCCTGCGTGAAGCGAAAAATATTATCAATAAATAAAAGCACGTCCTTGCCTTCAGCGTCTCGGAAATGTTCAGCCATGGTGAGCCCGGAGAGAGCTACTCGCAAACGAGCGCCCGGCGGTTCATTCATCTGTCCAAAGACCATGGCAACTTTCGGTAGCACGCCGGACTCTTTCATCTCATGATAAAGGTCATTCCCCTCGCGTGTTCGTTCGCCGACTCCGGCAAAGACAGAATAGCCCCCGTGCTTTGACGCAATGTTGTGTATAAGCTCCTGAATGACGACAGTTTTGCCGACGCCAGCCCCACCGAAAAGTCCGACTTTGCCGCCCTTTAATACTGGACAGATAAGATCAATGACTTTTATGCCTGTTTCAAGTATTTCGACTTTCGTTGCTTGCGCAACATATTCGGGAGATTTGCGATGTATCGGCAAACTTTTTTCGCCTGTCATAACTTTGCCGTCGTCTATAGATTCACCTAAAACATTGAAGATTCGTCCTAATGTGACGCTCCCCACTGGTACAGATATGGGCGCTCCTGTATTCGTTACCTCCATTCCGCGATAAAGCCCGTCGGTTGTGTCCATCGCAATTGTTCGAACTACACCGCCGCCCAGATGCTGTTCGGTTTCCAAAATAATTTTTTTGTTTCCATTCATCACTGATAACGCAGTGTAAATATCCGGCAAATTACCTCCGCCTCCTGCCGAGAAATCCACATCAACGACCGGCCCGATTATTTTTTTGATTGTGCCTGTATTTTGCATAACTTGTTTATTGGGGTATCTTATAATAAATTTTCTTATTCACAAAGCTTTTGGCTTCCTAGCTAGTTAGCTAATTAGCTATGACCTATCAGCTGACTGACGCCATCCCTGCGCTGATCTCTGATATTTCTCTGGTAATATTCGCTTGTCTTGCTTTGTTAAATACCAGAGTCAGATCGTCGATCATTTCTCCGGAAGCTTCAGATGCATTTTTCATTGCGACCATTCGGCTCGACTGCTCCGAAGCATTTGATTCAAGCAGCATCTGATATATCTGCATTCTCGAAATTTTTTCTGCGAGCGATGGGATGAGGGTATTCATATCTCCTTCTATCAGATAATTAATTTTCCCGTTCTGCGAAAGTCGGACATCCGCGCTCTTTTCTGTTATTAATTCCTTTAAATTTCCTTTAGAAACAGGTAAAATTTGCTTTATATTAGCCCTTTGCGACAAAGCCGAAATAAAATCAGTGTAAACCACCAAGACTTTATGGTATTTTGGCGTGCTGTACTCATTGATCGCCAATTGTGAGATAGGAACTATTTCAGATAGAGAAATGTTGTCACTCAAATCAGTAAATGAGGCCAGAACATTCACGCCCAGTCTTCGCATCGCGACATCTCCTTTTCTGCCGATAGTAACTGCGTCAATATTTAAATTTTGATTTTTAAGAAGTGCAATAGTTTTTTTGATGGCTTGCGCGTTATAAGCTCCGCACAAGCCTCTGTTCGAAGTGATCAAAAAAAGTAAAATATTTTCTTTACTGCCCACTCGTTTTTCCTTTTCCGTAAAAAGCGGATGTTTCAATTCATCCACACTTCTTGCAATCGATGTTAAAATTTCCCAAGAATATTCGGCATATAAGCGCGAAGCGAGCGTGGAAGCCACTGCGCGTTTCATCTTGGATGCTGCTACCAGCTCCATCGCCTTGGTTATTTTCTTCGTATTTTTGACGCTTTTGATACGTCTTTTAATTTCTTTTGTGCCTGCCATAAATTAATTTATTTACCTAAGCCTCTAGAATTTAAACATTTTTCATATATAGCAATTGAATTATCTACTTTTTCTAAAGGTAATGACGAATCATAAACCTGCGTTGCTTCATAATCGCAATTTTTTCGTATGTTACTTTGAGATCGAAGAGAAAACCAATAAAAACTGAATCCTCCTATTATTACTATTACAATGACCCAGGCAAGTTTTTTCTTCATATTTATTTACTGAAACTCATTTTAAAATCTGTAATCACTTTCTTTAATTGCTCTTCGCCTTTGTCCGTCCACATTTTGGTTTCTTTTATGTCTTTATAAAAAACTTTCGCATTCCGCTCGCTGTAATCTATCAGTCCGGCTTCAAATTCCTTTATTTTCTCCACCGGTACGTCATCCATAAAGCCTTTGGTCAGAGCATAGAAAGTCACTACTTGGTGTTCAGTCTTGACTGGCGCATATTGAAGCTGTTTGAGCACTTCGACTGATCTTTTACCGCGCTCAAGCTGGCGTTTAGTGGCATCATCTAGGTCCGAGCCGAATTGCGAGAATGCTTCGAGCTCACGGAACTGCGCAAGGTCGAGTTTGAGCGTTCCCGCGACTTTCTTCATCGCTTTGATTTGCGCGGAAGAACCTACGCGCGACACCGAAGAACCCACGTTGACAGCAGGACGAATACCCTTATAAAAAAGATCTGTTTCCAGGAAAATTTGGCCGTCTGTAATAGAAATAACGTTGGTCGGAATATAAGCCGAAATATCGCCTGCTTGAGTTTCAATGATAGGAAGCGCAGTAATAGAACCTCCGCCATATTTTTGATTTCTTCGGCAGGCGCGCTCTAAAAGACGAGAATGCAGATAAAAAACATCTCCGGGATATGCCTCACGCCCCGGCGGACGCCGAAGAAGCAGGGAGATTTCACGATACGCGACAGCATGCTTGGAAAGATCATCATAAATAATTAGCACATCCTTTCCCTGATCCATAAAATATTCAGCTATTGCCACACCCGAGTATGGAGCAATATAAGACATCGCAGCTGCTTCGGATGCGCCAGCGGAGACAATAACCGTATAATCCATAGCTCCGCCGGAGTCCAGCCGAGCTGCTAATTTGCGAAGTTTTGAATCTTTTTGTCCAATTGACACATATATACAAATCATATTTTGGCCTTTCTGGTTTAAAATGGCATCAATGGCAAGTGCTGTTTTACCTGTCTGTCTATCACCAATAATGAGCTCACGCTGACCACGGCCGATAGGGATAATGGCGTCAATCGCTTTTATACCCGTTGCCACCGGTTCTGACACGCTTTGTCTAGTCACCACTCCGGGAGCAACTTTTTCAATGGGATAAGTTTTACCGGCTTTAATGGCTCCCTTGCCATCTATCGGAGCGCCGATTGCGTTTACCACTCTGCCGAGGATACTGTCGGAAACTTGTATTTCTAAAATTTTACCAGTCGCATTGACTTCATCGCCTTCTTTAATTTTTGAAAAATCTCCGAGGATAATGACCCCCACCGCATCTTCCTCTAAGTTTAGAACCACTCCGGTTTCGCCATTTGGAAATGTAACCATTTCGGATGATTTTATATCCGACAGCCCAGAAACTTTTGCAATACCATCAAAAAGCTCCAGCACCTTGCCGACTTTTTCGGTTTTGGTTTCTATTTTGAAATCTTCTATTTCTTTTCTTAGACTTTCTACGATGTGGTTTGACATATGTTTTTTTACTTTGCTTGTATTAAAAAATCTTTCAATTTCATCAAGGCGCTTTTATAAGAAGTGTCTAGCACTTCATCTCCGACTTCCACCCGCATTCCGCCCAATAACTCTTCTTTTTCAAAGAATTCGCTTACTACGGACTTACCCTTATACTTTTCTTTTACTTCATGTTCTATTTTATTTCTTTCTTCGTGACTTATTTTCTTAGCTGTCGTAACTTTGGCTCGGACTGTACCTGTTTCAATGTCCTGAATATTCTGTAAAGTTTTCAAAATTTCATCTGATTTGCCAATCATTCTCTTATTTTGGATCATCTGCGCTCCACGATGCAGTATTTCAGCAAGCACAACTCCGGATTTGCCCTCTGTGGCTTTATAGATAGCTTCCGCTATATTTTTTGGAGAAATTTTTGACATAGTTTTATTTATTACTTTCCTGCATTATCTTCTGCGCAATAAGAACACCCAGGGATGCAATATCCTTTTTGGCTTCCTCAACCATTTTGGTTCTTTCTGTTTCCAAACTCTTTTTTCCATTTTCAATTATCACCCTTGCTTCATTTTTACCTTCTTCAATCATTTTAGCTTTATTAGCTTCTCCCTCTTTTTTGCCATTTTGAAAAATATTATCGGCTTCTCTCCGAGCCTTTGTTAGCATGTCATCATATTCCTTTTTAGTTTTTTCCAAAACTTCAGAGTTTTGCTTTGCATCACTCACACCCCTGGAGATCAGTTCACCGCGCTCTTGCATAAGCTTGCGAAGCGGCTTTGCAGCGAGTAGGTAAAACGCTAAAAACACAATCCCGAAGTTAAACAACTGGGCAATCATCAGCTTCCAATCAATGTGAAATGTATTAATAAACTCCTCCATGAATTTTCCCTATTTAATCGAAAACGCGATAACTAATCCATAAATAGCCACCGCTTCCGCGAACGCGGATGCGATAAGCATCGGAACCAGTACTTTACCAGTGGCTTCCGGATTGCGACCGATTGCTTCCATCGCTCTCCCGCCAATCAAACCAATGCCTATACCTGCCCCAACTGCCGAAAGACCAATCGCCAGCCCCTTGCCGACTGGTGCAAAACTAACAACTGCATTAACTACTCCATTTGTGTCCATAATTTTATTTGATTAATAATACAAATTAATAATTTCGACTAATAATAATTTTACGCATGCGCCAATTCATTCCCATGATTCTCCCCTTCTGCTTCCGAATGATCTTGCGATGCTATGGTGAAGTACACAGCGGCTAAAAGAGAGAATATAAGCGCCTGGATAAGCCCGATAAACACTTCCAGAAACAAAAAAGGGGTCGGAAGAATGTAAAGAAAAATCGCGCCCATTGAAGCTAACAACACTTCACCGGCAAAAACATTACCGAAAAGCCGGAAAGAAAGGGACGCGACCTTTGCCATTTCTCCGATCAACTCCAATATGCCAACGAAAAATGTAATCGGCGCAACGATGATGATATTTTTGTCCTCGCGGAATTTCGTCACTATGCCTGCGAGTGCCTTGATATTAACATATTTATTGAAAGTTTTCCAAGCACCGATGGCGATAACGCCAAAAATATTTGATCCAATAACAATCGTAATGCTCAAAGCGAGCGTAGTATTGATATCAGCCGTGCCAGAGCGGAAGATCGGTATAAAAACTGAATTTTGTACAAAACCGATGGAACCCACGATCGGCAGAAGTCCGAGCCAATTGTTCACTAAAATGAAAACAAAAAGTGAAATGACCAGGGGGAAAAAATTGAGCGTCGTTTTGCGGTCGTTGGTCACTTGGTCGCATAATGACAACGCTCCTTCCAGAAGAATCTCAAATACTTGCTGAATTCTGCCTGGAATTTGTTTCAGCTTTAATCTCAGCGCCAGGCAAAAAATAATGATGAGCAAAACTGCCAGCCATGAATTCAAGAGCGAATTGGTAACCGAAAAATTTCCAATGTGAAAAATTGGTTCTGCATAGATAGTAGTTTCATGAATTGGTTGCGCATTATTTTCCATTTTGTTTATTTTCATCCTTAGGCTGATCTGCCTCGGGCAGAAGACTTTTTTTATATTCCTTAATTTCTTTATAAATTCCGAAGCATGTGATGCCAAAGCCAATCATAATAGAAATAAAGAATAAAGTTTGACTGCCAGTGGAGTTGCTTACATAATTTCCAAAAATCAACCCCAGAACCAACGGAATTATTATCCAAGAAGTCGTTTTAACATAAAAAACCATTACTGGTTTCCAGCTCATGCATATATTGTAGGCGAAAGATTGGCGGGATGCAACTTAAAAAAAGTTCAGGACGCCGGCATGACCGAGCGTCCCAAATTGTTTGACTGTCTTTAATTTTTGCCGGCTTCCCTGCTATTGGCAATCATAATAATCTGCCAAGTTATTCTTAAGATGCTTTCAGTATGCATAACCGACTCATGCATGGTCGTGACGACTGCAATTTTAATGGGATTGGCAGAATTCATAATAAGCAAAGCTGCCGCTTGTGCTGTCGTGTTTGTTGGGTAAGCAATTATTGCCGCAGCGTAGCTGCTCTGGATATCAGAAATACATTTGAAAACAACTTCGTCATCCCCATACAGTTTCACCCAATCGAGTTCCGCCACGCCCTCGGCAAATTCTACTTCCTTAAGAATTTCTCCGATAGCTCCGCTTTGTACTACAACAACTAAGATTTTCTTTCTCCATTTTTTCATGCAATCCACCCTTTCTTTCTCTAACAAAAGATCAAGCCTTACACAAAGCCCGACTATTATCAGTTACTCTGTGTTGTTAAATTCACTTAAACATATCACAACATATAAGTCAAAACTGTGCGTTGCTCGTGTGTCTGGAAGGAATCGAACCTTCGACCTCTGTCTTATCAGGACAGCGTTCTACCACTGAACTACAGACACATTCAATAGGAAAAACTATACCAAAATAATGTTACTCCGGCAAACTATTTTTAAAAATAGTTTGCAAACAAAAAACTGCCCTCGTGAGCAGTTTTTTGTTTTATTTGAAGCTAATTTTTAGTATTCCCGGCGTCCGCCTCCATTCCCTCCGTATCCTCCTCGGTCATTACTACCGGTTCGAGGTGGGCGCGGCTCCATTGGGCGAGCCTCATTGACTGTAAGTTTGCGACCTTCGAAATCCTGGTCATTAAACATCGAGATAGCTTTTGCGGCCTCTTCCTGCGATGACATTTCCACGAATCCAAAACCTTTTGAACGACCCGACATCTTGTCCATAATAATCACAGCGGATACTACAGATCCGGCTTGTGCGAAGAGCTCTTTCAGAGCAGCTTCTTGTGTGCTGTAAGGAAGTCCCCCTACATATAGCTTCGTAGCCATAACTTTTACTTCTCCCGTTTTAAAAAATCGGGCAAAAACTATTTATAAACGTAGAAACTCTGTTTCGCTAAACGAGACCCTACAAAAAAGAGCATAGCATATTAAAAATTTAGCGCAATATAAAAGTAAAGGACCGGAAGTTTTTGCCTCCGGCCCTAAATTATATTCGATCTTTCGCGCCGAATGATGCGGGATTAAGCCGTAACTCTTAACCCTTTGAAAACTTTTTTGCGTTACGGCAAATAGGATTTACTTTTCCTCTATGACTGGTACGGGAATGGAAGAACCTCCACCACCTCCGCCGTTTGTAGCGGGACGACTGAACTGATTCTTGGTACCCGGCCATCCGCTCGGGAATTCGAACTTTACCCAGTAGAGACCCGTGTATTGAATGTAAGCTCGAGCGTAATGTGTTTGTCCATCCGCCTCAACCCTTTGTTCTGGTTCCCCTTGAAGCCAATAGCTTACGGCCGAAGCGTACTCACGCTGGCCGGTTCTCGGATTATTGATCCAGGCAATCATGAAATTCCACGGCAACGTGGAAACCTCAAACTGCGACAACGGGTTGATGTTGTTATCGAACTCCTCCGGGGAAACTTCAAGAGAAGCAAGGTTTGAGTTGCGAAAAGTCCGTGTGCCGAGCGCAGAGACATTTCTGATTCCCATTCGGACAGACGTCGGAATAATACTGCTGCCGCCGTTCAATGCATAAGAGACTTCCGTGCCATCGCAGAGGGTGATTTTGATTTCTCCACCCTTTTTGGCGAAATATACGGGAAAACGTATGCTCCCGTTCTCTATATCAGAATCCTCCGATGGGTAGTAGAGGATGGGATTCTTATTCTCGTCCCGCTCAACAATTTCGAAACGTTCAGCACCGCTAAACGGAATCAAAATTTCCGAATACATTTTGAAAACGACATCCAGCGTGTTTTTGGAGACCCCGTTACGAGGCGGGTTGATGCCGCCTTCAGCTAAGTCATAGAACAAGAGCCCACCTTCAATATCAGTGAGACGCACTTCTAGCTCTATTGTGTCACTCGGGTACAGCACGCTTAAAAGCAGTTGCTGCGCCCTGATATTGCTGAAAATTTCTTCAACATCAACAACGCCGCTGGTCGGTACGTATTGAACACGTACGTGTGAGATAATATTTTCCGACGAATGAATCGCCGACGATGCCCTGCCAAACATTTCAATCTGCGACACTCGCTCCCAAGCTTGAGCCTGGATAACGGTGGCGTCGCCGATCTTCAGCTGGCTGGGAATTGGACCCAGACCCGGCGTATTTCCGGCGCAGGATTCACCAGTTGTCGGTGAAAATCCCTCCGTACTGCATCCACAGCCTGGAATTGTTTCCGCTTTGCTCACAATAAGCAAGACGGCCGTCATTCCGATAACGGTAACTAATTTTTTGATTCTCATTTTTTTTCTGTTTTACTGCGTTTATTTCGTCGCTGATTTTTGCTGTTGACGAGCTGCCTTCCTCTGCTCCATTAGCAACTGAAGTTGAGCCTCGTTTGTTATTACCACCGAACCAGTCGGCGGTAAAAACGTTTGCTTACTGTTGACTGTCGGATTTGCCCCGACAATCAATTTGTAGTCATTGCTCGCGACTGGGACCGAAGTCACTGTCGAAAGCGCTGAGGGTTGAGGTTTTTGAGTTTTCGCCGCATCGGTGTCGTCCATAATCTCTTTCATTTTTTGCGTCTTCATGAGGAGACTATAGCCTAAAACCACCAATACAAGCACCGCGAATGGCCACAACCGATTTTGTTTTTTTTCCATAACTAACTTCCTTTCAGCATTCATTCGACAACCACAACCCCTCCACGACAGGTGGAAGTTTGTAAACTTTTCGATTGTCAAAGAATTCAGGCTAAAAAACGGGCTTTTGAGCCCGCCAGCCTTGTTAAACTACTCGGCGAGCCTAGCACATATGCGCCACAAAGTCAAGGCGAAGAAGAATAAGCTCTTTACTAGATTTTGGCAATATTTTACAAATACGCTAAGCTCGCCAAAATTCACCACAAGGTAGAAAAAGTAAAGGACCGGTAGCTTGCGCACCGGTCCAGTATTGTTAGTTGAGTCCGTACACTCAACTGATATTTAAAACTTTTCTGCGATTACGGCGCATGCGTCGAAAGTGTCGTAAACGACACAATCGCTCCCAACCCCGTCCCAGCAGAATTTGAAGCATAGGCACGGACGAAGTACGTGGTGCCTGGCAAGAGAGCGGCTCGCGAATCAGTGAACACGCCTATGCCATGGGTGCCTAAAGTAGTAGTAGTCGCTGTGTCACCTCCTGAAAGAGTACGAACTGTACCCCATTTGAAACCGTACTGCGTGGCATCTTGGCCACCGGTATCCGCAATGTTGCCGTTTAAAGTAGCTTCGGTTTGGGTAATGGAGGAAGCTGCTTGGGTGGTGACGGTAGGAAGAACAATACCTCCTCCCTTGGTTTGCACCTGTGTGTCATCAATCTTTACCATTTTCAGTATCACTAAACTAAGCACACCCGCTAATGCAAGCGCCACTATTTGCCATAATGTGCCTTTTGGTTTTTTCATAACTTTTCTCTGTTGACCGCTAACAATGACAACCCCTCCACGACATGTGGAAAGTCACTCTTAAATTGTCAAAGAATTCAGACTAAAACAGGCCCTTTCGAGCCCGCTAGCCCTGATTAAATTACCCGCAAAGCATAGCACGAATTCACGACAAAGTCAAGTTATTATCAATAAACCCTTTAAAGTAAAAAAGTAAAGGACCGGAAGCTTTCGCGTCCGGCCCCAAATTTGTGTTCAACTTTCGCGGAACTTGCGGGATTAAGTCGTAACTCTTAACCCAACGATTTTTTTGCTTTACGGTAACCCCGGCCTTTTGGCTGGGGGCTCGTATTCTGGATACCAGCTGAGGTTCCAGAGATCGTCGAGCTTGGTCGTCTTCACATGCCCATCAAAGAAGCCGACATTCACCGAGCCCGGCAACGGTCGGTTCTCAGGCCAGCTGCGCGGAATACTCGTTGGACGGTTTCCGTGTCGAGGTATATTTATTGACGCCATATCGCCGTACGTGCTATCCGCACGTTGACCTAAATAAAGATCGGTCGCCGGCAACTGCCAAGGTTGAACGTTGGCCCAGATAGTACTGCTATCCAAAATAAGCGGTGTTTCGGAGTAGCTATAACTTGTCTGACGAAACGGCAGAACTCCATTAAAACCATAGCTGCAGTATGGGAAACCAATTTTCCAGGCTTTGTCTAAAGTCCCAAAAAACTCTCTCCTATCCGGATCGTACCCGTCATTGGTGCCCGCTGAAGTTTCTGGGCAAATGATGTTTTTGAAACCCCATGCGGTGCCCCCGTTCAACCAGTCATCAACCCAAGGAGTATACGTCTGATTGTCATTCTCATTCTCAACGTGATAGCCTAGCAACACTTGCCGCTCAAGGTTCATACATCCGGCACTACGAGCTTTGTGTTTTGCCCTAGACAATGCCGATAAAAGCAGACTGGCAAGGATCGCGATGATAGCGATGACCACCAGCAGTTCTATTAGCGTGAATGCTCTTCTTTTTGTTTTCAAAATGCGTTCCTTTCTCTTTAAAAAAGTTTTTGGTTTCTTGTGTAATTCATTTTTTATGTTAGCACGAATGCACCGCAAAGTCAAGGGTATTCTTTGACTGTATTGTTCGTGGGTGCAAAGAGTTTAGGGTTTTGAGTTTGAACACTCTCCACATTCGGCGAAGTCGATTGCGGGAGCTACTTGAGTTTGAATACGTGGTGACATAGGTAGAGTATCGCAATTGTACCTATAACCGTCCACCAAAACAAACGAGTGCTTTTTTGATTTATCATTTTTTCTTTCTAGTCCTCCAACAATCACACCTCTCCACGCCAATGGAAAGCTTTTACTGACATTTTGATTATCAAAGGACTTTGTTTTGAGCATCGTTACTCGGGAGACTAGCACGAACAAATTAAAAAGTTAAGGAGCCTTTATTCTCCTTCAGCCTTCGTCTCTTCGCTAGCCAACTGAGAAACAGCCCCGGAATCAATGTCTTTGATGATTTCGTCTATTCCCCCCTCCATTATTTTCGGCAAATTGTGCCAGGACTTCTTTACGCGGTGGTCGGTCACCCGGTCCTGCGGGTAATTATAAGTGCGGATTTTCTCTGACCGGTCGGCTGTGCCAATTTGCTCCTTTCTCGTATTCGCGTATTTCTTTGCGGCTTTTTCTTCCTCTAACTGCTCAATTTTTGCTGTTAATATTCTCATTGCTTTTTCCCGATTGGCCAGCTGGCTTCGCTCGTTGGTGGAACGCACATCCAGCCCCGTCGGCTTATGGATAATACGAACGGCTGTTTCGACTTTGTTTACGTTTTGCCCGCCCTTGCCGCCGGAGCGGGAGTATTCCATTTCGAACTCGGAAGGATCAATTTTTATAGAGACTTTTTTTCTGATGGGGAGAATAGCCACCGAGGCGGTAGAGGTGTGCACGCGGCCATTTTTTTCGGTTGCCGGTATTCTCTGCACCCGATGCACGCCCGTCTCGAAGCGGAGTTTTTTGAAAACGTCTTTGCCTTTGATTTCAAAAGAGGCTTCTTTGTATCCATCCAGGTCATTTTTTGATTCATAATTAACTCTCCAGAGCCAGCCTTGTGATTCTGCAAATTTCTCATACATATGCGCAAGCTCGGAGGCGAAAAGGCTGGCTTCGTCCCCTCCGGCGCCAGAGCGCACTTCCAAAACTACTTCATTTATGGCTACTTCATCTTCTCTGTTTTTGTCGAGAATTTCGCGCACTTGACCCTCTATTCGCTCCCTTTCCTCCTGAATAAATTTGAGTTCCTTTGCTGCCATTTCGTGCAGACTATCATCCCCTGCGAGCATTTCCCTCACTTCCGCCTCTTCGCGCTCTAGTTTCAAGAGCATTTCTGCAAAATAGCTTGTGTTGTGATTATTTTTAAGTTCTTCTAGATCCATTATTTCATTATATAAAATAAAATCGTTGAGACATAACTTTTTGTAGGGGTTTTGAGCGCGACGGCGCGAAAACTTCAGGATTTTTTAAGCTTCAAAAAATCCGTACCGAAAAAAAGTTGTGTCGATAAAGATTTATTTTTTGACTTTCGCAGTTGCTGCTTTTCTTTTATTAAACCGTTCCACTCGTCCGGAGGTATCTATAATTTTTTCGTTGCCGGTAAAAAAAGGATGACAATTACTGCAAATTTCCATCGTAATAGAAGGCATTGTCGAACCAACTTCATAAACAGCCCCGCAAGCGCAGGTAGCTTTAGCATTTATGTGATAAGCTGGGTGTATATCCTTTTTCATTCTTTTATCTTAGCACGACTTGGTTCTTTCGGCAATAAATGCAAATTATTGTTTTGCCACCCCATATTGCAACAGATAATCTATATCACTCTGTATTTTTGTTTTCAAAGCCATAACGCTGCTGCTATAAGAACAGGTGTAGCCTCCTGAACCATAATATTTACAAGCTGCAATATTTTGCGCGCTAGCGCTGTTACCTACTGCCCCCAAGTCGCTTAAATACATTCCGGAGGCCATAAACGCATCCTGCGGAGACCACGGATTGGCAAAATGTCCCAAAACGGCTTGCAGGCGCGTCGTCAACAAACTCCAAGTTGAAGGAATAAATTGCGCCGGTCCCATCGCGCCGCCGTATCCGCCGAATGACAGAATGGGGCAAGAAACGGGAGTTTGATACGCGTCTAGCGCCAGAGCAGTGGTAATTTGTAAAAATGGCGTCACGTCGCGGGTGGGTTTCATTACATTGATAAATGGTGTTCCCGTGTTTTTACCGACACCTGCTCCGGTATCCGGATTGGTTAGATAACACTGTCCGACATTGGCTCCGAGATTGGATTCCTGCGTAATTATTGCTAATAAAAAGGCAGGGTCAACACCGAGAGAGTTCTTTACTTCATTGGCGTACTCTAGGGCTGTGCCAAATTCAATTTTAACATTCGTACCGGCGAGAGGAAATAAGGCGCTACGGATCTTAGCTGCCGCCGCTCTTTTTTCGGCGGCTAACTTCTGATACGCCGCCTCTGTTTGTTGTGAAATAGCTAGCAGCTGTTTTTTTTCAGCTTCAGAAACTGCTACTTTCTTCTGCGCATCTTCTAGTTCCGCTTTCGCATCTGTCTCGGCATTTTGCTTCTTTTCCAATTCTTGTTTTGCGTCTTCGGTATCATTTTTTATTCCTCGGATTACATCAGTCGACGCTTTGACCGCCTGTTTTATTGTGGCATAAGATTCCAAGTCGCTATAAAAATTTGAAATACTGTCATCCGAGAGAATCAAATGCACCACCGTCTCATCATCAAACTCGTTTGTATTTCTTAGCAGTTGAGCCAGTGATTCATGCTCGCGGTCAATTTTCTGTGAAAGCGATTGAATCGTATTTACTTTCTCCGTGATATTTATTTTTAATTGAGCAATTACTAGTGCTCTCGCTTTAATTTTTGCTTTTAGAGCATCTATTTGGCTGCTCAAATAATCAACGTCTCCTTTGAGCGTGCCTGTTTGTTTTTGTTGTTCTTTTTGCTTATTCAATAAATCCTCGAGTTGAGCTTCTATTTGCTTTAATTCATTTTGACAATAATCTTTATCCGATTGATTGGAAGTTGATGTGAGTTGCAAACAATCAAAAGCAGCATTTGTTTTGTGCGTTGATAAGCCAAAAAGTATAAAAAATACCGCAAAAAAGGCTATGATTATTTTCCTCATCATAACATTTATTATATCACAAAATAAATAATTATTTCGTCTCGGATTTCGGTTTTTCCTCTTTTTCGGGCGCTGCTCCTTTTGCCGGAGCAACAGCTTCAGGTACTGCCTCTCCTTCAACTTCCTTCTTTCCTTTCTTCTCAACTTCAATAGCCGTCAAATCAACCGGAGGCGCAACTTCTTCTTTTTCTTCAACTTGGGCAACAATCGATGCTACGACGTCGCTACCATTCGTAACGGCAACTACCCCAGAGGGCAACATTATATCGGAGACCAGAATATTACTTTGGAGCGTCTCCAGTTTGGATATATCAACACGGAGATTGTGCGGCAGATCTCCGGGAAGAGCAACAACATCTATTTCATGAAGCACTTTAACGAGATTTCCGATTCCATCTTTTACTGCGTTGGATATGCCTTCAAAAGAAAGTGGTACAGCGACTCGAATCTTCTTTTTCATGTCGATAACCAAGAAATCGACATGAATCGGCTCGTCGGTCACCGGATCGACTTGTACTTCGTGAATCAACGCATCGACATCGCTACTCCCGGTCGAAATTTTGATGGCGGAAGATTCTCCGGCTTCCCGCCAGATTTTTTTAAATTCAATATTTGAAAGTGTAACCGAAGTATTTTTCTTTCCGGCTCCATAAAACACTGCCGGGATTTTCCCTGCCTTTCTCAAAACACCTATTGGAGTACTCACATCTCGCATCTGCGCTTTAATGACAAACATTGAAACAGTATATAGAAAAAAATAATAAATGCAAATTTAGACTTTGTGCTCTCCCTTGTGCTCCAGAGCAATATGCTCTGCTATGTATTCCTTCGTACCGCCAAAATTGGTAGTCGCCACCTTTTTACCCGGATTAAAAATATTTTTAAAATCAAAACTTTCCTTAATCTGGCTGAAAATCTTCAATATATTTTCCTCGTACATCTTGGGTAAATAGGGCGTTCGGATTAGGCCGTCATTGTGCTCAGCCGTGATTGAACCGTGGTATCGTGCCACCAAATCATAGACTTTATCCGAAAGTTCCATAATAATTTTTGCTATATCGCCGCGAGAAAAGTCCATAAGCGGGATAATGTGGAAATTACCGTCTCCGGCATGCCCGGCCAACGTATAGATCAAATCGTACTTGCCTAAAATAGCATTGAGTTCGGGAATAAATTTCGGCAGAAATTCCGGACGAACGATGATGTCGTCGATAAAAGGGGCAGTGCGCTTGCCCCGCACATGCTTGCGCAGAAGAGCGAAACTTTCACGCCGGATATCCCAGTACTTATTCGCTTCCGCTCTTGATTTTGTAATGTGAACTTTTAGTTTGAAATTTTTAATCTTTTCCACTAATTCAATACATTTATCATTGACCACTTTTTCCTCATCCCCAGCAAATTCAGCTAAGAGAATTAATTTTGGAAAACCGCCAGTAACCAGCATAAAAAATTCCGGCAGGAAACTCCACATTAATCTAAATAATCCGAGAATTCCTTTGGTCTTCAGAAAATCCGGGAAAAATTTGACGGCTAATTTCATCGTCTTGTCATCATATGCCTCAAGAGTTTCCGGATGAAGCAGAAGAATTTCATCCACCAGACGACCCAGGGGTTCTAAATCATTCATAAAAATAGCCACGAGTTTGGAGTTTTTATTCTCCGGTATTAGCCTGAAAGTAATCTCGGTGGCAATGCCGAGAGTCCCCTGTGAACCGACGAGAAGTTTGTTTAGATCAAAGCGAAATCCGGAAAAATTATTCTGGATTTCACTGATAACGTTCCAAATATAATATCCGGCGGAATTTTTATGAACCTTGGGTTTTGCTACTTTAATTTCGTCAGAATTTTCATTTATCAATTCAAAAATCTTTTTATAGACATTCCCCTCAAAGTCTCCTTGGGTGATTTTTTTATTCAACTCATCTTTATTTAGCGGTTTAACGATGTATTCATTCCCATCGGCAAAAACAACTTTCGCGGAGAGAATATAATCCTCCGTCTTGCCATATTTTAAAGTTCTCTCACCGGCGGAATTATTGCCATACATCCCGCCCATGGCGTTTAAAGTCTTGGAAGCCGTATAGCAAGGCAAAATTAATCCCTTGGATAAGGTCAGTTTTTCAAAATCTCGATAGAACATTCCCGGCTCGACGGAAATGTAGGAAGGAACAAGCGGATAATTCTTCAATTTTTCACTATCATTTTTCATCGAAACATTATCCAAGGGTAGCGGTCCGCCGATTAACTTATTCATGTATCTTGAGAAGTCCAAAATTATCGATTCTCCAATTGCCGCTCCGGACATATCCGTTCCGGCGCATCTGGCTGTTATAGAAAGGTTCACCCCGCCATTTTTTTGGTCGGCATATTTTTGCTGGTTGTCACTGACCCATTTCACTAAATTTTTTACGTCATCAGAATTTTTGGGAAAAAGAACGAGTTTTGGTCGCACCTCTAACAAACTCGCGTCATGAGAATACTTCAGAAGCGTTTCCTCGCTGTCTTCCACGTCACCTTTAAAAAATTTCTGTATTTCGTCTTTCACTTGTCTATTATATACTATAATTGATTAGATATCGCTTTATATAGTGCGGGATCTACAAGCTTAATTTCATCTGCCCATCTCTTGACGGTTTTTAACTCTTGTTCCCAATTTGCTCTGGACAACATGAGCAAACAATAAGGTATTAAATCTTTTGGTACTTTCTCGTCCATTTCATCCAGGGTTAAAAGATATTTCGATTTCTTACCTGCTTTAGAATCTACTGAATTTTTATCATAAGCCTCAATTGCCGTTTGCGGAAAACCAAATAATCTTCCAAATTGCACATCCCTGTCATAAAGCGTAGTACTAGACCACAATTTCAAGACTAGTTCTAAATCATTTTGATTATCTGCAACAAAGCATGCTTGCCTTGATTCTCCCTCTTTGACCTCACATTTAAAAAACAATCCTGCTTTTTCTATTATGCTTTTAATGTTTTTTAATTGAAGATCGTCCACCGGCGTGTTGAATACAAAATCAGTAGCCTGTTTTAATTTTCGCCAAACAAGAATAAGACGAGCTCTATCGACTAATCTCTCAAAAGGTATATTTTCAAAAGACTTTACAATGCGTTTTTCTTCTAAGCTTAATTTTCGTTTTGTTTGCGCATTCTCAAGAGAATTTTCCATGTTTGAACTATTTATATTCTCCAATAGAAGCTAGGCTATTATTTCTGGCGGCAATTACTAAGAGAGTCTGCGCTGTCCTAATATCCTCTGGATTTTGAGCCCAAGCAACGAGTGCAGGATTTTGGATTGCCCGTCCATAAGAGAATGTCAGGGGCCATGGCAGCGGATCCATCTTATGCATTGCATTTAAATTTACGACGGCATCAATATCTTTTTGCCCGCCGGAGAGAAAAACAATGCCCCCTATTACATCCGGAACGTTTTCTTTTAAACATTTTACGGTGAGCTCAGCGATTTTTTCCGGAGAATTTTTTTCCTTCGTATCATTTCCCTCTATAACCATGCTCGTTTTTAAAATCATTCCGGGAATGAATACATCGGCAGATTTGAGTTCATTAAAAACAATGGCCAAATTTCGGGCAGTTACTTCGTAGCATTTTTCTATGACATGCTCTCCATCAAATAACACTTCCGGTTCAACAATCGGAACAATATCATTTTCTTGACATAAAGTTGCATACTTTGCAAAAATTTCCGCACTTGCCTTCATACCTGCATCGCTCGGGTAATTTTCTCCGATGCTATAAATTGCGCGCCATTTAGCGAAGGTTGCGCCTAATTTTTTGTATTCCTTCAATCGCTCCGCTAGTCCATCCAACCCTTGAGTGATCTTGTCTCCCGGGTGCCCTGAAAAATCCACCGTTCCGGCGTCAACTTTGATGCCGACATCAATCCCCTTATTTTGTAAAACAGAAACAAAGCTTTTTCCCTCTGTAGTAGACTGTCTGATAGTTTCATCATAAAGAATATATCCGGAGATATATTTTTCGATCTCCGGCGCGGTAATGAGAAGTTCACGGTATTCTCTCCTTTTTTCTAAAGTCGTCGGCACACCGAGGGATGTAAAGCGCTTATTGCAAGTCGATAAGCTTTCATCAATAGCCAGTATTCCCTTTGGTCGCATTATCAGGCGCCCGACTGTTCCTATCAAAATTTCTTTATTCATTTTATTGTAATATTATTTTAGCAAATCTATTAAAATTTGCTTGGCAACTACCGGATTAGCGCTACCTTTTGTCTCTTTCATTATCCCGCCGACGAGAGATTGAAGCGCCTGCTCCTTGCCGCCCTTATAATCCGCAACGACTTTCGGATTGATCCTAATAATTTTTTGCGCTATTTCTTTTAAATCATTTTTATCGCTTCTCTGCAGTAAGCCTAACTCCTTTGCCATCTTTTGAGGAGAATCATCTTCAAGGACAATTATTGCCAAGATATCTTTGGCTGCTCGCGAAGAAATTTTACTCTCGCTAAATAAATTTACCAATTCCGCGAAATTCCTCGCAGACGGCAACCTCGCTTCCTTTTTTATTTTCTGCAAACCCAAAAAGTCCGTCGTTATAAAGTTTGAAGCAATTTTTATTTTTTCTTTATCGGAAAGAATTTCTGCGATCGCAGAAAATCTGGCGCCGAGCTCGGGGCCATTGACATATATTTCTATATCTTCATCTTTGATGCCGAAATCTTTTTTAAATCTGGCGCGTAGCGTACTCGGCAACTCCGGCAATTCTTTTTTCATCTTTGCTAAATCAAAAGCTTCGTGGAGTTTAAGTTTAGGCAAATCCGGATCTGGAAAATATCGGTAGTCCTGACTCGACTCTTTCATTCTTTGAGAAAAAGTTTTTTGTTTTCCTTCATCCCAGCCTCGTGTCTCCTGCACTATTGCTCCTCTTTTATCATGTTTGTAAAGATCCTCCATTCGATCCAGTTCATATAAAATTGCCCTTTCCACACTGCGAAATGAATTTAAATTTTTCACTTCCACTTTTGTGCCCAATTTTTTAATATCGGGAGATATTGAAATATTTGCTTCTACGCGGAGTTCACCTTTCTCCATATTAGCCTCCGATACATGGAAATAACGAAAAATAAGCTGCAATTCACGCGCAAAATTTGCGCTAGAAGGTCCGGCCTCTTCCGTGCTCGAGAATGTCCTAGGTTCGCTGACCAGCTCCATTAGGGGAACGCCTGCACGATTAAAATCTATCAGCGAGTAATCACCTCTATCATGTTTATTAGTCGCGGTGTCTTCTTCTAAATGAATCCTGGTAATCTCAAAGCCAAGCACTCCTCCTCCCTTAACTATCGGATATTTGTATTGTGAAATCTGGTAGCCTTTTGGAATGTCCGGATAAAAATAATTCTTGCGGTCAAATTCAGTAAAGTCGGCAATTTTGCCGCCGACTGCCAGTCCCACCTTTATCACACTCTCGATCGCCTTTTTATTTAAAACCGGTAGCGCTCCCGGATGCGCGGTACAAACCGGACAAATATTCACGTTCGGAATCTCTTCATTGGGATCATTCTTGCAGACACAGAACATTTTTGTGCTTGTTTTCAGTTGCGCATGAATCTCCAGCCCTATAGTAGGATAGTATTTTTTCTCCATAAGTAATAACAATATAGTATCATATTTGAATAGATTTCTGAAAAGTCAGCACGTCTTAACGAGAAGTGGAAAAATAATAAATTTATGGTAAAGTTGCAAAGAACAGTTCTTTGGACCTATTGAATAGGAAATATCTCAAACGAATTCGTTTATTCCCAATTCAACTGGTATCCGGTAAATCAAAAACAGCACAGTTCCGACAAACAAAAATAACCTATGAATAAAATAGTTCCGCTCATCAGTTCGAGGGTCGCTGGGCCACTTGGTGTGCGCCACCTGCCACGCTTTTGGAGCATGGTTTCACTCGAAGCCCTGCGTAGACTCGCGCCGGGGTATTCTTCCGTCAGCTTGGGTCTAGACGAGATACTACTCGACGGCCTTGGACTCAAAAGAGAGGCCTTGATTGATTCCATTGAAGCAAAGCGTCCTACCTACACTCAATTCGAAGAATTGATACGGAAGCAGCCAGAAATAAAGCTAGATGCATCCTCCATTGCTCAGATAAACGGAGCAATAGTTAATTACAAACACGAAGATGCTATTCGTACGTCAATATTAAATACCTGCGGTCTCTCTAATGAGACCTGCTCTCTTCGAGAGGCCGTCGGTCTCGACCAACTCAGAGATTGGCACGCTTTCCACACCCTGCTGAAATCAGAACGGGCCGCGAAATTCGTCCCACTAATTAGTTCGGGGGTGGCTGGTCCGCTCGGAATTCTTCACTTGCCTCGACTTTGGAGCAAGGTTTTGCTCGATGCCCGTGGCCAACTCGCGACAGGGTATTCTTCCGTCGGCTCGGGTTTAGACGAAATATTACTCGACCGCCTCGGACTCAAAAAAGAAGCCGTGATCGCTTATATCCATGAGAAACGCCCGACTTATATTCAATTCGAAGAGTGGGTTAGAAATCATCCGGATACGGCCTTGCATCTCGATTCAATTGCCATTTGGCAGCTGAACGCTGAAATTGCTGAACACCGTCACCCTTATGCCACTCGCATGCTTATCTTTAGTCGCTGCGGTCTCACTGAAGGGACCTGTTCGACTAAAACTGAAGGGACCTGCTCGACTAAAGACGCCATCAGCCTCGACAATCTCGAAAATTGGCAGGCTTTCTATGAATATGTGGTGTCGCTAGATACAGCAAAGATCATACGGACTTAAAAAAAGTCTGCACAAAACGCGCATCCCGATCTGTATCGGGATGCGCCGTTTTTTTTGCCCTTTTTATTTCTTTTTCAAAATCTTTACTAACGAATCATTGAACTTTTTCACCATTTTATCATCGAATAGAGACAATGTGAAAACTTTCTTACCTAATTTTTCAAATGCTTTAACTGCTTTTGAAATAAATTTAGAGTCCTCTATGACATCACTTTTTGTCAGAATAACGAGTTCTTCTTTTAGAGACAAACCATCTTCAACTAAACCTAGAGTTTTATCATATTTTGCCAATTCTTTTCGAATCTCTTTGTAACTCTTCATCATATTGGTATTCTCAAAAGACACTAGATGCGCGAGCATTTTAGTGCGTTTTATATGGCGCAAAAATTTTATTCCGAGTCCTTTTCCCTCCGACGCTCCTTCAATAATCCCGGGAATATCGGCAATAATATAGCCGTAAAAATCTCCCAAATTCGGGTCGAGCGTAGTAAAAGGATAATCCCCCACTAGCGCTCTCGCATTAGTGAGCGCATTTAAAAGTGACGATTTTCCCGCATTCGGTAATCCAATCAATCCGATATCGGCAAAAAGTTCTAACTCCACTTTGAAATCACCTTTCTCCCCCGCCTGTCCCTCTTTTGACTCACGCGGAGTCGTATTAACCGAGCTTTTAAAATGCTCGTTGCCAAATCCGCCATACCCGCCTCGCAGAAGCAGGATTTTTTCCCCTTCTCTTATAAGCTGCCATTTCTCATCCGTTGCGAGATTGGTAATTATAGAACCTATAGGCAATTGGAGGACAAAATCTTCCCCGCTTTTCCCATGCAGACTTTTGCCTCCACCGTCTTCTCCTCTGCCCGCAATGAAACTTTTTTTAGCCTTGTATTTTGAAAGCAAATGAACATCACGGACAGCCTGCACATAAAAATCTCCGCCGGCTCCGGCATCACCCCCCGCCGGTCCGCCTTTCGGCACGAATTTTTCTTGGCGCCAGCGTACTACTCCGTTTCCGCCTCGGCCGGCCTCCGCGTGTATCTTTATTTCATCAATAAATGCCATAATATTTAGCTAAGATATGAAAACGAAAAAATTCTTCCCACCTTCGCCCTCGAGGTCAAAAGGACAGGGAACCCACGGCTCCTTGAATTTTTTGTTTTCATATCTTACTCTGATATTGCTAATTCCGCTAATTTGATCGCGCCCTCTTTTGATTTTGCGACTGATAGAAATAAATTATTATGGCAAAAAACGGCGTCTCCTACCCCAGTTATCTCCTGCAAATCTTTTTCTTTTAATCCAGCCCAGGATTTTGGGAAATCTTTTCTGTTACCAAAACTATTTTTTTCTTTACGCATTGCCACAATTGACCAATCGGCATTATCACCATATACGACAAAAAGGGGTTCTTTGTATTCCTGCAAGGCGTCCCAAATCTCAAACCTAGAAACTCTCGGCGCGTCGATAACAATCAATCTTTTATCTTTTGCATTTTTATAAAAATTCCTGATAATGGTGGTGATTTGTATTTGATCATTCGCTTTTTTTATTTCCCTCTCTAAGATTTCTCTCCCCCACGAAAGAGCATTTAGAAATTGCCCGTCTTTTTCCAGATCTTCAAGCGCCGTCGGCAAAAAAGTGGCAAAAATGTCTTGCAAGGAGTATGGTAAAACATCCGGAAAAATATTTTTAGAAATATCGATTCCATTATCATTTGCGTCTATCGGCAGTACCATTTTTCGTTCAATAAAGTCTGCTACTTCAATACTCCCCGCAACCTCTAGCCCGAATTTCCGCCAAACTAAGCCAAAAGCGGCATAAGGTATTCCTCCCCGCTCGCCTGCACCGCCCGTCTGATGATGGTCAAATCTATTTAACTCCGAATTATATACGCCTCCCACATCAAAAACATAGTCCCCCTTTTCTATTATTTCAGAATCTCTGGAGCGAATTATTTCAAATTTCTCACCCATCTTCTCGAGATATATTGAAAGCGTGGCAGCGGCGAAAATATCATCCACATGAAAAGACCCGTCGTGAGTAACTAATTTTTTGCTCAATTTTTTATTTTTCATTACAGTTAAAAAAGCAGCTAAAAAAGAGAGTCCACGACCTCGCGAACAACGCTGCCATCGACTTTGCCTTTTAAATCTTTCATCAGCGCAGACATCAGCATCCCTTTTTTCGTGACATCAGTAATTGCGAGTTCTTCTTTCTTGGCGCGGGCGATTCTCTCTACTTCTGCTTTATCTATCGTCTTTGGAAGATAAGTTTGCAGGATTACGAGCTCGGATTCTTCTTCTTTAACCAAATCTTCCCTGTTCCCCTTTTTAAACTGTTCAATGGAATCTTTTCTCTGCTTGGCCAGCTTTCCAATCACCGCAATCGCTTCTTCGTCCGTGAGCGTCTCTTGGGGTTTTCGGCCCCTAGCAACAAGTTCATTGGTAAAAGCGGCGGACATCGCCCTAAATGCCTTCAATTGTAAGGCATCTTTTGCCATCATCGCCTCCTTTATTCCTTTTTTTATTTGTTCATGTAACACCATTTTATTATAGCAGAAAACTAGCTACGGGTGTAGTTTTTAAAAATCGTTGAGCCGTAACTTTTCGCAGGGGTTTTGCGAGTAGAAAGTCATGTTCAGATTGCAGAAAACTCGTCGCAGGTGTAGTTTTTATGAAACATTGCGTAAGCGGGCAGCCGAGCATAGCAATCCGGTAGCTACCGGATATGCGTGTTCAATAAAAACTTATACCGAGAAAGTGTTTTCCGCTAAGAAAATGTGTTAAAATAGCCAAATATGAATAAAGCGCATAAGCTGATATTTTTTGACACGGAAACTACCGGAAACGAGCAGAAGGACTTTTTAATCCAGCTTGCTTATAAGGCACACCCCGCCGCAGGCGGCGCAGAAAGTGAAAAATTCGTGAGTCTTTACAAGCCGGGAATTAAAATCCCGCCGGAAGCGTCTGCCGTGCATCATATCACCAACAAAATGGTCGCCGATAAATTATCCTTTCAAGAAAGTGACGATATTCCAATAATTAAAAAGCTTTTTGAAGATAACGACGCCGTTGTCGTAGCTCACAACGCGCCTTTTGACTTAATGATAATAAAAAAAGAAGGAATTGAACCGAAGAAATTCATCTGCACTTTACGGGTCGCTAGACATTTAGATAAAGAAGAAAAAATCGAAAGATATAATCTTCAATACTTGCGCTATCTGTTGGATCTCGAAATTGACGCGACGGCTCATGACGCGCTTGGCGACGTGCTGGTATTGGAAAAATTATTTGAGCGATTAAAAAATAAAATACTCAAGGAAGAAAATTTGCAGGAGGACGAAGTCATAGAAAAAATGATAGAAATTTCTTCGCATCCTTCCCTTCTGCGAACTTTCGGTTTTGGTAAATATAGTGGAAAGAGGATTGAAGAAGTGCTTGCATTTGACAGAGGGTATCTGGAATGGCTTCTGCGCGAAAAAGAAAAAGGCGGACAAGTTGACGAAGACTGGATTTATACGCTGAAGCATTACTTGGAGAAAAATTGACGCGATTCTGCTTTCATGTTATTTTTCTGAAAATAGTAAAAAGTTTGGAAAGGAAAAAATGAAAATAATAATTGAGTGCCCAAAGTGCGCTGGCACCGGGATTCGCGTAGGTCCTCGTCACGGCAAGGGTGTAGGAGCAGTTTGCGTCTTGTGCGATGGTAGCGGTAAACGTCCTTTCACTTTCAAGCCCTTCATTGGCCGAAACATGCGAGATGATGTCGTAAGGGTGTTTGCCATAAACGCCGGAAAAAAAACCTATGTGACGTATAAGGAGTTCCTGGAAAGCAAGGTGCCCTAGGGACTCACCATCAGCAAAACGAAAGGATTTATGCTTGTAAAAATTGTGAGTGCCCCTCCCGGATTCGATGCCCTCGAAGCATCTATTGAAATGATAGTTTTGATCAGAAAATCGGTCACGGCAGGCCCAAATGGTATCTTAAACATCCATAAAGGGACAGATGAAGACATCGGGATATTATCCACGCACTTTGGAATCCTTTTGGAAAAGGTCCCCGAGTAGTGAGTGTGTGAATCGCCGCCTGTAAGAAGCCAAGCTTCTGCTGGCGGCTTCTTATTTATAAGTGTTTTGTTTGTGAGTTTATCGTGCTAAAATATCGAAATGCAAGATATCGGAGGAATTGTCCTTGGAGGTTTAGTCGGAGGCATAATTGTTTTTATGCTTCTTTCGCGCAGAAAAACAACGCCAGAAGCGATAAATGGTTCTTTTTCACTACTTCAGCAGCAGATGTCCGATCTAGGAAGAGCTCTCGATATAAAACTTACAGAATCACGCAGAGATATGCAGGATGCTGTTCGCAGTCAATTTTCAGACTCACAACAATTGTTGAAAGACATAAACCAGCAAATGAGCAAAAGTCTTCTGGACGTTGCTCGCGAACAAACAAAAACCAATGAAGCCACCAGGCAATTTGTAACAATCGCCGAAAAACTTGGCGATCTTGAAAAAACTCTGAAACACCAAAAACAGCGTGGCAACTGGGGAGAAGCGTCGCTTGAGCTTATCCTTTCCAATACTTTGGCGCCTGGACAGTACAAAATGCAATATGAGTTTAAGAATAAAGAAACAGTCGATGCAGTGATAATTACTAAAGAAGGAATAATTCCGATTGACGCAAAATTCTCTCTTGATAACTATGATCGCGTCGTGCATGCGGTCAATGACAAACAACGAGAGGAGCTCGAAAAAGAATTTAAAAATGATTTAAAAAAACGCATTGATGAAACGGCGAAATACGTTCGTCCGGAAGAAAACACCCTTCCCTTTGCTTTTATGTACATTCCCGCGGAAGCGATATATTACGACTTACTAGTAAATGAGGTGGGCTCAATTAAAGTTAACACCAGAAACCTTATAGACTATGCTTACAATGAGAAGAAAGTTATAATAATTTCTCCAACAACTTTTATGGCATATTTGCAATCGGTGCTTTACGGTTTTAAGGCTTTTAGAATAGAAGAGTCCGCTAAAGAAATTATTAAAAAGGTACAAGATTTGGGCAAACATCTCAATGCATACAGTGAATTTCACGTGAAGCTCGGCAATGCGATTAATACGGTTGTAAACCATTATGGAGCAACGAACAAAGAATTAAAAAAAATAGATAAAGACGTTCTTAAGATTGCCGGCACATCGCCAGAACTCACTCTGCTCGAAGTGGAAAAACCAACGATTGAGGAGTAAAACCCCACAATTAGAGATTGTGTTTGGGTTTATTTTTTTTGGGATACTTCAGATCGTGCCGAAATTTTGCTTCCTTCTCGCGAGCATCCTTGGAAATATTAAAAGCTTTTATTAATTCCTCTTTCTTTTTTTCTTCTTCTATACCATAAGCCCTTATAATATCAGGAAGTCTACTTTCATCCGGAAGAATAGTTCCATCTTCCCACTTTCTTATATAACTATTACTCAAAGACAAGGCAGATGCCAACGCATTTATGCTCTTAGTACGAAAGCTCGATAAAAGTCTCCCAAACTTTCGGAAATCTTCAAAATTAAATGCTTTGTTAATACCTTCCATTTTTAGATTATACAACAATGAATAAAATCATCAAGGTTATTTCGATTTTACTATAAAGTGTTGATTTTTATTTTCTATACTTTTATAATTGTTATTGAGTAATTGTACATTACTCTGTTCAAACGCCCGAAACCTCAACACAGAAAATGTATTATGACAAAAAAAATTGATGAAACTCTGGAAAGAAGGATAAGAGAGGAAGTGGCGCGGCACGAGGAGGAAGTCCGAAAGAATAAGTTGCAAGCTGGCGCACTCCCTGAAGCGAAACAGGGAGTATCAAAAATTCCGGTTTTGCATCACAAGCACTCGGAATCAAGGTTCATTCTTCGCCGCTGAGGAATGAAGAGTAGTTTTTTGCGAATAGCACGTTATCCAACGTGCTATTTTCTATTTACAGATAATTTTTAATTTTTTATTAAAAATGCTATATTTTTCGCATTGGCCCCCTGCCAGCCCTCCCGCTGGTCGGGAGCAGGCTGGTATCGTCTTAATTAATATGTATTTCGTATACGTTTTAAAAAGCAAAAAAGATTACAAGTTATATTATGGTCTTACTGATAATTTGAAACGCAGAATAAGGGAACATAATAATGGGGAAGTCAGTTCAACAAAGTCGCGTGTACCATTTGAGTTGGTTTATTTTGAAAATACAAGGAATATAAAAGAGGCAAGGCAACGAGAGAAATATTTTAAAAGTGGTTTTGGAAGAAAATATATTAAAAATAAATTGGCCCTATCGTCTAACGGTTAGGACAAGGCCTTCTCAAGGCTTAAATTCGGGTTCGATTCCCGGTAGGGTCATCGCTACAAAATTGAGCGCTCACAAGAGCGCCTTTTTTGTGCGATGACCCTAAGCGAATAAACTGCTTTATTCGCGTCCGGGAATCGAAAAGCTTTTCGTTATCCCGCAGTATGCGGGATCGAAAAGGTATACTGTTCCTGTAAGGAAAGATTCCCGTAGTGTAGTGACGCGAAATTATTTGTAACCACAAATTTTAATGACATGCCGTGCTATTTCTCCTTGACATACTACCTATTGTATAGTATTCTGCGTATAGAACTTTCGCGTTGTTCCCAAGACCGTTTTGGCTCAAAGCGCTTGATCTATCGAGCTTTTCGAGCCAAAACGGCAAAAACAGAAAACTCCTTTTATGAAAAAACCAATAGATACCATAGAAACCCGTAGGGGTTTCTTTTTCACGGCACAATACGGAGAGTTGGGGAGAGATGGACATATTCCTGTAATTCCCATAACCTTGCTTATTGAGGGGGACACCAGACCCCTCGCCACAATCAGAGTCCCTCGCAGCCTTGCGCAGGATAAAGCCAATGTCTACATCGATCAGGCCTGGCAAGAATGGATTGTGAGCGAGAGCTTCAATATCGATCACATTGAGGAGCCTCTCCGAAGTGTGCTACAGACATATCGCGCAGAACATAAAAGACCTCGTGAAGTGGAAGACCTGAGCTATAGGTTTATTCCAGCAAAAAACAATACTCGCGATAAGCCACGCTGGATCCTGACAACCGATAAGACCGACCTCGAAGAGAAAAAGCGAGAGTTTGCTAAACACCGAAAGGCAACTGAAGAATATTATCGGCGCATGAGAAAGGAAAAGTAAGTCAAAAATTCAAGCCTCACGAGGAAAGTCTCACGACTCACACTTGTGAGGCTTTTCTTTTATTTATCAAGTTCCAATTTGTGCTACAATAGACTTTTCAACATAAAAAATCATGACTTAAAAAGCTTAAACACTGATACTATTTTAGGCGTAAAACTCTAGGACAATAGGCTCACAAAAAAAAGAGCTCTCACCTGAAAGTGGAGCTCTTGATAATCTTTCCAAGCCATCGCAGCTAAGTCATGGTGCCTAAGACACTAAGTCTTCCGCAATACATGCAAAGTGGCCGTACAACTTCCTGCCTGCACGTATAAGGTTGAGCCTGCGACGCGCGGCACCCCGATATACGCACAAGAAACAAGGGACACCAACCTCTCGACAGAAGACGGAAGCTTCGTTGTCCGGTTCAGCCGCAATAAGATCTTTGTTGTGGAATTCCTTTGGCATTTTGTCTTCCGTCACTTTTTTCATGAGGCCCAGCAAGTACTGCGGGGCGTTGCGGCACGGCTGTCTGCCCTCGGCGCGGAGCAATTCCGCGAGTTCCGCCTCTTCTATCGTGCTGTTGAAACAGACAACGTAAAGAACTTTCGCTCCCGCGACCCGCTTTAGCGGAACCGTTTCATCAGTGATATCGAAGTAATGGTCGGTATAGTGTCCCTGCCGGATGCCCTCCTCGACAGAGTTGATCGGTTGGATGTCGGGGAATGTGTGGACGATGACGGAAGGTTTTTTTTTCGTGGTTTTCATAATTAGAGTTGATGATTTCGTGAACTGCCTTGAACCACTTTTTGTAAAGAGACTCAAGGCAGCTCATATCATGCAAAAACCCCAATTTAAAGAGCTAAAATTCTGGCACTATCCTAACACGTCGAGTAGCGATCTGTTAATACCTTCGCCCCGATGAGAGGTTCGGGCGAAAATGCCCCGATAGCTCAAAAAAAATCGAGAGCCCTCACCTAAAAAGATGGAGCTCTCGATGGTTTTCCTACCCACAAAAGCGAGCAAGAAGGAGCCGGAATCGCCTATTCTGCGTGCGTCAACCCAGAGACAGCGCTGGGTAGGGCCTAACGACACGGCGGCAATAGGTCAACCCGCGGCCAATGGTCTCACTCTACCATAATTACTTTCTAAATGCAAGCCGATCAGCTTTAAACCTTGTAGGCCTGTTCATACTCCTCATTTATTGTTACAATAGGCAGATGATTAAATATTTGATAATTATAGGGATTATATTTTTAGCTTGGTGTCCATGGCTTACGGCTGACGAAGCAATGAGTTTAATAGACGCGCGAGTTGCGGAAATGCAGGCGAAGAATCCGGATCTCTGCGCAATGTTTATCAATAAAAAATCAATCACAAAAGTGCCATTTGGATTTACCGAGGAAGTTTCATATGATTGTACGATTACCGACACTGTCTACGGCGTATTGCAATCCCGTAATACTGTTTTAATCACATTTTACAAAGGTCTTATCGGCATGCCAAACAAAACAATAGAGAAAAACCTTAGGTGAGATCATATTCTTTAGAAAAATAATACGGATGAATAAGAAAGTAAAAAAAGTTGCGATATTGACTATAGGAGTTGTTTTCATTATCCTCGGGCTTTTCGGTCTGGTGCTGCCGTTTCTGCAGGGATTTCTTTTTTTGGCGATTGGTCTTATTCTCTTGTCCTTCTCTTCTCCTGGAATCCGCATAACAATAAACAAGTACGCGAAACGTTACCCGCATCTATCTAATATCATAAAGAAGACAGATTCTTGGGTTGCAAAATTCATGGGGGAGCAATAAGAAAAATTACTATTTTTTCTCTAGCCATTCATCGTCCTGACGAACCAGTAATTTATTTTTATTTTTCTGGTCAGAGAGTATCGACCCGACTATCCGCTCCATCCGCATGCCTTGGGAGCCCTTGACTAGTACCAGATCTCCCTTTTGGAGAAAAGTTTTAATAAAACTGCTTACTTCGTTTGAATTCAAAAATTCAAAAATATTCTTTTCATTCATTCCCGTTGACACTGCGCCTTCCCTGAAGGCTTTGGCTCTTGGGCCGACCGTGATCAACACATCGCCTTGAGCTCCTAGAGTTTCCCCGGCAATCCTGCCAATATTTTTATGAGCTTCTTCCGTGTGACGCCCCAGCTCGAGCATATCGCCCAAAATTGCAATTTTTCTACCTTGATCATTTATTTCTCGTCTGATTTCCCCCAAGGTTTTAAGCGCCGACTCGCACGCTACCGGAGAAGAATTATAGGTGTCATCAATAATCAGGGAATCATTTATTCCCGGAAGTAGCCTCATCCGTCCGGGCGAGACATCATAATTCTTTAGCTTGCTAATCGCATTGATAAGATTGAATTTTAATCCTAATATCAGCGCGAGAGATGCTAGAGATGCATATACATGATTTCTGCCGAATACTCCTTCGATAACTACCGGCAGACTATTCCCCTCCTCCTCGACTCTGAAAATTATTCCTTTTGGAATTCCCTGATCATCATAAAAAATACTATCGCTCCCACCGAACACATCCGCTTTATTTTTCCAACCGTAAGTTATTACGCGATGCACTCTCCCTCCGCCCATGCGGAGCACATCTTCGTCATCCGCATTCAGAATTAAAAGGCCGTCTTTTTTTAAAGTCTTTATTAAGTGGCTCTTTTCTTTGATGAGGTGTTTGCGCGAATCAAAAAATTCAATATGGGCCGGAGTTTCTCCTATCGCAGTGATAACAACCGCATCTGTTTTAAGCCAGGATGCGGTCCGGCGCATGTCACCCGGATGGCCAACTCCAATTTCGAGAATAAGCCAAGCGGGATATTTGTGCGGCCAAATAAAAAGCCATAAACCCTCATAAATATTTTTAAGCCAGTGGAGAGGATCATTCCATCCACTGCTCACCCCCAGCACAGCGAGCGGCAATCCGATTTCACTATTATAGCTTTTCTCACTTTTTCGGACATAAGAAACACCCGATAAGACCGCGTAAATTGCATCTTTGGTGGAAGTCTTGCCGACACTGCCGGTAATGGCGATAATTTTCGGTTTATACTTAAAAATTACCAAGCGCGCCTCCATTTGCAAGATGAAGGTTATTATTTTTTTTAACGTATTTTTCATGAATGATTTTAAATGAATGTAATGAATATTTAAATCTTCACCCTGTTAAATGTCCTTTGAACAATTTTTGCTAAGTAAAAAAATTATTTAACAGGGTAAAGAAAATTATATTCACTTCGTTCATTAATTTTCATCTATCCGGTGGAATTTCATAATAATTTAATAAAAATTTTGTAATGTCCAAAAATGGATCCGTCCAGGTTGTCGCGGCATAAGGTACGCCTTTAGGATTTACGGCATATAGAAAAACTATAAATTTCGGGGCATAAGCCGGAAAGTAGCCGACAAATGAATGGGTATGCCTATCTTTATAATATCCTCCGTTAACAGGGTCCGCAACCTGAGCCGTGCCTGTCTTGACAGCCACGCTAAAATGATCGAATTTTGCGGCACCTCCTTTGATTGCTGTATCCATGACTTCCACCAGCATTCTGGTTATCTCCTCGCTGGTTCCCTCCGTGATTTTGGCGCGAGTAATGGGATAGCTCATAACTTTGGAGTTACCGTCATCATACTTTATCTCTTTTACAACATGCGGTACGACCAAGTTGCCGCCATTGCCAAGTGACGCCAAAGCCCGAATAATTTCGACTGGAGTAAAGGCCACTCCTTGTCCAAAAGCGGCATTGGCATATTCAATTTCCCGCGGACTTTTTAATATTCCCGAAACAAGTCCGGAAGTTTCATTCGGTAGGTCAATTCCGGTTTTATCCTTGACTCCGTAAGAGAGCAAGTAATCTCTCAATTTTTCTTTGCCCAAATGCTCCTCCACAAATACCATCCCGGTATTCAGCGATTGATTTAAAACTTCTTGCATACTGGTGTTCGGACCTCGCCCCTTTTTATCAAAATTAAATATTTCCTTTTTATCCACAGTAACCGATCCCTTATCGTTATATGTGGTGTCAGCGGTTAAAACTCCTGCGTCAATCGCGGAAGCCATAATCAAGGGTTTCACGACAGAACCAAATTCTAGGACATTTTCTACTAGCGGATTCGAAAAAGTGGATGTTTTAGTTTTGGAAAAATCGTTTGGATCGAAGTCCGGCTTAGAGGCGAGCGCATAAATTGATCCATCTGTCGGATTCATTATTATCCCGCCGATCGAATCAACTTGGTATTTTTCTTTTACCTCATTTAATTTATTCTCTAAAAAGCTCTGCACCTGTGGCTCGATCGTCGTCACTACGTCTCCTTCGGAAGCTTCGCTTTTAAATAAAGTTTTACTTATATTTGAAAAAACTTCAGCAAAAAAATTTACATTGGAATTATTGCCATTTCTTGATAGTTCGGTATTATACTCTCTCTCTAAACCATAGCGCCCGCCGAGCTCGGACTCTTTGTATCCCACGAGACCGAGAGTGTGGCTCCCGAGCGTTCCTCCGGGGTAAAAACGCCATTTCTCCTGAAAAATGCTCACACCTGGAATTTTCAGCGCCGATATATCATCCGCTTCCTTTGGGGAAAGACGATTTGCCACCTCTTCATACGGATCGCCCGTTTTTTTTGCTTTCATTATAAAATCATCATGGTTGAGAACCACTATTTTTGAAATTTTTTGATAAGCGGATTCTGCACTTTCAATCTTGCTGGGATCGATAGCAATCTTAAATCCAGTATTCTGCGTAGCCGCCGCTATAAGCTGCCCGTCTTCGCCACCTTTGCTTCTGCCTTGAAAAAAAATGGTTCCTCGTTCGTAGATATTGTCTCCCTGAGTGACATATTGACGATCCGCCGATTGCGAGTATGCTTCGCCATGCACCACTTGCACTAAAAAAAGCTTCATGGCTAAACCTAAAAAAAACAAAATCAGAAAGAAAAGTGTAATTCTGGATCTCCCAATAAAACTATAGGTCATTTGGAACTATTTTTATGGAACCCGTTGGCTCACCCGCGGGAACAAGACCGAAAGCTTTGCGTGAAGCAAAAGTCGTAGTAGTTTTTTTAAACCCCATAGAATATGAAAGATTCAGGTCAATAGCATTTGTCATAGATAAATAAGAAACTTCCAAATTTCGAACTTCATTCGAAAGCGCCTGCGCGCTAACCTCCAGACTTTGACGCTCCACGATATTTTTTACCATAATTCCCAAAAATATGACATAGAGAAGCCCCAGCGTTCCAAAAGACCAAAAAATTATATTCAATATAAACCCTTCAACGTTATTGTTTATAACGCTGATTCCCCTCACATACATATTTAATTTTAAACTCATTTGTTTCATGCGATTTTTTCTAAAATTCTTAACTTGGCGCTTCTCCCTCTCCGATTATTTTTTATTTCTTCGATCGACGCCGTGATTGGCTTTTTGGTAATAATATTAGCAACTTTCTTCTCTTTTCCACTTTTTCCGGATCCGCCGACTCCGGCATAAAATCTCTTTACTATCCTGTCCTCTAAGCTATGAAAAGATATCACTGACATCCTTCCGCCAACTTTGAGAAACTTAAACCCTTCACGAAGTCCCTCGCTGAGCGCTCCCAATTCATCGTTGACAGCTATCCGTATTGCCTGAAAAGTTTTTGTCGCGTAGTGAATCCTTCCTTTGCGAAACTTCGCCGGAATTGCTTGCTCTATAATTTTTACCAAATCAAAAGTGGTTTTAATCTCTTGCTTTTTTCTAAACTCCACTATTGCCTTGGCGATTCTGCGGGCTTGCCGCTCCTCGCCATATCCGTAAATAATATTGGCTAGACTCAGTTCTGCCCAAGTATTTACGACCTCTTTAGCCGTAATTTCCTCCGGAAGAGGATTTTCCTTCATCGTCATGAGCAAAGGCTCATCTTTCATAAATGAAAATCCTCGTCCAGAATTCTCCAACTGATCGGAACTCAAACCTAAATCAAAAATAATTCCATCAACTTGCCTAATATTTTCATTCTTTAAGACTTTATCCAGATTTTTAAAGTTCTCATTTACAAAAGAAATATCGCAGTTTAAACCTTTGAATTTATCTTTGGCTTTTTGGAAAACGCCTTTGTCTTGATCTAAAGCAATTATTTTTATGCCTGGATATCTTTGGAAAATCTCCAAACTATGTCCTCCGCCTCCGAAGGTGGCATCCACAATCACTTGTTTGCCCACAATCGCCTTCTCTTTAGGTAGTATTCCCTCTATAGCTTCTTTTAAAAGAACTGTCCTGTGCACACTCATCTATTTATCGCTTGCAAGCTTTTCCGCCAAATGTTCCGCTTGCTTTTCCACGACTTCTTTTTGCTCCGACCAGACGCGCTCACTCCACACCTCCACCCTGTCTTTGACTCCGATAATAGCCGCTGTATTTTTCAAGCCAATTCTTTCTTTGAGGTATTCCGGAATTAACATTCTGCCAATTGAATCGATTTCCACCTCCGTGGCTCTCCCGAACATATATCGGTTAAAACTTCTCTGGTCGGCTTTCAGGAAAGATAAGTCATTACTCGAGTCAGAAAGTTTCATGCTGACTTTTTCCCATTCTTTATTTGTAAAAATGAACAAGCATTGGCCTAATCCCGGGGTAATAATAATTTTCTTGCCGAGCTCCTTGCGAAACTTTGCCGGCATTGAAACTCTGTTCTTTTCATCTATCGTATGAATATATTCTCCTATCAACATGGCTGATTTGTAAGGAGCAAAGCGACTATATTAATCGTCATCCAGCTCCAGTTTTAATAATTAACTTGAACACTAACTTAAAGTTCGTTGCCCGCAAATTTTTAACTTTTTAATAATGTCAGTTTTAAAACTAGGGCTGGATTCCCAAATTGTAAGGCTCCTTTCACTCGCCAAGAATTTCCCACTTTTTCCCACCTCGCATCATTATAGTCCTAATATGAGATAACACAAAGCCCATCTGTGGATAACTTTATGTGACTTTAGAATCTTTAAGTTTTATGATTAGCAGGTGCTGGGCGTAACTCGGAAGCTATGCCTCGGCCATGTTCACCCAAGAACAGCTCCTCCTGCCGCGTCACTAATGGGTGTGGCGTGGTGGGAGGAGAGTTTAGTTTGCTCTTTCTTTTGATCTTTAAACTTTTTTTACTTTATATAGGCGTAAAAAAACGCCAATAGGGCGTCCCGGGAGTCTCTCAAGATTTCTTGGGGCTTTTCTTTTTTAGAGAGAATATTTTATTCTTGACTCTTAGGTTTGAGCGTAGGGAAAAGAATAACTTCCTTGATATTTTTTGCTCCTGACAAAAACATAATGAGCCTGTCTATGCCAATGCCAATACCGCCATTTGGAGGCATACCGTATTCCATGGCTTCGAGGTATGCAGTATCGGTAGGAGAAATTTCCTGTTCGCCCTTCTCACCTTTTATATCTTGTTCAAGATAGCGTTCTTTTTGATCAATTGGGTCGTTCAATTCAGAAAAAGCATTTACCAGTTCAATGCCAGAGATAACTAGCTGGAAACGATCCGTTAAAGATGGTTTATCTTCTTTTCTCTTAGCAAAAGGATTAAGGGCCACGGGATAGTCTATGATAAATGTCGGCTGGACTAAATTCGGTCGACAAAGTTTCTTGTAGAGTGAATCCATCATATTTTCTATTGATTCGTCTGATTCGACTTTTATTCCATTTTTTTCTGCATAGATTGCCAGATCTTTTTGAGTCACCTTTTCCGGATCTTGAATAATTGTATATTTTTTTATTAAATCGTAAAAAGTGACTACTTCAAAACTTTTAGAAAAATCCAGCGCAACTTCGTTTATAACTACTTGCTCCTGACCAAAAATTTCGACAATCAAAAATTTAAATAATTTTTCAATAAAGCCTCGCTGTGTTTTCGCATCCCCATACACTTCTTGAGATTCAAGCATGGTGAATTCGGGATTGTGAGTGCTGTCAATTCCTTCATTTCTAAATTTCCTCCCAATTTCATATACTTTTGTAAAACCTCCGACCAAAAGCATCTTTAAATATAATTCTTGAGCAATCGTCAGGAAGAAGTCCACATTGAGCGCATTGTGATGAGTAATAAAAGGCTTAGCAGTAGCGCCACCTGCAACAGTCTGCAGTCTGGGAGTTTCTACTTCTATATAGCCATCATCGTTATAAAATTTACGCACCAGACTGATTGCCTTTGAACGCAAGATTAGTCTTTTTTTTACCTCCTCGTTCATTAGAGTGTCCAAATAACGCTTCCGAAATCGCTCCTCCACATCTTGCAAACCATGCCACTTCTCAGGCAATGGTCGAAGGCTCTTCGCTAGCATTCGCCAATCTTTCACTTCTATCGTCTTCTCCCCTCTTTTAGTCATAAAAAAACTGCCCCGGATATCTATGAAATCCCCGATGTCAACCGTTTCGCCAAAAAAATCAAACGTATTGCCGGAGAGAATGTCTTTTTTTAGCAAACCTTGAAAACTGGCCGTACCATCGTTTAATGTTATAAAAACGATCGCGCCTTGTCCGCGGATAGACATGATTCTGCCCGCAATCCATTTTTCATCTTTAGTTTTTTCCAGTTGGGAAAAATTCTCAATCGCTTCTTTTAAAGAAATTTCCCTCTTCGATTCTACTGGGTATGGATTTACGCCCCCCTTCCTCAAGAGTTCAAGTTTTTTTATTCTGGTATTCCTAATTTCGTCGATTGAAGACATTTTAAAAAAGAGATGGAGATTATGATACGCTAAGAATTTTATAAGTAACCTCTCCGCCCGGAGTCATAAAAGAAACATTATCGCCTTTCTTTTTCCCCAAAAATGCGACACCCATCGGGGACTTGTTGGAGATTTTGCCGTCAGCCATATTTGCCTCCTCCGACCCTACTATTCTATAAATGATATCTTTCTTAACTCCGTCTTTTTGAGCGACTACTTTTGAACCCACCTCAATCACATCTCCCCCGTGCCGAGAAAAAGTTTGTGAAGATTTTAAAATATTTTCAATTTTAACGATTCGCTCTTCCAGCTTGCCCTGATCTTCGCGTGTTTGGTGGTATTCTGCATTTTCGGACAAGTCACCCAATGATTTGGCATATTCCAAAGCAGCTAAAATTTCTTTTCTTTTGGGTCCCTTTAAATCTTCCAATTCAGCTTGGAGCTCGAGCCTTTTTTCTTTAGTTATGTAGTCATCGCTAGAATTCATGCTATCAATTTATCATTTTTATACGTGTAGGTCAATGATACTTTGCAAAATAAAGGGCATTAACCGTAGGTCAAGCCCCGCACCCAAGTAATACGGCAGAGCCTTACGGTTAAACCCTTTGATACGACGTCGCTCGGACGCTCTGTCAGCGAGTACACTGCCACGGGCCCCAGCTTGTCGTAATAATATTTATATGATAGTCTGTCCGCATATGGCAAATACTGTAATCGAGGTGAGAAAAAACCCGAACGAAAATAATTCGAGCATTTTGCGTCGTTTTTCGCGAAGAATTCAGGAGTCGGGAATAATCCGCAAAGTAAAAGGGGCTCGTTATAATGTTCGGAAGGAATCTCGGCTAAAAATAAAAAAAAGTGCACTGCGCAGGCTGGCTAGAAGAATTGAAATTGAGAAACTAAAAAAACTTGGGCGAATGGTGACGAAGTAAAGTATGCGTTTTGCAAATAAAATAGAAAGCATAAAAAACGAAATTCTTGGCATTGACTATTCTCTTTCGGTCGCCTTTGTTGATGTTCACAAATCAAGGGAAATAAATAAAAAATACAGGAAAAAAAACAGGGCAACCAACGTGCTCTCTTTCTCCTTGCGTCAGGGCTTTGGAGAGCTCGTACTTTGCCCTAATGTAATAAAAATTGAGGCCGAAAATTTTAATAAAACTTACAGCGAATGGCTCGGGCAATTAGTTATCCACGGAATGCTTCATTTGAAAGGAATGAAGCATAGTAGTACAATGGAGGTAGCAGAAAATTTTTATTGGGAGAAATATGATAAGGAACATAACGGTTGGAATAGACGTAGGGTCCTCGTCGACGAGGGTCATAGTCGGAGAGTTCATAAAAGGAGAAAAAAATCCTAAAATTGTTGGCGTGGGTGAAAGCGAAACAAAGGGCGTACGGCACGGCTACGTCGTCAATCCTAAGGAGGCCGTCGTTTCAATCAGGAATGCTGTAGCCATGGCTGAAAAATTTTCCGGAATAAAAATAAAACGCGCATTTGTTTCGGTGGGAGGTGTTAGCTTACGCGGAGATTTGTGCTCCGGGGGGATAATTATTTCTAAAGCTGATGGTGAGGTGACAAATTTGGACGTAAATAAGGCGTTGCAAGACTGTGAAGATAATTTGAATTTAAGCAACAAAAAGATTATTCAGGTATTTCATATCTCTTCCCGACTGGACGGAAAGGAAGTGCTGGGGAGACTGGAAGGTATGCGCGGAACCAAGCTGGAGGTAAAAGCTTTTTTTATTACCTATTCTATCTTGCATTTGGAAGATTTAATAGAGGTTATCGCGCAGGCGGGAGTGGAAACGATAGATGTTATTGCCTCCCCTATGGCTATCAGCCAACTGGCGTTATCGGAAAAACAAAAAATTGTGGGAGTTGCGTTGGTGAATATAGGCCTTGAGACGACATCGCTTTCTGTTTTTGAAAATGGATTGCCGATGTTAATTCATACTTTTTCTATCGGGGGAAATGACATCACCAATGATATCGCTCTTGGTTTGAAGATTCCCTTAGATAAGGCGGAACATCTAAAACTAGGAAGTGTCGGAGAAGAATTTTCAAAAAAGAAATTGGACGAAATAATTGAAGCGCGCCTAACTGACATTTTTGAACTGATCGATAATCACCTAAAAAAAATCAGGCGCAGTGGACTCTTGCCCGCTGGTGTCGTATTTGTTGGTGGAGGAGCAGGTATTGTAGGACTGCCTGAATTTTCTAAATCAATACTCAAACTCCATGCGAGTCAAGGATCAACGGAGATTTTTGGAGTTTCAAAAACTAAACTCCGCGACTCATCGTGGTTTACCGTCCTCGGAGCAGTTTTTTACGGTAGAGATAATAATAATGGGACTGCCGAAGGCTCATTCAAAAACCTCTTCCGGGACCTGAAAAACACAATAAAATCAAGCATAAAACAACTGATGCCGTAAATAACTTGCTTTTTTTTACTTCGATGATAGTATGCTAAATATGCCAAAAGTTAATCAAGAAATTGAAAGTTTTGCCCGTATTATGGTCATCGGAGTGGGAGGGTCAGGAAAAAATGCCATTAATCATATGATTACTTCAAAAGTAAAGGGGGTCACTTTCATTTGTATGAATACTGACACTCAAGACTTGCACAACTCTCTGGCGGAGAAAAAAATACACATAGGGAAAAATCTTACCAAAGGTCTCGGCGCGGGAATGGATCCTGACATTGGAAAAAAAGCGGCAGAAGAAACAAAATCCGAAATCCAAGACGTCATCAAGGGAGCAGACATGATTTTCATTGCCTGCGGAATGGGAGGAGGCACGGGCACGGGCGCCGCTCCGATTGTAGCGCGCGCGGCGCACGAGCAGGGCATACTTACCGTCGCTGTCACCACCAAGCCTTTCTTCTTTGAAGGCAATCACCGGATGAAAATCGCGGAAAAGGGTATTGAAGAATTGTCTAAAGAAGTGGATGCAATTATTGTCATTCCAAATGATAAACTTTTGCAACTATCCGACAAAAATACCAATTTCAAAGACGCTTTTGCGAGTGCCGACAACGTCTTGCGCCAAGCCGTGGAAGGAATTTCAGACCTGATCACTACTCCGGGTATCATCAACGTTGACTTCGCGGACATAAAAGCAATTATGCGAGATGCCGGTAGCGCTTTGATGGGCATCGGCACAGCGTCCGGCGAAAAACGCGCTGAAAAAGCTGCGCTCGCTGCCATCAATTCTCCACTCTTGGAGATTTCAATTCACGGCGCCAAAGGAGTGCTCTTTGCGATTTCCGGGGGAGATGATCTGACAATTCATGAAATCCAGGAAGCGGCTAAAGTTATTACAGAGTCCATCGACAAAGATGCGAAAGTCATTTTCGGCACAATTCGTGATGAAAAATTAAAGAAAGGTGAAATAAAAGTTACTGTCATCGCCACCAACTTCCCTGCCGATATGCCTCGCAAAAGTCTTTTTAGTGGAACAGGGACAGGAAGTCAAACTTTGCTCAAAGAAGAAAACGCGGCTTTAGCTAAAAAAGAAATAAGCAGCAGCATTAAAAGCGGAAATCTAAACAATATGGGGAATAGCGACTTCTTAAAGAAGATGGACAAGAAACCGGAAGTCATAAAAGATATTGTTATAGAAGATGACACAGACGAGTGGAGCGCCGTTCCGGCATTCCTGAGGCGAAAAAAGTAAATTAGGTGATAGGTTCTAGAAAAATTCGGCAAAAAAACAGAAAGACCTCGCGAGAAGCGAAGCTCTCGCGAGGCCGGACGAACCCTAGTGGTTCGTGCTTGTCATTTTTTACAGAAGAACTTTTTGTCCGAGCCTCCGCGCCCGATTGGCGCGAAGGCTCGAGTATTCATGAGTTCACTGCAGAGATTTCATGTGCACTCCTTCTCATACGCAACACCGATGTCGCGAGAGCGAGAGCCGTCGTCCCAGCGGTAGAAGTATAGACTCTTGCCATCGACGCTACCAACGTCAACGTGACCTTTGTCTAAATCAACACTTGAAGTGCGGACGTAGACATTCGAGAACAAGCTCTCGCCCCGCACAGCCCTGTACGTTGTGACCCCCCAGACAACTTTGGTGACGTTCGGCACGACTGCGCCAACCGGAAGCAGTAATCCCTTTTGCTCGGTCCAGTTCTTTCCGGTCGATTCCAGGAAGGGCTCCTTGCCCAACATGAGCCAGCGAGTGTCCACTTTATCATTCAGCGCGAACGGCTCATCCTCATACCATTCCTCTGCATTCAGTTTGAGATACTCGGACTTCAGTTTACAAACTTCGAGAAACGACATTGGCTGGTTAGGTCCGGCAGCGACCATACAACCCTTGTCGCGACACCACAATAGCGTATCTTGATCGGGCAGCGTATCGATGAACCTGACATGCTGTTCTTTAGTGTAAGCAACACCGCGCGCTTCTTCTATTTCCTCGGACGACATGAAATCCTTCCCAAGAATATTGCGTGCGACATTATATTTCTGTTTTAGCGTCGAGAAGTTCTGATTATCATTTGACATTGGCATAATAATCCTTTCCTTTATTACCAGATTCCGCTCCGGCTTTTGTTGCGGCAAGTCACCTGAGACGAGCTCTATAAGTCCTACAGCCATACTACTTTGTAGGGCTCAAAGAGCTCGTCTCTAAGAAGAGATTCCTCTCTCGTTGAAAGAACTTCAATGCTACGACTTAGTATAGCCAAATAATTGACTGCTATCAAGATAAAAAACTCAACGCTATAATATGCTATTCAGTAAATTGAAAGACCTCGCGAGAAGCAGAGCTTTCACGAGGTCTGATGAACGAACCCTCATGGTTCGCACTTATTTTTTTTACTGAAGAACATTTGACCGAGCCTCCGCGCCCTATTGACGCGGAGGCTCAAGTATAAGCTTTGCTCTCTTGACTTCAGCGCTCCTTCATATACGCAATTCCGATGTCGGGAGAGGGAGAACCTTCGTCAAAGCGGTTGTAGTATAGATATTTACCATCTACACTACCGACGGCTATGTTGCTATGGGGAGAGTCCTGACTGGCGGTGCGGACGTAGATTTGTGAGAACAAACACTTGTTCCGCACGGCCTTGTAGGTTGTGACCTCCCAGGCGACTTCGGCGACGTTTGGTATGATTGCGCCTTCCGGGATCAGCAATGCTCGCTGTTCGGTCAAGCACTTTCCCATCGATCCTGGGAAGGGCTGCATACCTAGCATGAGCCACGCTGTGTAAACTTTATCTTCCTCCGCGAACGGCCCGCCCTTGTACCATTCCCCTGTAACAGATTTGAGAAACTCGGACGAAAGTTTACAAACTTCTCGAAACGACATGGGCTGGTTGGGACCGGCGATACACAAATAACCCCTGTCGCGACACCACAAGAGTGTATCTTGATTAGGCAGCGTGTCTATGAACCAGACTAGCTGATCTTCAGTGTATGTAATATTACGAACTCGAGCGATTTCCTCGGGGGATGCGAAATTCTCCCCAAGAATTTTACGTGCTGAATTATATTTCTGTTGTTGCATCAAGAAGTTCCCATTTTTCATGATGTTATCCTTTCCTTGTTTACCAGATTCCGCTCCGGCTTTTGTTGAGGCATGTCCTAAGACGAGCTCTATAGGTCCTACAGCTGCTTTGTATGGCTCAAAAAGCTCATCTAGAAGAGAAAGCGACTCCTCTCCTGTGAAAGAACTTTGATGATGTAGTCAAGTATAACTAATTAATTGACTGCTATCAAGATAAAAAGCTCGGGAAAAGTATATGCTATACTACAACTACGATTTACGATTTAATAATAATCGGGGGAGGACCGGCTGGCGCGGTGGCGGATAAAATAAATTTTTTATCAATAAATAGAAAGACCTCGCGATAAGCATAGCTTTCACGAGGCCTCGCGAACCTCGCGGTGCGCACTTATCAAATGATAAGATTTTGTTCATAAGAAAATCACCATTCCGATGCCTCCGCGCCAAAATGGCGCGGAGGCTAAGGAATTCAGGAACTACATTTTCTTGGAAGACGAGATGGCGAAGAAACAAACTTTTCCGTCAACTGGCCAGCCGTTGATTACAAGACCCCCGTCGCCAAATAGACCGACCCCAACATTGAAACGGTCGTTGTGCCCGTACCTATCTGCACAACGAACATACACCTTTTCGAACAACCGCTCCTTCGTGGCTAAAAGATGCCCAATTACGGTGAAAACCATAACCTGAGCCCTCGGCACTTCTTCGTCGCCACCGAGAAGAATCAACTGTTCGTTCAACGTCTTTTCTGTAGAGTCATCTACAGGAGTCTTGCGGACTAATTTCCAAGACACCTCATCGCACACTGTGATATGTTCGTAGTCACTAGCTTGGTCTGAGAAGAGGTGCACGGCCTTACGACGAATCTCAGGAATAGTCAAAGGAAAGACCGCTACCAGTATGTGCGTGCCCTGGCAAGCCATAAGTGTTTCTGCACTCCATGGGATTTCTGCCAAGGTTGCAAATTGATGATTCGAGACGCTAATCCCGAAATGCTTGATAGCTTCCTCAACGCCAAAAAAGTTTCCGCCCATTATCTCGCGTGCTTTCTTGTATAAGGTATATGGTTTACCGCCCTTCTTCGCAAACCACACCAAACGACCCACGAAAGTTGGTTCGTTGTTGATGAGATTAATGACAGTATCCGCATCTTCTCCAAGCCCTACCATTAAACGCTGGAACGCTCCGTTGACTAGGCCTGCTTTTACATCTGTCCATTTCATACTATTTCCTATCTGTTAGCCCTTGAAATTATCTTTGGGCGACTGGATTTTGGGCATACGATCCCGAGTATTACGTCTTGTCCCCGTTGAGACGAGCTTATTATGTCCTATGTATATTCTAGAGTTTAGGACACAATAAGCTCGCCTCTTCAATGGTTTTTTGTGATTTTTGTAAAAGAACTTAGAAATTACTGATTTGGAGTATAACAAACAAATTGCACTATGTCAAGGACTAAAGCTTGACGCCTAGTGTACAATGTAAAAATGATTTACGATCTAATAATAATTGGAGGAGGACCGGCTGGCGCGGCGGCGGCGGTGTATGCATCCCGCAAAAGACTGCAGACACTTTTTATAACTGCCGAATGGGGCGGGCAATCAGTTGTGTCCGAGCAGATTTATAATTGGATAGGAACGGTCTCTATTTCAGGACCCGAACTGGCTGATGGATTTAAAAAACACGTAATGGCAAACGCTGCGGGAAAAATAGGCGCTGAAAGCGCTGGTAATGCTAACTCTACTTTAAAAGTGAAAGAAGGTGAGAAAGTAATCAATATTTCCCGCGGGCATAGCCCTATGGGCGAGCCAAAAAAAGATGGAATTTTTACAGTTAAAACGGAATCGGCTGAAGAATTTTTGACCAGAACAATTTTAATTGCTAGCGGCAGCGGCCGAAGGAAACTGGCGGCAAAAAATGCGGATAAGCTCGAACACAAGGGCTTGACTTATTGCGCTTCTTGCGACGGACCTCTTTTTGAGGGACTCGACGTAGCCGTTATTGGTGGAGGCAACGCAGCCTTTGAATCCGCCGCCCAGCTTCTCGCATATTGTAAATCTGTAACTCTTTTGCACCGGAATGACACTTTTCGCGCTGATGAAATTACTGTTGAAAAAGTTTCAAAAGATCCGAAAATGAAAGTGATAAAAAATGTAGATATTTTAGAAGTAGTGGGAGAAAAATTTGTTGAAGGAATAATTTATAAAGAAAAAAAAAGTAATGAGGATAAAAAGTTGAAGGTCTCGGGAATTTTTGTTGAGATAGGCCAGATTCCAAATACGGACTTTGTGAAAGATATAGTACCGCTCGATGAATTCAATCGAATAAAAATTGACGCGTGGACGCAAAAAACAGAAGTTAAAGGCATTTGGGCTGCAGGAGACTGCACCAACGTTCTTTATCATCAAAACAACATTGCCGCCGGCGACGCAGTCCGAGCACTTGAGAATATTTATCTATACCTGAAGGCAAGATAACAAAGTCGGTAAAAGTTTCATTCCGCGAGGGCATAAAAATTTCGGTTATCCACTTCATAAAATTAATACGCGTTGATTTGAGACGCAAATGGAACTATAATTATATTCGAGACGCTACAGTGGCAATTTGCTGTAGTAACAGAACAAAACTAGACATAGAAATATGGCTAAAATACTGAAACCTGTAAGTTGGGATGTTGTTTATTCTCCAATCCCAATCCGCAATGGACGTGAAATTCAAGCACCCCCCTTTTGTCACTCATCAATCAAGATGGTGCTTCAGTCAGCAATCGGGGTATATGGGCTGACTTGGGAGGAAGAAGGCAAGAGGAAACTGTTAACCTTCCGAAGGAAACTCTAGGGGGGTCACATGATTAAAGCAAATGCATCCGACCACGGGTTGGATGCATTTTGTGTCCAGTTTTCTTGTCTACATAATACTACGTCGCTTGTCCCTTAGTCATGGATGCACTAGCGGAAAAACCTGAAGGCTCAAATACTTCGTTCATACCCCACCCGTGCGTACACGAGGGAACATTCCCTGAATTATTCACATTTCCTAATTTTACTATTTTGAGAACAATTCGCGAGAGGGTATAATTTGGACAAGCATGAAATCCAAACAAAGCAGAACTATTTTAACCATAATTTCTATCGTCATCATAGTTTTACTCTTCTTTTTTTTGAAGACAAGGCAGAACCCCGCTAGTAACAACCAAGAGAGTCAGAAAAAAGTTATCCAAGCAGTCATTGATTCTAAACTTACAACGCTCCGACCAGACTGCCTTAAAGCGGACATAACAAATCAGACTAGTACTACAATTGACTACGAGATTCGCGAAGTACACAATGAAGCTTGCGGTGGAGATCCTGAAACAGCTCCAAGAGTTGCTTCAGTACGTATAGATTTACAAACACATCTGCCCACAATTGAACCTTAATAAATCACTCTTAAAAACTTAAAACTTCATCGACCTCACTCAAAAACAAAATAGTTTGCTTCTTCAACTCCACAGTTTTTGACTGTGTTTCAAAAAATGCGTAGATGGTGAGATTCGGGTACTACATACCCAGGTGCTTCTTAATTAGCCAAGCTAATAATGAAAAGCCTTTCGAACCTCACCTATAAGCAAAGCAGTTTGCTTCTTCATCTCCGCAGTTTTTCACTGCGTTTCAAAACTGCGGAGATGGTGAGATTCGAACTCACGATCGAGTTGCCTCGATGCCAGTTTTCGAAACTGGTGCCTTAAACCACTCAGCCACATCTCCTCGCCATGCTCGTCACTGTGTCTTCGTGCCCATTCGGGCCCTTCCCTATATCCTCATGCTAAAGCATATCGGATATTTCTGCTGAAGCAGAATCAGATGAAATATGAAGCAGTTCATATTTCATTGCCACATCTCCTTATTTTCACTTCATTTGACTGCTTTCCGCGATTATATCACTCGCTCAAATTTTGCACGAACGGAAACAGAATAAATAAATACCATCCCTAGGGCGGTGCTTTACAGAACTGGTCGTGTTAGAATATTCGGAACATAAAAGATCTTTGAATAAGGAGTTTTTGTGAATTGACTTGAGACTCTACACTCGCACATGGCATCTCAAGTCAATTCACAACAAACAATAAACAACAAGAAAAAATGAAGACAAAAGAGGAAGAAGAGAATCCTCAACAACAAACGAAAGGAAAAAAATGAAGACGAACGAAGAGGAGTCAATTCTCCTCGTCCCGGAAGACCAAGAAGTGTTCGAACTAACGATTGAAAGCAATACCATCTATCCAACAGAAATGTTGCGAGCCGACGGAGGGGACAACCCCAACAAATTGAAGTTCAAAGGACCGAGTATAAGTGGCGAGCAAACAAAAAAGTTCAAACTGTTTCGTGTACACAACCAGCTAAATGCCGATGAGGCAAACAAGTCGCTGGCCGTATACGGAGCACCGGCTCTCGGACAATGGCGCGAGGCATTCAAAAAGAAATATCCTCGCCCTGACGGAAAAGGCCCAATTGCCTTTACTGGTTCCGAATGGTTGGACCCCTACAGACGCCGCGCTTATCCATTCCTCCTCGACGGAAGCACTGCATGGTACTCGGGCTTCCGCTGGTTTGATCATGGCATCAACATCAGCTGGCGCATCGCGTTCGAGATAAAATAACGTGGAGCATGGAATTGAGGAAATCAATCCCTTTAGCTCCTTGTCCTTCAAGCCTCGCAGGGTGAGAAACTTTGCGAGGCCTTTTTGTACCTTAAAAAATAAATTAAGTATTTTTCCTTAAAATAATAAGCATAATAAATCACAAAAAGTTACCCATTTATTCTTTTAACGTTAATTTCAGTCGTGCGGTAAAAGTTGTTTTCGGTCTGATCATCTCGGGATCATCCACTAGCCCGCCACTATCGCGCATCACGGGCTCGACGCAGAAAAAGTCTTTTCCCGCCATAGACCATATCCAGACTTTCTTATACTCGGCGGAAGCATTCATCAAAAGCGTGCCAAGATCTGGAATTACAATCTCCATCACTGCAGATGGATCTTTTATTTTCGGATTATCTATAGAGATATATTTTCCATTTGCCCAGACTCCAACTTGTTCTTCTACAAACTTTCCTCCCTCAAAATTAAACTTTACCTCTCCTTTTTTGTCTTGCGGAATTTTAAAATAAGGATGCAATCCCATAGAAAGCGGTAGTTCCCTGGCCTCTTCCAAGTTTTCCACTTCCTGATTTATCGTGAACGAGCCGTCTTTTTCAAAGCTCACTTTGATTGAAAGGCGAAAGTCAAAAGGAAATATTTTCTTTGTCTCCCCGTTTGCCAATAAGGTTTCTTTAAATCCTTGTCCGGTTGTTTCAGCCTTCCACTCCCGTGAATATCTCCCAAAACCATGCTGTTTAAGATTTGGATATTGGGGGCCTTCAAGGGGCCCGGCATTGGGAAAGAGTATAGGGATGCCTCCCCGCACATTTGCGCTCTTATCCTCTAAAGTCGCAAGGTCTAGATAAAGAACTTCCCTGCCACCCAATTTTATCGAAGTAATAATTCCGCCCCGCTCTGGACAAAAAGAAACTTCATTGCCTCCTTCTGTTTTAACAGTTTCGATTTTTATTGCGCTACCTTCTATCCATTTCCGCATTTTAGGATTTTGTGAATAATTTTTCTAGAATGTTTCCAATGTAATAAATGACTACTGCCTGGATAAAAATGCATAAAAGTGAAATTCCATAGAGCCCGAAATTAATGTCAATATAAATAACTGATTCAGGACGATACTTCAAAAGAAGTATCAAAGGATAGCTGCCCCGAACAATTGCATTCCAAAATTGAAAATTGGAAATGATAAAAATAAGAATCAAATATATTCCATACAGGTCCAACAAATAATTTCCCCAAGATTTACTTTTCATAACTATATTATACCTCAAGATGGATTTTTTGCGATTCTTCCAAAAATAATATAAGATACGGAATATGGCTCTATCGTCTAATAGTTAGGACGAGTGCTTTTCAAGCACTAAATCCGGGTGCGATTCCCGGTAGAGTCACCCAAAGAAACGTTCGCGAAATTAGAAATAAGGGGCGAGTTTTGTGAAGCAAAACTCGCGCTAAGTAGCCCGCTTCCGCCCTTTGCGGAAGCGAATTTTGTCCTTGATTTCAGGGTTAGAGCCGATTTTTTGAAAAAACTGCTTCCATTCCAAATAGTTTTCAGTTTTTTCCAAATCGGCGCATTCTTTCAAGGACAAAACGAAACTCCGCAAGGGTTCGACCCAATTTTTTCTCTGTTGTCCAAAATCTCTTTCGGATTCGAGAAGAGAAGCTTTTTCACGCATGAGTAAATCTTTTCGTTCTAAATATATTTCTCGTTCAATATCTTCATCTAGGTAAATAGAAACAAGTTTTTCAAGCTTCTCTTGATTTCCTCGAATCTTATCTTTAAGATTTTGGACAACGCTTCCTTGTGAAGAAATATTTTCATTCTCCCATTCCTCAATTTTATTTTCCATTTTTAATATTTCTTCACGAGGAAGCGACACTGATTGAAGCAGTGTTTTTAATTGGGTGGCGAGTGCATGTTCTTGGAGGTATAGTTGACCGCATACACCAAACTTTTTTGTGCAACGATAATATGAATATTTTGTTCCAAAGCGGTTAGTGGAATATTGGGCGGTAAACATACCTCCGCACTCGCCACAACGAGCAAAACCGAGAAAATGAAATGGATGAGCAATTTTTGATTTTCTCGGTTTCTGTCTCGTTTTCAAAACTTTCTGCACTGCTTCAAACAAGGTCGGAGAAAGAATTGGCGCAAAGCTTCCGGGAAAATATTCTCCGTAATGTTTGGTAAATCCGAGATATGCACGATTATTGAGAATACAATTTACGGAAGCTTTGCCAAGTGGCTTTCCATTTTTCTGATATACTCCGTGATCCGCCAAAAATTGAGAAAGTGATTCTAGTCCATGCGTTCCTTTGGCATATTCTTTGTAGGCACGAATAATGACCTTACTACGAACTGGATGAGGTTCAATATTTCTCGTTTTGTAATTATTCACATAGCCAAAGGGCGCTCTCGTGAGCCATTCACCTTTTCTCAATTTTTGGCGGACTCCACGTTTCACATTTTCAACAAGATTATCAGAAAAATATTTAGATTGTCCGAAAGCCACTTGCAACATAAATTTACCTTGCGGAGTTGGTTCAAACCAAAACTGCGGAAAGCGTAAAGAAGCAATTTTGTTGATGTCCACCAAGTAAATTATTTTTCCGCCATCAACAGAATTACGGGCGAGACGGTCGGGATGCCAAGCGAGTATGCCTATCGGTTCTTTTGAAGTTTCCACGAACGATAACATTTTGGCAAATTCTTCTCGCCCGGGCTTCTTTGCGCTTTTCGCTTCCGTAAATTCTTTCAAAATTTCAATGCGTTCTCTACGCGCATATTCACGAAGTTCAAAAAGTTGGGCTTCAATACTCATGACTTGTTTATCGTCATCTTCGGTAGATTTTCTGGCGTAGAGAACACATTTAGTTTTGATTTGAAT
>Ga0193751_1000013_pt1 | contig 156508 bp, 159 predicted proteins | sample L1c2metaG_FD_143050 | JGI IMG/M metagenome (GOLD analysis project Ga0193751, IMG submission 143050) | Soil microbial communities from a riparian zone of the East river system, Colorado, United States - L1c2 | ecosystem: Environmental > Terrestrial > Soil > Riparian zone | place: USA: East... | reverse complement strand
GACCCTGAGCAGATCGTCGATGTCATACGGCTTACGGACAACCCCGGCAAATCCGGCCGCACTGATCTCGCTGTCCGAGAAACGGTGGGCCGTGAACAGGACCACAGGACATGGAGCCAAATTGAGCAATGAGGCCAGACCGGCCAAGCCGGTGGTCTGGGGGCCGCGATCGGTGTCCGCGAGTATCAAGCCATAGGCATGGTCGGCCAGCAGGCGGATTGCAGTGGCGTGGTTCTCGGCGACCTGGACGGTATACCCGGCGCCGTTGAGGATGAGTTCGGTCAATCGAGCGACAGCCGGCTCGTCCTCGATAAGCAGGATTCGCGGGCCCGAGTCGCTAAATGTCCCGGCCACGACATGTCTCTCCGAATATCATGCCGGTATTGTAACAATCACTTGGATCGGCGTGTCAATAGGGTAACGCCTGTTGGCTGCTGGTCGCCAGAACCTGCCATCCAGCAGGCGACGAGATAGCTCGCTAGTCGACCAGGATGCGGTGGTAGCGCTTCTTGCCGGCGCGCAGAAGCACTGCTCCGTTTTGCAGAGCTTCCGGAGTGATTGTGGCGTCCACGGATCGAATTTGGTCGCCGTTGACGTAGGCGCCGCCCTGTTCTATGAGCGTTCGCGCCGCGCCCCTCGACGATGCCAACCCGGTCTCTACGAGAAGCGCTATCAGCGGTAGGCCTTGCCGGAACTCTTCGAGGTTCTTGCGGCTTGTCGGCGCGGCCTCGGCGGACTCGGCAGAGCCGCTGAAAAGGGCGTGCGAAGCCTCCCGCGCGTGCTCAGCTGCCGGCACGCCGTGCGTGAGCGCCGTGGTCTCGTAGGCCAGCACCTCCTTAGCGAAGCGAAGGTCCGCTCCCTGGAGGCCGCCAAGGCGCCGGACCTCGTCGATCGGCAGGAAGGTGTAGAGCGCGAGCAGACGTTCTACATCGCGATCGTCGACGTTCACCCAGTACTGATAGAAGTCGTAGGGAGGTGTCAGATCCGCGTCGAGCCAGACGGCGCCGCGCTCGGTCTTGCCCATCTTCTCACCAGATGCGGTTGTAAGCAGCGGCGCCACGAGGACGAACGCTTCGGCGCCTTCGGTGCGGCGAATCAAATCGGCGCCAGCCAAACAATTCGCCCACTGGTCGCTACCGCCGATCTGGAGCACACAGCGATGGGTTCTGAAGAGCTGCAGAAAGTCGTAGGCCTGCAGGAGCATGTAGTTGAACTCGAGAAAGCTGAGTCCGGCCTCCAAACGGGTCTTGTAGGCCTCCGCCGCGAGCATCTGATTGACGCTGAAGTGCCGGCCGATATCGCGTAGGAAGCTGATGTAGCTGAGCGGGAGCAGCCAGTCGGCGTTGTTGACGATGAGTGCACGGCCGTCGCTGAAGTCCATGTAACGCTCGAGCTGGGAGCGCAGTCCCTGGAGATTCTGCTCGATCTCTTCGATCGTGAGGATCGGGCGTTGCGCCGTCTTACCCGAGGGATCGCCAACCATTCCCGTGCCGCCGCCGACAACGGCGATCGGCCGGTGGCCAGCACGCTGGAAGTGCGCCAGAATCATGATCGACAGGAGGTTGCCGATGTGATAGCTGGGCGCTGTTGGGTCGTAGCCGCAATAGAGGCTGAGCGGCTGCTCGAGGGCACGCCGGAGGCCGTTCGCGTCCGAAACCTGATGAATATAGCCACGCTCGCTGAGGGTATCGAGAATGTTGGTCATCCCTGTTGCATGCATCCGCTCTATGTATGGACTGGGTCGCCCGGCCTGGATTCCATTACTGAGAATACTTCTCCACCAGGTTGCGTACGATGGAAGAGGACGCGACTAAATTTCGGCGCGCCTGGAGGCCGACGGTGGATCGCAGCAAATGGATCGGATCCGCGATTCTCATGTTTCTGGCCACTGCTTGTGACGGGAATAGACCGGCGGCGAACGTGGCGCCGACCTTCACGCCGGCTCCGAGCGCGAGCATCGCGCGGCCGTCCAGTCCGTCGCCGGCCCAGGCTGTTGTGCGCAACGACTGCCTTCGCGGCCTGACAAGCTACCGGTTTGCCGGGTCGTTCTCGCTTCGTAGCGCGACTCCGACCGAAGCCGGGCTGCCTGCCGCGCCTCAGGGCGGCGCTCTCGCGGGATCGCTCGCCAACCTGCTGAGCGACGTCAGCTTCCAGGGGGCAGCCCAGGCTCCAGACCGCTACCAGGCCACGATTGGCTTCGGCGGCGGTGGAGTGCAGACCATGCAGATTGTCCGCGTTGGGCCGCAGAGCTACAGCCGCTTTGGCAGCGGGGCATGGCAGGCAGGCGACCAGAGCGAGGGACTCGGTGCGGTCGGTCAGCTCGACCCGGAGACGCTGTGTGAGCGCAGCCTCGTTCCACTGAGCGCCGCCGGACAACACCCGGTCTATGAGACGGTCAATGGTATTTCGACACTTCGCTACGAGGTAACAGGATCGCAGGTCGGGCGCTCTTTCCTTGGCGGTGGTTCCGCGGGTCGAACGCCGCCTGCTGCGGGCACGGCTGCGGCCCAGCCGATGGCGACCGTGTGGGTGGCTGAGAAGGGCGGCTATCCCGTCCGGTTCCAAATCATGGGCGCCTCTGTGGCTGGCGCCGTCAATCTGCAACTCGACATCTCGGACGTGAACGGCAGGGACATTCAGATCAATCCACCGAGCTGAGATCCATGAAACACCCGGCGATAGCCGTTTGGGCGATTCCAGCCATACTGTTCGCAGTCGCGTCGTGCAGAGTGTCAGTTCCACAGGGATCGAGTGGCGCATCTCACCCAATCAGCCGTCAAATCGCATCGGGAGACGCCTCGCAACCGTTGGGGCCGAACCTTGTAACGCTGACGTTTGTTTCACCTTCGGGTGCGCAGGCTGCGTTGCACGTCCGCGTGGAGGCGACGGAGCCGATGCGGGAGCAGGGATTGATGAACATCACGAGCCTTCCAGAGGACGAGGGCGATCTGTTCGTCTGGCAGGATGCCTTCCCGAACCAGGATGTCTACTCGCCGTTCTGGATGAAGGACACGAAGATTCCGCTCTCCATTGCCTTTATCACGGCGGACGGCCACGTCATGGAGGAGCAGGATATGGCAGCCGATACGACGACCTATCACATCCCGCGGCTGCCGTACCGGTTTGCGATCGAGGCGAATCTGGGATGGTATGACCGGCACAGTATGCCGGCCGGGTCGCAGGTCAGCCTGCCCGGCTCGCTGCTTCCGCCAGCTCCGTCCCCGCCGCCACCGCCGCAATTTGGAACGCCCGTACCATAGAGGACTGACGGAAAGCCCGAATGCAGGCTACGGCGCGGTCGAGGCGCCAAGCTGAGCAACCGCGGGACTTAGGTCGACTGTGGCGCCAGGGATTATCTCGTGGCGGGTGAACCAGCCGAGGTTCGCCTCGACCGCGTAGAGATATGGCGCGCGCGGCAGATGGATATTCGTCGACTCGGCCTGCATATCCTGGATCTCATGCACCTCGTCGTTCGCGCCGATGAACGCGATCGACAGCGGGATGAGGGTATCTTCCATCCAGAAACCGACCACAACCTCGCTCCCGCCTGCGAGGTTCTGGAAGGCGAACAGCTCACCCTGGTCCGGCGGTAGATCTGAGACTTCCATAAGGCCGCGTTCCTGGTCAGCCGCCGTAGCTGCGATATCGACTGCCAGAGAGACCGGCTCACCGCACTCATTGACAAATGTGATCTTCACATAGGGTGGTGGAACAGAGGGATCGCCGGGCGGCGTCAGGCTGGGGCACGCGGCGACCGTTTCGTTGGCTGCAGCTACCGGTGACGGCCTGCTTGTGGGGATCTGACTGAGTGCCAGACTCGTGGCAAGCACGGCGAGCAGGCGGAGCGAAGGCGGAATGTGAGAGCGCATGGTCCCTCCGAGGTGGCGCATGTGGGATTTCAGCGGTAGTTGATGAACTGCAGCGGGGTCGGCAGCTCCAATGCGCGCAGGCCGCTGATAACGGCCTGCAGTTGATCCTTGTCGCGGCTGGATACACGCAGCGCGTCACCCTGGATACGTGGTTGGACGCGAGGCGCAATACCGCGGATGCGCTTAACGAGGTCGCGGGCCAGGTCCTCGCCGATCCCCTGGCGCAGCTTGATGACCTGACGCACGTTGCCACGCGCGGCGGCTTGAGGCTCGCCTAGATCGAGGATTTTGGGTGATAGTCCGCGCTTTACCATCCTCGCGGTGAGGACCTCGACAATTGCCTTGAGCTTGTAGTCGCTCTCGGCGAGGATGGTCAGCTCGCGCGGCCCAGACTCGATCTCGGCGGCGACACCCTTGAAATCAAAGCGAGTGCTGATCTCGCGGCGGGTCTGGTCAACCGCGTTCAGGAGCTCTTGGGCGTCGAACTGGGAGACGACGTCGAAAGAGTATTCCTGGGCCACGCTAGCCGATCGCCTCGCCGGTGGCGGGTGCGTGCATTTGCAGGCCGAAGGCGTAGCCAACGCCGGAGACGGTACGGATTAGGTCAGGGTCGGCGCCGGCGTCGGCGAGCTTTCGCCGCAGGCGGCTCATCCAGACGCGCAGGTAATCGCCGTCGTGGGAGAAATCCGGCCCCCAGGCTTTCGTCAACAGCTCTTCGCGGGTAATAACCCGGCCGGCGCTGCGTGCCAGCTGTTCGATGAGGCGCCACTCGTTGCGCGTCAAGGGCACCGACTGTGCGTCGACCGTCACCTCGCGCCGGACGAAATCCATGTGGAGCGAGCCAAACGACGCGGTACCGAGACCGTCCCCCTCGACCTCGGGTTTCGATCGCCTGAGCACGGCACGCACACGGGCGGCCAGCTCGTCGAGATTAAACGGCTTGGGAATGTAGTCGTCTGCGCCACGGTCGAGACCAGCAATGACATCGCGATCGGCGCCCTTCGCCGTGAGGATAATGACGGGCACGGCCGAGACCTGACGGAGCTGCTGAAGGAGTGTTAGTCCGTCGAGCTGTGGCATCAGCAAGTCGAGCAGGACAAGGCTCGGATGCCGGCGACGAATGAGCGGGAGCGCGTCGACACTGCGATCGCAAGATTCGACCTCAAATCCCTCTTCGTCGAGTGCCAGCTCCAGGATGCGGAGTATCTCAGGCTCGTCGTCAACGGCGACGATCAGCGGTCGTTCCTGTTCTGCAACCAATCCGTCTCTCGGTGCCAGCGCCCGCAGAACCCCCGTCAGTGCGTGCGCTCCGGCTCCGCCCCCTCATTGAGAGTATATACAGTGTGCAAGCTGTCACATTCACTACTCTTGTTTAGCTATCGGGACGTGTTGTCCGGAATAAAACAACATATTCTGCTAAAAAGCAGGAAAAGCGTTGATTGGGGTCCGTGCCGAGCCTATACTGAATCTGCGATGGCAGAATCTAGGCCGCTACAGTTTCTGGGGAGAGATGCCGTGAAGGGATCACGAGGCGAGATCGTCGACCTGCTCCGGCGCCACGGGGAGATGACGATACACGGGCTCATGGAGCGGCTATCGCTGGCTCCAGCGGCGCTGCGCAGGCATCTGGATATCCTCGTGGGTGAGGGCACTGTTGACTTTCGCGCCGTCAAGCAGGCAACGGGACGGCCGCACTACGCCTATCGCCTGACCGAGGCCGCCCACGAGCGTCTATCAACCGGCTATCCACGATTGATGGAGCGCCTCATCGAGGAGGCGGCCGCCCTCCCGTCGCAGTCCCGCAAGGGCAATGTGCTACTGGACACGCTGTTCGCCGGGGTTTCGGACCGGCTCGTAGCGGAGCACAAATTCCAGGTGCGCGGCCACACGATCCAAGACCGGGTCGATAGTGTCACGGCGGCACTCCGAGAGGAGGGGATCCTCGAGGACTGGTCGAAGCAGCCCGACGGCTACCACTTGTACAACGGGAACTGCCCCTATCATCGTGCAGCGCGGGCCTCGAGCGGGCGTTGTTGTGCATCGGAACGCCGCGCGATCGCGCTGCTGCTCGACGCGGACGTCGAGCAAGTAGGCCGGATCGCCGAGGGCGGCGCGGTGTGCGAATACATCGTCCACGCCGCGTCGTAGCGCGGGTCGCGATCAAGACCCGGCCGAGACGATAGGAACGAGTACCAACAATGAGCCAAGCCCGGCCAACACTTGAGATTCGAGACCTTCATGTCAGTATCGACAACAAGGAGATCCTGAAGGGCGTCAACCTGAGCGTTGCTGAAGGCGAGGTGCACGCGTTGATGGGCCCGAACGGCGCAGGCAAAAGCACCCTCGGGAACGCGATCATGGGGCACCCGAAGTACACAGTCACGCAGGGTGACATTCTGTACCGCGGTGAGAGCATCCTGGGTTGGACACCGGACGCGCGTGCGCGCTCGGGCTTGTTCCTGAGCTTTCAGTATCCGACCGCGATCCCCGGCGTCACGGTTGTCAACTTCCTGCGGCAGGCAGTCAATGCGGGCCGCGAGCAGGAGATGCCGATCCGCGAGTTTCGTACGCTGCTCACGGAGAAGATGAAACTCCTCAAGGTTCCTGATGAGATGGCGCGTCGTTACCTCAACGACGGCTTCTCGGGTGGGGAGAAGAAGAAGGCGGAAATCCTCCAGCTTGGCGTCCTGCAACCGCGGATGGCGATTCTGGACGAGACGGATTCCGGGCTCGATGTTGATGCCCTGCGAACCGTTGCTGAGGGCGTGAACGCACTGGCCGGTCCGGAGTTGGGGATCCTGATCATTACGCACTACAACCGCATTCTTAGCTACATACGGCCGGATACGGTGCACGTACTTATCGACGGGCAGGTTGTGCGTTCGGGCGGGGCCGATCTGGCAAACGAAATCGAGGAACGAGGCTACGACTGGCTGATGGCCGGCGCGGCAGCCTGAGCAGGAGAAGCAGATGACGACGCAAGCACAGCAAGTCAACACCGAAGAGTACAAGTTCGGCTTCCACGATGAAGACACGCCGTTCTTCAAGGCGAAGCGTGGACTTAGTCCGCGAGTCGTTGCCGAGATTTCGGATATGAAGAGCGAGCCGGTGTGGATGCGCGAGTTCCGGCTCAAGGCCCTGGAGTACTTTGAGCAGAAGCCAAATCCGCTTTGGGGCGGTGACCTCACGCCAATTGACTATCAGAACATGTTCTATTTCGTCCGAGCGACGGACAAGAACGTGCAGTCATGGTCGGATGTGCCGGAGTACATCAAGAACACGTTCGACAAGCTCGGCATTCCGCAGGCGGAGAGACAGTTTCTGGCGGGCGTCGGCGCTCAGTATGACTCGGAGGTTGTGTACCACAACATTCGCGCGGACCTCGAGAAGCAGGGCGTTATCTTCGTCGACACGGATACCGGGCTGCGTGAGTACCCCGATATCTTCCGGCAGTATTTCGGCACGGTCATCCCCCCGAACGACAACAAGCTGGCGGCACTGAACTCGGCCGTCTGGAGTGGTGGCAGCTTTGTGTATGTGCCGGCGGGCGTGAAGGTCGATATTCCGCTCCAGGCGTACTTCCGTATAAATACGGAAAACATGGGGCAATTCGAGCGGACGCTGATCATCGCCGAGGAAGGCAGCTACGTCCACTACGTTGAGGGCTGCACGGCGCCGATCTACTCGTCCGATTCACTGCATAGCGCGGTTGTCGAGATCATCGTCAAGCGCGGTGCCCGCGTTCGCTACACGACGATTCAAAACTGGTCGACCAACGTGTTCAACCTCGTGACCAAGCGAGCTCAGGCTTACGGCGACGCCGTCATGGAGTGGGTGGACGGCAATCTCGGCAGCAAGCTGACAATGAAGTACCCGAGCGTATATCTGATGGAGCCGGGCGCGCATGGCGAGATTCTATCGCTCGCGTTTGCGGGTCCCGGCCAACATCAGGACGCAGGCGGAAAGGTGGTTCACGCGGCGCCGCACACGACCTCGCTGATCAACTCCAAGTCGATCAGCAAGGGGGGAGGACGCACGAGCTATCGCGGGCTCGTGAAGGTCTACGAGGGCTGCGACGATTCGACCTCCAATGTGCGCTGCGATGCGCTCATGATCGATGACAACTCGCGCTCAGACACGTACCCGACGATGGAGATCGATGCCGAGCGCGTGAACATCGGCCATGAGGCATCGGTCGGGAAGCTTGGCGAGGACCAGCTCTTCTACCTGATGAGCCGAGGACTGCCCGAGGTTGAGGCGGCCAAGATGATCGTCAACGGCTTCGTCCAGCCGATCGTCAAGGAGCTGCCAATGGAATACGCCGTCGAGCTCAACCGCCTGATTGACCTCCAGATGGAGGGGGCGATCGGCTAGCTATGACCCAGCATCTTACGCTCGTCGACGAGCAATTCGCGCCAGGTCTCGGACGGGTGTCCGTCGAGAGACTATCGGAGCTGAAGCAGGAACCGGCCTGGCTGCGCGAGCAGCGGCTCGAGTCATGGAACGCCTACGAGCAGCTGCCGACTCCTACGCCGAGCCAGCGCGACTGGAAGTACACGGACATCACCCGACTCGATTTCGACCGCTTCATCGCGTTCGCATCGATTGCGGGTGACGCCTCGTGGGAAGGGCGGATTCGAGACTTGGCCGGCGGACACGAGGCCCGCGCCGGTCTGCTCGTTCAGCGTGATTCCCAGACGGTTCGGAGTGAATATCCAGTCGCCGAGAGCGCGCCTGGGCTCGTCGTCTGCAGTCTGGATGAGGCGGTTGTGCGTTATCCGGAACTGGTACGCGAGCATCTGATGACGCGTTGCGTTCCCGCGGCGACCGACAAGCTCACGGCGTTGCACGGCGCGTTCTGGAGTGGCGGCGTTTTCGTCTACGCTCCACGCGGCACGGAGGTTAAGCTGCCTCTCCACAGCGTTCTGCTGGCCCAGTCGCCGGGACTTGCGGTCTTTCCACATGTCCTCGTCGTCGCTGAGCCGCACAGCCGGCTAACGCTCGTCGACGAGTACGAGTCGCCAGAACGCGAGGGCTTCTCGCTCTCGAACGCCGTCGCCGAGTTCATCGTTGGCGAGGGGGCAGAGCTTCGCTACGTAAACGTCCAGGGCTGGGACACCGGCACGTATCACTTCAGCACGCAGCGGGCTCTCTTGGGGCCATCGGCATCACTCCGCTATGTGACCGTCGGTCTGGGGTCTCGATTGAGCAAGCTGCGGAGCGAGGCGATCCTCGAAGGTGCTGGTTCGAGCAGCGAGATGCTGGGCATCTTCCTCGGCGAGCGGGGGCAGCGATTTGATGCGATCAGCCTGCAGGATCACCGCGGCCCGCATACGACAAGCGATCTGCTCTACAAGGCAGCACTGAAGGACCGGGCACAATCCGCATACTACGGAGTCGTTCGTGTTGGCCCAGAGGCGCGCGGCTCCGATGCAAACCAGGAGAACCGTAACCTCCTGCTCTCCGAGCACGCCAAGGCCGACTCCGACCCAATACTCGAGATTCTGACAGCCGAGGTCGTCCGCTGCGGACATGGCGCCACCGTCGGCCCAGTGGATGAGGAGCAGCTCTTTTACCTGCAGTGCCGCGGCCTTCCACGGGAGGAAGCGCAGCGGCTGCTTGTGGAGGCGTTCTTCACGAGCGTTATTCAGCGGGTGCCTGTGGTACAGGTTCGAAGCACGCTCGAGCGCGCTGTGCGGCAACGCCTGGTTGCGTAGGATGACTCGATACCGGGTGGCGTCGCGCCAGGATGTTCCGGAGGGCGCCGCAGTGGTTGGCGAGGCCGGCGATCAGAGGATTGCGCTCTGCAACGTCGGAGGGACGATCTTCGCTATCGACGATGTCTGCACACACGATGGCGGGCCGCTTGGCGAAGGGGAGTTGTTTGGGAGCGAGATCGAGTGCCCAAGGCACGGAGCCCGCTTCGACGTGCGCAGCGGCCGCGTCACGCGCATGCCGGCCGTCGCTCCGGTTAAGACCTACGACGTAGAGGAAGAAGCTGGGGGCCTCTACGTGGACGTCTCCGATGGTTGGTAGACCCTCACCCTTAGCCCTCTCCCATAGGAAGAGGGAATTGACGGAGGCCCTCCTCTGGCACCCTGCCAGAGGAGGGAATTTGAGGTGGACCCTCGCCTTGGTCCTGTCTCAATGGGGCGGGAAGCTGAGGGGGCTGGAGAAAGTGGCCATGACGACAGAACAACAAACGCCGACTGAAGAAGAGATGATGCAACGTCTTGCAACCGTTGAAGATCCCGAGCTGCGGATGAGCATCGTCGAGCTTGGCTTGATTTACGGCGTCGAATACGCCGAGGGCAAAGCGACCGTCACGATGACGCTGACCAGTCCGGGCTGTCCTTTGGGCGGACTCATCGAGACACAGGCCTACCACGTGCTCAAGGTGCTTCCCGGAATAGAGGACGTGGACGTCAAGATCACGTTCACGCCGCCTTGGGACCCACGGACGATGGCGAGCGACGACGTCAAGATGATGCTCGGCATATATTAACGCCGTGCGGTCCAATCTCGGACTTCCGACTGCCACCGGCGCCGTGATGGCCGGCGGGAAGAGCCGGCGGCTGGGGACGGACAAGGCCCTGCTTGCCGTAAACGGCGAGACGCTTCTGGCACGCGCGCTGCGCAATCTCGCCGCTGTGACCACGGAGCAACTGGTGGTCGGCCCGCCCGAACGACGCCAGCACGCCGGCGCTGCTCGCGTCTATGCAGATGCGTATCCCGAGTGCGGGCCGCTCGGGGGGATCTACACGGCGCTGCAAGCGGCCTCGCACGAGCTCGTCGTCATTGTCGCCTGCGACATGCCGTTTCTGAGCGCCCCGCTGCTTGGTCACCTACTGACGCTGTCAGAGGGTTACGATATTGTGCTGCCTCGGCCCGGAGGGCGCGGCGAGCAACTCCATGCGGTCTACCGGCGCACCTGCGATGAGCCGATCAGGTCGCAGCTCGCGAGCGGAGAGTACAAGATCGATCGGTTCTTCGACAAGGTGCGGGTTCGGATTGTTGACGAGGAGGAGCTGCGGCGTTACGACGGATCGCTGCTGTCGTTCCGCAACGTCAACACTTCGGAGGACTGGGCGGAGGCTCAGGCGCTGCTCGAGGTCTCCGGATAGCCGGGTGATACGCTCCGTGCGTGGGGATATATTACGGGAAGTCCGAGCCGCCCCCAGAGGAGGAGCAGCGCGGGTGTCGTGACGTCTGGTTGCTCACGCGGGCGGCATTCGGGATTCTGCTGCTCCCAATGGGAATCCTCGTTGGTGCACTGGCGGCGGTGGTTCTGATTATCGCTCTCTTCAGCCGTGCCTCGGTGTTGGGCCTGCTCGGCATCGCGATTTTTGCGGTCGGAGTTTATGCCTACGCCCTCTGGGAGCGTCATCACTTCCGTGGCCCGTAGCCGGCTTGCTATGCTGAGCCTGAGGCGCTTGGTCCCGCCGGAGGTGATACGCAATGCCGGAGCAAAGCTGGCGCTACATGATCCAAGTCCTCACCGAGATGGAGTTGCAGCGCGAGCTCGACGACTTGGGGAGCGCTGGGTGGGAGCTCGTCACAGCTCACTGGGAGGAGTTCTCTCTTGGCGGTCGCATGCACATGCAGGCGCGCTGCATCCTCAAACGACCGGTTGGGAACGAGGGCGAATTTGATGAGACCGATGGGCGCTATGAGCCTGTCGGCATCGTCTGACGATGGCACGTCAAGCCGCCGCGGAGAACATCTCGAGCGTGGCGGCGAATCTGGCTCGGGTCCGCGAGCGCATCGCCGCCGCGGCTGAGCGTGCCGGAAGGCCTGCCTCCTCAGTTCGGCTGATCGGCGTCAGCAAGACATTCCCTGCCGAAGCGGTTATCGCCGCCGTTGCCGCCGGCCTGAGCGACATTGGCGAGAACCGGGTACAGGAAGCGACTCCAAAGGCGGCCGCGGCTACTGAGGCGGGCGCCCATCCGACTTGGCATCTTATCGGTCACCTGCAAACGAACAAGGTAAAACCCGCGCTCGAGCTGTTCAGCTGTATTCACAGCGTTGATACGCTCCACCTCGCCGAAGCGCTGAGCAGGCACGCGAAGAAACCCGTCGAGATCCTGCTTGAGGTCAACGTCGCCGGGGAGGTAACGAAGACTGGGTATCGGACCGCCGATGTCGTGGATATCGCGCCGGCGATCGCCGCGCTCCCGAATCTTGTCATCAGAGGTCTGATGACTGTAGCACCGGAGACCGGCGACCCTGAGGATGTGCGGCCTGTCTTTCGAGAGCTCCGACAGTTGAACGAACGTCTCGGACTCAGCGAGCTCTCGATGGGTATGAGCGGAGACTATGAGGTAGCTATCGGCGAGGGCGCCACGATGGTCCGCATAGGCCGCGCGATCTTTGGCCCGCGCCCATAAGGCGGTGTAACACGGTCGTCGAGGAGCAAGAGACAGTACTGGTCGGCCTGATCGGCGGCGGCTTTATGGGCGAGGCCATCGTCGGCGGACTTATCAAGGCCGGGGTTGCCAGAAGTCAAGACCTGTGCGTGGTGGAGCCGATCGCCGAGCGCCGTGAGGCGTTCACCATGGCTCACAATGGATTGCATGTCAGCGGCACCCCGGATGCGCAACTCGCGACCTGTGAAGCGCTGATCATCGCCGTCAAACCACCGGACTTCGTCAAGGCCGCCAAGGCGCTGCGACCGGTGCTGCGGCCGGAGCAACTGGCGATCTCCATCATGGCCGGCGTTCGCGTAGCCACGCTTACAGAGGAACTTGGGCATCGGCGCATCGTACGTGTCATGCCAAACACGCCGGCGGCGCTGGGCGCTGGATTCAGCGGCTGGATGCCGACCGAGGCCGTTACCGAGACGCAGCGCCTGTTGACGCGCCGCATCCTTGGCGCGCTCGGGCGCGAGGCGGAGTTTGACGACGAGCGCTATCTCGACATGGTGACGGCCATCAGTGGCAGCGGTCCCGCCTACGTCTTCCTGTTTCTCGAGGCCTACATCAATGCTGCCGTACATATCGGGATGCCGCGTCCGCAGGCGACGGAGATGGTCTTTCAGACGGTGCGCGGCTCCGTGGAGATGGCGCAAACGGGCGGCGAGCACCTGGCGGCATTGCGAGACATGGTTACCTCGCCTGGGGGGACGACGACGGATGCGCTGCACATGCTCGAGCAGGCCGGGCTGCGCGCTGCGATGACGGAGGCCGTTACGGCGGCCTACGAGAAGTCGCGGGCGCTCGGAGGCTAGTCCAATTCAGACGATTATCAACTTCGCCAATATCCTGGTCATCATCTTGGAGGTCGCTATCTTCCTCCGTGCGATGTTGAGCTGGTTCCCGGGTATGGATCAGGGAAATCTCTTGGTCCGCATCCTCAACGAGATCACTGAGCCAATTCTCGCGCCGCTACGTCAGGTCGTGCCGAAGTTCGGCATGATTGATATCACGCCGATGGTGGCGTTTCTTGTTCTGTTTGTGATTCAGCAGGCGCTGGCGCAACTGGCGTAGGGCATAGGTCCAGCCTGCTTCAGAGCCCCCGACAGGCGTTGCACCCTATAACTGGCACCGCAGCGTTAGCTCTTGAGCTCGGTGCTCGGTAGCAAGTGCAGACGGGGCTGCGCGTCAGTGAGCCCCGTACCCCGCCGACTCATGAAGGAGCGGGCCATGACGACGGAGAGACCTGAGGCAGAGCTGATTCGCACAACGGAACGCGAACGTATTCGCGCATTGGTGGAGGCAAACATGGAGGTCGCGCGCCGGCTGCACGCGGACGACTTCCAGCTCATTACTCCCGGCGGGGCGTCGCTTTCGAAAGAGCAGTATCTCGAGCGGATTGCCTCCGGCCGGATCGACTACCGCGTCTTCGAACTGGACTCGCCGATTACGGTACGAATGTACGGCGAGGCTGCGATTCTTCGCTACCGCTCGCTGATCGAAACCGTAGTCAACGGACAAGAGTTTCCCCTTGGGCGCTACTGGCATACCGACTCGTACGAAAAGCGCGACGGGCGCTGGCATGCTGTCTGGTCCCAAACGACGGCAATACAGGGAAATCCCCAACGGGAGAATTCCCAAGGCGCGGATCGGTGATGTCACCGTTTTAGCAGGCGGCCAATAGGTGTGCCGGGCGACCATGTCCTTGCCCGGGAGCTGTTGGATACGAGGCGCTTGCCACCTCGCGCGAGCTCGAGATGCGGCCGTTGATGGAGCGGGCGCTCAGCCAAGCCGGCGCTCTGCATCGGCCAGGCTCATCCCCTCGACCGCGATGTGCTTGAGGCGCGCTCTCTCGCCGTGGACGATCGTAACGCGGCTGCGCGCTACGCCGAGCGCTCGGGCGAGCAGCCGAATCAGGGCCTCGTTGGCGCGCCCGTCGATGGCGGGTGCGCTGACTCGGATATGCAACTCGCCGTCGCGCCAGCCCGCGATGGCGTCTCGACCGCCGCGCGGTGTGAGGCGAACGTGAATTTGGGCCGCATCTCTCGTCGTCACGGCATCGTTGTTATTTAGACTTCGCCCTCACGTGCCCTCACCCTAGCCCTCTCCCAAAGGGAGAGGGCATGAAGGGCGCCGAGATGAAGCGACAGCAAAATCTCGTCGAAAATTGTGTTATAAGAACACTTGTTTCATTATAGAGCCGTTGCTATTATGGCCTGGACGTCAGGGGCCAAGATCGGGAAATAGAGCGTGAGAGCCGGATCTTCCGGAGTGATGAGGAGCGAGACGTGACTGACGAGCGGGTACGGGCACTGGACTTGGCAATTGGCCAGATCGAAAAGCAGTTCGGGCGCGGCGCTATCATGCGGCTCGGCGACGCGAGCGCGAGAATGGCCGTCGAGGTTATTCCGACGGGGTCGATATCGCTGGACATCGCGCTCGGCGTAGGAGGCATCCCGCGCGGACGGGTGATCGAGATCTTCGGCCCGGAGTCCACCGGCAAGTCGACACTGGCACAACATATCGTCGCCGAGGCGCAGCGCATGGGTGGCATGGCGGCCTATGTGGACGTGGAGCACGCGCTCGACCCGTCGTTCGCGCAGGCGATCGGCATAAAGATTGAAGACCTGCTGATCTCGCAGCCTGACACCGGCGAACAGGCTCTGGAGATAACCGAGGCGCTCGTGCGCAGCAACGCTGTCGATGTCATCGTCGTCGATAGCGTCGCGGCGCTGGTGCCAAGGGCGGAGATCGAGGGAGAGATGGGGGACTCGCACGTCGGTCTGCAGGCGCGACTGATGTCACAGGCTCTGCGAAAGCTCACGGGTGCGATTTCACGGTCCCGCTGCTCGGTTGTGTTTATCAACCAGCTGCGCGAGAAGGTTGGCGTCATGTTCGGGAACCCGGAAGTTACTCCGGGCGGCCGCGCGTTGAAATTCTACAGCTCGGTTCGGATCGACCTCCGGCGAACGGAGACACTCAAGCAGGGAACGACAATTGTGGGTAGCCGTGTCAAGGCGAAGATCGTCAAGAACAAGGTTGCGCCGCCTTTCCGTGTGGCCGAGTTCGACATCATGTTCACCGGAAAGGCGCACGGCATCAGCCGCGAGGGCGATCTGATAGACCTCGCTGTCGAGATGAACATCGTTCGCAAGCTGGGCGCATTCTTCAGCTTTGGGGAGATCCGCATCGGTCAGGGTCGTGAGAACGCAAAGGAGTATCTGGCCGAGAATCCGGAGCTGGCACGCGAGATTGAGCTGCAGGTGCGTGCGGCCGCCGGCGGCGGGAAGCCCGCCGTCGTGCCGGCAGGTGTGCCGGGTGACGCCGCCGACGACGAGGATGATGAGACGGAGGAGTAGGGCAGGCTTCAAATCTGCCCGGCCTTTGTGGGGACCAGCTCAATGGGATCAGATGACGGGGAGCTGATAGGGCGCCAAAGCGGCTCGGCCGGCCGCATTGTGTCGGGCCGGGGGCGGGCGAGGTCGCCCGCGCTCCCAGGGGCGCCATCACGGGGCGCGAGGCAGATCTCGATTTCTGATGCGGCGTGGAGGTTGCTGGCCGTGCGGTCTCGCTCCCGCGAGGAGTTGCGGCGCCGGCTCCTCCGCAAAGGCCTGGATGGCGCTGCCGTCGATCACGAGCTGGCGAGGCTGCAGGAGCAGGGGTACATCGACGACGACGCCTTTGCACGAGCCTGGGTTGCAGTCCGCCAGGGCGGTTCTGTCCCACGAGGCGCCGCGATGCTGACGGCAGAGCTACTTCGCAAGGGCGTCGACAGGGAAGTCACGCGTGACGCCGTCGCCGCCGGAGACGATTCGACGGCGGCGGGCATCGCCGCGCGTAAGCGTGCTACCGCGCTTGCGGCACGGCCATACGGCGAATTTCGGCGCCGCCTGTTCGCGTTTCTGCAGCGACGCGGCTTTGGCTACGATGTCTCACGTTTAGCCGTCGATCAGGCCTGGCAAGACCTTACTGGAGCGAGCGCTCCGCCTACAGACGAGGCCGAGCCGAAGTAGAAACAGAATAATTCCACTCCGCAGTTTTCTTGACACCCTTGAATCGCCATCCGTAAGATCGGCTTGGGAAGTCCGCTGCCGGTTTCCGGTGGCTGCCTCACCCTGCGGGAAAGTGAGGTCAGGATGATTGCGATCATTGTCGCGGCGGCCGTGGCCGCCGTTGTTGGTCTTACCCTAGGTGGCGCATTCGCCTATCTTCGCCTGCACTCCAGCCGTCGCGATGAGCTTGCGGAGGTGCGTTCGCAGGCGGCAAAGCTGGTATCCGACGCCGAGACGAAGCAGAAAGAGTTGATGCTCCAAGGCAAGGAGGATGCGCTCCAGCTACGTACACAGGCGGAAAACGAGCTCAAGGAACGCCGGATGGAAGTTCAACGCCAGGAGCGCCGCATCGTCCAGAAGGAAGAGAACCTCGACCAGAAGTCCGAGAACATGGACCGGCGCGATCGGGCCGTGATGCAGCGTGAGCAGGATCTGGAGCAGACGCGTACGCAGCTCGAGGAGCTGCGGCGGCAGCGGCTCACAGAAATCGAGCGTGTCGCGCAGATGACCGGCGAAGAGGCGAAAGCGCAGCTCATGATGGAACTCGAGACTGAGGTGCGCGAGGACGCGACGCGGCGCATGCGGCAGATCGAGCAAGAGGTCGTCGAGACAGCGGACGAGCGCGCCCGCAAGATCGTGGCGACGGCTATTCAGCGTGTGACATCCGAGGTGACCGCGGAGACGACAGTCTCGGTTGTCCCGATCCCCAGTGACGATGTGAAGGGCCGGATTATCGGGCGTGAAGGGCGCAATATCCGCGCTCTGGAAGCGGCGACAGGCTGCGACCTGATCATCGACGACACGCCCGACGCCGTAACCTTGTCCGGATTCGACCCGGTCCGTCGCGAGATTGCGCGGATGGCGCTGACCCGGCTCATCCAGGACGGCCGTATCCACCCGACGCGCATCGAGGAGGTCGTCGAGAAAGCGCGGGCAGAGCTGGACGGAATCATCCGCCAGGCGGGAGAGACCGCGTCGGTTGAGGCGGGGAGCCCTGGCCTGCATGCGGAGGTCCTGCGAACACTTGGGCGGCTGAAGTACCGAACCAGCTACGGACAGAATCAGCTCAAGCACGCGGTCGAGACCGCTGCGCTTGGCGTCATCATGGCGAACGAGATGGGTGCGGATGTCAACGTCGTGCGCCGCGGGTGCCTGCTTCACGACATCGGCAAGGCGATAGACCACGATGTCGAGGGCACCCACGCCATCATTGGCGCTGAGCTCGCGAGGCGCTACGGCGTTAACCCCGCAGTTGTGCACTGCATCGAGGCGCACCACGAGGAGGTTGAGCCCAAGACTGTCGAGGCGCTGATCGTCATGATCGCCGATGCGGTGTCGGGCGGCCGCCCCGGCGCGCGGCGCGAATCGTTGGAGCACTACATCAAGCGTCTGGAGGCGCTCGAAGTCGTCGCTAATGCCTTCGCCGGCGTCGAGAAGTCGTTCGCCATTCAGGCAGGGCGCGAGATACGCATCATTGTGAAGCCGGAGGACATCGACGACCTGGGCGCGCTGCGCCTCGCTCGTGACGTGAGCAAGAAGATTGAGGAGTGCCTCGAGTACCCGGGCCAGATCAAGGTCACCGTCGTGCGGGAGACGCGCGCCGTGGACTACGCGCGATAGCCTATGGGCAGCATCGGCGATTTCCACACCCATAGCACCTACTCCGATGGCAAGCTCACGCCAACGCAGCTCGCTGACATGGCGCACCGCAATGGTGTGCGAGTCATGGCTCTAACCGACCACGACACGACGGAGGGCCTTGTCGATATGGCTGAGGCGTTGTGCCGCTATCCGGAGATATCGCTTGTCAAAGGCGTCGAACTGAGCACGGATATTCCCGGCTCCGAGATCCATATTCTCGGCTATTTCATGGATGTCGAGAATGAGGGCTTTCAGCGGGAGCTTGCATGTTTCCGCGAGGGGCGACTGGGCCGCGGCCAGGAGATGGTCCGGAAGCTGCAGGCGCTTGGCATGCCTGTCACCTGGGAGCGTGTCCAGGAGATCGCCGGCGACGCCTCAGTCGGGCGACCACACGTTGCGCAGGCCTTGCTCGAACAGGGCCACGTAAAGACTATCGCCGAAGCGTTCGATCGCTTTATTGGACGTGAGGGGCCGGCATACGCCGAGCGAGACAAGCTGACACCTGAGCAGGCGATCGAGCTAATTCGTGGCGCCGGCGGCGTCGCCTTCTTCGCGCACCCAAGCTACACAAAAGACATCGAGGGCGTGCTCCCGCGGATGAAGCAGGCAGGGCTGACCGGCATGGAGGTCTATTACCGGTCCTACCCGCCGGAGACGGTCGATTGGCTGCGGTCGGTCGCCGAGCGTTTCGAACTGATGCCCTTGGGCGGTAGCGACTACCACGGACTCGGGAACGAGGGAGACCGTGAGATCGGCGACATCCCACTGCCCGAGGGCGTTGTGAACCGCTTTCTCGCTGTAGGACAACAGATCCTCGCCCAACGCCAAGCCTCCTGATGACTTGGGACAGCGCCCGCATCCTCGCGACGCTGCCACACCGGTACCCATTTCTGCTGGTCGACCGTGTACTTGAGGTTGAGGCCGGACGACGGGCGGTCGGGCTCAAGAACGTGAGCCTCAACGACTGGTTCTTCCAGGGACACTTCCCCGGCCGCCCGATCATGCCAGGTGTTCTGATCATCGAGGCTCTGGCGCAATTGGTGGCCATAGCCCTGCTCACCGAGACGGGGAATGAGGGGCAGATTCCATACTTCGCGGGTATTGATGCGTGCAGATTCCGGCGGCCGGTCGTGCCCGGCGATGTTCTCAGGCTCGAGGCAGAGCTCACACGTGCGCGGGCGAGAGTGGGAAAGGGCCACGGCAGAGCGACAGTTGACGGGCAGCTCGTCGCCGAGGCCGATATGCTCTTCGCCCTTGGACCCGCGAACGAGACAGCGGCAGGTTCCGCCGGATGAGCTCGCAGGAGAATCTGCCCGAGACAGTCGAGTGCGCTACTCACCCCGGTGTTGAAACCATGCTTCGTTGCGGCCGGTGCGGCAAGCCGATCTGCCCTCGATGCATGGTTATGACCCCCGGCGGGCAGCGGTGCCGCGAGTGCGCGAATCTTCGCCCGCCGCCGGCATATGACGTCAAGGCCGTGATAAAGTTACGCGCGGCCGGAGCGGCGGTGGGTGTCGGTCTCGTCGCGGGCGTTCTCTGGAGTCTGTTGCCGAGATTCGTCGGCCTATTTGTCTTTCTCCTCGCCGCTGGACTGGGCTACGTCATGGCAGAAGCAATCCAACGGGTGACAAACCGAAAGCGCGGGTACGTCCTTCAGATCACCGCCGGCTTCGGGATTCTGCTTGCGTATTTTGTCCGCAACTACCTGCTGCACGGCGTGCCGGTGGTCATCGGCGATATTTACGGCTACCTCGCCGTGGCGATCGCAGTTATGGTGGCGATCAGTCCTCTACGGTGAGCCTGAGATTCGTTGTTGCTTCTCGGTAATATTCCTGATATAGTAATAATGATCCATGCGAGAATTAAACATAATCCGACCGCGCGGGGCTTCCGACCAATGGGATCGGCAGCCCTTTTTTCATGCCTGCGTCGGCGCGAGTGAAAGGACACCTCCCCTTCGTGCAAATCCTCGATCAAGAAGCTCCGCTACCTGCGACCCCCGCGACTCGTCTGCCGCGACGGCGTAGACGCCGCGTCGCCACAGCCAATCCTGAGGCGCTAGCTCTCTCCTCCATTGAATCGGCGGTTGCCGCGACTTCCAGCCTTCCCGCATTGCCTGACGGATTTCGGTTCGGCGACCTTGAGCTCGACGAGAACGCGCTTCGCGCCGTCTATGAGCTCGGCTATCGCGAGCCTACCCCGATCCAGACGGAGGTGATTCCTCTACTCCTCAACGACCGCGACGTCGTCGGCCAGGCGCAGACGGGCACGGGCAAGACGGCAGCGTTTGGAATCCCAATCGCCCTGCGCGTCAATCCCGCGTCCCGGCAGACACAGGCTGTGGTGCTCGTGCCGACACGCGAGCTGGCGATGCAGGTCGGCCGCGACCTGGAAGCCCTTGGCCGCTACAGCGGCTTCTCCGTCGCGGTCCTGTACGGCGGCGCCCCAATCGCAAAACAGCTGCGGGTGTTGGAGCAGGGGGCTCAGGTTGTCGTTGGCACGCCGGGTCGCGTCATGGATCACATGCAGCGACAGACCCTCGATCTCTCCCAGGTCAGGTTCGCCGTTTTGGATGAGGCCGACGAAATGCTCGATATCGGCTTTGCCGATGACATGGAGTTTATACTTCGTCATACGCCACGCAGCCGTCAGACGGCACTATTCTCCGCGACGATCCCGGGCTTCATCCGCCGGCTCATCTACCGCTATCTTCGCGACCCGCAGCACGTGCACGTCAACCCGGAGGAGGCCACGGTCGATGAGATCGAGCAGATCTACTTTGAGGTGAGCGAGCGCGATAAGCTGGCCGGCCTGTGCAGTCTGCTGGAGCAACATGAGAGCTCGGACCGGTACCTCATCTTCAGGCGCATGCAGCGGGGGGTCGACAGGCTGGCAGAAGACCTCGATCATGCCGGATATCCAGTGCGTGGCCTGCATGGCGGACTCCGACAGGAGGAGCGGACGCGGATCATGGACTCCTTCCGTGCCGGCGACCTGCCGATCCTGGTCGCGACGAATGTCGCCGCACGTGGCCTCGATATCTCTGGGATCAGCCACGTCGTCAACTACGACATGCCCGACAATACGGAGGAATACGTTCACCGGATCGGGCGCACCGGCCGCGCCGGGCGGAAGGGAATCGCAATCACGCTCGTCGGGGAATGGGATCTCGCCGGGATCGACGCCATTGCGGGTCTGATGGGCGATCGCATCGAGCGCCGCCTGCTGCCGATGTACGAGCCGGTCGCTTAGCGCCCCAGTCGCGCTCCCGGCCGGATTCAGCGATTGCGCTTCGCCCTCACGCCAACCCTCTCCCGCCCGGGAGAAGCCCTCTTGGTCAGCTTCAGCCGTTGTCCTGCGCGTTCGACGCCATTACACTGGCCCCACGGCAGGTAACCAGTGCGTGGACCAACGATGGAGGCGAACTATGCCGACGACGACAATACGTGGCGTTTCGATCGCGTACGAGGTTCTGGGCGAGCGCGGGGCGTGGGTAGCGCTATCGCCCGGCGGGCGGCGCGACATGAGCGGAGTCCGGGGCATCGCGGCGAGGATCGCCGCGGCCGGATACCGCGTGCTTCTACACGACCGGCGTAATTGCGGCGCCTCTGATGTCGTCATCGATGGCGCGGACGTGTCGGAGTATGAGATCTGGGCTGACGACTTCTACGAGTTGCTGAAGCAGCTCGATGCGTTGCCCGTGATTGCGGGTGGTAGCTCCTCGGGGTGCAGGACCGCGATGCTGCTCGCATTGCGGCATCCTGATGCCGTCAGCGCTCTGCTGCTGTGGCGGGTGACGGGCGGCCCGTTCGCTGCTCAGCGGCTGGCGGAGAACTACTACGGCCAGTTCATCGATGCAGCGAACCGGGGCGGCATAACCGCGGTCTGCGAGACGGAGTTCTTCCGAGAACGGATGGACGCCAACCCAGCGAATCGCGACCGGCTGCTGGCGATGACTGCCGAGCAGTTCATCGACGTCATGGCGCGCTGGCGGGAGTTCTTCCTCAAGAGCGCTGAGCTGCCGGTAATCGGCGCGACCGAGGCGGATTTGCAGTCAATCGGGGTTCCGACGTGTGTCGTGCCGGGCAACGATCGGACGCATGGTCGTGCGACCGGAGAAACAGCGGCGAGGCTGCTGCCCAACAGCGAGCTGCACAGTCTGGCACCCGAGCACGAAGACGTCGACGTGGCGGACTGGGACGACAAGGACGGCGAGCTGGCAGCGATCTTTGTGGACTTTCTGAGCAGGGTGGCGGAGCCGGCGAGGGCGTGACCAACTCGCCACTCGCCCTTCGACAGGCTTCAGAGGGTGTGATCAAATCGCCGGAACCGGTCGCGGGCGGGTTTTAAACCCGCCCCTACAAGGACACCTAGGGCGATCTCCTCACAAGCTCTCAGGATGAGCGGGGGGAAAGATGGGCCGGGCGAATCGGGACTGGCCGCTCGTCCTTCGACAGGCTCAAGGTGAGCAGGGGAAAGATGGCGGCGCTCCCGGCCGGCGCGATCTGGAGCCCTTTGCCTCGACACTGCGGACGGCGGTCTGGTAGCATCGAGTGGCGCCCGAGGCCCTCTGATCCAGGGGCCGGAGCGAAGACGGGGTGTGGCGCAGCCTGGTAGCGCGCATCGTTCGGGACGATGAGGTCGGAGGTTCAAATCCTCTCACCCCGATTCCAAAGAGACGGAGGCCAAAGGGCCTCCGTTTTGATTTGCCTATATTGACGGAGGTCCCAGCGTGACCGCGGAATACCCTGCCGTAATCCCGATGATCTCGTACGAAGATGGCCTGGCAGCACTGGAATGGCTGGTGCGAGCGTTTGGGTTCGAGGAGAGGACGAGGATTCTTGCGCCTGATGGACGCCTGAGCCATGGCGAGCTGGCAGCGGGCGACGGGTTGATCATGCTCGCGAGTCCGTCGCCGGATTACCAGGGACCCAAGCGGCATCGGCAGGAGTGCGCAGCGTCTCTGGAATGGTCAAAGGTGCCGTGGGTTGTGGACGGCGTGCTCGTCTACGTCACCGATGTGCCTGAGCATTGCCGGTGTGCGAAGATGGCTGGCGCGACGATTCTCACCGAACCTGAGGACGATTGGCCTGGGCCGCGTTACCGCGCCGAAGACTTGGAAGGGCATCGATGGATGTTCATGGAGGCGCCAGCGCGTACTTCGGCGGAGTCTCCCATTCGTTGACGGGCGGGTTCTCCTGGGCCCGTACCGCCGCGCGGCGCGCTTCTACAGCCTCGCGCTCGGCGCGCTGCCGATCCTCGGCGCGCCGTCCTGCCGCTTCCTCCTCGGCTTTCAGCTCGGCGTCTGTTTTGCGCTTCGGTACGCCGAGCTCGACGCGGAGACGCCCCTCCGCTTCCAGCTTGTCGAGATGCGTGCGGACGTTCCCGTCTGCTGATCTGCGAAGGCGCGGGTCGATGTCGGCATAGAGCCGCAGCATAATATCCCAACTCGTCAACTCCTCGCCATCAGCGAGGGCAGCCAGGATCTGGCGCTCACGCGCCTGTCGATGTTCGACGTAGCTGTGAAGGCGCTCGTACGGATCTTGGACAAGCTCGCCATGGCCCGGGCAAATGACCTTGAGATTCGGTAGCGCGATCAGCCGCTGCAGGCTGACCAAGTAGGCGCCAAGGTCGCGAATGGTTGTCGTCGAGTTACCGAGCAGTGTGTCACCTGTGAAGAGCACACCTTCCGACTCGAGGTAGTAACAGACGGAGTCGATGCTGTGGCCGGGGGTGGTGAGAACTTGGAGGGTCACACCGCCGCCCATATCCAGGACGCGGCCGTCCTCTAGGATCGAGTAGCCGTTGTTAGGAAGGTAGTCCGTCAACAGCGGTTCTGCGCCGGGTGGGATCAAGACCTCGGCACCCAAGTTCTCCCGGATCCAACGCAGGTTGCCGCTGTGGTCGAAGTGGTGATGAGTGAGGGCGGCGACGGCGATCTCGGCGTGCTCCGACGCCGCGAGATAGCCGCGCAGCATCCAGCGGTAGCGGTCCATCGCCTCGCCGGAGTCGATCGTCATCACTTGGTCGCGACCGACGATATAGATCGTCGTGTAGACCGGGTGCATCGGGTTCTCATCCGGGACTTGAACGGCGCGAACGCTGGGGCTGACGAGCATGGATACGCCTCTTAGAAGTCTGACTGGGGTGCGGACTTTACGGTGACGCGAATAGCAGGATCGACATGCTCGGCAAGGTATTCACCGATCGCCCTCTGGATGTGAAACGTGGAGATCGCGCAGGTTGAGCATCCGCCCTCCGGCCTGAGGACGACGGTCTTGGTATAGGGATCCACCCAGTCGATCTCCACTCCCTTGTAGGTTCCGGCGAGGTGCTCGATCACTTCCGCGAACTCGACGTCGTCCAGGAACGGGAAATTCTCGCGCTTGAGCATCGCAGCGTCCTCGGCGCGGAACTGCTCCTCCGCCGCAGCGACCGCGGCGTAAACCTGGTCCTCGAAGCTCGGTGGTTCAGTCACGACAGGTGGGGCCCCATGACTCGTGCAGCGCTAGAGGCATGGTGCATAGCTTGGGCGCGCCCTCACTCTTACCCTCTCCCCCGGGGAGAGGGAACCGGCGACCTAGACCCGCGCTCTCCTCCGGGGGCCAGCGACTAGTGACCGTTGCGCTGCAGCTCAAAGATGTAGAGTCCCCCACCGAAGCGATCGGTCGAGTAGATAAGGCCATCGGAGTGGACGTAGATGTCATTCATCTGGATGGTGTCTTTGCCGCTCGGAGGCGCCTCCGGCACGAAGTAGGCGATCTCGCGCGGGCGGGCGGCATCGCTGATGTCGTAGACGCGCACTCCGGCGTTGAAGTACGTGAGGTAGATGGTGTTGGGGTCCAGCAACGAACCGGGCCGGTGTTCGTGGATATTGTGGGGGCCGAAGCGACCCATCGAGCAGTAGTCGCCCTCGGGCCGCGGGAACTTCGCGATAACGCGCGGATTACGGTCGTCGCTGATATCGACGACCCGAACATCCTTTGGGACCTCTTGGCAGAGGTCGTGGGTCGATTCGTCGGTCACAACAAGGATGTCGCGGCCAGGAACCGGCAGGGTTGTGTGTGTACAGCCGCTCTGATCGTCTCCGAAGGGGAGGTGGCTCACGAGGGCAGGCTTGGTGATATCCGAAACGTCCAGAATCACGAGCCCGGCATCCCACCATCCGGAGTAGGCGCGATTATTGCGAATGTGAGCGTGGTGCATGGCGTAGCGCCTGCCTGATGGGGCCGTCATCTCCTCGCCGCCCTGGGCCCACATTCCCGGCAACCACCAGCGGCCTACCTCTCGCGGGCTGCTCGGATCCGATAGGTCCACAGCCATGAAGAACTGGTCAACCCAACCCTCATCACTGCCGCTCATGGTCGCATAGGGCGGCTCCCAGTACGTCATTCGGTGAACTCCCTTACCGGTCATGGGCAGGAACCCGATCTCTCGAGGCAGATCACGCTTCGAGATGTCGAATACCTTCAGTCCCGTCACGCCCTTGCCGCCGTGGCCGTATTGCTCGTAATTCACGAGTAGCACATCGCCTACGATTTGGACCTTATGCGAGTGTGTGAACGGCGGCACCATAAGCTGATGGACGAGACGAGGCGCTGTCGGATCGTGTACGTCCAGAATCGACGTGCCGATGCCGTTCTCGCCCATGTGAGCAACGTAGGCGAATCCGTCGACCACATTGATGTGCATGCAGTCGCCCTTGCCACCAATGTCGTTGTGGCCGATGAGCCGCATGTTGCGGGCATCCGCCTCGCCCGCCGAATTGCGGGCCGCGCCCGCGTATGCGCTCGCTGAACTCGTCTGGGTCATGGTCAAGCCTCCGTTCCGCTGCTCATGACTGCGTGCTTCTCGCGTCATTTAGAAACGAGAATCGCGCGCAAGGAGCGCGCCTATCATACGGGGTCGGGACCAGCGTTACCAGCGGCCCCGATGGACCACCTCCGCCTGCGGACGTTTGCCGCGGCTCAACGACGATGAGCGGCGGTCGGGGAGGGGATAGCCTACAGCGATAGCGCCAATCGGGTGAAGCCGGCCGGGAACTCCAAATGCCGCGCGGAAGGCTGGAATGTCGGCGACACTAAAGAACAACGCACCGAGGCCGGCGTCCGTTGCAGTCAGGAGCATTAGCATCGCGGCAAAGGCCGCATCGATGTGCCAGTACGGCGTCGGCCAATCGTGGATTTCCGGCTTGTGCCCCTTGTCAGTCTCAGCGTATCGCTCCAGGTACGTTTGCTTGTTCGACAGTGCGACAATCACCAACGGTGCACGTAGGAGGCCGGCCCATTGAAAGCTCTGCCTTCTTTCGAGCGGCAGTACCGCGTCCCAGTAGCGCTTGGTCTCCTCAGCGCCCGCGAGCACGAGAAAGGACCAGCCCTGACTGAACCCGGCCGAGGGCGCTCGTAGACCGTTTGCCAGTATTCGCTCGAGAATTTCAGAGGGAACGGGCCGATCGTCGAAGTTGCGCACCATCCTGCGTCTTCGTACGACCTGCTGGAAATCCATGGGAGGATTGTAAGCCGTGAGGCACGTTAAAGGGGTTCATCCTCGCCCTGCCGGCTCTGTGCATCTCGAATGACGCTGCGCGCGCGCTCCAGGCGTAGCCCCGCGGGCACAAAATAGCGCTTATAGGGGGCGGCCTGCCATCTCGGCCCCTTAACCGGACGTGGCCGCTTGAGCGACTGCATCTGGCGGGTCAGGTCATCCAGATGACGGAGCGCCTGCGCACGCCTGCGGCGGTCCGAGCGATACCAATAATGCGCGGCGGCACGAGAGGCCACGTGCGATCCGAGGCCCCCAAGCAGTACAGCCGCCAGGAACCCTGCGACCCCCATACCCTTGAGTTTCGGCGCGATCGGCCAGACCGAACAGGGACGGAAGGTCGCTGGACACGCGGGACGGCATAACAGATACGCTTGGGCGGACTACCCTCGCTCGGATGGCGTCAACACCTGCAGCCGGTGACCGTCAGGGTCGCTGAAGTACAGGCAGTGCGGGTCGCCCTGGCGACCGCTGACCACACAGCCCGCAGCTTCCAGCGTGGCCTTAACCTCTTCGTACTCACCTGAGACGAGTCGCAGCGCCATGTGGTTCACTTCGCGTCCGCCAGAGACATCGCTGCCGTCCCGTTGCTGAAACAGGGCGACCATCTGGTGCTCACCGCACCAGAGGAATGACTGCCAGTCGCTCTCGTGCGCGACGCGCATTCCGAGCAGTCCGATGTAGAAATCCTTCGAGCGTTGCAGGTCGCTACCCAGAGCACGACGTGATCGATGGCGCTGACCTTGAGCGATGTCTGAATCATGGCTTCCCCCCTTTTCAACCCACGATACGCCCATGCTGCGCTCTTGCAAGAGGCGCGTCGTTGGGGATCGCCGGCCAGACTACCGCACCGCCGAGAGCTTCTGAACCTGCTTTTGGGCGAGATCGACGGTCTGCTGAAGCGCTTCGGCGCCTTTGACCGCCGCGGTGAGAATAAGTGCAGCGATCGGCCCGCGATGAAAGACAATGAGGAAGCCACCGACGGAGACGTTACTGCTGTCGCCGGTGAAATGAAACGCCTGAGCGTCTTCCCCGATCTGCGGTATGGCCGCCAATTCCGCATTGAGATTGACGCTCCCAAGCAGTTGATTGAGGCTCTGGACACTGATGGCCCGTATACCGCTGAGGGCACTGGCTGAGTCCTTGTACTGACCCAGCAGATCGATCATGACAATGGTCTGCTGCAGGGATTGCGTGGACGTGACGTCACGCTGCTGGAACTCCTCTTGAAAGCTGGCGAGGACATCGCCGCCGAGCTCCGGTCCACCGGGGCCTGATGCTGTGATGGTGAAGCCGGCGGGAAGATCGGTGGCCGACAGTGCGAGCTGGTCGAGTCGCTGGGGCGGGAGCGGCGTGGGCGGCGGTGTGGAGGTGGCTGTCGGCGACTGGGGCGGACGCGATGTCCCCGTTGGCGAAGCGGTAGAGCTGACAGGAGGCGGCGCCTCGCTTGAGGGCGTCGGGTTCTCGCTGCTGGAGCACGCGCAGGTGACGAGGGCGCAAAAGAGGATGGAGAGCAGGGCGGGTCGAGAGCAGTCCTGGAGAGGGCGCAAAAGAGTCCTGTTCTAGGCCTCGGGGCCAAGTTTTTGGCCACCGAGGACGTGCATATGAATGTGGAATACGGACTGGCCTGCGTCCGCACCGACATTGAAGGCGCAGCGGTACCCGGACTTGTGCAGCCCTTGGCTTCGCGCAATCTCACTTGCCGCCACAAACATGTCCGCCAGCAGGTTGCCGTCGTCGGAGCCGAGGTCGGAGACCATCGCAATATGCCGCTTGGGGATGACGAGTATATGGATCGGCGCCCGCGGGTTAATGTCGCGAACGGCGAAGATCTCGGACGTATCGTAAAGCCTATCGACCGTGATCCGCCCGGCCGCCATCTCGCAAAACAGGCAGTCTACCGCCATGGAGTCGAGTCAGATTTGCAGGGCGTCGGCGACTTTTTCGCGGTGATAGTCGCCATCTCCCCACATAAGCTCGCTCCGCTTCTGTCTGCGGAAGAAGAGCTGAATTTTATAATCCTTGGTGAAACCTATCCCGCCATGGATCTGCTGCCCGTGCGCTACGACCCTTCGGGTGGCGTCGCTGCACCACGACTTTGCCATGTGCACCTGTGTCTCGGCGTCTGGTTCCCCCTCAGCCACGGCCCATGCGGCCCGGTACATAATAAACCGGGCGCCGTCCACATCCGTGACCATGTCCGCCGCTTTGTGCTGTATGGCCTGGAATGAGCCGATCGGGCGACCAAACTGGACCCGTTCCTTTGCGTAGTTCACGCTGATCTCAAAGTCCATCTGCGCCAGACCGACGAGATAAGCGCATTCGGCCACGGTGGCCTTCTGGATGACGCGCTTCATCGTCTCCCAGGCTCGTCCCTCGGTGCCGAGCAGATTGGCGGCCGGAACTCGTACGCTCTCAAACTTCACCTCGCACTGTTTGTCTGAGGCGATGGTCTTGAGCGTCTCGATCGTAACCCCCGGTGACTGCGTGTCGACCAGCAGCAGGCTAATGCCGTCCTCCTCAACCGACCCCGGCTGCCGCGCCACAACGACCATCACATTGGCGACGTTGGCGTCCTGGATGAACAGTTTCGTCCCGTTGAGGACGTATTGGTCGTCCTCCTTCGTTGCGGTCGTCGCCACGCCACCGGCCTCAAAGCTTGCGGAGGGCTCGGTGAAGGCGAGTGTCATAATGAGCTCACCGGAGGCAATTTGCGGCAGATACTCCTGTTTCTGGGCGTCGCTACCGGTCTCCAGGATCGGGATAGCCCCGCCCACGACCGTAGAGATAAACGGTCCGGGTACGAGCGCCCGACCGAATTCCTCCAGAAGCACTATCAGGTCGAGGAACGTGAATCCGGCGCCGCCGTACTCTTCAGGGATGATCAGACCCTGCCATCCCTGCTCGGCCATCTTGCGCCAAACCTCGGGGCCATAGCCGCGCTCGTCCTCCTCCATGTCACGCACGTACTTCTCCGGGCATTCCTTCTCGAGGAAGTCGCGGGCGAAGTTCTTGAGCATCTCCTGCTCTTCGGACAGTCCAAGGTCCACTGCGTGGTCCTTTCTAGCCGGCACTTACACAGACGGCAATGAGCCGTAGAAGGATTGAATCGAAGCGCATCCTACACCTCATCCAACAGGATGGCGAGTTCGGACTCCAACTGGGCGACTCCCTGGAAATGGATGCCGGTGAGACCAGCGGACTGTGCCCCTTCGATATTGGACTTGCGGTCGTCCACGAACAGGCAGCCAGCCGGCGATACGCCCAAGCGATGGGCGGCTATCAGGTACGCCTGAGCGTCCGGTTTGGCGACGCCGATGCGGGCGGTGTTGACGACGTCGTCGAAGTGGGGCGAGAGGTCGTGCAGCGCGAGATGTTCCTCGAGCCGCGTTGTGCCGTTGCTGAGCAGGCCGACGCGCAGCTTGAGGCGAAGGCGGTCGGCGAGGTCAAGCATCGATCGGTCGATCCAGCCGGGGAAGGCGACGAAGTCGTCCACAGCGCCGCCGACCTCGCGGCCAACCATGGCGCAGAGGGCCTCGCGGGCGGCAGCGTGCCACGCCTCCGCCGGCAGGCGTCCCACGAGCGCCTCGTCGAAGGCCGGGCAGTGAAATGTGGCTTCGAGGATGAGATTGCGCGGCACCTGATAGCGTTGCTCGGCGGCGCGCAGATGCTCATCACCCCAGTGCCGGATGACGCCGTCCAAGTCGAAGATAATGCCTCGATACATGTACACAGGCCATGGTATCGAGCCAGCACTTTGCGGACGAGGCGTGTAGGTCACCAAACCCGAAGCTCCAAGTCACAGCACGTTATTCTTGCGCCACGGGTGTGAGGGTGCGTGATTCAGGATCGGCGATGTTTGACTGGGACGATGCAAATCGTGCGCATATCTGGCGCCACCGCCTGCTGCCTAGCGACGCGGAGGAGGCCATGGCCGACCAAGGACAGGTAACCGCTCGGGGCACGCTTCCTGGGAGACGAGGAGCGCGGGGCTATAATCGGGAGTACCGACGCCGGGCGACTTCTCGTGGTCGTCTACACTGCGCGGAACGAGGGTTATCGCGTGGTTACGGCGTTCCCCGCCCGCCCGGGCCACCGGAGACGCTATTTCGAGGTGAACCGGTGACCAAGAAGCTCATTGACTCGTGGAGGAGATTCCGGCCTTCGCCAGCGAAGAAGAGGAAGTCGTCTGGTGGGAGAGCCACGAATTCACCGACCGCTTCCTCGATGATGCTGCTGCTATGGAGCGGGACCGCCGAGCCCGGGGCCAGCGCGGAGACCGGCCCGCGGATCGGCTTACGGCGGCGCGCCTCAATAATGCCCCCGGCCGAGAGCCGTAGCGCCTGTCATGCCGTTAGCCTGGCAGGTTCGGTTTCCTCCCAATGCACGTGGTGCGGCTTGGCACGCGCTCGGGGCATCAACCACCGGAGGCGGGGAGGGGGATCGGCTGCGGGCCGCCCGTGATGCTGATGGAATCGCCGGTGATGTACCACGCGTACGATTGCAGGCTGAGCGTGTAGCGATTCGTCACCCATTCATCCTGACTGGAGACTACCGACCCGTCATACTGCGAATGTTCTTCATAGAGCCAATGCTCCAAGGTCCGCACGTTTGCGGTGGAGGACAAGAGGTCGAGTGTCGCGCTCTGGACCTGAATGCTGTAGAGCCGCGGCGATGCGTAGTCGCCGACTAACTGGAGCTGAGTTATCTGGGAAGCGATGTCGCTGAAGGCGCCGCCCCGCCAGTAGGGACGGAGAGCATCCGCGCTGAGCGTGCGAAGCGCGCGGACGTCAGCGGCGTTGCCGAGATTAATCGTGGTGTATATGCCGCGGTACGGCGAACAGTAGGGCTGTGGGATCGGCCCGGGGACCGGCACGGCCGAGATCGCGGCTCCCGATGAAGCGGAGGCGCCGAGGGCGCCTGCATAGGGCAATGGCGGATAGCACGAGTTCGTTGGATAGGGGCAGTAGCCGCCGGGCGCCGGTGCCGGCACCGCTGCCGGCGCACCTCCCTGCGTACCCGCGACTCCGATCGGCAGCGGCCCGCAGCAGGCACCCTGGGCGCAGAGAATGGCTGGGACCGCGACGGCCGCCACGTTGGGCACTGAACCGCCTGCGGATCCTGCGGTGCCGCCGGGTTGCGGCGGAGGCAGTGAGGTATCGGTGGGCAGGGGGATGCAGGCGACCTGCTCACTTGAATCGCACCCCTCGTCGGCATTAACGGTGGTGAGCGACCTGGTGGCTCCGATGCTCACGACGAGGATCAGCGTTACAACAGTCCATGAACTCAACCGGCCAAGGTACGAATTGCGTACGAGACTCGACATTTAGTCCCTCCGTCCTCCTGCGCCCTCTTTCGGAGCGGGCAGCGAGTTGCTACTCACTTAGGACGAATGGTTCCGATCGATTGTTCCGGCTCCAGAGGGTGGACCAGAAGCGACGGGCTGAACTGACGCGAGTTGCAGTTGCGCCTCGGTGATCAAGCCAAAATCACGCAGGCGAACGAGCACCTGGCCCCTACGCTCGCGCGCGGCCTGCGGATGGGCGAGTGGGTCGTAATCGGAGGGCGCCTGTGGGAGGCCCGCCAACATGGCCGCCTGCGCGAGGCTGACCTTCGAGAGCGGCTGCCGCCAGTAGGCGGTGTTGAGATAGAACTCGAGAATGTCCGCCTTGCTGTACGCACGATCTATTTCAATCGCCAGGGCAATCGTGTCGAGTTTGCGCTGGGGGCCGGCGTCGTTGCCCTCGAGGTAGACCTGCTTGGCGAGTTGCTGCGTGATGGTGCTGCCGCCCTCGCATAGGCAACGTCGCACGATATCGTCGACCACGGCGCGTAGAGCGCCACGAGGGTCGATCCCGGTGTTGCTCGTGAAGTTGGCGTCCTCGACGACGATCGTCGATTGCTGCACCGTTTCCGGGATCTGATCGAGGTGTGTGTAGGGAGCGTTGCGGTTCGCCAGCCGGCCGTGAACACGCGTCGATAGGTCGTCAACCGGTGGCAGGCCGCTGGTGAGGAGCGAGTAAGCGAGCCAGGCGGCCGCGCCGAGACTGGCGAGTGCTAGAACGAGACCTCCAAGCTTGCCCATCAGAGGGAATCTTACCTAAGGCCGTTTGACACCCGCATGAGGCCACGGGCAGGATCGAAGCCGTGACGGCTTTCCCTTCGCACCTTCCCCTGCACGCCCTACGCGTGCTCGACCTGACCGCGGAGATGGGGTCGATCGGAACGCGGCTGCTGGCCGGCCTTGGGGCAGAGGTCATCCGCATTGAGCCGCCCGGCGGCCACGCCGACCGGCGGCGGCCTCCGTTTGCCGGCAACGAGCCGGGGGTCGAGCGCAGCCTTGTTTGGTTCCAGTTCAGCGCCGGGAAGCTCGGAATCACGCTCAACCTCGACCAGGAAGACGGCCGCGCCATCTTCCGCCGCCTCGTTGCGGTGGCGGACGTACTCGTCGAGTCGCAACCGGTGGGTAGGCTGGCCGAGCTTGGGCTCGACTACGGCAATCTTTGCGCCATCCGGCCGGACCTGATCCAGCTCTCGCTCAGCCCCTTTGGGCAGGCTGGTCCCTACTCGAGGTTTGCCGGCTCAGACCTGATTGAGGTCGCTATGGGCGGACTTATGTACCTCTGTGGTGACCCGGACCGGCCTCCTGTACGGGTTACTGCGGAGCAGGCGTATGCGCAAGCGGGCATTCAGGGAACGGTTGCCGCCCTTGTCGCGGTGTGGCAGCACGCGGTCACGGGCGAGGGCGCGCTGATCGACCTGTCTGCGGAGGAGGCGATGACGTGGACGCTCGCCAATAACCGTCTGACGTACAGCGGCACAGGCGCGATAACCAAACGAGCCGGCGGAGGACGGGCCGATCTGAGTGGAGGCAACCGCATTATCTACCCCTGCGCCGACGGCTATGTTGGATTCCTTCGCCGTTCCGATGGGCACATTGCCCTGCACCATTGGCTGGATGACGAGCATGTTGAGACCGGGATGATCGTGGCGGACCTGCAAGGCAAGCCACTCTACGGTGAGGGGGCCGCGTCTCCCGAACTTCGAGCGCGGCTCGAACAGGTCCTGCAGTCATTCTTTGCGACGCACAAGAAGCGGGATCTCGTGCGCGAAGGGCAGAGACGAAATCTGATCATTGCCGAGGTCGCCTCGCCGGGCGACCTTGTGGAGAGCGATCATCTTCGCCAGCGTGGCTTCTTCGAGCGCATCGATGTCCCGCAGTTCGGAGGGTCGGTGATGGCGCCCGGCGCGCCGTTTGTCTCAAGGGCTATGCCATGGAAGAGTGGACGCCCCCCAGGTCTGGGAGAGCACAACCTCTTTGTCTATGAGACGCTGCTGGGGCTCGAGCGCGATGAGGTGATCACGTTGCGTGCGATCGGTGCGATCTAAGGGATACGAACGCTGCGACGTTTACGGGACAGGAAGCAACATGGCGTCTAGCTACGGTTCAATCTTTGAGGGAATTAGGATCGCGGACTTCTCGTGGGTAATAGCGGCACCGCTCGCGACGCAGTACCTTGCTGTCCATGGCGCCGAAGTCATCCGAATTGAGTCAAGCCATCGCCTCGACACTCTGCGGACCAATTTGCCAATGATCAACGGCGTTGGGCCCGATCACAACCCCTACTACGCCTCATACAACATGAACAAGCTCGGCATCCGACTAAATCTGCGTCATCCCCGCGCTGTGGGGCTGGCGACGATGTTAATTGCCAACTGCGACGCGGTCGTGGAGAACTTCACACCAGGGACGCTGGAGCGCCTTGGCCTCGGCTACAGCAAGCTTCGACATGTCCGGCCGGACCTGGTCATGCTAAGCATGGCGCTGGGTGGTCAGACTGGACCGGAGAGCTCGTATAAGGGTTTCGGCACCGTGATTCAGGGCTCGGCCGGGATTACGCACCTCACGGGTTGGCCCGATCGCGATCCTGCGGGCACCGGCGTCGCCTACACGGATTTCTTCGCCGGACCCGTGGCGGCGTCGGTGCTCATCGCGGCGCTCATGCTGCGGAAGCAGACCGGCCTCGGCCAGCACATCGACCTGTCGCAGCAGGAGGCCTCCCTCTACGCGCTGGACGCTGCTCTGCTGCAGCAAACGGTCAATGGGGTGCAGGAGATGCGCAACGGCAACCGCCATCCGGCGGCGGCCCCGCACGGGGTATACGCCTGCAGAGGCGACGATCGCTGGATCGCCATCGCGGTCTTCACCGACGCTCAGTGGCGGGGATTTCTGGAGGCGGCGGATCGGCCGGCCTGGGGATTTCGGCCTCAGTTCGAGACGTTCGTCGCGCGAAAAGCGCATGAGGACGAGCTCGACCGGCTCGTGGGCCAATGGACCGCGGCTTTTGACGCACATGCGGCGATGCGGCTTCTGCAGCAGCACGGGGTGCCGGCAGGCGTAGTACAGGACGCGCGCGACCTGACGCAGGACCCGCAGCTCCAGTTCCGCAATCACTTCCTCGACCTGGCGCATCCAATGATGGGTGACTTCCCATTTGACTCGCTGCCGTATCGCATGAACGGCGTTCAGCCGGTTCCGGCCCACGCTGCGCCGCTGCTGGGCCAGGACAACGCTGAGATTTTCAAGGGTCTACTTGGGCTCAGCTCGGCCGAGTATGAGGATCTGGAAAAAGCCGGCGTCATCGAGTAGTGAACCCTCACCCCAACTTCTCTCAGTGGGAGAGGGAGCTCTAAATCGGGCCACTACGCGCCAAGGCCGTCGCCCCTTATCGTCACATCTGACAGATATTCAAGAGCCCGGACGAGTGCCTGGTTGCCCTCGTCCGCGAGGCCGCGGCGCTCAAGCGAGCTGTAGAGCTGATGGGTCAGCGCCAGCCCCGGCAGGGACAGATGCATGTGATCCGCGGCCTCGAGCGCCAGTCGCAGGTCCTTCTGCTGCAACCCGACCTTGAAGCCCGGCGAGAAGTCGCGCTTGAGCAGCTTTGGGGCGAGGTTGCTTAGCGCCCAGGACCCGGCGGCGCCGGCCGAGACAGCCTCCAGCATGCGGTCGACGCTGATTCCGGATGCCGCCGCGAAGACGAGACACTCACTCATCGCGAGGTTGTTGAGCCCGACGACGATCTGATTGCAGAGCTTGACGGTCTGCCCGGCGCCGAGCGGGCCGCAGTGGACGAGCTTCTTGCCCATGGCTTCGAAGACGGGCCGGCATCGCTCGAAGTCCTGAGCCTCGCCGCCGACCATGATCGAGAGCGTTCCGTCGATTGCGCCGCGTTCGCCTCCGCTCACGGGTGCGTCAAGCATTGCGACACCGCGCTCCGCCATCCGCCCGCCAATTGTCCGTGTCACATCCGGTGAGATGGTGCTCATATCGACGAGCACGGCGCCCTTCTGCACGCCCTCGATAACTCCCTTCTCCCCCAACGCCACCTGCTCAACGTCAGGCGAGTTGGTGACGATCGTGATAATTACATCGGACATGCGGGCGACCTCGGCGGGGGACGCGCCGACGGAAGCGCCCTCTCCAGCAAGCTCGTCTGACTTGCCGCGGGTGCGGTTGAAGACGGTAAGCGAAAACCCCGCCCTGAGCAGGTTACGGGCCATCGGCTTGCCCATGATTCCGAGGCCGATCAGTCCCACGCGTTCAGCCATGTCTGCTGCCCCTCTGCCGAGAACACCCTACTAGACGAGCACTGAGCGAACCCTCGGGATTGCCCGGAAGTCGTCATCCTTCGTGTAAACGGGCAGATCGTTCGCAACGGCGGTCGCCGCGATCCAGGCGTCGTTCACGGCGGGGCGTCTCCCCTCCCGCCGCGCTGCCGCCACAATCTCCGCAAAGACGCGAGCCACGCGCGCATCAATTGGCAGAGGCTCAAACTGCGATTCCGCGAAGACCAGAGTCTCAAGCCTGCGGGCGCGGATTTCAGGGTTGTCCGCCATTAGGACCCCTAAATAAAGCTCAGCAAGCGTGACGACGGACACCGCGGCCATCGACGGACGGGCTCGTAGGGGGCGGTTCTGCTCCGCCGCGATAAGCACGGAAGTGTCTAATACCCCGGGCTCACCGGGCGTCAGCCCTCCGGTGGCCACAGTTCATCGATGGTGCCGCCGGCAGCCGCCTTGATGTCGTCCCTGAATCCCGGATCGAGCGGGGCCTCCCTCAGTATCTTCTCGATGGTCTCCCACGGGACGAATGTCCGGCGGCCGTGGCTAATGGGTACGAGATCGGCAACCGGCCGGCCGTCAACCGTTACGCGCACCCGCTCGCCCTGCTCGACGTCCCGGAGGACGCGAGAGATGTTATTGCGTAGCTCGCGCTGCGGGATCGTCTTCATGCTTAAATCGTAGCATATTATCTACGCAGATTGCTGCCGTTGTGAGAGTAGCTAGTACTGGTCGAAGAGCTTACCCCACTCGGTCTGGCGGGCAAAGGCCACGCGCTTGCGGCCGATAAGGGGGTACCAGAAAGCGTTGTAGTAGGCGTTTGATGCGAAGTAACTCCAGGGCACGATCGGTGAGCGCAACAGGAGCTTCTCGAACGGCTTGAGCGGGCCCCAGTAGATCTTCTTCTGGCCCCAGCTTGCGAAGGTGTCCTCGTCGCGCGTGAAGCCGAAGTTGATTCCAGCGATGTCAATCCCGAGCACCTCGATCTTGCTCACGTCGCCGCAGCCCAGGTTGCGCTCGTGAGCGAGGCGGATGAAGTCGATCGACATCGGGTCGAAGCCCATCAGCTTGGCCGCAACGGCGTCAATGGCCACTTGGTCGGCGGAAGCCAGAATGAGGTTCTTTACGTGAGGACGCATCGCCCGGGGCCCAGGTCCGTCACCGGCGATGGTGCCGTCCATAACGGCAAAGATGCCCGGGTGGATCTCCTGTTGAATCGTCAGCAGGTCGACGAGCGTTTCGTGTATTTGTGCGTGCGTCCAGTGCCGGCGATAGTGCAACAACCCGCCAAAGGCGTTCTTCATGGCTCCCGTCATCGTCGTGAAAACATGCGTTTTGAGCGTCGGCAGGTGGACGACGTTGCGGCCCATCAGCATCTCAGGGATCTCAATCCCGTCCGGGAAGATGTCGTTCAGGACGGTAATTTCGCCCTTGGGGGCATAGCGCACCCAGCGTGCACCCGCGTCAGTCAGGTGCTCGCTGGGGATGCCGTACGAGTCCTGGACGGCCTTGTGCTTATTACGGACCTCGCCCTCATGCGATTTGACGACCACCGTCCCGTTGTGCGCGGCGATGAGGTGCTGATAGCCCTCGTTGCGCAGGCAGCGAATGACGCCCTCGAGCTGCCATGGCGTCGTCGAGCAGGCGGGGTAGTAGTGCTGCCAGGAGATATTGACCTTCAGGACAGTCTCATGTTCCTTGGGTAGCCAGTTCGTCAGTCCGGCGATGCGCATCGCCCTGCCGATATCCGGAACGACCGTCGGCGCGCTGGTGTAGAGAACGGCAACCTGAGCTGTGCCGTTGCCGCGTTTGGGCGGGGCTAATGGCGAGGTGGACGTCTCGGTGCGTCCCTGGTCCAATGTCATGTGAAGGGCTCCTCGTGCGCGACTGTGCCTGTGGTCAATAAACGGGAACTGCACTGATCGTAACGAAGGCAGGAAGGCCTGTCCATTTGCGTCCTGCCGGCGCAAGCAGCGGGCCGCCCGACTTCCTGAACATCTCCTGCTCCTGCACATAACCGCTTGCTATCATCCAAGGGCAGAATCTCATTCCTTGGTAGTGCTCCGTCGATGCCGACCGTTTATAGAAACATTGCACTCATCGAGTGCGTCGACGAGGCGCGGTTGGTCGAGTTGCTGGCAGGCGGGCTTCAACGTTTCGTCGTCCGGCAGCTCGGCCCTCGAGCATTGCAGGTTGACCATGAGCGGCTGCCGGAGATCCAGAAGCTGCTCGAGCGTCTCGGCCAGACCCCGCGAATCCTCAGAGGATAGATGCCTGATGAATGCCGAGGCGGAAGCGACGATCGCACGGCAACTCGGCCTGCTCAGTAGATCCTCGCTCAGAGCTCTCGGGGACCTGCTGGGCGTGCGGCTGCCTGCGGGCGATCGAGTCGCCGAGTTGGAGACGCTTGCCGGCGTCATTGGATCACCAGGTCATCTTCACCTGCTGGAGCGCGTGCTCACGCCAGCCGACTGGGGGCTGCTAAGTCTCCTGCCATTGCAGACTGCACCCTTTCAAGTGCCCGCGCTTCTGGTTCCGCTTCGCAGCCGAGGGCGGAATGCACAGCACGGATTGGAGACGGTGGCGAGATTGCTCGCCTGCGCCGCGGTGCTGCCGGTCAGCGCGAGCCGGGCACAGGCGAGGTTGAATATCGACCCAGCCCAAATTCGCAATTGGGCCCGCAGTGCCTGGCTCGAGCTGGCGCCGGGTGTAGCCGAGTGGGCGCAGGATCGATCCGGTGCGCCGGAGCAGCTCCAAGCTGTCGAGCCACCCGACAACATCGCCTCCGGGGCGCTACCTGAACTTCGGCGCGTGGCCTTCTTGCTGATCGGCGAGGCCCGGCGAAAGCCGATCCGGTTGACCCTGGCGGGGGCACCGAATAAGACCGACCTTCGTCGTGTGGCGGCGGCGATCGGAGTTGCTGGGGAGGACCAGGGGAGGCGGCAAGTGACCTCTTCCTCGGTCCCTGACTTGCTCTACCTGGCTCTGGCAACGCTCATTAGCGCGCGGCTTCTGCACGTCGCCGGCTCGGAGTTGCGGCCGGCCCCGGGGTCCGCGGAGTTCTTCACGGGTGCCGCGGAGAGGCAGGCGGCCGCGCTGCTCGCTGGATGGTCCGTATCTCTGTTCGACGATTTTGCCTGCGTTCCAACACTCTCTCGTGCGTCCGGCGGCGATGGCCCCTGGATGCGGCAAGACAGGCTGTATGCGCAGCCGACAGATGAGCAGATCAGCGTGGCGCGGGCGGCCGTTGCGCAGGCGATCAACAGGGTGGTGAGCGAGGAGCCACCGGCTTGGCATCGAATCGATGCCCTGGCCAGCTTTGTCGAGGAACAGTATCCAGAGCTGCTGTTCGCCCGGTACGAGGAGTACGGCCTGTTATACGACATTGACAGAATCGGACGTTACGGCGAGCCGGCAGGGCCGCGACGCAGATATCCAGGCATCTACCGGCGGCTTCCTGCAGGCGCCGTCACCCTGGGCGGACCGCGGGCGGGTGCGTTGTATCAGGATTCCGATTGGATGGAGGTCGAGGGCGCTTTCGTCCGTCAGGTTCTGGCCGGATCGATGCGCTACCTCGGGTTGACTGAAGTCGGCCCGGGTACTATAACGCCAGATCGCTTTCGGCTCACGGAGCTCGGCGAGGCTCTTCTACGCGGGCGTCCGCTCGTTCATGCCGACCCGGGCCAGGCGAGTCGCGCTGCGATTGTCCAGCCCAATTTCGAGGTCGTGGTCGTCGATGCCTTGGGGAATTTCGGCCTTCTGGCGCACCTCGATGCCTTCGCCGAGCGGCGAAGCCTCGATCGAGCGGCGACGTACCAGCTTACCCAGGGGGCACTGGTGCGAGGTCTCGATCAGGGTTGGTCGGGTGGGCAGATTCTGAGTACCCTCGAGGCCGCGAACGGCGGTCCATTGCCCCAGAACGTTCGCTACTCGCTCGATCAGTGGCTGCAGTTGTATGAGAGCCTCACGCTTCGAGAGCTGACGACGCTCTTGGAAGTAGACGAGCCGGCGCAGCTTGACCGCATGCTTGCCGACGTCCGATTGGAGCCCTTGTTTGGCAAACGCTTAGGACCAACGTCTGTCCTCATTCCGGCCGAGCATTTGGAAGAGGTTCTCGCCGCCGCGCGGGAGGCCGGAGGCCTTACGACGATCGATCTCGAATCTGAGCGGAGTGGAGCGATTCGCATTCGAGAGCCGGATCGGATCGACCTTCGGGAGAAGGTGGACGAACCGTACCTCCAGTACCGGCTGGGCGCCCTCGCTGACGTGGTCGAAGTCGAGGATGGCAGGCGTTGCTATCGAATGACCCCGGAGACCGTTGCCCGCGCCGTTGAGTATGGCTGGAGCGGCTCGAACATCGCGCTCTTCCTGGAGCAGGTTTACGGCGAAGAGCTGCCGGCTGAGTTCCTCGTGCGTCTTCTGGGCTGGAGTCATGCAGTTCCGTCGCTTGCAGTCGAGACGCTGATCGCCGTTCAGTCGGGAGACGGCGGCCTCGATTGGGAGCTTCTGCGGCAGATACCCGCGGTCAACGCCGTTGTGCGAGCGGTCCTCAACAGCTCGGTGGCGCTGATCTCTGCCAGGGACGTCGAGACGTTGCGCGCAGAGCTGGGGTCACGAGGACTTACGCTGCAAGACGATGTGCTCTCCGCCTCGGTGCTTGCCCCGGTGATTCAGGAGACCGCATTGAGAGCCGCCCTGGAGCGATACTGGGAAGGGCCGCAGGCAATCCGCCAAACGCTGCAGGCGTTGGGGGTGGCCGGCAAGCGGCCGCAGAATCGTCGAGGACGGGCCTGATGCCGTATTCGCCGGACCACCCATTGATTGTTCAGGGCGATCACACTGTCCTGCTCGAAGTCGACAACCCCCTCTATGCGGATGCGCGTGATGCGCTCGCCAGGTTCGCTGAGTTGGAGAAGAGCCCCGAGCACGTTCATACCTATCGTATTACGCCGCTATCGCTCTGGAATGCGGCCGCCTCGGGTGTGACTCCCGACGAGATCCTTGGTTCTCTTGAGGGACTGAGCAAGTACGACTTGCCGCAGAACATCGCCGCTGACGTACGAGACTACTGTTCCCGCTTTGGACGATTAAAGCTTCGCCGCGACGAGACCGGACGCCTGATTCTGGAATCTGAGGATCGCCCTCTTCTCGTCGAGTTGAGCCGCAATAAGCGCATTCAGCCGTTTCTGCTGAGCGCTATCGACGAGCGATCCTACCTCGTTCGGGGCGAACTTCGCGGCCAGCTCAAGCAGGCGCTGGTGCAGGCCGGTTATCCAGCGGAGGACCTGGCCGGGTACGTCGACGGCGCCGCCCTGCGGATCGCATTTCGTGCGGTCACAGGACACGAGCATCCGTTTGCGGTACGCGAGTATCAGCGCGACTCGGTTGAGGCATTCTGGGCAGGCGGTGGACCCCGCGGTGGCAGCGGAGTGGTTGTGCTGCCCTGCGGCGCCGGCAAGACCGTCGTCGGCATGGCGGCGATGATCCAAGCGCAGACCAGCACACTGATCGTCTGTCATGGCACGACGGCCGCGCATCAGTGGATCGACGAATTGCTGGACAAAACGGACCTGTCGCCAGAGGTCATTGGCGAATATACTGGCGACCAGAAAGACGTGCGGCCGATCACGGTGGCGACCTACCAGATCCTCACTTACCACCCGTTCAAGCGGAAGAAGCTGACCGAGATGACTCTGGAAGAGTTCCCGCATCTCGCCCTGTTCACAAGTCAGGACTGGGGGCTGATCATCTATGACGAGGTGCATTTGCTGCCTGCCCCAGTCTTTCGTATCACGGCCGAGATTCAGGCGCGCCGTCGCCTCGGGTTGACAGCCACCCTGGTGCGCGAGGATGGGCGCGAGGGGGACGTCTTTTCGTTGATCGGCCCGAAGAAGTTCGACGTACCCTGGAAGTCGCTCGAAGAGCAAGGCTGGATTGCCGCTGCGGATTGCTGGGAGATTCGAGTTGCGTTACCGGCAGAGGAGCGGATGGAGTACGCGCTCGTGGAGGAGATGAACGAGCGCCATCGCCTTGCTGCCGTCAATCCGGCGAAAGAGGAGGTGCTTCGGCGCCTGGTCGCCATGCACCGCGAGGACCACGTGCTGGTAATCGGCCAATACCTGGACCAACTGGACAGGGTCGCAGGACTTCTCGACGCGCCGCTGATTACCGGCAAGACTCCGAACCGCGATCGCGAGCGGCTCTATGCCGCCTTTCGCGCCGGAGACGTGCCGCTCTTGGTGATCTCAAAGGTCGGCAATTTCGCGATCGACCTTCCGTCGGCGAACGTGGCTATTCAGCTCTCCGGGACCTTCGGCAGCCGTCAGGAAGAGGCGCAGCGACTGGGTCGGGTCCTACGCCCTAAGGAGGACGGTAGCCGTGCTCACTTTTACAGCGTCGTCACGCGCGAAACGAGCGACCAGGGATTTGCGGCGAACCGCCAGCTGTTCCTCACAGAGCAGGGGTATCGCTACACCATCCTGGACGCGACGGTGCTGCTCAGCCACGACCCAGCCGAGTCACTCTCGGGGCAGAGCCCCTAGCCAGCGCGAGTCGTGGCTGAGTGGGGCGGCGATCCGCCTCACGGGGTGTCTGGCTCTGGACCCGAGCCGTTGCCGTCGCTGCTCGATGAAGTCTCTCCGCTTGGGCTCGGCAGAGGCGCCGCCGGAACGGCCTCGCCAAGAAGGGGACCTTGTGGCATGATGCCACGAATTTCCAGCGGCAGCGGAAAAGCGATGACCGTGTTGTTGTTCGGCGACGAGAGCACCTCGGAGAGCGTTTGGAGGAAGCGCAGCTGCATCGTAGTGGGGACCTCGGCCAGTACCCTACCCGCCTCGGCGAGGCGTTGTGAGGCCTGAAACTCACCGTCCGCGTTGATTACCTTGGCGCGCCGCTCGCGCTCGGCCTCCGCCTGACGGGCCATCGCCCGCTGCATCCCGGCAGGCAACTCGACGTCCTTGACCTCGACCAAGGTTACCTTTACTCCCCAAGGCTCAGTCTGCTCGTCGATGATCGTCTGAAGTCGGAGGTTGATGCGCTCACGGTCTGACAGCAGCTCGTCGAGCAGGCTCTGCCCGATCACGTTTCGGAGCGTAGTCTGGGCAATCTGCAGCGTTGCGACCTGGAAATTCAGTACGTTGACCACAGACTCGTTCACGCCGACGATTTTGAAGTAGATCACCGCGTTCACCTTGAGGGTGACGTTATCCTTCGAGATGCACTCCTGGCTTGGGACATCCAGTGTGATGATTCGCAGGTCGACGCGGCGCATCCGCTCGACCATCGGTACAAGCAGGATGAGACCAGGGCCGCGAGGCCCCATGAGCCTCCCGAGGCGGAAGACAACGCCTCGCTCATACTCCTGCACCACCTTCACGGAGGCGGAGAAGAGCATGAAGGCAAGCACCAGTAGAACGATGAGAACAGCCAGGACTGTCATGTGACGCTCCTTAGCCTTGAGGCGCGACCTCGCTGGACTGGGACACCTCGGCGGGTTGTAGACGCTGCACATCGAGCTCCAGGCCTCGCACAGCGAGGATCGTCACCGGCTCTCCTGGTTCGGCTCGGCCCTCGCCGACACGCGCCTTCCAGTTCTCGCCGCCGACGCTAACATAGCCCGTTGGATCGAGCGCCGAGCGCACGACCGCCTGCCTGCCAATCAGCGTCTGCTCTCCCACCACCGAGGGGCGGCGACGTGAGCGGAAGAGGGCGGATATGCCCCCGATGAACAGAACGGCAATAGCGGCCGCGACAGCAAAGACGAGCCAGCGAGAGACCTCCGGCGATGCGCCGGAACCGCCGACCAGGAGCAACCCGCCGATGACAAGGGCGGTGATGCCGCCCGCCGCAAGCACGCCCACACCTCCGGCGTAGACGTCGGCAACAAGGAGGCCAAAGGCGAGCAGGATGAGGGCGACACCTGCCCAATTGGTCGGCAGCGATCCGAGCGCGAATAGCCCGGTGACGAACAGGATTACCCCAAAAGCGCCGGTGAAGATCGTCGGGTGAATGACCTCAAAGGCCAGAGCGAGTCCACCCAGCGTTAGCAGGAGAAAAGCGATATTCGGATCGCTGATGACGTCGAGAATGCGCTCGGCGAGGCTTTTGTTGCGGACGAGCGTCACCCGCCCTTGTGTCTGCAGCTGCGTATCCGCGGCTGCGACGCGGACGGTCTTGCCATCGGCCTGACTGAGCAGTGAGGGGACGTCTGCAGCGACGACGTCAACCACATTCTGTGCCCTCGCCTCGTTGGTGGGGAGTGCCGACGCCTGTCGAACGGCACTCTCAGCCCAATCAGCGTTTCGGCCGTGCTCCTGCGCGAGGCTGCGGATGAAGGCGACGGCATCGTTGGTGACCTTCTTGCCCTCGGTTCCGTTGATGTCGGCGCCTCCGGCGCTCACCGGACTCGCCGCACCGATGTTCGTACCCGGCGCCATTGCGGCGAGCGCGGCGGCCTCGGTGATGAAGGTTCCCGCCGATGCGGCACGGGCGCCTGGAGGTGAGACGTAGACGATGATCGGAACCGGCGACGCATTCATGCGCTGAATAATCTGACGCATTGAGCTGTCGAGACCACCCGGCGTGTCGAGTTGAATGACCACGGCCGCTGCTCCGGCGGCCTGCGCCGCGTTGATGTTTCGACCGAGGTAGCCGGCCATGACGGAATTGATCTCACCGCGGGCTTGCAGGACGATTACCACTCCGGTGGCGGCTGGAGCCGGGGTACACGCCACAAACAGGCCCACTGCCACCGCCAGCGCCGCGGCGATCAGGAGTGCTTGGAGGCGCATCGAAGCTGGCCGGTTCATGGCAGCGCAAGTATACGCCAGCCGAGCATGGCGGCCTCTTAGGCGCCTTTGCTAGACTCAGAGCAGACACTACCGGCCCCAGGGGCCGCAGCGTCCCGCTCGCCGGCAAACCTCCTTTGCCGCCGTTCGGCCGGCAACCGAGAGGCGCCAATCGATGACGTTAGCGCATGAATCCCTCCGATGCCCCGGCATGCACGATCTGTCTCCTGAGGAGATGGAACGGTTCCGGCGTGTGGAACAGGTATTCCGATCGTCGTGCGAGGCCTGGGGATTCAGCGAGATTCGAACACCCGTTATTGAACACCTGCATTTGTTCACAAGCGCGGGTACGCTGTCGCCGCAGATGCTTGGGAGAGTCTACTCCTTCCTGGACTGGGACGGCTGGAGTGGAGAGCGCGTCGTGCTCCGTCCCGACGCGACGATTCCGGCGGCGCGCCTCTATTGGGAACGCTCCCGAGGACAGATCGCGAAGTACTTTTACGTCGAAAACATCTTCCGATTCGCGCCCTCCGAGGAGCGCCGCGAGGTCTGGCAGTGCGGGGCCGAGTTAATTGGCGAGTCCTGGCCGCTCGGCGATCTCGAAGTAATTACTGTTGTTCGTGGCATCCTCGAACAACTTGGCTTCGCGGAACCGACGCTGCGGTTGTCGCACACGGGGATCATACGAGCGATCCTGTCCGCGGCCGGCTATACGCCGGAGCAGCAGCTTGCGCTTTACGACCGTCTCATCGACGGCGATCTCGGCGTTTACGGTGGGATTGAGGCGCGGCTGCCTGAAGCTGCAGCACCGCTTGCAATGCTTCGCGATCTGACTGACGGCCACGTGGATGGACTCGAGAACCTGCGAAGTGCCTTTGAGCTCACGCTACCGCAGATCGTGCAACCGATAGAGGAGCTTCGCACCGTCGCCGCGACGCTCGAGGCGGCCGGTCGTCCCTATGTACTGGACCTGACAATTGTGCGAGGCTTTGAGTACTACACTGGCCCGGTCTTTCACATCCTGATCGATGGGCAGAATGTCGCGGGCGGCGGTCGTTACGATGTCCTGGTCGCGTCGCAGGAGGGGCATTCCGTGCCGGCATGCGGATTCGCCATATCGGTCGAGCCACTTTTGGCGCTGCTTCCGGGGTCGAACGCGACCCTCGCAGCGATGGTCGATGTAGTCCCGGCGAATCGGTCAGCGCAGGACCTGGCGTCGGCACTGGAGGTCGTCACCGCCTTGCACGCCGAGGGCCATTCTGCCGAGTTGGTTCACGCGGGTCGAGAGACTGCCGGAGCATGGGAGCTGAGGCTGGAGAGGCGGCGCGGAAGATCGCATTACCGCCTGTGACGGTTGTCGAGACCGAGTCGATGCAGCAGGTCCAACGAGCACTCGCGAGAGGATCCGGCGCTTGATCAAGCTCGCGCTTCCCGGGGGGGACCTCCGAGGAGAGGCCGCCAAGCTTTTGACCTCACTAGGTTTGCACAGCGGGGAGTACGCCAACGGCTCGCGGTCCTACCGCTTTCCGCTGGCCGGCGAGGAGGCCGAGCTACGTGTCTTTCGAGAGAAGGACATCCCGATTCAGATCGCCCTCGGAAACTACGATCTGGGAATCTGCAACCGCGTTTGGTTGGACGAGCTGCAGGCCCGGTTTCCTCAGGACCAAGTGGTCGCACTGTGCGGGTTCGGCTTCGGCGGAATCGACGTGGTCGCGGCCACATCGCCCGAGACGCTCCGGGATTTGGGCCCGGTAGAAGACTGGGGTGGGACAGAAGGGCTTCGGATCGTCAGCGAATACCCCAATCTTGCGGAAGCATTTGCGCTGGGCGCCCGTCTACCCCGCTACCACATCATCCCGGTCTGGGGGGCAGCAGGGTCCTATCCTCCGGAAGATGCGGAACTCGCTGTCTTTGCGGATGGCGGCGAAGTGGCGCAACGGCTTGGCTTGACGGCTGTCGCCTGCCTAGCGACGGGTTCTGCGAGCCTTCTGGCGAATCGCGAGTGCCTGGCACGGCGGGACCTGAGCCCAGTGCTCGCCCCACTGCTGAAGGCAGCAGCGCCGAGGGATTCGTCGCGGCTATTGCGGATCCCATCGGTGTTACAGGCAAGCGGGCCCAGGCGGCAGCTATCGGTCCGTGAGGATGGCATTGTGCGGCTAGCGCTTCCCGATGGCCATGCGCAGAAACACACCTTCGCGGCGCTGGCTTCCGCGGGATTTGCCTTTGAGGGGTACGGTGAGAAGAATGCCGTGTCTCGACCCGAGACAGGCATCAGCGGGCTCGTTGCGAAGGTAATCCGTCCTCAGGACATGCCACAGCACGTCGCCTACGGCAGTTTCGACTTGGCAATTACGGGTCGCGATTGGCTGCTCGATCATCGCATCGCCTTCCCTTCGAGTCCCGTGCGGGAGGTCGCCGACCTTCGACGCTCGCGCTATAGCCTGTGCGCGGTGGTGGACGAGCGTCTCCCCTACGATGGGTTGGCCGAGACGATCGACTACTGGCACTCGCACGGGCGTTCGGTCATCAGGATTGCGTCCGAGTATGCCAATCTTGCCGATCACTTCGCCCGCCAACGCCATATCGGGCGCTATCAAATCATCCCGGTCTCGGGGGCCTCGGAAGGATTCGTGCCTGAGGATGCCGAGATTCTCATCGAGGGGACAGAGACGGGGACCTCAGTGGCGGCGAACCGGCTCAAGGTCATCGATCGAATCTTCGAGTCAACAAACTGCGTCATTGCGCGCCAATCACCGCTGCCCGGCGCCGCGGGGGAGCTGGCCGCCTCCTTTTTGGAGCGGCTGCGAGGCTCCGTCGCGGTTTCTGCCTAACCACGCCTCCTCGGGGATCGAACCGTGCCACCAATCTTTCTGCACATGGCAGTGGCCCGAGATGTCTCGGCCGAGTTGCCTGCGCGGTCGCTGGTCGGGGACACGGGAAGTTACCTGCTCGGTGCGACCTCTCCAGATATCCGCGTGATCGCTCGCTGGGAGCGTGAGCGCACCCATTTCTTCAACCTTAGCGAGCTCGAGCATCAGGACAGCGTCGCCAAGTTCTTCTCCGCGCATCCCGACCTCACCTCGCCTGAGCGGCTCAGTCCGGAGACGGTTGCCTTCGTCAGCGGGTACATCTCACACCTCGCGCTTGACGAGACATGGATCGTCAAGGTGTACCGCCCCTACTTCGGCCAGCTCTCGGCTCTGGGAGGTGATCTGGCAGCCAACACGATGGACCGGATCCTGCAGTTCGAGCTGGACCGGAGGCGGCGGCAAGAACCCGAGGCGAGATCGGAAATTCAGGAAGCGCTGGGGCGGTGTTCACTTGCGATCGACGTCGGCTTCTTGGATAGCGAGATTCTCAGGCAATGGCTCGATGTGGCGACCGATCAAGCCAGGCAGCCGGGCGACTGGGAGCGCTTCCGTCACCAAGCCTCCCGGCACCTACGTGAACGAGGGATTGAGTCCGCCGAGGATTGGAAGCACTTCCGCAGACAGATTCCGCAACTCCTGGAACAGACAATCGCGCATGTGTCGACTGCACAGGTGGATGCGTTTTTGGAAGAGGGAAGGGAACACGCCCTCACGGCCGTGCAGCGCTATTTGGGCATCGCGGCGTAGCGGGCGTTAGGCGATCTTGAGGCGCGATGTCGCGCCAAATCCTGGATGAGTCCTGAGCCACTCCTCGATGCCCGCACGGCCGGCAGGTGGATCCGCTGCCACTGCCGGCTCGCCATTGCTGAAAACCCCGGCGACGTTACGCCAGACGATCTTCTCACGGACGCTGGTCGAGAGATGACCAAGGTCCTCTTCAATGACGACGCCGGAGTCGGGCCACGTGCAGGCCGGGTGCGGGTAATCGCTCGACCACAGGAAGGTATTCTCGCCGTAGTCTCGGAGCAGGTAGCCGCCGACTGGATCACTGATAAACGTTGAGAACACCTGGCGCGAGAAGTACTCGCTTGGCTTCAAACGCAGCGGATTCCTCGCCTGCTGATAGTGATCGAACTCTTGGAGCCAGAAGGGGATCCAGCCGCAGCCTATCTCAGCGACGAGAAACTTTAGGCGCGGATAGCGCTCCATGACGCCCGAGGCGATGAGATGGCCGAGGGAGCTCATGGCGTCGAACTTATGTCCGTTGATCGAGTGCAGCGTCCGTGTGACGGGCTTGCCGACGACGCTCGGGACGGCCTCAGCCCGCGCATTGATGTGCATGGCGAGCGGTACGTTCATGGCCTGGGCGGCGTCCCAGAAAGCCTCGTAGTGGTCCTCGCTATACGGGAGACGGGCGGGAGGCGCTATCCAGATGGCGGCCCCGCGCAACCCTTCGTTGCGGCATCGCTCCAGTTCCGCCACGGCGCGTTCAATGTTCCACAGCGAGATCATCGCGAGGCCCCAGAATCGATGCGGCGCCACCCGGCAGAAGTCGATCATGAAGTCGTTATAGACGCGGATGTGGGCCTCTTGAAGCTCAAGGTCTTGGAGGGCCCACGCGGGCACACCCTGTGTTGGAAAGAGCACCTCGGCGCTGGTGCCGTCAATCGCCAGGTCCTTCAGGCGGGCATAAGGGTCCCACGCTCCAGCGCGCAGGTGGTGGTTCGTCTCAAACTCCCTTAGATTCGGCCATCGCATCGCACGGTCGCGAAATCTCACCGGCAGATTCTCTACCCAGAGATTCAGGGGCTCCCCCATGTGGGAGTCCGCTGAGATGCGCATGCCTGCTGCCTCTACCGCACTGAACTCATTCATTTTTGTAACCATATCATTTTCCAGAGTCCAACCAAGGCGTCATCTGATCGGTATACGATACGCTGCTTGCGGGAGGCGAGGCGAGCGGTGCGCATCGTACAGGGGCGTGAAGAAGCGCTGCGAAGCATCCTGAGACGCGTAGCGCTGGATGAGCTGGAGCTACCGGAGCGGCTGCGCGAGCGCGATAGGCGGCTATTCGGCGATGGTCTAACCGTCGAAGTTACGGTTCGCCGCATCGTCCGTGCTGTCCGCGATGAGGGCGACACAGCGGTCCTGCGCTTCAACCAGGCGCTTGACCTCAGCCGGCCGGCCCCCCTGCCGGTCGATCAGGCCGAGACATCTGCGGCGTACGATGCGCTCGATCCGGCTTTAATCGACGCGCTCCGCTTGGCGGCGAAGCGAATCCGCGATTACCATGAGCGGCAGCTTGAGCGGTCGTGGCGGAGTTTCGAAGTCGAAGGGTTGGGCCAGGTCGTCCGTCCTATTGAGCGGGCGGGCATTTACATGCCTGGGACGGCAGTGGTGTATCCCTCCTCACTGCTGATGACGGCCATCCCGGCTCGCGTGGCGGGAGTTGAGGAGATCTATGTCGCGAGCCCTGCGGCGAGCGACGGCAGTGTTCCAGCTCTGAAGCTTGTCGCCGCAGACATTGCCGGCGTGGACGCCGTCTATCGTGCCGGAGGTGCGCAGGCCATCGCCGCCTTCGCCCATGGGACGGAGACGATACCGCGCGTCGACAAGATCTGCGGCCCTGGCAACATATGGGTGACTATGGCCAAGCGAGAGGTCTTTGGCGTCACGGGCATCGACGCGCTCTACGGGCCCACGGAGACCGTCGTCGTCGCCGACGAGTGGGCGGACCCGATCATTTGCGCAGCCGACCTTCTGGCCCAGGCGGAGCACGACGAGATAGCCAGCCCGATCCTGATAACTCCCTCACTGCCGCTTGCACAGCGCGTAGCCGCTGAGGTCGAGCGGCAGGCCGAGACGCTCGAGCGTGGCCCAGTCGCGCTGGCGGCGTTCGAAAATCGTGGCGGCGCTGTGGTCGCCGAATCCATGGACGAGGCGATCGAGCTTGCCAATGCGTATGCTCCGGAGCATCTCTGCCTGCTTGTTAAGGACGCCTGGCGCTACGTATCCCAGGTGCGCAACGCCGGCGGCCTGTTTGTGGGTGAATCGTCTCCGGAAGCGTTGGGCGATTATATCGCTGGTCCAAGCCACGTCATGCCAACCGGGGGCGGCGCACGCTACGCTTCGCCACTGAGTGTGAACGACTTCCTGAAGATTACGAGCCTGATCGCGGTGGATGCACCGGTCATGCAGGAGCTTGCGGCTGCCGCGGCCCTGATCGCGCGCGCAGAGGGCCTTACCGGGCATGCTCGAGCGCTCGAGCTTCGACTTGAAGGGCGGTAGTCGCCGTGATGGGGCAGTTGCTCATGCTTCAGGCATCCACTTACGACCGGGGGCGGCTATGACGCAGGCGGAGACCAGTCCGATCATGCGACTTGTGCGTCCGGAGCTGCTTGGAATGGCGGGCTACGAGCCGGTAGAGCCGGCCGAAGCGGTAGCCCAACGCTACGGCATTCCCTCCGATCAAATAGCGAAGCTGGACGGCAACGAAAACACCTACGGTCCAGCGCCCGCCACCGTCGAAGCGATCGCGGCAGCCGCATTTGAGATCTATACGGACCCCGACCAACGCTCGCTCCGTGAGGCACTCGAGGATTACACAGGCCTCCCGAAGAGGATGATCGTGGCAGGGCACGGCAGTGATGAGCTTATCGATCTCATTGGGCGTGCATTGCTGGCGCCGGGCAACAAGATCCTCGAGTGCACGCCGACGTTCGGCATGTATCGGTTTACGGCGGCTGTCTGCGGGGCCGAGGTCACCGACGTCCCCCGCCACGAGGATTTCGGACTTGATCTCGATCGGATGAGGGCGGCGGTGGACGCGCGTACGAAGGCGATCTTCCTGCCGTCACCGAACAACCCGACTGGTAACCTTCTCAGTGAAGGTGAGGTGGATGCCTGCCTTGAATTGGGACCCGTGGTGGTAGTGGACGAGGCCTACATCGAGTTCGCTGGGCTCGAGCACAGCTTCGCGCGACTCATCCCGCACCGTGACAATCTGATCGTCCTGCGCACATTCAGCAAATGGGCCGGACTTGCGGGACTTCGGCTTGGCTATGGGCTTATGCCCGAGCCGTTCGCCGACCTGCTGCGTGTGATTAAGCCGCCATATACCCCCAACGTCGCCTCAGAGGTTGCCGGTGTCGCATCGCTGCAGCACCGTGGCGAGTTGATGGCGCACGTTCATGAAATCGTTCACGAGCGCGACCGGCTGATGGCTGCGCTGGCCGAGGTGCCCTATCTCGTCCCGTTGCCCTCGGCCGGCAACTTCATACTCTGCCATGTGCGAGGTGGAGAAGCTCGCCGGCTTCGCGACCGGCTGCGGGAGCGCGGCGTCTTCATCCGCTACTTCGACGAGCCGGCGGTGCGCGATTGCGTACGAATTAGCGTTGCGCGCCCGAAGGAATCGGAGTTGCTGCTCGAGGCGCTGCGAGAGGTTGAGCCGTGAGCCGGCACGGTGAGGTGAGTCGCGAGACCCGTGAAACGAGGGTGCATGTTGTGCTGGACCTCGACGGCAGCGGGCGGGGCGAGGCGGACACTGGAATTGGGATGTTGGACCATCTCCTGGAGCAGATTGCGCGTCATGGACGATTTGATCTCTCAGTGGAGGCGCGCGGTGATATCGAGCGGGACGCGCATCACACTGTTGAGGACGCCGGCGTCTGCATCGGTCAGGCCTTCAATGAGGCGCTCGGTGACCGGGCCGGAATCGTTCGTATGGCCCATGCGATTGTGCCGCTCGATGAGGCACTCACGATGGTCGCACTGGATCTCGGCGGTCGTGGTTACGCTGTAATCGACCTGCCGTTCGCTGGCGAGCGAATTGGCGAGCTTCCAGCCGAGATGATCGCACACTTCCTCCAGAGCCTTGCATTCGAGGCGCGTATGAGCCTGCATGTGCGTTTGATGGCGGGACTCAACGATCACCACAGGGCCGAGAGTGCGTTCAAGGCGCTAGCCCGCGCCCTGGACCTTGCAACGCGAATCGACGCACGACTTGGAGGAGCTGTACCAAGCACAAAGGGAACACTCGGCTCATAGGCGCGTGACATGGCGTGTCCGAGGACTGCCGCCTCGCGCCGGTCCGAGGAGGAGGAGTAGACCATGGAGACTGCAATCGGTCTCGACCCGACGCTCCGGCTGTCGTGGGATGACCAGCATCTGATGGCTCGCGAGGCCGTCGGTCTTGGGTACACAAGTGCCTGGACCCCGTCCGGCCCCACAGCGCGCGACGCTTTCCACATCTGCTCCGAATGGAACTCGGCGACGCGAGAGGTCGCTGCCGGCGGCATCGGGACAGGCATCTCGGTGGTCCCAGTCCCGACGTGGTCCCCGCCGGTCTTGGCATCGTTGGCGGGCACGGTCGGTGAGCTGACAGGTGGTCGATTCATCCTGGGGATCGGCTCGGGTGGCATCTACAGCGCAGAGTTCCAGCGAACCTGGGGCAAGCCGGCCTACCCACCGATCGCGATGATGCGGGAATACGTTTCGACTATCAGGGCACTGCTCGCGGGAGAGAATATCGATCATGAGGGGCCATCCGTATCGCTGCACGGTGTACAGCTCAGCTTCCGACCGCCTTCTGTCCCCGTGTTCCTGGGGGCGCTGGGCCCGCAGATGCTGCGCTTGGCGGGCGAGGTCGCCGATGGCGCCGCGCTTAACTGGTGCACGCCTGAACAGGTCGCGGTTAGTCGAGAGCGGGTCGACGCCGGCGCCCGCAAGGCCGGCCGCGACCCGTTAGAGGTGCGTCTTGCCGAGTACATACGCATTTGCGTGGATGACGATGTAACCCGCGCTCGCCGCGCGTATACTCGCGCGGCGATGGGGTATGCATTGGGTCGGGTGCCTGGGGCATCGCAAAGCGGCTACCGCGCTCATTTCGGCCGGATGGGCTACGACGATGAACTCAAGCGAATTGAGGAAGGTCGGGCGAAGGGCATGCCCGAGGATGAGGTGATCGACGCCTTCCCGGAGCAAATGCTGCGCGCTGTCGGTTACTACGGGCCGGCGGCTGGAGCGGCGGAGGCCTTCCGGCGGCTATCGGCCGGACTCGACATCGCGATTGTGCGCGTGGTGGCGTCTCGCCCGGGGGTGGATTCTGTGCGCGCCGTCATGCAGGCGTGCGCGCCGCAGTCCGTGGCCAGCGCCGAGCGCGCCGCAACTCGTCGCAGCATCTAAGCGCTTAGATGGTGGGCGGATGAGCGGGGGCGCGCTCCAGCACAAACCACCAGCAGGTGGAGACTCGCTCGAGATAGACCGCGACGGCGGGGATAGGCTCGCCGCTTATTGAGACGGAGTAAAGCCCCAACCCTGAGGGGCGTATGTTCATGTCGTCGTCAGGCACGCCGATCATCGGTGAGGGAATGCCCGTGGCCGGGTGTGGCTTGCCCGGTCGGTAAATAGCCTCCCCGGAATAGACGAGCCCTCCCTCGATGACGAGGACCTCAACAAAGGCGGCGAAGCTGCTTCGCGGCGGCGGCTCGTCGTTCACGCGACCGACCGCAACGCCAGGCGGTTAATGGCCGGAGGACTCAGTGCGGACCTTCCGTGAGTGCCTGATACTCGGCGGCGGACATGAGGTTCTCCAGCTCTGACCTTTCACTGATCTCCACCCGCACCAGCCATCCGACGCCATATGGATCCGAGTTGACAAGGTCGGGCTTCTGAAGCACTCCCTCGTTGCGCTCCACCACTGTCCCGGAGATGGGGGAAACCAGGTCGGAGACCGTTTTCACCGACTCAATCTCTCCCATGCTCGTACCGCGTGCAACCGTCGAACCGGTCTCCGGGAGTTGGACGTAGACAATGTCTCCCAACTCGTCCTGAGCATGGTCTGTGATGCCGGCAGTTGCAGTTGCTCCGCTCAGCTGCGCCCAGGCATGGTCGGAGGAGTAGCGGCGGTCGTCGGGAGTGAGCATTAGGTTCTCTCTGGAGCGGGCGTACCGTAACACGCGCGCTTTTGGTAGAGAAAAGCCCCATCCGGCATCGGTGGGGCTTTTCTCTACTGACGTTGGTTAGTACTCGGGAGGGGGCATCGCCGGCGGCGCCGGCGGCTCCGGGATGTCAGTGACAAGGGACTCAGTGGTGAGGACGAGGCCCGCAATGCTGGCCGCGTTCTCGAGAGCCGACCTTGTCACCTTGGCAGGATCGACAATTCCCTTCTTGAACATGTCGCCGAAGTCATCGAGCAGGGCGTCGTAGCCCTCGCTCGCATTCTTCAACTTTCGGACCTGATCGACGACGACCGGCCCTTCCTTACCCGCGTTGAAGGCGATGGTCGACAGCGGCTCCTCCAGCGCCTTACGAAGGATCTGAAGGCCGGTTCGCTCGTCACCCGTCAGGTCCTTGTCCGCCGCGTCCAGCGACGACTGTGCGCGGAGGAAAGTGACGCCGCCACCCGGGACGATGCCTTCCTCGACCGCGGCACGCGTTGCCGAAAGGGCGTCCTCGACCCGCCCCTTCTTCTCCTTGAGCTCGACCTCGGTAGCCGCCCCAACCTTGATGACTGCGACCCCGCCGGCCAGCTTGGCCAGACGCTCCTGCAGCTTCTCCCGGTCGAAATCCGACGCGGTGTCGTCGACTTGGTGCTTGATCGCCTTGATACGGTCCTGGATCGCCTCGTCCGTGCCGGCGCCCTCGATAATCGTCGTGTCTTCCTTGGTCGCGACGATCCGGCGAGCACGGCCAAGGTCGCCGACCTGCGCGTTCTCCAGTTTTCGGCCCATCTCCTCGGTGATGAAGTCGCCGCCGGTAAGGATGGCGATATCCTCGAGCATGGCCTTGCGGCGGTCGCCGAAGCCGGGCGCCTTTACAACGAGGACGTTGATGGTGCCGCGGAGCTTGTTGACGACGAGGGTCGCGAGTGCCTCGCCATCCATGTCATCGCAAACGATCACGAGATTCTTGCTGACCTGAAGCGCTCGTTCCAGCACCGGCAAGATGTCCGCCACGGCGGAGATCTTCTTGTCGGTGATCAGGATATACGGGTCGTCGAGCTCAGCCTCCATCCGCTCCGTGTTGGTGACAAAGTAGGGTGAGACGTACCCGCGATCGAGCTGCAGCCCGTCGACGTACTCTGTCTCGTACCGAAGCCCCTTCGACTCCTCGACGGTGATGACTCCGTCCTTGCCAACCTTCTCCATGACTTCGGCGATCATCTGACCGATCTCTGGGTCTGAGGCTGAGATCGCCGCAACCTGTGAGATCTGTTCTTTGCCCAGCACCGGCTTCGATTGCTCGCGGATGCTGGCGATGACTCGTCGAACGCCTTCCTCGATTCCGCGGCGGATTCCCATCGGGTTTGCGCCGGCAGCGACGTTCCTGAGGCCTTCTCGGACGATCGCCTGAGCGAGCACGGTCGCGGTGGTGGTCCCGTCGCCCGCGATGTCATTGGTCTTGGTGGCGACTTCCTTCGCGAGTTGAGCGCCCATGTTCTCGAAGGGATTTTGGAGGTCAATCTCCTTGGCGATGGTCACGCCGTCGTTGGTGATAGTGGGGGCGCCAAACTTCTTGTCAAGAACGACGTTTCGACCCTTGGGTCCGAGTGTGATCTTTACGGCGTCGGCGAGAGCATCGACGCCATTCTTAAGGGAGCGACGAGCGTCCTCGTCGAAGAGCAATTGCTTTGCCATTGGCGTGTGTTCCTTTTCTCGATTGCAGTCGCACTGCCAAGCGCTCGATCCGGGGCTGAGGTCGCTGATGCGGCGGCTGGCGGGTACGCCAGGTTAGGCTGCTGCGCCGGCTTTGGCCCTTGCCTTCTCGGCGACGATCTTCGCAAGGACGTCCTTCTCGGAGAGGACCAGATAGTCAATGTGATCCAGTTTGACTTCGGTGCCTGAGTACTTTGCGTACAGGACAATATCGCCGACCTTGACGTCCATCGGCACGAGCTTGCCGTCGTCATCGCGCCGGCCAGGTCCCACCGCTACAACCTCGCCCTGCTGTGGCTTCTCCTTGGCGGTGTCGGGAATGACAAGACCGCTTGCCAAAACCTCTTCCTGCTCGACGTCCTTTACGACGACACGATCCGCCAGGGGCTCGATCTTCGTTGGCATCCTTTTGTCCTCCTACTGGTTTATCAGAATGAACTCCGACTGAGTTTAGCACTCTCATGCTCCGAGTGCTAGCACAGGCCATGCTAGCGCAGGCATCTCGGCGAGGCAAGTGCTGCAGCCGCGGATATCGGATGGTTCTGACGAGCAGGTCTAGTCGGTTGCGCGCTGGTCGAGGGCGCGGTTCGCGAGGCGGTCGGCCTCACGATTGTGCTCCCTCGGCACGTGCACGAGATCGAGGCGATCGAGACGGTGTCGAAGGGCATCGAGTCGCTGAAAGTGGCGCATGAGGGCGGGATTGCGTACTCGATAGGCGCCGTTATATTGACGGACAATAAGCTCCGAGTCCATGCGCAGCTCAACATTCCGCGCGCCGAGGGCGATTGCCGCCTCTACCGCGGCTATCGCCGCGCGATACTCCGCCTCGTTATTCGTGCCCCGGCCAATCTGGCGCGAGATCTCCGTCAGCAGTTCGCCATCCTCGCCGAGGACGAGGGCGCCAATTGCGGCGGGGCCCGGATTCCCACGCGACGCGCCATCGCTGTAGGCGATCAGCCGCACGGCCTATGTTCCGGCATATCAAAGCGGACGCAGGGTGATTTGGAGGGAGTCGTCGTAGGCGACAGCTTTGTGGAGGACCTGTTGCAGGAACTGCTGACGGAGCGGAAAGTCCGTTTCTCCCCAGCGCGCGGAGCCCACAGCCTGCGCGAGCTCTTCGCGGGCTGCTCGACGCTGATCCTGGTTCTGTCGCAGCCGCGCGCGCCGTTCGACGTCAGAGACCGATTGCTCGAGCATGAGTTGTTGCTGCGCCACCCCGACGCTGAGCTCGCGAACCTCCGAGGCGTGGATGCGACCGCTGGAGCCAGCGTCGAGCAACTGTTCGAGACGGCGATCGAGGACTCGGAGCCGGCTCTTGAGCGTCTTGAGCTCCTCTTCAGCGTCAGTGTCACCGTGGTCTTCATGCGCTTCGATCTGCCGGCGGAGCTCCGCTTCGATCGCGGCGCGAACCTCCTCCTCGAAGTCGGCGGCGCGTCGCGTATGGTAGTCGCACATGCTCTGGTTCGTGCGCGTTTCGCATTGGTAGTAGCGGTACTCGGCCTGGATGGTGCTGCCGTCTCCCTGTCTGCGCCAGCTCTGCCGCCGCGACACGCCGATCATTCGATTTCCGCAGTAGCCGCAGTGGGCGAGCCCGGAGAGGAGAAACGCGCTGACGGTGCGTTTGCCGCCAGCGGTGCGCCGCCGGCTCATCCGGTCCTGGGCGCGGTGGTACTCCTCGGGTGAGATGATCGGGGGATGACTGCCGGCGACGCGGACGCCAAAGCGTGAGTAGGTGCCGAGGTAGGCGCGATTGCGCAGAATGTCGCGAATCGTCACCATGCTCCAGTTGCCGCCGCGACGGGTTTTGTGTCCTTCCTCGTTGAGGCGGCGAGCGACGAGACGGATCCCAAGACCCTCCCGGTTGTAGAGGCGGAACATGTAGCGGACAATGTCCTTCTCCTCCGGAATCGGCTCGAGCCGGCGCTTGGGGCCGATTCCATAGCCATAGGGCGGGCGACCCAGGACCTCGCCCTTGATCGCTTTCTGGCGCATGGCGGCGCGAACTCGCTCGCCGGCTCTTTCTGAAGGATCTCTGGACGTCCAGGACGCGATGAGCGACTCAGTTGCGCTCGGCTCCCCGTCGAGCGTGATGACATGAACGCCCATGCCGTCGAGCTGGAAATAGGCTCGCGCCGTCCGCCGCATATTGCGGCCGAGTCGTTGCAATGAATCGAGGACCACGGTTGCGCCGCATCCGTTCTCGCGCAGGTATTCGACCATCTGCCGGAAGCCGGAGTCGTCGGCGTTATCGAGGAATGTGGCTCCCACCTCAAATCCTTCGCGCCGGCAGAATTCCATAAAGGCACGATTCTGCTCGGTCAGAGAGTGCTCCCCCTCCTGGTATGGGTCGCCCTCGCGGAAGTACCCAACCGCTTTCGCCAACCTAACGCACCGATTACCTTCTAAACGACGTAGAGGATTCGCTCGCAGCTCGTGCATTGGACGATCTTGAGTCCGGAGCGTGCACGTTGGAAGACAGTTGTGGGAAGTGTAATACGGCAGCCCTGGCAGGTGCCGCGCTCTACCTTTGAGACGGCCCTGCCGGATCGGGCGCGGCGCAGACGTTCGTAGAGGGCAAGATCCTCGCCCTCCACCCGATCCTTCTGTCGGTCCCGTCGCCCCCGCAACTGTTCGAGGGTAGCGTCGATAACAGTCCGCTCCGCCTGAAGAGTCTCCATCAGGCGTTCGCGCTCCGCGAGGCGTGCCTCGCGCTCATCCTGTGCTGACTGCAGAGCCGCGCGAGCCTGCTCGACCCGGGCCATCGAGGCCAGCGATCGTTCCTCCATGGTGGAAAGCTGGCGTTGATGCGCCTGAACGTCGTCTTGGAGAGCCTTCAGCTCCTTTGGGAGCTTGATCTCGCCGCTGTAGAGCTTCTCCTCGAGAGTACCCAGCTTGTCCCTTTGGTCGACGACCTCGGCGTCCGCCTCTCTCTGCTCGCTCTCGGCTTCGCCGAGCTCGACCTCAGCGGCGGCGATCTGCACATCGAGCGTGGCGATGTCGCTCTCGCTCTCGAGCTCCTGGTTTATCTCATCGAGCCGCCGCTCAGCGGCGTCCACCGCCGTATCGGTCTCTTGGAGCTCATAAAGGTCAATACTACGCGTCATCTGCTGCTTCCGTTGGGTGTCGAGCCGGATTATAGCCCGCTCTGAATCAGGGGTGCAAGCAGGTACACCGGTATCCGTATAATAGTGCTACCAGCATGCCAGCTTGACAATGCTTTCTCGTCCTTCGTATGGTTGATGCGCTCACTCGGAGACTTCGTCATGGATTTTCATGTCTCGCAAATCCTTCGGGAGCCAATGGGCTCCCGTCGTGAGTATGACGTCGCCGAGCGCTGTGCCGGCGACGTCTCGGCGGCGACGTCGTTTCCCGTCGAGGGGCACGTCACGCTACTGCGGACAGACGCTGGAATCCTGACCACAGCGGACCTCGCCAGCACGGTCGAGACAACCTGCGGCCGCTGTCTGGCGCCCGCTCACGTTCCAGTCGATATTCATGTGGAGGAGGAGTATTATCCGACCGTGGATGTCATAACGGGTGCCCGGCTGCCCGAACCGGAAGAACCAACGCCGTTTCTTATCGACGGGCACCATATACTTAATCTCTGTGAGGCCGCGCGTCAGCAACTCATCCTCGCAGAGCCGATGCAGCCGCTCTGCCGTGAGGACTGTGCGGGCCTCTGTCCCACATGCGGCAGCGATAGGAATCTAGGACAATGCGCCTGCTCCGCGAGTGGCACCGATGCCCGCTGGGCTGCGCTTGGGAGCCTGCTGCGGGGCTCGGACCAATAGAAGCCAGATGAACTGCGCCAGGCGAAGGGACTGAACGATGCCACCACTTCCAAAGAAGAAATATCCGAAGGCCCGACAAGGGAAGCGACGACAGCACATCGAGGTTCCACCGGTGCAAATCACCCGCTGCCCTCAATGTCACGCCGCGAGACTGCCGCATCACGCCTGCTCCAACTGCGGCTTCTATCACGGGCGCGAAGCGGTGCCAATGGGATCCCCGACACTCGGCGGCTAGCGCGGAGTGTCGATAGACGCGCTGACGCTTCCCGGGGCAGGTGTCGTTGCACGCCTCGATGTCGCTTGGGTCTTCCCTGGACAGGGGTCGCAGGAGGTCGGGATGGGCCAAGACGTGTTCGAGCGTTATTCGGAGGCGCGCGAAGTCTTGGAGCTGGCCGACATGGTCCTCGATATGCCGCTGACCCGGCTTTGTTTTGAGGGGCCAGTGGACGAGCTTCGGCAGACGATCAATCAGCAGCCGGCAATTGTGGCCGTCAGTCTCGCCTATCTCGCTGCGGCGCATGGGAAACATGCCGGTGTTGAGCACCTTCCCGCTCTGGTGGCTGGACACAGCCTGGGCGAGTACTCGGCGCTTATCGCCGCCGGCGTTCTGAGCTTTGAGAACGGTCTGAGGCTCGTACGCGAGCGAGGCAGGCTGATGCAGGTCGCAGGGGACCGCAACCCCGGCACGCTTGCAGCGGTGATGGGATTAGACGAAAGCGCTCTCGAGGAGGTGTGCCAGGAGGCGGGAGCCGAGATCTGCAATGTGAACTCGGAGAATCAAATTGTCATCGGCGGTGAGCACGACGCAGTCTCGCGTGCGATGGACCTCGCGCGCGCGCGCGGCGCTCGTAAGTGCGTCCCGCTGAATGTCAGCGCAGCATTTCACTCCTCTCTGATGCAGCCGGCGGCCGTGGGAATGGCCGAGGCCGTCGAGCTGCTCGACTTTCGAGACCCGCTCGTACCAATCGTGGCGAATTGCTCTGGAGACCTCCTCCGTACTGGCCAGGCAGTCAAGGAGGAGCTGGTGAAGCAGGTTTCGTCCGCGGTCCAGTGGCGCCGCTCAATCGTGAACATGCTTCAGGCCGGAGTCTCAATGTTCGTCGAGATCGGCCCAGGGCGGGTGCTTAACGGCCTCATTCGCCAAATCGACCGGAATGTCGTGCTGCTGAACATTGCGAAGGCCGGCGACATCGAGGCGGGCGGCGACGCCTGAGGCTAGGGCGCCGGCAGTTGAGCCGCTCGTTGACCTGAGCGGCAGGGTCGCTCTTGTAACGGGCGGCTCACGCGGGATCGGACGCGCCATCGCGCTTCGACTCGCGGCTTCCGGTGCGGAGGTTGTGTTAAACTTCAGGCGGTCTATCGAGGAAGCGGGGGAAGTCGCTGCTCAGATTGAGAAACTGGGCCGGACGTGCACCGTCATTCAGGGAGACGTCTCAGCTACCGAGGACGTTACCCGACTGGTGGCGGAGGCGCAGGCGGTCTTCGGTCACGTGGACATCCTCGTTAATAACGCAGGCATCAACCGCGACGACCTGCTTCTGCGAATGAAGGACGAGGATTGGGACGCCGTTCTTAACATCAATCTCCGGTCCGCTTTTCTGACTACTCGTGCGGTGCTGCGAACGATGCTCCGTCGACGATGGGGACGAATCATTAACATAAGCAGCATTGTTGGCATAATGGGGAACGCCGGGCAGGCAAACTACGCGGCTGCCAAGGCTGGAATGCTCGGTCTGACTATGGCGGCCGCACGAGAGGTGGCCAGCCGCGGCGTGACAGTGAATGCAATTGCTCCAGGACTGGTGGAGACGGAGATGACAAGCTCATTGTCAGAGCGACGGCGCGGCGATATCGCGGACCGGGTTCCAATGGGAAGGTTCGCGACCGCGGCTGAGGTGGCACCGCTCGTCGCGTTCCTCGCATCTGACGCAGCAGCCTACATCACCGGTCAGGTGATTCAGGTGGACGGCGGGCTGGCAATGGGATGATCGGATGATGGAACGGCGGAAAGCGCGGATGCTCGCTCTGCAGGCGCTGTTCGAGTTTGACGTCGGCCATCACGATCCTGCCGCAGCGCTGGAGCGCCTCATCGGCGGGCAGCGGATCCATGAGGAGACGGCGGAGTTCGCGCGTACACTCGTTCACGGCGTCGAACAGAGTCGCGAAGAGCTGGATGCCCAGATTGCCAGGGCGGCGCCCGCTTACCCCATTGCACAAGTCGCGGCCGTGGACAGGAATGTGCTGCGGCTTGCGCTCTACGAGATCCTGAAAAATAATGAGACGCCTGTGCGCGCCGCTGTGAATGAGGCGGTCGAGCTGGCGAAGGCCTACGGGAGCGATGGTTCCCGCCGGTTCGTGAACGGCGTTCTCGGGTCCATAACCGCTTCACTGAGTCAGTAGGCTTGAGGCGTCAGTGCCCCGAGCGCCACGTCCATCACCGATGTACACATCGCCCGCTTCAGAATCAATGGAGGCGAAGCACAGTGGCAACAGTCTACGAACGAGTGCGAAAGATCGTGGTCGAGCAGCTCGGAGTCGATGAGGACGAGGTAGTGCCGAGCGCGTCTTTCGTCGATGATCTTAATGCGGATTCTCTGGACCTGGTCGAGCTGATCATGTCGCTCGAGGAGGAGTTCAGCGCTGAGAACCGAACGGTCGAGATATCGGACGAAGACGCAGAGAAGATCGTCACTGTCCAAGACGCGGTGGATTACATCAAGGACAGGGGCATCGAAGACGAGTCCTAGCGCGTACCGTAGAATGAAGCTATGGATCTCTTTGGTATCGGCCCGCTCAACCTCGTCCTCATCCTCGGGGTGCTGCTCGTCGTCTTTGGTCCCGATCGCTTACCCGAGATCGCGGCGCGCGCGGGAAAGCTGATCCGCGAGCTTCGCTCCTACGCCTCGGACGTGACGGGCGAGTTTAGTGGTGAGATCGCCGAAATTCAGCAGCATTTCACCGGCGTGCAGGAGGATCTCCGCGCCGTGGGTCGCGATCTCCAGACGACCTCGAGCGAGATTGGCGCAGCCGTGCGCGACGCCGGTTCGAGTCTCTCAAGCACTCCGGCTCCCACGGTGCCGGGCCTGAATGAGCCGCCGCCTCAGTCCTCGGCGTCTGAGAAGGTTGTTCCGCTCACCAACAGCCCGCTTCGGACGCGTGTCGACGACTACAAGCCGGGCTCATGACCGCGCTGCCTGAGGCTGGGAGAGGCGAACAGGAGTACTACGAGGGCGGAAAGCCGCTCACGTTGTACGAGCACCTCGCGGAGTTGCGGAGCCGTCTGGTAGTCACCGCGTTTGGGATCGCGGCGACAACTGTCTTCTCATTCTTCTTCACAACCCGTGTTCTGAATTTTCTGCTCACCCCCGGCCGCGAGGCCTATCCGGGCTTTAAGCCAATTTATACGGAGCCGATGGAGAATGTCTCCGTTTACTTCGAGATTGCGCTAATTCTCGGCATAATCTTCGCGATGCCGGTTATCCTGTACGAAATCTTCATGTTCGTGACACCAGCTCTCACCCGAGCGGAGCGACGCTGGGTCTTTCCAATCGTGTTTGGGTCCACCCTCTTTTTTCTGCTCGGCGTCGCATTCGCGTACGAAGTTGCATTGCGGCCAGCATTGCAGTTCTTCCTGAACTTTGGGAATAGCTTCGCTACGCCCCAGATCAAGATCGGGAAGTACATCGACTTTGTCACGCACCTCGTATTGTGGACCGGTCTTTTTTTCGAGACACCGCTCGTGATGATGGGGCTCGCGGCGCTTGGAATCGTGACCGCTCGAACGTTCCTCCGTCTCTGGCGCTACGCGGTCGTGCTTGGGTTCCTGTTCGCCGCGTTCGTTATTCCGGCGATCAGCCCGCTGGCGCAGACGCTCGTCGCCGCGCCGATTATCGCCCTCTACTTCCTCGGCGTTCTTCTGGCCTGGATCGTTGGTCGCGGACGCAGGCAGCGACAGTGGGCATAACATTACAATATTATGCGCGCCCATATTGTTTTCGTTGACCCTTCCAGGGCCCGTTGGTAGGGTGACGGTGTGCCTAAGTCGGGCGCGACGTTGGTGTTGAGTTCGGTACTGAGGCGTTAATGTCTGACCTCGCGGAGATAGCGACAGGAATTCGCGCCTGTCCCGCATGCGACCTCTGCCGGACCAGAACGCAGGCGGTCCCGGGTGAGGGACCCACGACCGCGAAGGTCTTCTTTCTCGGCGAGGGGCCTGGCTACTACGAGGACAAGTCCGGCCAGCCGTTTGTGGGGGCAGCTGGAAAGTTTCTGGATGAGCTGCTGGCGTTAGCCGGTCTCCGCCGTAGTGAGGTTTACATCACCAATATCGTTAAATGCCGGCCTCCGAATAATCGGGACCCGCTCGACCAAGAGATTGAGGCCTGTCGAGATTGGCTCGATCAGCAGCTCGACGCAATCACTCCCAGTGTCATCGTTACGCTCGGTCGCTATTCGATGAGCAGGTATTTTCCCGGGGCATCCATCTCTCGAATTCACGGCCAGGCTCAGAGGATCGGACCATACTCAGTCGTGCCAATGTTCCACCCCGCAGCGGCGCTGCATCAGGCCCGCTACCGTTCCCTCATCGAGGAAGACTTCCGGCGCCTGCCAGAGCTACTTGCGGAAGTCGGGCGCAACGTGGTCGCCGCTTCCGCGCCTCCTCGAACCCCGCAGCACACCAAACCAGAGGAACCATCACAAATGCGCCTTCTGTAGGCCTGGGGCAGAAACCTTTTTCATGAGTGACGAACGACTACGGGTCATCCCTCTCGGCGGACTGGGCGAAATCGGCAAGAACATGATGGTCTTCGAACTGGCCGACGACATCGTCATCGTCGATTGCGGCCTGATGTTCCCTGAGGAAGACATGCTCGGTGTCGACCTTGTCATTCCAGACATCACCTATCTGCGGCAGCGACGCAACAAAGTCCGCGCCATCGTTATAACCCACGGCCATGAGGATCACATTGGTGCGCTTCCGTACATTCTTCCGGACCTGAACGTACCCGTGTACTGTACGCGGCTAACGCGCGGATTGATCTCCGTAAAGCTCAAGGAGCATCATCTGCAGGACAAGACCGAGCTCATCCTTCTCGACCCGGGTGAGGAGGTGGCATTCGGCCAATTCACTGTCGAGCTCTTCCGCGTTGCCCACAGCATCCCCGATGCCACGGGAGTAATACTGAGGACCCCGCTCGGCACCGTCATTCATACAGGCGATTTCAAACTGGATCACACTCCCGTCATGGGGCAGCACACGGACCTCAATCGGATTGCTGAACTCGGTAGCGCCGGTGTGCTCTTGCTCTGCTCCGATTCCACGTATGCGGAGGTGCCGGGCTTTACTCCATCGGAGCAGACAGTTGGCGAATCGCTCGAGCACATCATGGCTGAGTCCGAGGGCAGGGTCATCGTGACGTCGTTTGCCTCGCTCATCTCGCGGATACAACAGGTAATCGATGCCTCGTCGCTGTACGGACGCCGCGTATTCGTCGTCGGACGGAGCATGGTCGATAATGTCGCAATGGCGCTCGAGCTGGGATACCTCAACGCCCGCGATGGTACGCTCGGCCGCATGGAGGAGATGCGCAATCTCCCTCACGACCAGATCACGATCATGACAACCGGTAGCCAGGGAGAACCAACATCTGCCCTGGCACGCATGGCAAACCGCGACCACCGCCAAGTGCAGATCGTCGCCGGCGATACTGTGGTGCTCTCGGCCTCTGCGATTCCTGGGAATGAGTTGCTCGTAAATCGCGTCGTAGACAATCTGTTCAAGATGAAGGCGCGCGTTCTGTATAACCGCGTCGCAAATGTCCATGTTCGCGGACATGCATCCCAGGAGGAGTTGAAGCTCATCCTGAGTCTGGCGAAGCCTCGTTACTTTCTGCCGCTTCACGGCGAATACCGAATGCTGACCGTCCATGCACAACTCGCTCAATCGATGGGAATGGATCCGGAACGCACCTTCGTCCTAGTGGACGGCGACGTTCTCGAGATCGAAGAGGAAACTGCGGCGAAGGTGGAGCACGTGGACGCGGACCATGTCTACGTCGACGGCATGGGAGTTGGCGACGTCGACCACGTGATTCTGCGCGATCGAAAGCACTTGGCGAGTGATGGCATGGTGGTCGCGATTATTGCCGTGGACAAGCAAACGGGGCGTCTCGCAAGCAGGCCTGACATCATCTCACGTGGGTTCGTCGACGTCGAGGAGTCAGCGGGCCTGATGGACCGCGCTCGCGAGGTGGTGCGGGACTCGCTCGACGGCGCGGACCATCTGGCAGAGTGGAGCGTAACTAATGCAACCGTGAAGGACGCTCTTGCCAAGTTTTTGTACAGCGAGACGCGACGGAGGCCCATGGTGCTGCCGATGGTAATCGAGGTCTGATGGCGAGAGCCAAGGCACCTGCCCGGTCGCGCGGAACTCTGACCGTCTCGCGGCCACGATCGCACGGCGCCCGGCGTGGAGGAGCGGGGCGCCCCGCGTGGGTTGACCACTACGTGCTCCAGTGGCACAACCTCGGGATTGCGGTCCTGCTGATATCAATCTTCCTGCTTCCGTGGCGCTCGGCGATCCTGGCGCTCGAAACCCTGCGTGATGCCGCCGTCGAAGGACTCGGCTATGGAGTCTTCCTCATCCTGGTCGCCTTCGGCGCGCTTGGCTTCGTTATCCTTCTCGGCCGCTTCACGCTGACGCTCCGCACGCTGCGCTGGGCCGCGGGTTGTATCTGCGGCATAGTGGCGATCTGGGGTGTCCTTGGGGTCTTCCACCCTGCCGCTGGTCCCGCAGAGGTCTCCCTTCGAGACGTAGGGGCCGGGGGCAGGTTCGGTCGATGGCTGCTCGGATTCCCCGGGGTTGCTGTTTGGCTTGTCAGCTGGCTGACAACGAGCTTCATCTTCTGGCCCAGACGTACGCGCGATTCGATCCGAGCAATTCCACCCGCTGTCGTTCGGATTTGGCAGCTGGACTTGCACCGAAAGCTCTTGGCCGCTGTGACCTCGCTGACGGATGCGCCCACCGGTGGCGATGACCTTATGGCAGCGGTCGAACGTGAGATGGCGGCTGCGCAACCGCGCGCCGATGCGCCTGAGGAGACGGATGCGGTGGATCGAGCGTCGAGGGCCTCGGTGCAGGAGGGGCAGCCGGTATCAGAGGAGCCGGCTCGCGCAGTGCCGCAGCGTCCATCGCCATGGCAGCTCCCCTCACTTGGCCTGCTGGCCGCGGCGGATGTCGAGCGGCATGCGCCGGACAACAGCGCTCGTGCTCGGCTGATCGTCGACACGTTAGCTTCATTTGGGGTTGACGCCCAGGTCGTGCAGGTTAACCAAGGTCCGACCGTTACGCAGTTTGGTGTCGAGCCCGGATGGGAAGTCAAGACCCGGACTGCTCCAGAGCGCGACGCCAGAGGCAAGCCCGTTCTCGACCGAGACGGGAATCCGAAGTTTCGAACTGAGGAGGTCTCGCGGATTCGCGTGCGCGTCAACCAGATTACGACGCTTGCCAACGACCTTGCCCTGGCGCTGGCAGCGCCGTCGATTCGCATCGAGGCGCCGGTTCCTGGGAAGCCGGTGGTCGGTATTGAGGTCCCGAACACCTCCGCATCGATCGTGACGCTCCGATCGGTTATCGAGACCACCGTTTTCCAAAAGCTGTCGAACCGATCCAAGCTGGCCCTGGCCCTCGGCAAGGGGGTTTCTGGTGAAGCAGTGGCGGCAGACCTTTCGAAGATGCCGCACCTCCTGATAGCCGGTTCGACCGGCGCCGGCAAGAGCGTTTGTATCAACTCGATCATCGCGTGCGTCCTCACGCACGCGACGCCGGACGATGTGCGATTCGTCATTATCGACCCGAAGCGCGTGGAGCTGTCTGGGTTCGGGTCGATACCTCACTTGGCGCTGTCAAAAGTCATCGTCGAGGTGGATGAGGTCGTAAGCACGCTCGCGGCGATACTCCGTGAGATGGAGTCGCGCTACAAGCGGTTTGAGGCATTTCATGTCCGTAATCTCGAGGCCTATAACCGTCACCCCAAGGTGACGGCGCGGCTTCCCTCCTGGGTGGTGATCATCGATGAGCTGGCCGATCTGATGATGGCTGCTCCGTACGAGGTCGAGCGTCAGATATGCCGGCTGGCCCAGCTCGCACGAGCGACCGGGATACATTTGGTCGTGGCTACGCAGCGGCCGTCCGTCGACGTAGTGACGGGCCTGATCAAGGCGAACTTCCCGACGCGCATTGCCTTCGCGGTCAGCTCACAGGTCGATTCACGCACCATCCTCGATACGGTTGGCGCCGAGAAGCTGCTCGGGCGTGGCGATATGCTGTTTCTTCCCACCGACGCCGCCAAGCCACGCCGAATCCAAGGCGCGTACGTCTCCGATCAGGAGATCGAGCGCCTTGTGGACTTCTGGACCAGCGAGCGCTGGGAACCGTACCGGCCTCCAACTTACGACCACTTGGTGGTCGAGGCGCGGGCGGAACAGGAGCGGGAGGACGATTCAGACGACCCGTTGCTGGCCAAGGCGGTTGAGTTGGCGCAGGAGCACAGCAGGGTCTCCGCATCGCTCCTGCAGCGACGCCTGCGCATTGGCTATCCCCGAGCGGCGCGCCTCATGGACGAACTGGAAGAGGCTGGAATCGTCGGCGCTGCCGAAGGTGGTCAATCACGGGAGGTACTTGCGGCCGAGCCGGATGCGTAGGGGATAGGTGTGCCCGATAGACTAACCACGTGGGACGCACGAGGGACGCTCGATGAGGAACCTGGCCGACCTGTTTTGGGGGCTCCGTGACCATCACGGAAGCGATGCGGAAGTCGATGAAGGTGAGCTGGCGACCTGCCTCAACTGTCAGGCCGCCTTGGCGGGTTCCCGAGACTACTCCGAGTTTCGGGTCTGTCCCTCCTGCCGCTTCCATTACACCATCGGCGCTCCGGAGCGCATCGACCTACTTGTTGATTCCGGGACTTTTCGCGAGACGCAGCGCAGCCTGATCTCTATCGATCCGCTCTCGTTTGCCGGACAGGCCTCGTACCGGCATCGCATATTCGATGAGCAGCGGAGGACCGGGCTCAGCGACGCAATCATCACGGGGACGGCGTCGATTCGTGGCGAGCCGATCGTGCTTGCCGTGATCGATTTCCGATTCCTGGGCGGCAGCCTCGGCTGCGTTGTTGGTGAGCGGCTCACGCTGGCGCTGGAACTCGCAGCGAGGCGCAAGTTGCCTGCTGTTGTCATCGTCGCCAGCGGCGGCATTCGCATCCAGGAGGGCCTGCTGTCGCTGGTTCAGGTGGCCAAAATGGTTGCGGCCGCAGAACGGCTTGGGGCTGCCGGCCTGCCGCTCATCTCGCTGCTTGCAAACCCCACCATCGGCGCAGCCTACGCCGGTTTCGTCGGTCTCAGTGACATCATCGCGGCGGAACCCGGAGCGATAGTCGGCTACTCGACCACGCGCGCGCTCGAGGAATCGTCAGGCGGACATTTGCCCCACGGCTCGCACACGGCGGAGTTCCAGCTAGAGCACGGCCTCATCGATCGCATCGTCGACCGCGCCCAGCAGCGTGATTTCCTCGCGGGTCTGCTCGCCATGCTTGCCTCGAGCTACCGGCTCACATCGACGCGAAACCCCGCGCGCGTGGCTGCGCCGGCCGGCACGGCCGTCGCGTGGAATCAGGTTCAGCTCGCGCGCCACGAGCAGCGCCCGACGGCGCTCGAATATATCGGTCGCATGACCAATACCTTCATAGAGTTGAAGGGCGATCGCATTGATGGGGACGACTCTGCCGTGGTCTGCGGAATCGGGCAGATTGGCGGGGAGTCAGTCGTATTGATCGGGCAGGAGCGGCAGCATGGGCACGCTGCACCCATTCGTCCGGAGGGATTTCGTAAGGCGCGCAGAGCGATGCTCTTGGCCGGAAAGCTTGGCCTGCCTGTAATAACGCTCATCGACACAGCGGGTGCCGCGGTCGATGTGCCGGCGGAGCAGCACGGCCTCGGAAGCGCGGTTGCGAACTGCCTAGCGACTGCGTCGGCGTTGGAAGTCCCCAGTGTCGGTGTGATCATTGGTGAGGGCGGCAATGAAGCGGCGCTCGCATTCGGCGTCGCCAACCGCCTGCTCATGATGGAAAACGCGGTCTTCACGCCGATTTCGCCCGAGATCGCGGCGTCGATCCTCTATCGGGATGCGAGTAAGGCTGAGGCGGCAGCGGCTGCCCTTCGACTCACGGCTTCGGACTGCGCGCGACTGGGGATCATTGACGGTATTATCGCCGAACCGGTGGGCGGGGCACATGCGGCGCATGAAGAGGCCTCGCGAGAGCTGAAGCAGGCGATCCTTCAGGAGCTGACCGACATCCAGCGCGAGAGTCCGCGCAGCCTGGTGAATCAGCGCTACCGGAAGCTGCGTAACCGCGGCCGCTACAGCAACTATCTGGGGATGCGGATACGGCGGGAGCTCAGCGATCTTCGCGACGCGGTCTGCGGGCGGGTCGCTCATATTGCCTCCAAGGTGCGCCGCGCTCGACCCAGCGAATCGGAGAGCAGCGACGAGGGGATGCTGATCCCGTAGAGGAAGGACAGCGATATGGCTCGGGTCAAGCTGATCCAGAATCGGGAAGACGTTGCCCCGGAGCACTACGCTCTGTTCGATGAGCTGGCGGCGCTGCGCGGCCGAATCAGCGGCCCTTCCACGGTGGTACTGCACAGCCCAGGGCTTGCCCGGCCCTGGAACGAGGTCAGCGAGTATCTGCATGGACTCAGCATCGTCGAGCCGCGACACGCCGAGCTCGCTGTTAGCGCCACCGCCCGCGAGTACGACTGCGGTTACATTTGGGCCGCCCACGTGGCGCAGGCGCGCAAAGCAGGAGTGTCCGAGAAGACGATCGCCGCGGTGGGAGATCGGCAGCCGCTGGACGGACTGGTCGCCGAAGAGGCGTCAGTTGTGAGCTACGTCCGACAGCTCTTGCGGGACAACCGTGTGGAGAGCGGGGTGTTTGACTCTCTGCTGCAGGCCCACGGCGCACGTTGGATGGTGGAGTTGACCTGCTGGATCGGCCGTTACGGAGCCCTCGCCGGAATCCTAAACGCCTTCGACGTCTCGCCCGCGCCTGGGGCGGTGCCGTTACCTGCTCCTCCTAGTGCGCCCGTGGACTCCGCGCTGGGATCCTCTTCCGACCTCCCCCTGGCGCAACCGCGACTCGCGCCGATTGCGGCGCGGGAGCAGGTTGCCGAGCAGGACCGATCCGTGTTCGACGCGGTCGCGGAGGGTCGCGGGAGCGTGCGCGGACCGTTTGCGATCCTCATGTACAGCCCGCCGCTGTGTCAGCGGATCTTCGATGTCAGCAATTATCTGCGCTTCATGTCCGAGCTATCGCCCAGGCAGCGTGAGCTTGCAACGATCGCTACCGCGCGGGAGAAGGACTGTCCCTACGTCTGGGCTGCTCACGCCCCCGCGGCCCGAACAGAGGGGATCGACGACTCCACGGTGGCAATCGTGCGCGACCGTGGGGGACTTGAGGCATTGGCACCCGCCGAGCGCGACATCGTGGACTACACGCGTCAGGTGCTACGAGAACACCGAGTGACGCAAGACGTGTTCGATCGGCTGCGAGACGAACACGGTGAGCCATGGCTCGTCGAGCTCACCGCGCTCATCGGCCATTACGTCATGGTCACCGGGATTCTGAACGCTATCGAGGTCGCTGCCGCTGCTGATGCCGAACGCTTGATCTGAGGCGGCCTTTTAGGGCCCGTAACGACGCCGACCGCGCATGCTGCGGTGCGTTGTGGCGGGCGTCACCAGACGCTCCTCGCGTGGCCGGGGCGGTAGCTTTCGACCAGTGAGAAAGGCGACGCCCTCTTCGTCGCCAGCCAGCTCGCGACGAAGCTCCACGACCTGGTCGCGAATCAGCGCCGCCTTCTCGAACTCCAGGCTCTTGGCCGCCAGTCGCATCTGACTCTCAAGATCCCTGACCAGGCGCATAAGCTCATCGCGAGGCATATCAGCGCCGGCACGATACTCCGTCCGCTCCTCCGCGACCTTGCGGACATGGTCGTTAATGTCCTTGATCGCCTTGCGAATGCCCAGTGGGGTGATGCCGTGCTCCTCGTTGTAGGTGAGCTGCTTGGCCCGGCGCCGGTAGGTCTCGTCGATGGCGTGTCGCATGGAGTCGGTCATGACGTCTGCGTACATGATGACGTGGCCGTCGAGGTGACGAGCCGCCCGCCCGATCGTCTGAATCAGCGAGCCTTCGGAGCGCAGGTAGCCTTCCTTATCGGCGTCGAGGATGCCGATGAGGCTCACCTCAGGCAGGTCAAGACCCTCACGAAGAAGATTGATTCCCACGATCACGTCGTAGACGCCGAGTCGCAGATCACGGAGGATCTCCACCCGATCGAGCGTGTTGATCTCCGAGTGCAGGTAATGGGTCTTGATTCCCATCTCCTGAAGATAATCGGCCAGATCCTCTGCCATCTTCTTCGTAAGCGTCGTCACCAGCACGCGCTCGCCGCGATCGATCCTGCTCCGCACCTCGTCCAAGAGGTCGTCTATCTGGCCTTTCGTTGGCTTGACTTCGATCGTCGGATCGAGCAGTCCGGTCGGCCGAATGAGCTGTTCCGCGACCTGCTGCGATCGCTTCATCTCGTAGGGCCCCGGCGTCGCAGACACATAGATCACCTGCCGGATGTGACGGTCGAACTCGTCGAAGCTCAGCGGCCGGTTGTCCAGAGCCGAGGGAAGGCGGAAGCCGAAGTCGACCAGCGTCTGCTTGCGATTGATGTCGCCGAAGTACATCCCGCGGACCTGAGGAATGCTCATGTGCGACTCATCGATGAACATCAGGAAGTCATCGGGAAAATAGTCGAGAAGGGTCCATGGCGTGCTCCCCGCATCCCGCCGGGCGAGATGGCGGGAGTAGTTCTCGACGCCGGAGCAGTATCCGACCTCCCGGAGCGTCTCCAAGTCGTAGTTTGTGCGTTCTTCAAGCCGTGCCGCTTCGAGAATCTTGTCCTCAGCCCGTAATACAGCCAGGCGATCACGAAGCTCGACCTCGATGTCCGCGATCGCCGCATCGAGCTTCTCCTGCGACGTCACGAAGTGCTTGGCGGGATAGATGTCGACGCTGTCGCGCTCGGCGAGAATTTCACCGCTGAGCGGATCGAGCTCCAGAATACGCTCGACTTCGTCGCCCCAAAAGTCGATTCGGATCGCGAGCTCCTCGTACGCGGGGTGGATGGTGATGCTGTCGCCCCGCAACCGGAACTTGCCGCGAATGAGATTCATATCGTTTCGCTCGTACTGCATGCCCACGAGGCGTCGAACAGCCTTGTTGCGTTCCGACCGCTGACCCTTGCTGAAATTCAGTACGAAGCTCTGGTACTCATCAGGCTCCCCGAGGCCGTAGATGCAGGATACGGATGCGACTATCAGCACGTCGCGCCGCTGAAACAGCGCGCGCGTCGAGGCGTGACGGAGCTTATCGATTTCGTCGTTGATGTCGGCGTCTTTGGCGATGTACGTATCCGTTCGCGGGATATATGCCTCGGGTTGGTAATAGTCGTAGTAGCTGACGAAGTACTCGACCGCGTTCTCGGGGAAGAATTCCTTGAACTCGCTGCATAGCTGCGCCGCCAGCGTCTTATTGTGGGCGAGCACCAACGTCGGGCGCTGCTCGCGCTCGATGATGTTGGCCATGGTGAATGTCTTGCCGCTCCCGGTCACTCCGAGGAGTGTCTGCTCGCGGTAGCCGCGATGCAGACCCTCCGTCAGCTCGTCGATAGCCTGGGGCTGGTCTCCGGTCGGGCTGAAGTCAGAAATGAGTTTAAAGTCTGGCAATGCGATCCTCTGGTCCGGCTGTGTTGCGTTTGTACACGTGACTCCATTCTACCGGGCGCGCGGGTCTCTGGGATTTCGCCTACCGAGGCTCCGCCTGGGCGGTGGGGGGCGGAGCCGCGACTTCGGCCACGCTGGAGTCTGGGAGTGTCGCCTGCCCTTCCGGCCCCGGCTCAGCCGGAAGGTCGGTCACGATACGGTCGCGACCGCGTCTTTTGGCCTCCGCCAGGGCCTGCGCCGCGACGCGAACCAGATCGTCTGTGCGCGAGATACGAGCATCTGGTACGCCGGCAATACCGAAGCTAGCGCTGAGACTGCATGCGATGACGCCATTGGAGAAGACGTGTTGCTTGAGCCTGCCACGAATGCGTTCTGCGACGACGCCGGCATACGTGGCCGGCGTCTCTGGGAGGAGTACGGCGAATGCCTCACCCTCGTAGCGGGCGGCCAAATCGGAATCGCGCAGGTCGCGCGCGACCAAGGATGCGAACTCGGCCAGCACGGTATCGCCATAGTGCTCGCCGTACTGGTCGTTGATCGACGAGAAATGGTCGAGGTCGAGCAATACACAGGACAAGGGGCGATGGTACCGAAGCGAGCGCCGGAACTCTTGGCCCAGATGCTCGAAGAAGCGCGCCCTGCTCGCAAGGCGCGTAACGGGGTCGATCGACTCCGCCAATTCGAGGTTGGTTGTCGCGGACTCCAACCTCAGCTCGGCCTGTTCCGTCCTGGTGCGGAGGTGCGCGCCTCGCTCGCGCTCACGATAGAAGTAGTAGGTCAAGACCAGCACGACCGCGAGCAGGGCATAGCCGGCGATCGCCGGGACGTAGTGCAGCGCGGCAATTACGAGAGCCGCCACCGCTGCTCCGACGAGCGCTGCCCCGAGGGTGCGCCAGCGACGTTCGGTCATCGCAATGGCGCCCCGTGCTCGGACGACGGGGCGAAGTACTGCAGGGCCCACAGTGTCTGCTCCTCGATGCTCAGTGAGCGGTCCTTGGGGAGCGTGGCTGCCGCGGCGGCAGCCTCCGCGGCCGAGTACCCATAAAACATCAACGCCTCCAACACCTCGCTTGAGGCGGAAGCGCTCGTGGGGACCGCCGCTGCCACGATGGCCTCAGCGCGCTCTCGCAACTCGAGCACGATTCGGTCCGCGGTCTTTCGTCCAATCCCCGGTACTCGTTGGAGTGCGCTGGCATTGCCCGAGCCAATGGCAGTGGCGAGTTGATCGACACTTAGGAGGCTCAGGCAGTTGAGAGCGGACCTTGGACCGACGCCGGAGACTGCGAGCAGTAGCTCAAACATTCGCTGTTCCTCGGCAGTCGCGAACCCGAACAGGCCTATGGACCCCTCGCGAAGGTGGAGATAGGTCCGGATGGTTGTCTGTTCGCCGGTTTCTGGAAGCAGCGCGAGCGTACTGAGCGGTACCTGGACCTCGAACCCAATACCGCCTGCGAAAAGAATGATTCCGTCCGCAGTTTTCTCCTCGAGAATACCGCGCAGCCTGGAAAGTATCGGCATCGTCGACTCCCTGATTATCGGCCAGGGAACGCGGCGCGAGCGCTAGTCGCGGATGCGCGCGCGGTCCCTTGCGGCGGGATGGCCCGCCGCGCGGCATGACAAATGGCAATAGCCAGCCCGTCTGCTGCATCAGGCGGCTCTGGCACTGTGGTCAGAGCGAATTGGAGGCGGACCATCTCTTGGATCTGCTGCTTGCTGCCGCGCCCGTAGCTGGTGACGGACTGTTTCACTTCAGCGGGTGTGTACTCGAAGATCGGAGTCCCGCGTCGAGCAGCGGCTAGCATGGCGGCGGCTCGCGCCTCACCGATGACGAATGCGGAGCTTGCATTGAGCGCCACAAACTGCTTTTCAAGCGCGACCTCATCAACGTTCCAGGTATGCAGAAGGTCGCTGATGCAGTTGTGGATCTGCACGAGCCGGCCGGGTCGGTCCGGAGCGTTGGTTCGGATGGCGCCGTGATGAATGTGGGTGAGCGCTCCAGGTGAGCAGCGAATAACGCCATAGCCGGTAATTCGGAGGCCAGGGTCAATTCCCAGGAGTATCCTGCCCGCTTCAAACTCGCGCATCTGCGGCACTGCGGGCTCTATCCCTGCAGCCCGGCTAACACCGCATCAGAGAACTCCGCGTTGGAGTGGACGCGTTGGACGTCGTCGAGCTCCTCGAGCCGGTCCAGGAGCCGGAGCACCTGTTCAGCTTCTCTATCGCCCAGATCGATTGTGGTCTTTGCGACCATCGACGGCTCTGCGGACGCGATAGGGACCTTGGTCTCCACGAGCACTCGGCGCACCGTCTCCAGGTCGGCCGGTGCGGTGATGATCTCCACGACTCCGTCCTCGCTCTTGACGTCCTCAGCACCCGCGTCAATCGCCGCCAGCTCTACCTTCTCCGCCTCTGCGCCACCGGCATTCACCGTAATGACGCCGTGGTTCTCGAATTGCCAGGCAACGGAGCCCGGTTCGCCCAGATTGCCGCCGGCCCGGGTGAAGGTCGCGCGCAACTCAGCGGCCGTCCGGTTGCGATTGTCAGTGAGGACGTCGACGAGGATCGCGGTCCCGCCGGGACCGTAGCCCTCGTAGGTGATCTCCTGCAGCTCAGCGGCGTCACTATCGCCTGCCCCGCGCTTCACTGCCCTGTCAATTACCTCGGAGGGCATGTTGCTGTCGCGGCCGCGCTGAATTGCGAGGCGGAGTCGAAAGTTGGCGTCTGGGTCGCCGCCCCCCTGTTTGGCCGCGACCGTGATCTCACGTCCCAGCTTGGTGAACACCGCACCGCGACGCGAGTCGGCGACTCCCTTCTGGCGTTTGATCTGGGACCATTTGGAGTGACCGGACATGTTTCCCTCTTTTGACGTACCGGAGACGTGCCAACGGTAGAACCGACGGGATGTAAGGCTGATTATACCTTAGGATGCCCGAACGACAGCGCGGATGACTGATCGCTCGACTGCACGGGCCCCCAGCGCGCCCAACGCGAGGAGGTCGCGGTCGCTGTGTTGCGCGTCACCTGTTGAAAGCACAAAAACACAATCCCCGTCCATCGGTGTATGCGAAGGCCGGATCGTGCGCGCGAGCCCGGCGTGTGCCATGATTGCCAACCGCTGGGCCTGATCCTTGTTTAGTCGGGCATTCGTGCCGACCGCGACGAGCGTGGTGTTCGTGCCGGGCTCGATTTCTCCACGAGGCCGCCCGCGCAAATATTCGAGTGACAGCACGACCTCGCCGGCTGCGTCTCGCCGCCCAGCTATAACCGATCCGTCCGTGGGGTCGATGATCTCGCCGACTGCGTTGACGACAGCGAGCGCGCCGACGACCAGTCCACCGGCGAGCGTTTCGCTTGCGCTGCCGACTCCGCCTCTGGCCGCAGAGCCGTGCGAGCCGAGCTTTGCAACCGTCGCACCAGTTCCGGCACCGACGCTTCCCTGCGCGAGCCGGCGACCAGAAGCGACCCGCGCGGCCCGATAGCCCGCCGCAGCATCTGGGCGAACATCAGGACGGCCGGTGGCGAGATCAAAGATGACCGCGCCGACGACGATCGGCACGACGGCGCTGCGCGTTCGGAAGCCGATGCCGCGCTCTTCGAGATACCGCATTACGCCGGTTGCGGCATCCAGGCCGAAGGCGCTGCCGCCGCTCAGGAGAATGGCGTTGATTCTCTGGACGGTCCGTCCGGAGTCGAGCAGATCCGTTTCTCGCGTGCCGGGCGCGCCGCCGCGGATGTCGCATGCGGCCACCGCTCCCTCTGGCGGGGCAAGAACGACAGTGCAGCCGGTCTTAGCGCGGCGATTCGTCCAGTGGCCAACTCGCAGCCCGCCCGCATCCAGGATCGAGTCGTCGCCGTACGCCTCGGCATGCGGCGACACCTGCTGCGTCTGTGCGCTCACGCTCGGGTCTTCGCGGTACGGCGCGGCTGCCTTGGGACGGCGCTGGGTGCACTCGCACCTTTGATAGCCGGCGGTGGGGCCGGCTGGCACGAGGGACAGTAGTGCGTGCCGCGGCCTCCGACCTTAATCTTCACGATCTCGGCGCTGCAGCGACCGCAGGGCAGACCCTGTTGCTTGTAGACGCGCCAGCGCTCCTGGTATCGGCCGGCTATGCCGTTGCTATCGAGATAGTCACGCATCGAGGAGCCGCCACTCTCGATCGAATCGGTGAGCACACGCACGATTGCATCACGGAGATGTTGGGCCTCTACGGGCTTGATGCTACCTGCCGGTCTCAGCGGGTGGATGGCCGAGTCCCAAAGCGCTTCATCGACGTAGATGTTCCCCAAGCCAGCGACGCGCCGTTGGTCGAGCAGGAACGATTTGATGGGCGCGCGCCGGCCGGCAGCGGCTTCAAGGATTTGGCCGGAGGTGAAGCCCTCCTCGAGTGGCTCTGGGCCGCTCTCACCCATGACCTCATCTGGGTCGGTGACAAGGTCCCAAGTGCCGAATTTTCGGACATCGCACCAACGCAACTCATGGCCGTTGTCCAGAAGGATTGTCGCCCTGAGGTACCCGTCCTCGGGGTCGTGTGGGTGGCGGAGAAACCAGCGGCCTGTCATTCGAAGGTGCGCGACGAGGGCAATGCCCTCGCTGAGCTCCAGGATCAGCCATTTTCCGCGCCGCCGTACCGCCCGGATGCCGCGGCCACGGACGGTTTCAACGAACGTCTCCTCGTTGGGATGCCGGACGAGTCTTGGGAGGGCGGCGCTGAACCAGACATCTTTAATCGTACGGCCCGGTAGAGCGGTGTGAAGCTGGCGCCTGAGCGTCTCGACCTCAGGGAGCTCGGGCATGTAAGCGGTCAGCCGCTCTGGACGGAGGTGAGCGAGCCGGCCGCTACTGACTGGCCGCCCTCTATCACAGGCTCCATGTCGCCCCAGGTAGGCCCAGCCTTGACGTCGACTTTGACAGGGACGCACAGCTCAATTGAGGCGGGCATCACCCGGTGCGCCAGCTCGGCGATCGTCGAGACCTCATCCTCGGCGCACTCAAAGATCAGCTCGTCATGCACCTGCAGCACCATTCGAGACCGCAAGGCTCGCTGCTCGATCTCAGCCTGAATCCGTTTCATCGCGATCTTGATGATATCGGCGTTGCTTCCCTGGATGGGGTGGTTGATGGCCATGCGCTCTGCTGCGGAACGGATGTTGAAGTTGGTCGCATTGATTTCAGGTAGGTAGCGCCGTCTCCCCAGCAGCGTCTCGGCGTAGCCGATGTCCTTGGTTTGCTGAATCGTTCGCCGGACGTAGGCATCAATGCCGGGATAGCGGGCAAAGTATGCCTTGATGAACTCGGCCGCATCACGATTCGATAGTTCGGTCCGCTGGGAGAGGCCGGAGGCGGACAGACCGTAGATCGTACCGAAATTGATCGTCTTCGCGAGGCGGCGCATATCGGGAGTTACTGCGGGGACCTCGACGCTGAAGAGTGTGGCGGCCGTGGCGACGTGAATGTCCTCGTCAGCCAGAAAGGCCTCGATGAGATGCGGCTCACCGCTGATGTGCGCCAGAATCCGAAGCTCAATCTGCGAGTAGTCCGCCGATAATAGCGTCGCGGGCTCTTGGCCAAGACGGCCGACGAAGGCACGCCGCACGTTGCGGCCGGTCTCCGTTCGAACGGGGATGTTTTGTAGATTTGGGTCGGAGGAACTGATCCGACCTGTCGCCGCGCCACACTGGTTGAAACTCGTGTGCACCCGTCGGTCCCGCGGGCTAATAAGCCCTGGAAGTGAGTCGAGGTAGGTGGACTTGAGTTTGGCGAGCTGGCGGTACTCCAACAGCAGCTCGACCATGGGGTGGACGTCGCGCAGCGCCTCGAGCGCCGCTGCGTCCGTAGTGTAGCCCTGCGTCGTCTTTCTGGTCTTCCCCAAGGCCAGCTCCTCGAACAGGACGCTGCTGAGCTGTCTGGGGGAGTTGAGGTTGAATTGGTGACCAACGCTGCCGTAGATCTCGGCCTCGAGGCGCAGAAGGTCCGCGCCGAGAAGTCGCGACTGCTCCCGCATGACTTCCACGTCGACGGCGACGCCTGTTAGCTCCATCGTCGTAAGCACGGACACGAGCGGCATTTCGACGTCGGCGAAGAGTGACCACAGGCCGCGGTTGTGCAATTCCTTCTCGAAGATGTCGCGGAGGCGAAGGGTCATGTCAGCGTCGGCCGCGGCATAGGCCGCCGCCTTCTCCACAGCCACCTCCGCCATCGAGATCTGCTTGGAACCGGTGCCGATTAGTTCCTGGATCGTCGTCATCTGCTCTCTGAGGCGGTCAAAGGCCAGCGGCTTTAGGCCCAGGCTTGACTCCCCGACCAGGAACGCCGCGATCATTGTGTCGAAGGCGAGATTGGCCACGGGCATGCCGACCGCGGCCAGCGCAACCATGTCATATTTGCCGTTGTGTGCGACCGCTTTCAGCGAGGAATCCGCGAAGATGGGGCCCAGGCGCTCGACGATAGTCGCAATTGGCAGTTGCTTCGGCGTCTCCAGGAGGTTCGGCGTGTGGCCGACAGGAATATAAAACGCCTCCCGCGGCTGGATCGCCAGCGAGATCCCCACCAGATTGGCACGGAACGCATCGAGCCCAGTCGTCTCGGTGTCAAAGGCGAAGGATCCCGCACCGCGAACCCGCTGAACCAGCGCGTCGAGGGCTTCAATCGTGTCGACGATTTGGTAATCGACCGGCAGCCCCGGCTCAGCAACCGGAGCGCTGATCTCGGATGGTGCGCTCTCCAGACCGGCTAGCCGATCGAGGAGGCTACGGAACTCGAGCTCCCGGAAGAGCGACAACACACGCTCACGGTCGTAATCGACGGCCCGCGCCGCCTCCAGGTCGAGGTTGACGGGTGCATCATCGACGATTGTCGCCATGTCTCGGCTGTGGCGCGCCTGCTGCTCGTTCGCGCGTAGAAGCTCTCGAAGCCGTGCCGGCTCGACAGCATCGAGATTCCCGTAGATGCCGTCGACGTCACCAAAAGTCTGCAGAATCTTTACCGCGGTCTTTTCACCGATGCCTGGCACCCCGGGGATGTTGTCAGAGGTATCACCCTTCAATGCCTTCAGGTCCGGGATCTGCGCGGGTCGAAGGGCGTAGCGCTCGAGCACGCCCGCGTCGTCGTAGATAACGGTGTCACGCTGATACAGACGGTACATATAGACGAGAATTCCGGGCCGGACAAGTTGCAATATGTCGCTGTCGAGAGTAACGAGGTAGGTCTCGATACCGGTGGTCTCGGCCTGTCGCGCAAGGGTACCAAGAATGTCGTCCGCCTCAAAGCCATCGGCTTCGTAGATCGGGATGTTGAAGCTATGGATGAGCTCTTCGACCCTCGCGAACTGGCCCAAGAGGTCCGGTGGCACAGCCGGGCGGTGCGCCTTGTACGTGTCATCTTTTAGGTGACGAAAGGTTGGGCCTGGGCGATCCATGGTGACGGCGATGTGTGTGGGATGAAGCTCGTTGAGGACCTTTATCAGGGTATTTGCGAAGCCGTATACTGCCGTTACAACCTCGCCAGTCTTACGGACTGATAGTGGATTATCCTTCTGAGCCCAGTACGCACGGTGGATAATACCGTGACCATCTAGCAGAATAAGCCGTTGAGGTTTGTCAGTCTCGTTCACGCCGGTATCATAGCACCGGCAAGGTCCATCCTCGGGTCCGCGCCAAGGGCCAAGAAGCGGGCTAAAGCCGGCGAGCAGTGTATTCGGTAAGCGTCTTCAGCAGGGTCGGTGTCTCCGGCAGAAAGTCGAAGTGGCCGAGCATCTCATTGAGCTCGGCCATGGTCACGAAGCGGCCCTGCTCGATTTCGTCGGCGAACAATCGAAGCTCCTCGCGGGCGCGGACGCCGTAGACCTTCACGTTCTCGCGCTCGTCCGCGGTGCGCTTCTGAAAGGAGGTTATCGAGAAGACGCGGTCGCGAAGTCCTGTCTCCTCCTCGACCTCACGGGCAACGGCTTCTTCATAGGTTTCCCCGGCCTGTACGTGTCCGCCGAAGGCGATGCTCCAGAAGCTCGGGTACATCGGCTTGAGCGCGCTACGCTGATTGACGAAGACGCCGTCCTCTTCGTCGAGAACAAAGAACATCACGCTGCGATGGATGAGATATTCGTCATGGATCCGCGCTCGGCTCGCTCTGGCAAGCACGCGATCGGCATCATCAACGACATCGAGCTCTTCGACTTCGATCATTGGTCTACTCCGGGGCGCGCCATCGGGCGTGGCTACGAAGGGCAAATTTTGCCATCGCGCTTGCTCGACGATGATAATGTCTCTGCCTGTCACATCGGCTTCGACATGGAAGAATAGCGCGGGTGTCTCTAGTCCGCGTGACCCAATTGGGTAACTTCAAACGACGAGATACGCGATCCGGAGATGCCTGGAGATCTCTCGGATGAGGGTTTGCGGCCCTGGACGACAAACTCGTCAGGAGAGCGGCAAGGGCCATTTCCACCAAGATGGCAGCCCGCTGGCCTCGATTGACGTCACCCATTTAACCCAATCATACCCACGACATCCCGGGACTACGAGGCGCAGCGGAGCTCCATGCTCGTGAGCGAGCGGCACGCCCCCGACCTCCAAGGCGAGAACGGCAGTAGCGGCCTGAGCCAGCGAAAGGCGGCGCCAGTAGCCGGTCGTCGAGCGGACCACGATGCTCCGCGTGCCCGGCGCCACCATTGCAGCAACCAGGAGTTGTCGAAGCGGGACGCCAGCCCAGTCCTGGGTCGAGAACCATCCCCCGGTACAGTCGATGGTCGCAGTGACTGTCGCTGGAATCTCGAGATCGTCGAGGGCTAGTAGAAGAGGTGAGCTGACAGTGCCCGCCACTGAGAGCCGCCAGGCCGCGCGTTCGATTGGCCTTGGGTTGTCGAGCAGCCAGTTGTTGCTCGGGAAGTCGTTCCCAGAGAAGGCGGCAGCCGGGCGCGACCCTGTGAAGCGGCGTCCGGCTCCCGAAAGTCCGGCGCCTGCGGAGAGGACCTCACTCCCGCGCCACAACAGCGTCGCAGTTCCAAGAAACATCACGGATTTTAGGAGTGCTCGACGTCCAGGGCGCGCCGGGGAGAGACCCGGCCAGCCGGCTCGCGCGTGCGGGAAGAGCAGCATCGCGAGAGCAAGCGAGAGGGCGGCGTGAAGCGTGAGAGCACTTTCCCCTGCCAAGGCGGGGAGGCCGATGGTCGACCAGAGGATGCCTAACGCAAGCGACGCAAGCAGAAGCGCGAGAAGCAGCAGTGATGGAATCGCCCAGATGCCCGCGCCATGTCGCCGGATGGAGCGAAGTATGATCTGACGCTTCCAGTAGAGAAGCGGGATGATGGCAAACCCGGCGAGACTGTGCGCCCAAAGTATCCATCGACTGCCCGTATCGCCGGACAGGAAGGAACCGAGTCCCGTGACTCCGCCCGCCAGCACGAGGACCAGAAGACCGAGATTCGTGGCACGGCTCGACATCCGGAGCTGACTCACGCTGCTACTCCCGGGTGCTCGCGGGTTCATCAATCAGGTGTATTAATAGGTGTACCATGCTGGTAGGTCGCCAGTGCCTCGCGCGCCGGCGGGGGTAGAGTCGTGTTCTTTCGCAAGAAGGGCAAGTATACCGATGTCGAGGGATACAATCGTATCTCGCGCCTCATAGAAGATCGCCAGCGCGAATTGTCGGACGAGGCCGAGCCCGAATCCGACTTCGATGACGAGGGCGTGCTACTAACGCGGGAACCGTTAGCTCGCGATCGAGGCGGACCGCGGACGCACGAGGAGTCGCCAACCGTGTCCTCCGTCCGGCCCATCTTCAGAGTGAGTGAGGAGACCACGCCCGCTTCAACGAGCCTGAGCGAGGAACGGCGAATCCCCTTTCAACCGGATACCATGTCTGATGTGATGCCGGAAGAACCGGCGCCAGAGCCGGAAGCCACGGTGGCCGAAGGGGCTTTGGCGCCGGCAGCGCCATCGTTTCAGCCCCAGGCGAGCGTCAGCACTCATGATGGGTGCGTCGTTGCTGCTGAGGCGTCGTGGGAGGGCAAGCTCTCCACCAGCGGTGATATTCGCGTCGATGGGACCGTTCGTGGGGAGATCGAGACGGGTGGAACCCTATACGTGTCCGCGAGCGCGCGAATTGAGGGGACCGTTCAGGCACGGAGCGTCGTGCTGGCGGGAGAGGTCGAAGGGCAGGTGACCTGCAGTGAGCGTCTCGAGATTTTGGCCGGCGGCACCGCAAGAGGTGAGATCGAGACGGCCTCTCTCGTCGTCCACGAGGGCGCCTTCATCGATAGCCGATTCCAGATGACCAAGGCCGGCGCTCCCAGCCTCGGATAGATCTCGCGGCATTTCAGGGACTCCTGGGAAAGTCCGGGAAAAAGGATCTGGCCATGACCATGTTCACCGGTGCCGACGACGGTTCTGGCAGCACGGGCAGGCGGCAGAGCGTCATCGACCGCGACTCGCATTTCAGCGGTACGCATAGCACACCGAATGACTTTCGCGTCGAGGGCCACTTTGACGGCACCATCGAGTGCACAGGAGCGCTGATCGTTGCTGAGTCGGCCGATATTAACGCGCACGTTACCGCTGGCAGCGTCTCGGTTGCCGGTCACCTGCAGGGCGATATTGGCTGCCGAGGGCGCTTCGAGATTCTGCCGACAGGTCGGGTCGAGGCGCGCGTCCAGGCGGTCACAATTGTCGTTCAGGAAGGCGCGCGCTACGAGGGCGAGATGCGGATGCGACCCGAGGGCGGTGTGGAGAGGTCTGAAGACGCGACCGCTGCGAAGCGCGGAGATGCGCGCCCCGCGCGGCGACCCTCACAGGCGGGTTCAAGTGACGTGCCATCCTTCTCCGTCAGTGCGGGACGAGCAAATGGTCGCTCGCTCGCGGACGATAGTTCCGCGCTCCCTGTCCCTGACCGTCCCGGGCCGTCGGGACAGCCGGCCTCGTCCGACGACTGACCGGTCCCTCCTGTTCAGGAACAAAACGCTGATGTCAGCGTTTGCACGGTCTACTCGCGATGCGGTCTCTACCTGCTGTTGAAGACTTGGATGGCGGCGGGTCCCAGGATCACAATGAACATTGCCGGGAAGATGAAAAGAACCAGCGGAATGACCATCTTGACGGGCGCCTTTTGCGCCTCCTGCTCAGCCCGCTGCTTGCGCTGCGTCCGTAACTGGTCAGCTTGAATCCGTACGACACGGCCGAGACTCACGCCGGTGTGCTCGGCCTGTATCACAGCGTTGATAAAAGTGGTGATATCGGGGAGTTCGGTCCTGCCAGCGAAGTCCGTAAGCGCCTCGCGACGCGTGTGCCCGAGCGACATCTCGCGCAGGCAACGCCGGAACTCCTCAGCCAGGGGGCCTGTGACCTTGTCCGCGACTCGCGCAAACGCTGCATCGATGCCGAGGCCCGCCTCGACGCTGGTGGTGATCAGATCCATGGCGTCCGGAAGCGCCTTCAGGATGCGCTTTCGCCGCTTGGCGATCTGACCCTTGAGCCAGACTCGTGGGATGAAGAACCCCAAGAACGGAACCACTCCCAGGGACACGAGCTGCATAGTTGACAGGGCAGCCCCGCGTGACAGAACCAATCCGGCGTAGACGAGCGGGATACCGATGACTCCGATGCTCCAAGTGAGGACCATCTTCTGAAGAGTTGTGGGATTGCCGGCCTTGATAAGGTCGAGTTGGACCGTGTCCAGCATCCGGCTCGGAAGGAAACGGCGCGCCATTGAGAGCGCAAGCAATGGCAGGCCCGATGGAGGTGCGCCGCTTGCACCGTTTCCGGGCTGCGTTCGCTTGGCGCCGAGGCGAGCGTCGAGGTCGGTGGTCTCATGGCTCGTGGCGATCGACAGGGCGAACCCGGCAACCGAAATGAAGACGCAGGCGGCGATCAACAGGGACATAACAGCAACCCTCAGCCTCGAGCCCTTGGATATATACGCAGTGGCTCAGAGCTCGATGTTCAGAATCTTTCGAATGATGAGCAGCCCGATTGTCTGCATCACGGCCCACACAGCCAGCATCACGTGACCGAGAGGGGTGATGAAGAGCAGCTCCTCGTACTGGCGGTTCATCAGGAAAAAGCCGCCCGCGAGGATGATTGGCAGCGCGCCGATGAGATAGCCCGTGTACTTCCCCTGGGTTGTCAGGGTATCGATCTCACCGCGAATGCGAATGCGTTCCCGCATCGTGTGAGAGACGCCCTCGATGATCTCGGCTAGACTGCCGCCCGCGCCTCGTTGGACGAGGATCGCGGTGATCACGATATCGAGATCCTCGCTTCCAACGCGCTCGTCCAGGTTGTTGAAGGCGTCTTCAACGCTGGCGCCGACCTGGATGTCGCGGAGCGTCTGCTGCAACTCGGTCGAGATTGGCGGCTTCGATTCGTCAGCGGCCTGAGCGAGTGCCTGGAGGAGACCGAAGCCCGCCTTGAGCGAGTTGGCTATCTGTGTCAGGACCTCGACCAACTGGTGATTGAAGCGTGCGCGCCGCTTCTTGATATTCCGCGAGAGCAGGAATCGTGGGATAAACAACCCCAGAAGGCCTACAGCCGCGCCGATCCAGATTGATCCGGTAAGGCGATCGACGATTGCAAGGGGCAGGAGCCCGGACACTGCGCTCAGCACGAGGAAGTCGCTTACCTTGAGCGACTTCCAGTCCGAGCGGTTCAGGTGGCGCTCGATGTTGTAGGCGAACGAGAGTCCGCCCAAGAGCTGCGTGAGAGCTTCGCTGCTGCTGATTCGGCTCCCGCGCAGAGCGATGCCCTGCCCCGCCCCGTAGTTCAGCGGCGGGGCTTTGCCGGTAGCGCGGTCGATTCGTGCTTGGCTCGCTCCCGCGTGCTCCTGCTCCCGCAACTGGGTAGACAGCACAAATGTCGTCACGGCGATAAAAACGGCGACTGCTATCAGGGGTGCCATCAGCGGTCCTCCGTGAGTGACGCTACCAGGGCCGGTCGCCGGCGAAGATCTCAGGCGGGAGGGCGATCCCTGCCATTTCGAACTGGGACGCGAAGGATGGACGGATCCCCTGAGCACGTAAAGCGCCGAGCACGCGCTTGTCCTGGTCCAAGCCCTCGTGCTCAAACTTGAACAGGTCTTGGGTGGTGATGACGTTCCCCTCCATGCCGGTGATCTCCGTAATATGGCTGATCTTGCGACTGCCGTCGGAGAACCGCGCGACCTGCACGATGAGGTGGACCGCCGACGCGATTTGCTGGCGCACCACCATGAGCGGCAGGTCCAGTCCGGTCATGAGCACCATGCTCTCGATGCGAGCGAGCGCGTCCCGAGGAGAGTTGGCATGCACCGTGCTGAGCGAGCCCTCGTGGCCCGTATTCATAGCCTGAAGCATGTCGAAGGCCTCACCGCTGCGGCACTCGCCAATGATGATGCGGTCGGGCCGCATCCGGAGCGCATTCTTGACGAGGTGCTGCGGCGTGACCTCGCCTCGGCCTTCGATGCTGGGAGGTTTCGCCTCGAGACTGACAACGTGCGTCTGCTGAAGGCGAAGCTCAGTGGGGTCCTCAATTGTGACGATTCGCTCGCTCTCCGGGATAAAAGCAGACAGCGCATTGAGCTGCGTTGTCTTACCGGAGCCGGTTCCACCGGAAACGATGATATTCCGCCGGATGCGCACGCAAGCCGCGAGGAACAATGCTGCTTCGTCTGTCAGGCAGCCAACCCCCACTAAGTCCTCCATCCGCATCTTGTCCGCCTTAAATTTGCGGATGGTGATGGCCGGCGATTTGGGAGCGACGGGCGGAATGATGATGTTAACGCGGGATCCGTCGGCCAGGCGGGCGTCTACCATGGGGGACGATTCGTCAACGCGGCGGCCAAGCGGCGAGATAATTCTTTCTGCGATCCGCATGATGTGTTGGTTATCGCGGAACCGAACGTTGGCGCGGTTCAAGCGGCCGCCGCGCTCGAAATAGATGACGTCGGGGGCATTGATCATGACCTCAGAGATCGTCGGGTCGCGCATCAGAGGCTGGATTGGTCCCAACCCAAGAACCTCATCGACAATGCCGCTGATCAACTCATCGCGAGCAACACCGAAGACGCCTGGCGCCTCCTGCTGAAGGATCTGGCGGGCCGCTGCCTCCACGCCGGCTTGAGCGGCGCCGGGCCCCAGCTTGTCGAGTCGCGACGTCTCCAACTCCTGGATAAGACGGCGATGGACTCGGTACTTGATCTCCTCGAGTGCGTCGGACAGCGCGGGCGGCCCGCTCACGTCATCCACAGTCGTTGGTATCCCGGATTGGAGGATCATGTCGGCCAGGGGCGGCAAGGACGGTGCCGGAGGTGAATCGTCAAGTTCCTGCACCGGATCTGATAACGCCAAGGCGTCATCAGCCTGGGAATGCTCCGGATCCGTCTGCGTAGGAGTGCTGAACGGCGGTGCCAAATCGATGGGCCGGATGTCACTTGGAGCCGGGGGCTCGGACATAGGTGGCTCGTCAGGTATTGGTGCCGGCGGGGCATCAGGCTGGACGGGCTTCGAGGCCCTACCCGCGATCCCAAACGAGGGAGTACCTGCCTTGATGGGCATCATGCCTTTGCGCGGCCACTGCCACTGCGACATCTTCTCGCGATTCCCCCTGGTTCGACTTATGCCCTCAGATACCCCGAGGACGATGCAATGCCTAGCGGCGGAAAATTCTCGACACGGAGGCGAACGCGCCGCCACGCGCTTTACTCGGAGCCTGACGCACGCCGCCGATCGCTCGTGCCAGCTCAGCAAGGTTCTGGCTGACTTTGGAGCGCGGGCTTGAAAGGATTACCGGTTGGCCAATTTGGCCAGCCCGGGAGACGGCGGCGTCAAACGGTATCTGCCAGAAGATCTCGTAGTCGAGTGTGCGTGCGACATCTGTCTCACGAATGCTGTTGGCGATGTTCGAGTGATTGACGAGAAGCTTGATCTTCTCCTCCGGGAACGACCAGGCGCGGAGCATGTTCAGCGCCATGACAGTGTCTTTGATGCTCGCCACGTCCATGCTGGTGATGAGCAGCACAACCGTCGCCAGCTCCAACGAAATCCCCACAATTTCATTGAATGTGCCGGGCGTATCGAGGATGACGTAGTTGAAGGTTTGGGCAAGGACGCGCACGATTTTCTCGATCGGCTCTGGACCAATCATTTCCCAGTCAGCTGGATTCTGAGGAGCTGGGAGCACACTGACACCCGCGGGATGATTGTGCAGATAGTCGCGTATGTTGGTGCGGTCGAGCTTCTCGTGATCGCGTGCTGCTTCCGTGATGGTCCGCTCGCTCGGCATGTCCATCATCACGGCAACGTCGCCAAAGCGCGTATCCATGTCGACAATGACAACGCTGTCGCCCGTTTCACGATAGAGGGCTGTCGCAAGGTTGGTCGCTATCGTCGTCTTGCCGATGCCGCCCTTTGCGCCGAACAGCGTGATGACCGTGCCCCCCGTACCTCGCTCGCTGCGCTCACCGGACAGCCGCCGCTCGCGTGTTGCCTCCTGCTCTTGGATCGCGCGTATCGAAGCCAATAGTGTGGCGGCTGTCAGCGGCGCTGCGAGGTAATCCCGCGCTCCGGCCAGCATCGCCTTGCGAATCGATGCGCCGTCTATCAGCGACGAATAGACGATAATCGGCGATTGCGGAGCCACCTCAGCGATGGCGTCCATGGCCTGGAGACCACGCACCGTCGGCTCCTCGAGGCCCAGCAGGACGAACTGAGGACGGGATTCCGCCACCACGGTCGTGGCCTCGATTCCGAAGCTGGCATCGCCAACTATCGAGATGCCGGCGAGCTGCAGTATGCGCGGCAGTTCCGCCCGATTCTCGAGATTCTGATCGACGATGACAACCGTTGGGTTGTCAGCCACTGTGTACTCCTCCACCGCGCGTCGTCTTCCTCACTTTGCCAGCAGTCCGGACAGGGAGTTGTCTTGAGGCCCGACGACAGCCGATCCGGTGTCGCCCAGCCGCCGTCCGGCAAGGCGGAGCGTCCCAATCTCCTCAGCGAGGAAGACCTTTTGCACTTCATCGGGTGTAAGTGCAAGCGTCACACTCTTGACCGACGCCGCCTCCTTGGACGGGGTGAGGTTGTCCGGGGTGGAACTAGTCGATTGCTGCGGGACCTGTGCGGATTGGCCCATCGCCAGGACCTTGACGTTCTGTAGGACCGTCGCGGCGACGTATACCTTATTGCTGGCGTCCCCCTTCGGCAATGCGAGCACCGCGGACGCGGGCGCCGTGGTGTTTGCTTGGAACTCGCCCACTACATCAACAGAATCACCTGGCTTGATGAAACCACCGCCCGCCGCGACCTCAGTCACGGTAATGGCGATTGCGCGGTGGCCTTCGGGAATCAGGGCGGCCAGGCCCACCTCGGCCTGACTCTTTGTCAATTGAGAGCTCAAGACCTGCTCTCCTGCAGCGATGGGGACAGTGGCAACCTGATGCAGCGCGCTTGACTCCGTTTTGTCGGTGAAAGCATTCGGATGTTTCGCGACGGCGGGCAGCGCCTTGAGTGTGACGTTTTGGTCGGTGAGCTCCTGGCCGAGCGCGACATCCTGCGCCGCAACAAGCACGGGAAGAGTAGCCCCGCCGCCGCCGCTGTCAGAACGATTAAGGAATGCGAACACCAGGAAGGCGCTGATTGCGCCAAAGGCGAGAGCGATCATGAGCGCCCGCCGGCTTCCCGACGTGCGTGACGCAGGCAGTGTAGTCGCGGTAGTAGCCATCCGATCACCTCGCGAATTCAAACTCGGGCTGCTTCGGCAGCTGCCCCCACGTTGCAGGAGCGGCCGCCGGGCGGCAACTCAGAAAAGACCAGGTACCAGGCGACTGCGCACCTGCCGGCAGTAGCGAACATAGGCCGGGTCCTGGGACAGAGTCGCCTCTTCCTGGTGGATTCGCGTCAGCTGCCCGACCATGACCATGCAGAACACAGCCAAATTCCAAAACGACAGATTCTCAAACACATATCCGATCTGCACGAGCATGTAGCTCGCGTAGGCCGGATGTCGAATGACCTGATAGGCTCCTCGCGTTTGCACCCCGCGATTCGCCGCGAGCAGGCCGAAGCTTCTGCCCAGGCTCGTTAGACTGGCAATGGCACATGTTGTGCCCAGCAGCTGGACGCCCAACCAGAGCCCCTCCGCGCCGAGAAACGGCTGCGCACCGAACAGCGCGGGCGCATTGAAGTAGGCGCCGCCCTCGGGCCTGGCGAGCAGGAAGCCCCAGGATCCGATCGTGGTCGCCAGCCAAACGCTCGGTGCTCGGCGTCCCGTTCGGTCGCGTCTGCGGATGAAGAGCAAGACGCCCTGCACTACCTCGAGCGCGACCTGCCCCGCACCGACAAACACGCCCGGATGCGCGATCCACAGGCGTAGGTGCACGGCAGCGAACCAAAAGATCAGCAACCCCAGGCCGACGGAGCCGGCATCCAGTTGGAAATTCCACTCGCGTGGGTGAAATAGCAAGCGGATGCCCGCGTGAGACGGCAGTCGCGCCGGAACCAGGGGCGCCGTCTGCAGCGAGTATCGGTCGTCTATTGCCATGACTGGTGCCTCGTCGTCATTGTTTGAGGTCCCTGTTCAGCGCGTGCATACACCACCGATACCGTGTCCCTATGGGCGAGGCGCCATGTGGGGCTTGACTCCAGGGCACCCGCCAGCGAGGTGTCGTTGCGGACGATGACGAGATCAACATCGTAGCGCTGGAGGGTTTGCTGCCAGCCCGGTTGGACGGCAAACACTCGCACATAGTCCTTAAGGAAGGGAATGGCGAACATTTCACCCCGCCCATCGATGAACGGCCGGTTCTGCGGCCAGAGCCGGTAGATAAGGTAGCCTCCCCATTCGTACTGATTGAAGATGTGGGCGTTCGGATAATTCTGCTGAATGTAACTTACGGAATCGACGGGTAGAAATTCGGGATTGGCCCGAGGCTCGCGCCGGAGTTGAGAGCCCGGGGTCGGTCGCACAGCGACGGCGAGACAGGCCAGCACGATCGCGATCAGCCCCCAGTGCACGACGGCTCGGTTTGGGGCGGTCTCTGCAACCCCGCGGTTACGGGCCCGTGACCAGCGAGCCGCCAGCGCCAGGCCCGCCGCCGGCGCGAAGGCTATGGCGAATATCGGGATATACCGAACCGAAAGGAGCGCCAGAGCGGCCGTGACGACCCCCAGTCCAGCCGGCCACAGATCGTGACGCCGATCAAGGACGCCCGTTGTGAGCAGGAGCATCAGTCCGCCCAGCAAGGGCAGGAACAGATAGTTGTGAAAGTCGGGCGCCCGCCACTCGGCAAGGCCCATCGGGGCGATGAAGCTTGATTGAAGCGGCAGGTAGCTCAGCGGCGTGAGCAGGAGGCGTGGACCATCTGGGTTGATGCACGTTGCAAGCGCGGATGCAAGAAGGACAAACAGCGGTTGGGCGACGGAGATTCTGCGCGTGGCCAACCACTGCGTGCCAGCCTGCGACAGAACGAATAGGGAGAACATGCCGAGGCCGAGCACAAAACTGAGATGAAGGTTTGCCCAGACCGCGAAGAATGCCGGCAGTGCCCAGAGGTGATTGATTCGACCCGCGCGATAGGCGAAGAGGACGTAGACGAGGACAGCGAAGAAGGCCCATGACAGCACCTGCGGGCGGACCGTCGTAAAAGGGGCAATCATGAGCGCCGCGAGTGCGGTGACGGCGAGGGCCACGTTCGCCGCTACACCCTCCTGTTTCTGCAGCCGGTAGAGAAGAACGATTGCGAAGATTGGAGACGAAGCGAATACGACGAGCGACAAGCCGTAGCCACCGCTCCGAACGAGCGCGTAAATCAGCGTTTCTGCCAGCCACTCGTGTGCGACCCAGGCCCGCCCCGCCGAGGGAAAGCTGAAGATATCCACGCCTGGAAGGCTCCGTTGAGCGAGGATGTATTCGCCGGTCTTGTAATGCCACCAGAAGTCCGGATCGGTAAAGCCGTGGACGGCCTGCGCAATGACAAGCACGACGAGCAGAGCAACGCCGACCGCGGGTAGCGTAAGAAGCGGAAGCCGGAGCGCAAACGGACGCGCGCCGACGGCGGCAGGGCGAGCTTGAGGGGCAAGGTCTATTGAGCTCATCAGGGTTAATCATCGGATTCCAGCCTGCCGGAGAATAGTGCCAACAGCGCCTGGCATCGCGGATCGTCACAAGTGACCTGCGGCGGCCTGGGCTCGACCCTCAAAATCGTGTGTCATAAGCGAAAGTCGTATCAGGATTGCAAAGAGTTACGTTCTTCGATTGCGCTCAACGGAGTGAGCAAGTACTATACGTGAGATGCCTAATCGGCAAACGGTTAGGGCCGTTTACCAGATCAGGCACGGACAAATCGGTAGGATCCGGCACCGGCCGTTCTGCAAAAGAAGTATAGGGGTTAGTATGCGTATCCATGCCCTGCTACTCGCTGGAGCACTCTCGCTGACCGTGTCTGGCGTGGCGCTCGCCCAAGGGACACCGCCGCCACCGCCACCGCCACCGCCGCCGCCTGCTCCGGGTGGCGCTGCACCTTCGGGTGCACCGCCCGCGCCGCCGGCTTCTCCCACGCGTGCGGCTACACCAAACCCTGCTCCGCCGCCGCCGCCACCACCACCGCCGGCTGCCGCGACGACCGTTCGCCCGGCGGCGCCCGTCGCGACCACCGCTCGCCCGCCCGTCCAGGCGCCGCCGAAGGGCCCTGTGGCTCAGGCGCCGGCGCGGTTGCCGAGCACGGGCACTGGTGGCCTGCTTTCGCAGTCAGATGAATCGCCGGTGAGCACTGGAGTGCTGGCTGGCCTTATCGCTCTGCTCGGTGCCTCCGGCGCAGCGATTCTGCTTCGCCGCCGCTCCGCCTAACCGAACGGCAGGGTAGAGCGCCCTAACCCCTGGTACCAATACAGACGCACCATCATTCGGGTCTCATGGCCCGAATGATGGTGCGTTGTACTTTACTGACGTGACGTAGTGGATAGGGCCTGCGAGTACTCAGGGGTACATCGCGACGAGCGATTCTTCTTCTGACGGTAGGTTGTGCTTGATGACGTCCAGGTATTCGAGGGCGATACCGGCTCCGATTGCGACGCACGAGAGCGGGTGATCGGCGACGTGGCAGGGGACGCCTGTTTCCTGGATGATCAACTCATCGAGGTGTCGCAGCAGCGCCCCACCGCCCGTGAGAACGATGCCGTGGTCGATGACGTCTGAGGCGAGCTCCGGAGGCATCCGCTCGAGGACCGAGCGAACGGCCGAGAGCATCACCGCAAGATTGTCCTGAATCGCCTGAGTGACCTCGGCCGACGTAACTGTGATGGTCTTCGGAAGACCGGAGATGACGTCTCTTCCCCGAACGGTGCAGGCCAGATCGTCCTCAATGGGGAGTGCGCTCCCCAGCGCGATTTTGACCTCTTCGGCTGTGCGATCGCCGATAATCAGATTGTGCCGGCGCTTGATGAAGGCGGCTATGGAGTCGTCGAGACGGTCTCCCGCCATACGGACCGATTCACTGACGACGATGCCATACATCGAGATCACCGCCGCCTCGGTTCGGCCGCCGCCGATATCCACGACCATATGGCCGCTCGGCGAGCCAATCGGGATCCGCGCGCCGATTGCCGCGGCCAGCGGCTCCGGCACCAAGTGCGCGGGCCTGCGAGCGCCAGCCTGCTCCGCGGCGTCGCGAACGGCCCGTTGCTCCACATTAGTCACACCTGCGGGAATGCAGATCATAACTTCCGGCTTGATGATGTTAAATCGCCCGACCACGCGTCCCACGAAATGCTTGAGCATGGCCTCCGTAACGAGGTAATCGGCGATCACGCCGTCCCGCATGGGCCGGACGACGCTGTAGTTGCCGGGAACCCGCCCCATCATGCTCCTCGCCTCGCTTCCCACGGCGACGACGTTGTTATCGCGCACGCCCAGGGCGACGACGGACGGCTCATCGATGACGATGCCGCGCCCCTTGACGTAGACGAGGACGTTGGCTGTTCCCAGGTCGATTCCCACGTGCTTGGTGAACATATGTCCCTTAATGCGCCGTACCAGCGCTCGTGCTTCGACGGGGTCCGATAGGCGCGGAAGGCGCTTACAAGGCGTCTAGATTCGCTGGATCACGGCTCCGAGTCCGGCCAGCTTGCGATCGAGCGATTCGTAGCCGCGATCCAAATGATAGATGTCACTTATCGTGGTCTCGCCCCGCGCTGCGAGTCCGGCGAGGACGAGCGCGGCGCCGGCCCTGACATCAAGGGCGCGCACCGCCGCGCCTGTTAGTGGCGTCGGACCGCTGATAATAGCCGCCGATCCGGCGGTAACGATCTCCGCGCCGAATTTTCGCAACTCGCCAATGTAAAGCATCCGGTTCTCGTAGACCCGCTCGTGAAGCGTGCTGACGCCCTGCGCCTGCGTCAGCAGGACTGCAACGGGCGCTTGCAGGTCCGTCGCCAAGCCTGGGTAGGGTAGCGCCTGGACGCTGGTGTTGCGTAGCGGGCCGCAGCGCGAGACTCGCATCCCGCCGTCAGTTTCGGCAACCTCTACCCCGGCCGCCCGGAGCTTCGAGATCAGTGCCTCATTGTGCTCGAGAACTCCATCAATGAGCTCAATCTGACCGCTTGTGACAGCGGCAGCAATTGCGAATGTCCCCGCCTCAATTCGATCCGGAATGATTCGATGTTCGACGCCGTGCAGGGCTTCGACCCCGTCGATCTCGATGGTGTGGCTCCCGGCACCCGAGATTCTTGCGCCCATGGCATTCAGCATGGTCGCGAGACTCACAATTTCCGGTTCAGCGGCGGCGTTTATGATCGCGCTGTGGCCGCGCGCCAGCGTCGCCGCCAGCAGCACATTCTGCGTCCCGGAGACGCTCGGATAGTCCAAGAAGATTCGGGCGCCTCGAAGATCGCTGGCATGGACGACGAATGCTTCATTGCGGCGGCTGATTTCGGCTCCCAGTGCGGCGAAACCGCCCAAGTGCACGTCCACCGGACGTTCGCCGATAACGTCGCCGCCTGGCGGCGCGCAGATCGCCTCGCCAAAGCGGCCCAGGAGTGCCCCCATGACAACGAAGCTGCCCCGCAACTGGATAACCAAGTGGCTCGGGGCCGTGGTCTGGCGGACGTTGCGGGCGCAGATGGTGTAGCGGTTCGCCTGCTTTGGATCGTGACGAACCTCCGCCCCCAATGAGCGAAGGATCTCCAGCATGAAATCGACGTCATCGATCGCAGGGGCGTTGTCGATGATGCATTCGTCGGGCGTGAGCAGGCAGGCACAGAGGATCGGCAGCGCGGCGTTCTTGGCGCCGCTGATTTGGACGCGGCCCTCGAGCGGGCGTCCTCCGTCGAGACGGTACCTGTTGCCTGTCACGTGGCTAACGCTATGCTTCGGGGTGGCCGTGCGGCATGCCCGGACCCGGCCGGCTACGGCGGCTGCGCTCGGCAACGCGCAGACGGATGAGCGAACGCCGCAGCGCTCCCTCAGCGGCAAGCACGTCGGGCTGTTCATGCCGGCGTGTGAGACTCTCCTGGGCACGGCGTCGTGCCTCCTCCGCTCGCGCGATGTCGATCTCTTCAGCGTGCTCAGCGGCGTCCGCCAGGATCGTGACCTTATCCCTCAGGACTTCGAGAAATCCGCCGGCAACGAAGTACGAATTCTCTTCCACGCCTCTTCGAACGCGTAACTCGCCTGGAGCAAGCGGGGTGATCAGCGGGGCGTGCTCTGGCAGGATCGCGAGCTCGCCATCGATACCCGGTGCGATGACGACGTCAATCCCGCTCTCGTCAAGGACGAGGCGCTCCGCCGTGACGACTTCGAGTGTGAGCGGCATCTACGCTATCGCCTCCGCCTGCAGGCGCTGGGCTTTCTCGACGGCGTCGTCGATCGTACCCACCATATAAAAGGCCTGCTCTGGTAGCGTATCGTGCTTACCTTCGAGAATCTCCTTGAAACCCCGAACGGTTTCGCGAGTGGAGACGTACTTCCCAGGTGTACCAGTAAAGGCTTCGGCAACGAACATCGGTTGGGAGAGATAACGCTCGATCCGGCGGGCGCGTCCCACGGTCAGACGGTCCTCTTCAGAGAGCTCCTCCACACCCAGGATGGCGATGATGTCCTGAAGATCCTTGTAGCGCTGAAGAACCTGCTGCACGCCTCGAGCCACGTCGTAATGCTCCTGACCGACGACCCGTGGCTCGAGGATGCGCGAGTTCGAGATGAGCGGGTCCACCGCCGGATAGATGCCGCGCTCGACGATGCCACGATCGAGCGCGACGACAGCATCCAGGTGCCCGAATGTTGTCGAGACACCGGGGTCCGTGTAGTCGTCAGCTGGAACGTAAATCGCCTGGAAGGAGGTGATCGAGCCCTTCTTGGTTGAGGTGATTCGTTCTTCCAGTTCGCCCATCTCGGTTGCAAGTGTCGGCTGATAGCCGACCGCGGAGGGCATGCGGCCAAGCAACGCCGACACCTCTACGCCCGCGAGGGTGTAGCGGTAGATGTTGTCGATGAACAGAAGGACATCACGCCCCTCCTGGTCGCGAAAGTACTCCGCCATGGTGAGGCCAGCGAGCGCGATACGAAGCCGAACGCCGGGCGGCTCGTTCATTTGTCCGAAGACGAGGCAGGTCTTATCGAGCACGCCGTATTCCTGCATCTCGTGCCAGAGCTCGTTCCCTTCGCGCGAGCGCTCACCGACGCCCGCGAAGACGGAGAGGCCGCTGTGCTCGGTGGCAATGTTCCGAATGAGCTCCGTGTTCATGACGGTCTTGCCGGTCCCCGCGCCGCCGAACAGGCCGACCTTTCCGCCTTTCGTCAGCGGGGCGATCAGATCGATGACCTTGATTCCGGTCTCGAGAACCTGCGAGGTCGTCTCCTGCTCATCAAACGCCGGCGGCAGGCGATGGATCGGCCAGTGCTCCTGACTGTCCACTGGGCCTTTGCCGTCGATGGCGTCGCCGAGCACGTTGAAAAGGCGCCCAAGCGTGGCCGGCCCCACGGGCACGGTTATCGAGACACCGGTGTCGACCGCGCGCGCCCCGCGCTGCAGGCCGTCGGTGCCGCTCATCGCCAGGCAGCGGACCCAGTTATTGGGGAGATGCTGCTGAACCTCGGCGACGATCTTCGTCAATTCGCCCGAGGCATCCGAGGATTCCTTCACCTCATCCTCATGGATCGATTCGGTCGCTCCCTTAAGGTCGATCTCGACCGCGTTGTAGATAGCGGGGAGTTGGTCCTGCGGAAATTCAATGTCGATTACGGTGCCGATGATCTGCTGCACCGAGCCGGTCGCGCCTGTGGTGGTCGTCATCCATTCCTCACTTTGCTCGTAGTTCGTCCTATGCTCGCGTCAAATACCGAGCAATCGAGATTCGCCAGAGAATCGATTCGCATTTGCGCCGTGGACGTGTACTGCTCAGTCGCGTACGTCGACGCGACCGCGATAGTGTACATACCTGCTCCGACCGCCGCGGTCACGCCCTTCGGCGAGTCCTCGATCGCCAAACAGGCTTCGGGAGGCACGCCCAGGCAGCGCGCGGCCAGCAGGTAAATCTCGGGGTTCGGCTTGCTCAGCCGAACCATGTCTCCGGTTATGACGATATTGAACCTGTCCCGAATGCCGAGAGTAGTCAAACAGGTCTCCACCCATGCGCGCCGCGACGAGGAGGCGACCGCGAGGCCGAGTCCGCGCGAGCGGATCTCAGCCAGCACCGTCGACACACCGGGCGCTGGCTCAGAGCAGCAGCGGTACAACTCCAGCACCGTCCGATCGTAGCGATCGCGGTAGTGCTCAAACGGCTCTGGAAGCTGGAACCGGCGGATGAGGTCGCTCCATGTGTATTCGTCGGTTGTTCCCATGTAGGGAACGTACTCATCCGAGGACAGTCCGTCTTTGCCTTCCGCTGCGAGAATCTCGTTCACGGCCCGATGATGCAGCGGCTCGCTGTCCAGCAGCACGCCATCCATGTCGAAGATGACAGCCCGGACTGGATTACGGGGCCGAACGGCACTGGCGTCCACTCTTATCCCGTGATGGCGGCGGCCCCGCCGACGATGTCAAGGAGCTCCGCAGTAATCTGATCCTGCCGGGCTTTGTTGAGGGCGAGCGTCAGGCTGTCGATCATGTCGCGGGCGGCGTCGGTTGCGTTACGCATCGCGACCATGCGCGCCGACTGTTCGCTGGCTGCGTTCTCGAGGAATGCGTTGTAGACCTGCATCTCCACATAGCGTGGCAGCAGCTCATCCAGCACCTCAGCCGGCGATGGCTCGAAGATCCATTGAATCGCGGCGTTGGAGGCAGGCGCTTCCTCGGGCGGCTCGACGGGGAGAATCTGTTGGATGACGGGACGCTGAGTGACGGTGTTGACGAACTGCGAGTATGCCAAAAACACACCGTCGGTGCGCCTCCCGCGATAGTCGTCGATCGCGATTCGGCTGATTGGCAAGGTATCGGAGAGCGAAGGATAGTCACCGAGCTCCAGAAACTCCGCGACGAGGTTGTATCGAGCCCGGGCGAAGAAATCACGCCCCTTCTTGCCAGCGGCCACGATCATCGTGCCGGTCCCGTGTTCGAGCGCGAAATTACCGGCGGCCCGATTGAGGTTACCGGGCAACCCACCGCAGAGACCGCGATTCGGGCTGACGATGACGAGTGTCACTCGCTGCAGCGGCCGCTTGAGCAGTAGAGGGTTGGTGGTTTCTTCGTCGTCAGATTCCGCCTGCTCGGAGGCGAGATCGCTGAGCACGGTGCGCATTCGCCGCGCGTAGGGTCGGGCTGCAAGCGCCCGTGCCTGCGCGCGGCGCATCTTCGATGCGGCCACAAGCTGCATCGCATTCGTCGTCTTTTGCACGCTCGCGATAGTCCGGATGCGGCGCTTGATCGCCCTGGTGTTCGCCATCAGTTCCTCTGCCGGCGGGGAGGGCGCTCGCGCCTCCTCCGTTAGGTCTTGCGCCTTGCCGTTGCTAGTAAAGCCCCGCCTTCTTGAAGTCCTGGATCGCCGCCGTCAGCGCCTCGCGGATTTGGTCGGAGATCTCGCCGGAGCTGAGGATCGACGAGAGGATATCTGGGTGATTGCTGTCCATGTAGGCATGGAAGGCAGTCTCGAAAGGGCGGACCCTGTCAACGGGTACGTCGTCAAGCTGGCCGGAGCTCACGGCGAACAGAATCTGAATTTCCTGTGGCAGGCTGAGCGGTTGGTACTGCGGCTGCTTAAGAACCTCAACGGTACGCTGACCCCGCTCGATCTGCCGCCGGGTCGTGACATCCAAGTCGCTGGTACCGAAAGCCGCGAAGGCCTGCAGCTCGCGATACTGTGACATGTCCAGTCGCAACGAGCCGGCGACCTGGCGCATCGAGCGGCGCTGGGCCTTGCCCCCGACGCGCGATACCGAGATGCCTGGGTTGATGGCAGGACGAATGCCGGCGTTGAAGAGGTCGGACTCCAGGTAGATCTGCCCATCCGTGATCGAGATGACATTTGTGGGGATGTACGCCGAGACGTCGCCGGCGAGGGTCTCGATAATGGGTAAGGCCGTCATCGAGCCGCCGCCATGTGGCTGATCCAGGCGCGCGGCGCGTTCAAGCAGCCGGCTGTGTAGATAGAAGACATCGCCCGGGTATGCCTCGCGCCCCGGCGGCCGGCGCAGGAGGAGGGAGATCTGCCGGTAGGCCCAGGCGTGCTTGGAGAGATCGTCGTAGATAATCAGGGCATCCCGACCCTGCACCATGAAATCCTCGCCCATGGCGCAACCGGTATAGGGAGCGATGTATTGGAGTCCAGCAGACTCCGCTGCGCTGGCAGAGACGATGATCGTGTGGTCCAGCGCGCCATGTTCCTCGAGCGTGCCCACGACCTGCGCGACTTTCGACGCCTTCTGGCCGATGGCAACGTAGATGCAGACGAGGTCGCCGCCCTTCTGATTGATGATGGTGTCGACCGCGACCGCGGTCTTGCCTGTGGAGCGGTCACCAATGATCAGCTCGCGCTGCCCGCGGCCGATGGGGATCATCGAGTCGATCGCCTTGATGCCTGTCTGCACGGGGGTATCCACCGCTTGGCGCATGGTGACGCCTGGTGCGATCCGCTCGACCGCGCGTGTCTTCGTGTGCTGGATAGGGCCCTTGCCGTCAATTGGTTGGCCGAGACCGTCGACCACGCGCCCCAGCAGCCCCTCGCCGACGGGGACTTCGATGACGCGACCGGTGGATCGGACTTCATCGCCCTCCTTGATCCCCGTGTAGTCGCCGAGGACGACGGCGCTCACAGAGTCCTCCTCGAGGTTGAGAGCGATCGCCATCAGGGGCTCGCCGCTCTCCCGTGGGAACTCGAGGAGCTCGCTGTTCAATGCCCCTGAAAGACCGTAGATGCGAACGATCCCGTCGCCGGCCTCGACGACCGTACCGACGTTGACCTCCTGCACCTGCGTGCCGAAGCTCTGAATCTGCTCCTTGATGACGGCGGTGATCTCTTCGGGCCGCACTGCCATTCCCCGCTCCTCGTAGCCTGCAACGGTAGTATTTCGGTTACTAGCGCCCTGCGCCAGCGAGCCGCCTTTTTAGCTCGACGAGCCGAGCGCGGGTGCTACCGTCAATTAATTTGTCGCCTATTCGCACCACGATCCCTCCAATAATGGAAGGATCGATGGACGTCTCCATCTTAACGTCCCGGCCGGTCATCCCCGTGAGGCGCCCCTCGACGGCCGCTCTGTCCTGGTCCGTGAGAGGAACGGCCGTCGTAACGAGGGCATGCGCAATCCCGCGAGCCTCGTCCAGCCGCAGCTCATAAGCCTCCAGAATCGATGGCGCGAGCTCGGCTCGACTGCGCGTCACCAGAAGCCGGGCGAGGTTGCGTGCCTGGTCGCTCAGTGATGCCAGGCCGCGCTGGATGAGGGCGTCTTTCTGTGCTGCCGGCGTTCGCGGGTTGGCCAGCCAAGACATTGTGGCAGCATCGCTGAAGACGCCCGCGAGCAGCGCGAGGTCATCGTCCCACTCGTCGAGGCGGTTTTCGGAAACCGCGAGCTCAAACACGGCCTCCGCATAGCGCCGCGCCGCTGACCTATCCCCAGCGGACATGCCTAATTCCCCGATGCCGTGAAAGTTGATTCCGCAAGCACCTGATTGATCAAACGCTCGTGTGCCTGGCGGTCGAGGGATTGGCCGATGACCTTCTCCGCGGCAGCGATCGTCAAATCGGCAAACTCACGCCGCAGCTCGCCGATCGCCGAGTCGCGCTCGAGCTGAATTTCAGTTCGAGCGCGGGCCAGAATCGCCTCCTGCTCGCGCTGTGCCGATGTTCGCGCATCCTCCTGGATGCGCGTGCTCGCCTGCTGTGCCTGCACAATGAGCTGCTGGCCGTCGCGGCGAGCCTGGTCGAGCTGTTCCTGTACAATTCGCTGGCTTTCGGTGGCCTGCCGCTGGACGTTCTCAGCCGTTTGGAGACTCTCGGATATTCGCCGTCGCCGCTCATCAAGATTCTTGAGAACCGGGCCAAACAGCGTGGCCTTCAGCAGCAGATAGAGCACAGCGAAGTTGACGATGAACGCGATGAGCGTCGGCAGGTTGATGCCGAGCGCGGAGAATGCCTTGTCCATAGCCGTGAGTGCTCCGAGTTAGACGAACTTGATTAGGAGCGCGACGAGGAGGGCGTAAATCGCGATCGCTTCGCAGAAGGCAATGCCGAGAATCATGTTGGTCTGGATAATCGGTCGGGCCTCGGGATTGCGTCCCAGCGCCTCCATTGCCTTGGCCGTTAGCAGACCGATGCCAATCGGGGCGGCGAGAGCACCGAAGCCCATGGCGATACCCGCGGCGATGTTGGTAATTCCGGCGTCGGTGATGTTGGTGGCCGATCCTGCAAGCAGGATTCCAAACAGGTCCATTGGTGTCTCCCCCTCCTTCTCAATGCTGGACCGATCGTGTTCCAGACTTGGCGGATAGCGCCAACTCTGGGAGGACTCGTTACGCAGGCTCCAACTCGATCTGCTCCTGCCCGGCGTGATGCTGTTCGTGACTCTCGTGATGCTCGACAGCCATGACCGCGAAGACGAGGGTGAGCAGGGCGAACACCGACGCCTGAATGAATCCCACGAACAGCTCGAGACCGTAGAAGAGCGTCGGAATAATGAATGGAACCAGGAACGTCATGTAAATGATCAGGACTTCGCCGGCAAAGATGTTACCGAGAAGACGAAAGGTGAAACTTATGACCCTGACGAATTCGCTGATCAACTCGAGCAGGCCAACAACAACGTCGATGGCCCCCATGGGACCGCGTGCGAGAGCCTTGAGGTTAAAGAATTTTCCGAGGTAAGTTCCAACACCCAAGGTCGATAGGCCCCAGTATTCGACGGCGATGAAGGAGATGATCGCGATCGAGAGCGGCGCATTGGCATCGCTGAAGACGCTTCGAAAGAAGGGAACGATCGTTCCCGCTGTTGGAGTGCCGTCGCTCCTTGCAAGCGGTTGGCCGTCAGTTCGCTCCACGTCCCCGCTGGGGCTGCTCTTCAGCTCGATGGGCTTTGGGTTCAAGGGCTCAACGGCGATTGGCAGCGGCCCGAGATGGTAGGTCTGCAGGGCTACCGCTCGTCCGGTCTGGCCAGGAGCCACCTCCGGTGTCGAGACGCGGCCGAAGGTCCCATAGAACGGCAGAAGGCCAAACCAGTTCGAGCAGACGACATATAGAAAGATTGTGCCAATAAGTGGGAAGAAGCGGCGCGCGTTGGCCGGGCCAGCGGCGTCCTCGACGATTCCATACATCCACTCGAGCAGCGCCTCAACGAAGTTCTGCAGGGAGCGCACGGGTACAAGGGCCATGCCTCGTGTGGCAAGCAGGGACGTGACGACGAGGAAGACGATCACCAACCAGGAGGTGAGGATGGTGTTGCGCACGGCCCACGGGCCGATCTGGAAGATCGGTTCTGACGGGAGAATGACCGCCGGAGCCACGCCTTTGAAGACGAAGACCCCTACACCGATGGCGGCGAGGATGGCAGCGACGTAAATGAGCAGTTTCGGCTTCACGCTTGCCTGTTCCCTCTTCTCAGGTCTGCGTCGCGGTTACTGGCTTCCCTTATCGCGGCTCGACTGCTCGAGAAACTGTAGGAGCATGCGCACACTGCCGTAGAGGCCGACGGCGAGTCCGATGAGTGTACCAACAATCACGAAGAGGGGGGCCCGACCGGTTCGACTATCGGCCCAGTGGCCAACCAACACGCCCAATGCCAGGGGAGTCGCCAGACACCATCCGATTCCCACGAGCCAAACGGATGGCATGACCCAATTCATTCACCAGTCCTTCGGCCGAGGGCCGCTGAACCTCGTGAAGAGTATCACAGACGAATAGGGGGATCAAATCGCAGCCCTTCGGCCGCGGACGGTCAGTTTTAGTGCTCCTGGCCGCCCTCCAGTCGCTGGATGAGCAGCGCAAGAGCCAGACTAAATGACAGTGCCAGAACCAAGCAGACGAGGACTGTCAACATTCGGATCACCTACGAGGTGAGTCAGGTTGGAGACTTCGGACCTCAGTGTCCGGCTGACTCGCATGCAGGGCAAGCAAGAGCATAACAATCTGAAATGACATGCCCCCATCTGCACCATGCAGCCCGAGGGGCGTAATTTCTTAATCTCCTCTTATGTTCCACCTACACTCTATTGCTACGATATTCGCCAAGAGATGGTCTTACGAGAACAACAGGTTTCGACCCACCCTGAGACGGTCCTGGTCGTCGATGACGACAAGCATATCGTTCAGTTGGTGTCGCTCTACCTGTCAAAGGCCGGCTTCCGCGTTGTTTCGGCCAACGACAGCGCTGAGGCGCTGCGCATCGTGCGTCAGCTCAGCCCGGACCTGCTCGTGCTCGACATAATGCTGCCCGGGCCCGACGGATTCGAGGTCTGCCGTGTGCTCAGGCGCAGCAGCGAGGTGCCAATCGTCATACTTTCGGCACGCGGTAGCGATCTTGACAAGGTGGCCGGCTTGCAATTCGGTGCCGACGATTACATCACGAAGCCATTCAACCCAGCCGAGCTCGTGGCGCGAGTTCAGTCCGTTATGCGACGCAGCCGGAGTCGCGGTGTGGCCCCGACGCGATCGCGCATCAGCCTCGGTAAGCTCTGCATGGACCTTGACCAACGAATCGTGACTGTGGCTGAGCTCCCGCTGCAGCTCCGTCCGAAGGAGTTCGACCTTCTGTCGGCCTTTGCTCGCCTGCCGGGATTCGTGCTCGATAGGGACCGCCTCCTGGACCTGGTTTGGGGCAGTGAGTTCGCTGGTGACCAACGCACCGTCGATGTTCATGTAGCCTGGTTGCGTGAGAAACTTCAAGGTAGCGAGCTCAGAATCCAGACAGTCTGGGGAGTCGGTTACAAGCTCGTCGTGGAAGATGCACCCTAGCCGGCTGCTCCAGAGCGTCAATAACCTTCGCACCCGGCTGTTCGTCTCATTCGCAATGCTCGTTCTGCTTGCTCTCGTCATGGCGGCGGGCGTCTTTGTTGCGTTGCATCGAAATGCGAGCGACAGGGAGACACTCGACCGGGTGGCGGCCACGGTGTCTTCGGTCTCGTTCGAGCTGCGCTCCCTCTACGATCGCGGAGCCGGCGGCCAACAGGTGAGCGACTACCTGCGACAGGCGGCCCACGATCACGGCGTCCGGATCCTGCTGGTGGACCAGCGCGATGGCTCTGTTGTCGAGGATAGCGGCGCCTCGCTGCGCGGTAGGCGCCTCGATCTTCCTGATTTCGGCCCGCCGTCCGCCGACAGTGCGTCTCACTTCGCCTCATGGCGCGGCACGAGCGCTGACACGAAACAACTTACGTTCTTCGCGGCGGTCTACGACCGGGCCGGGCGTCCGTTTACCCTGGGCCGTTCTGTGCTGGACCCCGGGGCTAACCTGTTCACGCTCGTGGCCGTACCCCGAGAGACGGTCGCCAACGCTTGGCTGGGATTGCTGCCGGGATTGCTCTGGGCCGGACTTGCCGCCCTCGCGCTCTCGGCACTCATGGCGATTCTGCTGTCCCGGTCGATCGCGCACCCTGTCCTCGCCTTAACCCGCGCATCAGAGGAGATGGCGCGCGGGAACTTCGATCAGGAAGTCCCGCTCGCGCGGACGGATGAGATCGGCAGGCTGGCTCTCGCCTTCAACACGATGGCCCGCGAGGTTGGCCGGTCGTACCTGCAGACGAGAGCGCTAATCGCCAACGTCTCGCACGACCTCAAGACGCCGCTCACGTCCATCCTGGGTTTCGCCCAGGCGCTCCAGGACGGTGCTGCCGACTCGCCCGAGGAGATTGTGGAGCTGAGCGGGATCATCCATGAAGAGGCGCAGCGAATCCTTGCGATCGTCGAGGATCTGCTCTATCTCTCACAACTCGAGGCGGGCGAGGTGGCCCTCCAGCGGGTTCCGGTGAAGCTGGAGGACGTGGCTGCCCGTTGTCTGCGCCGGTTGGACCCGGTCGCGCGGGAACGGAACATCACCGTTGCGTCAGAGGTGAACGCAGGAGTTTGGGTGCTGGGCGATGCTGGAAAGCTGGAGCGCGTGCTGGACAACCTGCTCGATAATGCGGGTAAGTACACGCCGACAGAGGGCGAGATCGCGCTGAACATCGCACGTTCCGAGCCTGAGCCGCCGCAGGCTATTATCCGTGTTCGCAACAGTGGCTCGTACATCTCGCCGGCCGAGTTGGACCGCGTTTTCGACCGCTTCTATCGCTCCGATCCGTCACGTGGTTCCACCACCGGGGGCACGGGCCTCGGACTTGCTATCGTGAAGGACCTCGTTCGCCTCCAACATGGCATGATCGTCGCAACTAGCAGCCCTGAAGCAGGAACCACCTTTGAAGTACGCCTGCCGCTTGCTCCTGCCGCGGTTTCTGACAGGGAGGAGGCGCGAATTCCCGCAGTAGAGGCTTGGTCTGCCTAGAACAATCCGCATTCGGTGAGGACGCGCTTCGCGGTGGCACCGATCTCGGCCGGTGTCTGCACAATCGTTACACCGGCCGCCGAGAGCGCATCCTTCTTCGCCTTCGCTGTCCCGGTGTTCCCGGAGATGATTGCCCCGGCGTGGCCCATTCGGCGCCCAGGCGGCGCTGTGCTGCCCGCGATGAAGGCGATGACCGGCTTCTTCATTGAGCTGCTGATATACTCGGCCGCGTCCTGTTCGGCGTTGCCGCCGATCTCGCCGATGAGGACAACGGCTTCTGTCTCAGGGTCGTGGTTGAACATCTCCAGGACCTCGCGCTGGCTCGTGCCGATGATCGGGTCGCCGCCAACCCCCACAGATGTCGACTGTCCGATGCCGTTGGCGGTGAGCTGAGCAACGCCTTCATACACGAGTGTGCCGCTACGCGAGACGACTCCTACCTTGCCGGGTGTAAAGACCTGGACCGGCATGATCCCGGCCCGCGATTTGGCTTTCGGGGTGATGATTCCTGGGCAATTTGGGCCGATGAGCCGAGTCTTTGAACCGATCAGCGTTCGCTTGACAGTGACCATGTCGAGCACCGGAACGCCCTCCGTAATGCAGATGACAAGGGGGATGCCGGCATCCTCGGCCTCGAGGATTGCGTCGGCGGCGCCGGCAGCCGGAACGAAGATAATGCTCACATTCGCACCGGTCTCACGGGCCGCCTGCTCCACGGTGTTGAATACGGGAACTTCGTCCATCTTCTGGCCGCCCCGGCCGGGTGTCACACCTGCCACAACATTGGTGCCGTACTCGACGCTGCGGCGGGCGTGCTGGCTGCCCTCGGCGCCGGTGATTCCCTGCACCAGCAATCGGGTGGACCCATCCATGAGGATGCTCACGAGAGGCCTCCTGCCGCCTGCACTGCCTCGCGCGCAGCGCTTCCGAGGTCCGTGGCTCGGATTACGGGCAGGCCGGACTCAGCCAGCATCTTGGCGCCCTGCTCGAGGTTCGTTCCCTCCAGCCGGACGACGACCGGCATCCCGACATCCATCTGCTTGAACGCTGCTATGACGCCCTCAGCGATGACGTCGACGCGGGCCATGCCGCCGAAGATATTGATGAGGATGGCCTTTACGGCGGGGTCCGATTTGATGACCTTGAAGGCGCCAACCACACGCTGCGGGTCGTTCACCGTGCCGATGTCGAGGAAGTTGGCAGGCTCGCCGCCGGCGAACTTGATGCTGTCCATGGTCGCCATCGCCAGGCCGGCGCCGTTGACCACGCAGCCGATATTGCCTTCGAGCTTGATGTAATTGTTTATCCCCATTGACTGCGCCTCGACCTCGAGCGGGTTCTCTTCGTCGAGGTCGCGCAGGGCCACGACTTCCGGGTGCCGGTAGAGGGCGTTGTCGTCGAAGTTGAACTTGGCATCGAGCGCGAGCAGCCGACCATCGTTGGTGACCACTAGTGGATTAATCTCGGCGAGACTCGCATCGTTCGCGATGAACGCCTTATAAAGAGCTCCCATCAACTGCACAGCCAGCCGGACACTGTCGCCGTCGAGACCGACCGCGTACGCCAGCTCTCGGGCCAGGAAGGGCTGAAAGCCCGCGGCAGGATCGACCGTGACGCGGTGAATCTGCTCGGGAGAAGTAGCGGCGACTTCCTCGATTTCCATGCCGCCCGCGGCGCTGGCCATGATAGCCGGACGGCCGGCAACATTGTCGATGACGACGGCGAGATAGAGCTCGCGCTCGATGGCCATTTGCTCTTCGACCACCACGGCCTTAACTTTCTGACCCTCCGGCCCGGTCTGATGCGTCACGAGCTGCATGCCGATGATGGCGCGGGCTGCATGCTCGGCCTCCGCGGGCGAGGTCGCGAGCTTGACGCCGCCGCCCTTGCCGCGGCCGCCCGCGTGGATCTGGGCCTTGACCACGACCTTGCCGCCAAGCTCCTCGGCGATCTCCTTCGCCTCCTCGGGGGTCCTGGCGACGCGCCCCTTGGGGACAGGAACGCCGAATTCGGCCAGAATTTGCTTGGCCTGGTACTCGTGGATCTTCATTGCGCTTCGGGCACCTCCCCGCCGGTTTGCGGACCATTGGCAGTGTAGCGGGGAGAGGGAACAGGGAACAGGGACAGAGAAGGGAAAGGACTGTGAATTCGTTTCTGACCGCCATAGGATCGTGGTCTGGTCAGAAACGAATTACCGGCCGAACGCTGCCGTTGACAGGCTGCACCGCCCGCGCAAGAATGAGCCGTCCATCGCCCCGATTCAGAAATCGTGTGCGCCGTCCCGTGCGCGGGTCGTTAAGGTCTAACAAAATGCCGAGCGAGCGCATCCAGCGGCAGATCGATCGCCTGCTCGATGAGGCGGAGCAGGCCGCCGGGGGCGGGGACTGGGAACTTGTCCTGACCCGCTCGCGCCACGTCCTGCGCCTCGACCCTGACAATGAGGATGCCCGCGCGTTCCTCGCCGCGGCTGGGCGCGAGCCGGAGCGCCCGTCGCGCGCGCTGCACCCCTCATCCCCGGCCCGTGACCTATCCCCCGACCCCTTCCCCTCGAGGGAAGGGGAGGCGCGCTCTCCCAGCTCCTTCGCGGATGGCCGCTATCAGGTCAAGCGCTTTCTGGGTGAGGGCGGCAAGAAGCGCGTCTATCTCGCTCAGGACACTCTACTGGACCGCGACGTCGCGTTTGCGCTGATCAAGACCGAGGGTCTCGACGATGCCGGCCGCGACCGCATCAAGCGCGAGGCGCAGGCCATGGGCCGGCTCGGCTCTCACCCGCACATCGTCTCCGTCTTCGACCTCGGGACCGAGCCGGCGGGCCCTCACCCCGGCCCTCTCCCAATTCTGGGAGAGGGAGAGCAGGAGGAGCGCGGGCAACCGTACATCGTCACCGAGCTCATGGGAGGTGGCGACGTCGAGGGCCTGATTGAGAAAGCCATCGACCATCGACCCGCCTTGGAGCGCGGGCTCGAGGTTGGCATCGCGGTCTGTCGCGGTCTCGAGTTCGCACACGGCCACGGCATCGTCCATCGCGACCTCAAGCCCGGGAACGTCTGGCTCACGGTGGAGGGCGTCGCGAAGTTGGGCGATTTCGGTCTCGCCGTTGCGCTCGACCGGTCGCGGCTGACGCAGGCCGGGATGATGGTCGGGACCGTCGCCTACATGCCGCCCGAGCAGGCGTTGGGCGGCGAGGTGACACCGCAGTCCGACCTGTACTCGCTGGGCGCGATGCTGTACGAGCTGGTGACCGGCCGGCCGCCGTTCGTGGGCGACGAGAGCGTGGCGATCATCACGCAGCACCTCAATGTGGCGCCGGTGGCGCCCTCCTGGCACAACCCTGCCATGCCAGCGGCGTTGGAGGCGCTGATCCTGCGCCTGCTGGAAAAGGACCCCGCCAAACGCCCGCAGACCGCGGGCGAAGTGCGGCAGGCGCTCGAGGGGATCGCGCTTCACCCCTCACTCCCGGCCTCTCTCCCTCAAGGGGAGAGAGGAGACGGCCCTCCCCCTTCTCCCCTTGAGGGAGAAGGGTTGGGGATGAGGGGTGAAAACCCGATGTACCGGCGCACTTTCGTGGGCCGCGAGCCGGAGCTGAAGCAGCTCCAGGCCGCCTACGACGCCGCGACCTCCGGCCAGGGGTCGCTGGCGGTCGTCGTGGGCGAGCCGGGTATCGGCAAGACCTCGGTATGCGAGCAGCTGGCCACGTACGCGACGATCCGCGGCGGCAAGACCCTCGTCGGACACTGCTACGAGGAGGGCTCGCTATCGCTGCCCTACCTCCCATTCGTCGAGGCGATGCGCAGCTACGTGCTCGCCCGCGAGCCGGACGGGCTGCGCACGGACCTCGGCTCCGGCGCCGGCGAGGTGGCGCGGATCGTCTCCGAGCTGCGCGAGCGGCTGCACGTCGAGCCCAGCCCCGCCAACCCGGCCGACGCCGAGGAGGAGCGCTACCGGCTGTTCCAGGCCGTCAGCTCCTTCCTGCGCAACGCCGCCGCCGTTCAACCGCTGGTCATCGTGCTGGAGGACCTGCACGACGCCGACCGCGGCACCCTCGACCTGCTCGTTCACCTGGCCCGTAACCTCGCTGGCACGCGGCTGCTCCTCGTGGGGACCTACCGCGACATCGAGGTCGACCGCGCCCATCCGCTGTCGAGCGTGCTGGCGGAGCTGCGTCGCGGCGCGGGCGTGACCCGCCTGCTGCTGCGCGGGCTGACCGCCGACGAGGTGCAGCGGATGATGAGCCAGCTCTCGGGACAGGAGGTGCCCTGGCGCCTGGCGGAGGCCGTCCACCGCCAGACGGAGGGCAACCCACTGTTCATCCAGGAGGTGCTGCGCTACCTGGTCGAAGAGAGGCTGATCAAGCGCGAGGACGGCCACTGGCGGCGGGCCTCCGAGGACACACCGCTGGAGCTGGGCATCCCCGAGGGGCTGCGCGACGTGATCGGCAAGCGCCTGTCGCGGCTGTCGGCGCAGACGAATCAGGTGCTGGCCGTTGCCGCCGTCATGGGCCGCGAGTTCCGGCTGGACGTGCTGCAGCGGGTGGCGGGCCTGGACGAGGAGGCCCTCTATGCCGCGCTGGCGGAGGCGAAGGCGGTGGCCGTGGTGGAGGAGCGCTCGACGGGGGCTTCGGTCAGCTATCGCTTTACGCACGCATTCTTCCGCCAGACCTTGTACGAGGAGACGATCGCACCGCGGCGCATCCGGCTGCACCAGCAGGTGGCGCGGGCGCTGGAGGCGGTCTACGGCCGGCGGCTGGAGGAGCACGCGGCCGAGCTGGCGGAGCACTACGCGTACTCGTCCGACCCTGCCGACCTGGCGAAGGCGGTCGAGTACGGCGAGCTGGCGGCGCAGCGGGCGCTATCGGTCTACGCCTATGGCGAGGCGGAGCATCACCTGGAGCAGGCGCTGAAGGTGCAAGAGGTGCTTGATCCCGACGACAAGGCCAAGCGCTGCGACCTGCAGCTGACGCTCTGTGAGGCGATGCTGCCGGGTGAGGATCCCGCCCGTGTCGTGGAGACGGCGGCCGAGCAGGCCTTCGCCCTGGCGGAGGCGCTGGGCGACGCGCAGCGCGCGGCGCGGGTGGCCGTGCTCGCCCTGGAGGGCCTGGACCGCCGCTTGATCCTCAGCGCATCCGCCGCCGCCCGCCAACTTCTCCTCGGTACCACGTCCACCGGCCGGGCCGTCGAGCCTTGGATCGAGCGGGCGGACCGCTACGCGGCCGATGGGACGCGGGAGCGAATCCTTGCAGACACCTACATCGGGGTCTATCGCATCGGCGCGACCGGTCCGGCCAGCGGCCACCCCTACCTGCGCAAGGCGGCGGAGTCGGCGGTGCTAAGCGACGACCAGGTTGCCTTCTTCAGGGCGGCCGGCCTGGCGTTGCGCCAGCTCCTGGCCGTCCAGGATCGTGACCGCGTGCAGGCAATCGCGGACGCGGTCCTGCGCCGGCCGCGTCAAGGGGTCCGGTCTGGGGACCTGGGCGCATGCCTGCTGTCCCTGGGGGAGGTACTGCTGGAGCGAGGCGACCGCGCGGCAGCGGAAGGGGTGTGGGAGGAGCTGCGCGGCCTGGCCGAGCGGACGGGGGACGCGGGCCTGCGGGTAATGACTGGAACAACCGGCCTCACGCAGGCCTTCCTCGACGGCCGGCTCGCGGATCTGCTCTCCCTCGCGGAGCAGGTCGAAGCGCTCGCCGCGGAGCTGGGGACCGAGCCTATTGGTCTCCTATTTTCCGGACTCAAAGGCCTTGTCTACCTCGGCCACGACCAGGAGGTTGTGGCCCTGCCCTTCCTCGCTAATCCTCGGGCCCGCCCCATCGTCGCATACGCGTCCTGGGGCCTCGCCCAGCTTGGCCGTCACGCGGAGGCGCGGGCGCTACGGCAACGCTTCGGGGTCCTGAGCGCAGAGTCGGACGAGACGGCAGGCACCTTTCTGGCGTGGCTGCTGGAATCGGCGGTCCTCGGCGCGGACCTGGACAGTGTGGCCGTCCTGGAGCGCCGCCTGGCGGGCATGGCGCGCTTCCCGTGCGTCATCAACGCCCACCTTTCCTGGGCTCGCATCCTAGGCGGCGCGGCGGCGCTGCTCGGCGAGCGCGACAAGGCGCGCGCCTACTACGAGCGGGCGATCGAGCAGTGCACGCAGCTGCGCAACCGGCCGGAGCTGGCGCTCACGCACCTGCAGCTCGCGGAGCTGCTGCTGAACGCGGGCGCGAGCCTTCACCCCAACCCTCTCCCCGAGGTAGAGGGAGATTCGAATCGCGCCTCTACCCGACCACGGGCGACGCGGGCGGGTTTGAAGCCTGCATCGTCCTCGCGTGCCGGCGAGGCGCCGGCGCCCCCAGACGTGCGCGCCGAGGCGCTGCGGCATCTGGACATCGCGATTGCCGAACTGCGTGACATGAAGATGCAACCAGCGCTCAAGCGGGCGCTGCGACACAAGCAGATGCTGGGGGCGTGACTGGGCTGAAGGAGGACGGCGCTCCCGGTACCGCCTGAGGCGCATCTCTACGCGGTACGATGCCTCTCTTGAGGATTGGCAGCCTCGGTGCTCTAATTAGTAATAAAAGCATACTTGTTTACTGGAGAGCGCTATGCGACGGGTGACGGTGCTGTTCGATGATGAGCAGATTTATCGAGAGGTGAAGGCGGAGGCTGCAAAAGAAGGCAGGCCCGTGAAAGACGTGGTTGCGGAAGCGCTGAAGGACTGGCTCCGGAGTCGCGGTGGTATCAGCGAGTCCGACCGGGAGCGGCGCCGGCTGGCACTGGAGGCTGCCGATAAGTTGCGAGCAGAGCTTGCAGGCCGGGACATGGGAGAGACCATTCAGGATGCCCTGGACGCCATCAGAGGTGAGCGTGCGTGATTGTGGTAGACGCCTCCCTCGCTCTCAAGCTCGTGCTCAGGGAGGACGATAGTATGCACGCTCAATCTCTCTGGCACCAGTGGGAGGGGGCTGGCGAGCCGCTCTGCGCTCCGGCACTGTTTCGCGCAGAAACGGCGTCGGTGTTGCGTCGCGAGATCTATCGCCAGCACATTACCGAAGACGAGGGCCGGCAGGGATTCGAAACCCTGCAGCGCCTCTCCATCGAGATTCGCGAGCCCGGCGGTCTCTACGAGGTCGCTTGGTCTTACGCAGAGCGATTCAACCGATCGACAGTTTACGACTCGTGCTACCTCGCACTAGCGGGCATCTTCGGTTGCGAGCTCTGGACGGCGGACCGGCGACTGGTTAACGCGGCAAACGAGCTCCCATGGGTGCGGCTACTGTGACGCGGGCGGGTTTTAAACCCGCTCCTACGCTTTGCTCTGGCCCCGACGATAGCCCCGAGGCGTGATCATTCGGCCACGCCAGGAGTGCGTGGTGGAGTTGCCGATTACGATCGTGGAGAGCATGCCCGCTGAGGCGGTGTCGAACGCCGCGAGGGTGCAGACGCCGACCCTCTGACCTGCTCTGTAGGCGGATTCGACGTGGCCGACCGGTGTGTCGGGATCGCGATGGCGGCGGAAGATCTCGATCGCGTCGCAGAGCTGCTTCCGCCGGCGCTGGCTGGCGGGGTTGTAGAGCACGGTAACAAAGTCCGCCGCGGCGGCCGCTTCCAGCCGCCGCACGGTGGTCTCCCAGGGCGTGAGCAGGTAACTGAGCGAGATCACGGCAAAGTCATGGCCGAGGGGCGCGCCCAGAAGGGCGGCGGCGGCAGTGGCCGCCGTGACGCCAGGCACCACATCGACCGGCAGCTCGGTAGCATCGAGCTCGGCAACTATCTCCAGCGCCAGGCCGGCCAGGCCGTAGATCCCCGCGTCGCCACTGCCGATGAGCGCCACGCGCTCTCCGGCGAGTGCCCGTTCGACGGCCTCCCGTGCGCGCTCGACCTCGTGCGTAATCGGGCTGGCGATGAAATTCGCCTCCGGATACCAAGCTCGGACGAGGTCGACGTAGCCGTCGTAACCGACGATGCAGTCGACCGAGCGGAGGGCCGCCTCGGCGGCACGTGTGATCTGCGCATGGGCGCCTGGGCCGATGCCTACGATGTAGAGGGCGCGTCGGGGGATTGCCAACTTGGCTCCTTACCGTCAGGGATCGGCCCGTCGCCGTGTTAGGGGAACGCTCGGGAACGCGCTTTGGTCGGGCGCGCGCTCACCCTCTCCCTCTCCCAAAGGGAGAGGGAGACCCAGCCCCGGCTTAGCCGTCAGAACTCAATGCCAGGCTGAGCCTTAATTCCGTGCTTGAACGGGTGCTTGATCTCTTGCATCTCGGTAACGAGGTCTGCAAACTCTATCAGCTCCGGTGGTGCTGAGCGGCCCGTGACGACGGCAAAGGTGCGCTCGTGGCGGGCGCGGAGTCCTTCGATCACTTCTTCCGCGGAGAGCCAGCCGTACTTCATCGTGTAGGTCAGCTCATCCAAGACGATTAGGTCGTAGTCACCCGAGGCCAGCATGACCTTGCTCCGCTCCCAGCAGTCGCGGGCCATCTCGGCGCTGCGGTCGATGTCCTTCGAGGTCCACGTCCAGCCGTCGCCCATCGGCAGCCACTCGATTCCCAGCTTCTTTGCCGCGCGTCGTTCGCCGTAGTTGTTGGTGGTGGACTTGAGGTATTGGAGTACCACTATCTTCCAGCCTCGGCCCCAGGCGCGCAGAACCAGCCCGAAGGCCGCGGTCGACTTGCCCTTGCCGTTGCCGGTGTTGACGATCACCAGCGATTTGCGTTCGGCCACTGGCATCTCCTTGTCTTCAGCTTGGGGTCGTACAGCCCGCCCGCCCGCCCAAGTAGGGGAAATTCTAAGTCGGGGGCATCGCCCCCGCGCCCCCACTGGCTCGCTTCTCTCTCAAGTGGAGAAGGTCGAAGATGAGCGCGAACCGCCGCCCGGAATCCGGGCAACCGCCAGCGTGACGTGCTTCGATTTCACCTTGCGCACCAACAGGCTCGTGACGCCCGCGCATCTGAGGGCAGCGGGCTCGGCGACGGCACCGGCGCCTACGGCATTCCGCACGATTTCCGAGCGCGTCCACTCACCTTCCGTCTTCTCCAATTCGGCGGCTGTATAGGTCACGATTTGCAGGCGCCGTTCCTGGGCAAATGCAACCAGCCCCGGCTCGGCGGCGCGTCTGTCGATGGTCGCGATCGCAAACGCGGAGAGCGGGCTCAGCCCGGCGCTGGCGAGCGTTTTATCCGCCAGGACTGCTATCTCTTCGGCGCCGGCGCCGCTGCTGCAGCCGATGCCAAGCGCGAGAACCGGTGGGCGGCAGAAGACAGTCCGTTCTCTGAATTCTGCAGGCATCTCTACGAGTCGATCGGTGATGACCAGACCGGCATATGGATGCGCCTCACACAAAGCCTGGACGGTTAGGAAACGCAGAAGGTGGTCCGGCGCCCCGTCTAGCCAATCACTCCCGCCGGCATCCTGGTAGACACCCACCGAGTCGCCGTTGATAAGCGCGGCTGCCAGCCTGGTCAAACTGGAAGCCGGCTCGATCCACCAGCCCAGCGAACGGGCGATCTCGTCGATGGCCGGCAGCCCGACAGCGTCGGAGGCTGTCGTTATGACCGCCTCGGCGCCCAGACGTCCCGCGACCTCTCGGGCGAGCTGATTGGCGCCACCGGAATGTCCGGAGACGAGGCTGATTGCGAATCGTCCCAGATCGTCGACGACAAGCACCGGCGGGTCTTCCGATTTGTGGCGGAGGTGTGGCGCGATCAAGCGCACCGCTGCCCCGACGGCCATGACCAGTACCAGCGGCAGCCGCTGCTCGAACTGCTCGGCGACAAGCCGGCCGGCCCCGCCTTCATACTGCTGTATCCGCCCCTCGGTGGCGCTGCCTGCTGGCGTACCGGCGCGCGGTGCGCCGGGGGCGAAGCGTACCGGCACGAACGCCAGCGTGTCGGGGAACGATTCCGCGAGCCGGAGCGCCGTCTGGGCGCCGCGACGCGAGACGGCGATAATTGCCAATCTCATTGGACCGAGGAGTGCCGGTGGCGCTGGGTAAATGTTGGATTGTAGAGATTTGAACGGTGCTCCGGACCCGATTCACGCAGCGTCGCATCAAGGGCCGGACCTACCAGAATAAGCGCTTGGAGTTGCAACTTGGCGTCCTGCACCTTGGCCGCGATGCCGGCGAGGGTTCCGCGCAAGATCAACTCGTCCTCCCACGTCACGCGGTAGACGACCGCAGCCGTGGTCTCCGGCTCATACCCGCCGGCCAGCAACTCTGCAACAACGCGGTCGATGAGTGGAATGCTGAGGAAGATGGCGAGGGTCGCCCCATGGGTTGCGAGGTCACGCAGCGCCTCACGCTCCGGCATAGGGGTCCGGCTGCCGAGCCGGGTGAAGATGACTGTCTGCGTGATGTCCGGCACGGTCAGCTCGACATGAAGCGCGGCGGCGGCGGCGAACGCCGAGCTGACTCCCGGGATGATCTCGTAGGGAACACCCTCACGCTCGAGAAGCACGATCTGCTCGTGCATGGCCCCGTAAATCGATGGATCGCCACTCTGTACGCGGGCGACGCGCTGACCCTGTTGCACCGCCGAGAGCATCAGTGTCGAGGTCTGCTCGAGCGTCAGGGCGGCGCTGCCATAGACCTCGGCTCCAGGTTTCGAATATTCTGCGACGCCAGGGTGGACGAGCGAGTCAGCGTAGATGACCAGATCGGCCGCGGCGATCCGGTCCCGCCCACGCAAGGTGATCAGGTCGGGAGCACCGGGACCAGCGCCAATAAAGGAGACGAGGCCCTGGGGCCGGCCGGCGCTCACGTGTTGCACCGCCGCACGATTATGGTCGTGAAATAGTCGGGCGTGGCAGCCCGCATGGCGGTGGTGTCGTGCAGAATCTGCTCCTCAGGGCGGCCGGCGCGACGCACCATCGCTGCCTGAACTGATGGGCCCAGAGCATCAAGCGAGTCTGCTAGCTGGTCGAGGTCACCGCCGGCCTTGAGTAACGCCACGGTTTCCGCCTGGGCAAGTAGGGTACGTAGCTCGCTGGTCTCGCGAACGGCCGGGGTTACCAAGAGACGCTCGTCCCATATCGCCAGAGGCATATCCGCCGCCGCCGCAGCCGCGCTGACCGAGCTGACGCCGGGAACCGTATGGAGCTCAATCTGGGCTCCGAGCCGCTCGATGCCCGATCGCAGATGCACCCATGTGCTGTAGATTGACGGATCACCTTCGCAGATGAACACGCCGGACTTGCCCTCTAGCAGGCGATCGTCGACAGTGCCCGCAAGCGCGAGCCATCGGGCCGCGACCGCGGAGCGGTCGCGGTACGCTGGGCAGACCAGCTCGACGATTGACTGGCGGCTGGAGTCAAGGTAGGTCTCGACTATCGGCCGCGCAAAGCTCGCGCCCGGCCGCGTTGCCGGTAGGAAGACGCAGTTGGCCTCCCGTAGTAAACGCAGACCGCGCAGGGTCATCAACTCGGGGTCGCCTGGCCCCGCACCAATCCCGTGCAGACTCCGTGTCATGACCCACGCACCTGCTTCGTAAGTCGTGTCACGAACACCGGGCCCAGCGGTGCGAGGTGCGTACCGCCGGCCAGAGCCACGCCACGTGCGACCTCGATTTTGACGATATCAGAAGGCCAGCCCGTCGATGCCGCGAACGCCTGCCATGCGCTCAAGCTCTCGAGCAGGGCAAAGTTGGCCACCAGGCGTCCCGCCGGGCTGAGGCGCTCGGCAGCCAGGCGCAATATTGGCAATAACGCCGGTCCGCCGCCTCCGACGAACACGCAGTCCGGCTCAGGCAGCGATTCGAGCGCTGCCGGCGCGAGACCATGCACGATATGAACCCCGGCCGCGCTATGCCCGCGTACATTCTGACGCATAGCCGCGATCTGGTGGTCGTCGCGCTCGACCGCGTACACAACCGGAGCAGACATGAGCGATGCCATCTCGATTGAAACGCTGCCGGATGCGGCGCCGACGTCCCAGCAGACGCGGGCATTCCACGGCTCCAGGCGCGTCAGAGCAATGGTTCGCACCTCGGCCTTCGTTATCTGGCCGCGGACCGAGGCGTACTCGACGTCTGGGCGACCGATGCCGTGCCGGCAGGGCGCTCGTTGCCCGGGGAGCAGGATGAGGACATTGACAGGGTCGAATTGTTGGTCGGGCAGTGCGTTCAGGGTGAGCTCATGGATGTGCTCCGCTGTACCGCCCAAGCGCTCGCAGACGTAGGCAGGACAGTCCTGCATTCCTGCAGAGATAAGAGCATCTGCCACCACCGCGGGTGTGTGTTCAGGATCGGTAAGGATTGCGATCTTAACCGCGCTCAGAGCTGCCGGAACAGCTTCCTTCACCGGCCTCCCGTGCACGCTCAGGACCGTCGCATCCTGCCAGGCGAGGCCGAGTCGCGCAAACGCTGTTGAGACGGAGCTTGGGCGAGGATGAATCCTGACGTGCTCTCTGCCAAAGCGCTCAGCGAGCAGCGGACCGACGCCAAAGAAGCATGGATCGCCGGAGGCGAGAACCACGGCGCCGTAAGCAGCGTGACCGGCCAGCCGGCCGCAAAGCGCATCGAGATCGGCAGCAATGGTGAAGCGCTCGGCGCAGGCGGAGGGGAACAGCGCCAGATGGCGGGCGCCGCCACAGATGAGCGTGGCGCGCTCAATGAGCGCGAGCTCGCCAGCAGTCAGGCACTCCGGCCCGGAATCGTCGACGCCGACCACATCGATGGTCGGACATTCGCGTGTGCTCATAACTAAGACAGGGCCCTCCGCTCGATAGACGCGCGGCCAAGGAGCGAACCGTCGAAGTCGAACAGCAGGCAGTCGATGGCCAGGGCTCCTGCCACATAGCGATAGCAGGCGCCGGCGGCCTCCCTCGCCACCAGGCTAAAGAGCCCTTCGACCTGGGCTGATTGCGCGATTTCCTGTACCTCACGAGCACTATTCGCCGCCGCCATGCGCTGCTGAAGCGCTTTCGAGGCTCCGGACTGCCCCGCCAACGAGGCCAAGAACGACGGGTCGACCTGGTTTCCCGCGACGTGGGTCATGAGGTGGCCCTGAGCGATCTTGGAAAGCTTCCCGATCATGCCACAGACGTACACACGGCGTATGCCGCGTCGCAGTGCGCGTTTGAGCGCGTGCCCGGTGAATTCGCCCATCTCGATCAGCGCTAGGTCGGGCAGCCCCAGGAGCGATTGGGCAAAGCGCTCGCTGCGGCCGCCGGTGGTGATTGCGATCTCGGTTTGTCCGTTTGCGGCGGCGACGTCGATCGACTGCTCGACGCTTGCCCGCCATGATGCAGTTGAGTACGGGCGGACGATGCCGGTGGTACCGAGAATCGAAATGCCGCCCAGAATGCCGAGGCGCGCGTTTAACGTCTTCTTCGCCAGTTCCTCGCCGCGGGGAACGCTGATCTCGACGACGAGGCCGTTCTTGGACGGCTCGGACGCAGCCTCCGCGGACACCGCTTCGAGGATCATCTGACGTGGAACGGGGTTGATCGCCGGCCCGCCGATCTCAAGGCCGAGGCCTGGCAGCGTAACCGTGCCAACGCCCACCCCGCCCTGCAGCGTGACGCCGGGTTGAGAGGCCCGCCAGACCGTCGCGGCGATCTCGGCTCCGTGGGTTACGTCCGGGTCATCGCCGGCGTCCTTGATGACGGAGCAGCGGATTCCGGTGCCGGCAGGTTCGCAGCTTAGCATGTCGAAACTTGCGTCGACGCCCGCGGGCAAGCGGATCGTGACCGACGAAACAGGATGGCCGGAGAGCAGGGAGCGAGTGGCCGCCAGCGCGGCGGCGGTTGCGCAGGCGCCGGTCGTGTAGCCGGTGCGCAGGCCGCGCCGGTGGACCGGCTGGAGCTCATCATTATCGTCATTGGCATCTTCATTCATCGTCATCTTCTACGGCTGCCGTCCGGCCGGGACCGGCGGTTGACGCAAGCCCCGGCTGCTCCCGCAGATCTGGCATTCGCTCGGCTTCGAGCGCGCCGGCGATCATCACATTGGAAAGGTCGGCGTGCAGACCAATGGGGCGGCCAATTGACACACGCAGGCCCGGATACTTGCCGGCCTCGCGGCGCAGGACGTTCGGGATATCACGCCGGATGTGCATGCCGTTGTTGAGGAAATAGGGAATCACCAGCACGCGAGTCGCGCCCTGCTCCACGCAGGAACGAAGTGCTGCCGGCAGATCGGGTTGGCTCAGCTCCAAATGGCCGCTCTCCACGATCGGGAAAAGGCCGCGGCCTCGAACATTCTCGACGGCGACAAGCATCGCCTCGGCCGCGTCGGGTGCGCGTGAGCCGTGACCCGCGAACAGGACGGCTATGCTTGACCGATCATTGGGCGCGGTTACTGATGGCGCCGCCAGTCTGAGCATCGCGTTTAGTGCCGCTGCCGCAAGCGCGGAGCCGCCTCGGGTGCCTTCGATACTCAGGAACGGGACCGGCCGTCGCATCAGCTCTGCCTTAGCCTCCGCAGCGGCGACGAACCCGACGGGCATGCCGATGATGACGCGTGGTTGCGCGACTCCAGCGTCTACGAGGTCGAGCAGGCTGAGCAATGCCGTTGGCGCGTTGCCGATCACAGCGATGCCGCCATCGAGCTCCGACGCAAGCGATCGCATCGCCTCAACGGCGCGGGTATTGCCGCTCAAGCGAGCGCGCTCGACAACCGCGGCGTCATCGATCGCGCAATGGATAGGGCACCCGAGCGCCCTGGCGCGCTCCTGGTCGAGGCCAGCGACCACCATGCGGACGTCGGCGACGATGGACGATCCGGCGCAAAGAGCATCTCTGCCGGTCGCGACAGCGCCCGGTGAGAATCGGAGGGCTTGAGCAAGCTCAGTGTCCCCGGCGGCATACAAGATCCGCGCGGCGACTGAGCGCTCCTGCTCGCCGGCGAAGCGCTCTTGCAGACAGCGCTCCACCATGGCGAGGCTCTGCCTCTCGATGTCCGCAGGTGGGAGAGCGTGGCGGGCCACGAGCCCCGCCTTGCCGAACACCGGTGCGTCTGTCATGACGGCTTCTCCTGAGCGGGCCGGATGGAGGCGGACGACAGCAATTCTGCGCCGAGCGCCGACGCAAGGGCGCGGCCGAGGCCGGCGCCCGATCTGCTGCCTTCGGCGTCTACCACCAGCGAGGTCCAGCCGCGCTCCCGAATCAGCCCCGCCTCGTGCAGCGCCGCGGGCCAGGGGCCGACGCCCGCGAGGCCGACGTTCGCCTTGCCGTCGCTTACGAGCACCAGCATGGGTGATAGTGGCCGCGCCCCGCCGAGCGCGCGATCGATGGTCTTCCGGGCGAGCTCCAGCCCCAGCGCCAGCGGTGTACGCCCTCCCGACGGCAGGAAGCGCAGCCGCCGTTCGGCCAGCTCGACGCTATTCGTCGGTGGTACGAGCAGCTCTGCCCTGTCGCCGCGGAATGCGACGACTCCAACTCGATCGCGCTTGCGATACGCGTCGTACAGCAGCCCGAGGCTTGCCGCCTTTGCGTAGCGCATTCGCTCGCCGGCTCCCATGGAGCCGCTGGCGTCGACGACGAAGACGACCAATGCGCCGCTTCGCCCGCGTCGCATGCGTCCGCGAAAGTCGTCGGGCAGTATCCGCACCGCTGGGCCTGCGCCTGTGAGCCGGCGCGAAGGTTGGTACGGCGCCGCCGCGCGCAACGTCGCCGCCAGCGCCAGCTCGAACTGCTTTGACGACGGATTGAGCGTGCCGTCAGGTGCGCCGCCAAGACCGCGACTCAGCGTCGGGCGGCGTCCGTCCGCGGTTGCGCCACGACGGGCGTGAGAACGCGGAAGCGTTGCCGCGAGCGCAGGACCTGGTTCGGCGACCTTGTCCTCTGGTCTGCCGGACGCGCGGGTGGCAGGCAAGCCAGCGCCGGCGCCAGCAGGCGTGCCGAGCGCATTGCCGGCGTCCTTCTCGGCGCCGCCCTGCGCGCCGGAACCGCGTTTGTCGCGGCCGCTACCGTGTTCGCAATCGGCGCTGTTGATGATTTCGTCCAGCCGCTGTTCGTCCAGCCCAGTCTGCTCAAACGGCTGCCGCCGCCTTCGATGGGGCAGGGCCATCTCGGCCGCGAGCCTTACGTCGGCAGACCCGACAGTGGTCCGGCCGGCGTAGGCCGCCAGCGCGGTCGCGGTACGGTACATGGCGAGGTCGCAACGCAGGCCGTCGACCTCAAAGGCCGTACAGATGCGGACGATGAGCTCGAGTGCGCTCTCAGGAACCACCACCGCGGGCATCAGCGTGCGTGCCCGAGCGAGCCGATCGCGCTCGTCTTGTTCGAGCGGCTTCTGCTTCTCGGCGAAGCCGGCCGAATCGCTTTCGAATGCGATTCTACGGCGCACGACCTCCGCACGCTCCGACGGGTCGCTCAGGCCGCTCACTTCGACGGTAAGCGCGAAGCGGTCCAGGAGCTGCGGTCGCAGATCGCCCTCCTCTGGGTTCATGGTGCCGATGAGCATGAATGAGGCAGGATGGGCGAAGGAGACGCCCTCACGCTCGACATAATTCCATCCAAGCGCGGCCGCGTCCAGCAACACGTCAACGAGGTGGTCACCCAGAAGGTTGACCTCGTCGACGTACAGGATCCCGTGGTTCGCTCTGGCGAGAAGCCCGGGCTCAAACCGGCGACTGCCGCTCTGAATTGCGTGCTCCAGGTCCAGGCTGCCGAGCACACGGTCTTCAGTGGCGCCGATCGGGAGCTCCACCACGGGAACCGGCCGATCGACCGTGGGAGGATCCTGCCCGCTCTCGACCAGGTCGGCGCAGGACTCGCAGAGCTCACTCGAGAGCGCCGGGTCGCAGCCGAACGGGCAGCCATCGATTGCATGGGTTGTGGGAAGCAGGTCAGCGAGGGCCCGGACGGCCGTCGATTTCGCTGTGCCCTTCTCACCCCTGATCAGTACGCCACCCAAACGCGGATTCACCGCGTGCAGTAATAACGCGAGCCGCATTCGCTCCTGCCCGACGATGGCGGTGAAGGGGTAGACGAAGCGTCGGCTCACGGTCCCTCAATCTCGGCGTCGGCATCGAGATATGCTGCGCGCAACTCGTCCAGCAAAGAGGCGTTCGGCCGCTCCCAGAGGCCTCGCTCGACCGCCTCCAGCAGGCGATCGCCGATGTCGTGCAACGCCCAGGGGTTGCTGTTGCGCAGGAACTGGTTTTGGGCGGGATCGAGGACGTACTGCTGGGCGACCTCGGTATACATCCAGTCCTCTACCACACCAGCCGTAGCATCGTAGCCGAACAGATAGTCGACCGTCGCCGCCAGCTCGAGCCCGCCCTTATAACCGTGCCGCCGGATTGACGCCAGCCATTTCGGGTTGACGACACGGGTACGGAAGACGCGCAAGGCCTCCTCGCGCAGGTCGCGAACGCGCGGGCGGCGTGGATCGGAGCTGTCGCCGAAGTAGCGAAGCGGGGTTTTGCCACTGAGGGCCCGAATCGTCGCGATCATGCCGCCGTGGTACTGAAGGTAGTCATCGGAGTCAAAGATATCGTGCTCGCGGTTGTCCTGGTTCTTGACTGCGACGGCCACCGATTCGAGTTGCTGGCGAAAGTCATCGCGGGCGTCCGTGCCGAACTCCTCGGCGCTATAGGCATAGCCGCCCCAGTTGACGTACGCCTCGGCGAAGTCGGACTCGTCTCGCCAGTTGCGCTCGTCGATCAGCGGCAGAATCCCGGCGCCGTAGCTCCCCGGCTTGCAACCGAAGACCCGGTAGCGCGAGCGCCGTTGCGCCTCCTCCGGGCCGATGCCGGCCACGGCCAGGCGATCCTGTTCGGTAAGGCATCGCGCGCGGACGTAGTTCTGGTCGAGCGGCTCATCGAGTCCGGCAATGAGCTGGACGGCCTCATCGAGGAGGCCGATCAGATGCGGGAAGGCATCGCGAAAGAAGCCCGAGATGCGGCAGACGACGTCGATCCGCGGGCGGCCGAGCTGCTCGAGTGGAATCGCCTCGACGCCGAGCAGCCGGCGATTTTCCGGCTGCCAGCGCGGCCGCACGCCCAGCAGGGCGAACACCGTGCCAATGTCGTCGCCGTGAGTTCGCATAGCGCTGGTTCCCCAGATGCTGATGCCCACGCATTCCGGATAGCGGCCTTCGTCCTCAAGATGTCGCTTCAGCAGCTCGATCGCCAGTTGTTCGCCGACCTGCTGTGCGGCGACGCTGGGAAGCGTCCGCGGATCGACGGCGTAGAAGTTGCGCCCGGTCGGCAGGACGTGCGCCATCCCACGGGTCGGGGCGCCGCTGGGCCCGGGCGGCACGAAGCGACCGTCAAGGGCCGCGAGCAGGTTCTCGATCTCCTCAGAATTACGCCGCAGGCTGGGGACGAGGCGCTGGCAGACGAATTGCAGAATCGATCGAAGCCGCGCGCGAACCTCGGTGTCCCGCAACTCCGCAGCAAGGACCGATTCGATGGCGCCGGCAGTAAAGCCGGACTTCGCCATGGCGACAAGGAGGGAGCGACAGAGCAGGTCTATCAACTCGATGAGGTCCGCGGCGCTCCGCGGCGGCAGCCCCCCTGCCAGAGGCAGAGCGAGGTGAGGGAACTCTCGCAGCACCTGCGTAAGCCGCGCACCCGGATCGGCGCGCAACGCCGAGAGATCGATCCCGAATGCAGCGGCGACCGCATCCGGAAGCGCTGGTACGTCCAAGTTTGGCAAGCGGAGGAGCTGGAGTAACAGGTCGATAAGCTGATCGCCGTCAGGCGTTGTGCCCAGGATGTGGAGCCCGTCCCGAATCTCTGCCCCGGCGAGCTCACAGAGATAGCCATCGATCTCCTGCAGCAGGTGGGCGAAGTCCTTGCCGCGCATGTCCGTCATGCTGACGGGCGCGCCCTCATCAGTAAGGGTTGGATCCCATTCATGCGTGTGGTCGCCGCTGTTGCGATTGAGCAGCAAGGACAGGTCGGCGCCGAGGTTCGCGCGTTGAAGCACGTCCCAGATCTGCCGCTGAAGCAGCGGCACTTTACTGGGATCCAGGAGCTCCACTTGGTAGTACTCGTCAACCAGTTGCGCCATCTCTGCCAGGCCGCCATAGAGCCCGGCATTGGTCATCGGCGGAGTCATGTGATCGACGATCACCGCATGTGCACGCCGTTTCGCCTGCGCCCCCTCGCCGGGGTTGTTGATGATGAATGGGTAGATAAGCGGCAGCTCAGCCAGGAATTCGTCCGGGTAGCAGGCGGGGCCAGGTCCGACCGCCTTGCCTGGCAGCCACTCGAGCGTCCCGTGCTTGCCCACATGGACGATTGCGTCGGCGGCCCAACCCGCTGGATCGCGCAGCCAGCGGTAGAGGGCGTGGTAATTGTGCGGGGGTGGCAGGTCGGGCAGATGGTAGATAGCGTTCGGGTCCATGCCGTAGCCCCTCGGTGGCTGCAGAAAGACGGCGACATTGCCGAGCTCGAGACCCGCCAGGGAGATTTGGCCCTCGTGAACGTACGCCTCGCCGGGAGGCTCGCCCCATTGCCCTGACATACCGCCTCGATTCTTCTCGGGAAGATCGTCAAACCAGGACTGATAGAGCGGGCCTGGGACACGGGCCACCGCGGATGCGAGCTGCTGTTCAGTCAGTATCTCGGTGTCGTACGAGCAGCGCTCGATCAGCGCGTGGATGAGTGCGTCGCCGCTCTCGGGGACGTTCTCGATCCGGTAGCCGGCCGCGCTCATGGCGGCAAACAGCCGCAGCAGCGAAGCCGGTGCATCGAGGCCGACGGCATTTCCGATCCGCGACGCGCGCGCCGACTGATTGGTAAGCACAAACGCGATACGCTTGTCCGCGTTCGGCTTGCGTCGCAGCGTCGCAAGCCGCAGGGCGAGCCCCACGGCGCGGGCGATCCGCTCCTCGTCTGGGACGTAGCGAATGACCGGGGGGACATCGCGGGCGGGTGTTGGTACTGACTCTTTGAACGAGATAGGAACGGAGATGATGCGGCCATCGAACTCAGGGATGGCGACGTTCATCGCTGTATCGAGCGGCGACAGCCCGCGCAGCGAGGCATCCCACTGATCCCGCGAGCTCCCGGCAGTCGCGGTCTGTAGCACCGGGACATCGAGCCGTACAAGGGCTTCCGCCGACCACTCCGACAGCGTTGGCCCGTCCGGATTCACACTGCCCAGGGCAAAGCTCATCGTGCTGAGAATGACATCGACGGCGGGCCGCCCATCCTGCATGAAGTACGCCAGCGGCGCCGGGACACCGGATTCATCAGAGTCCTTGAGCGAGTAGGCGTAGACGGGCAGCACGTCCATGCCGGCCGCCTCGCCGGCGCGCACGATTGCATCGACGAAATCGGTATTTCCAGAGAGTAGATGCGATCGATAGAACAGCACGCCCAATGCCGGGCGGCGCAGGTCGCGCCGCGCACGCCAGTCTTCTACCGAACATGCCGGCAGATCGGGGTGGTAGATTCCGTGCCGGGGCTGCGGGACCGGCGGGTCGTACCCGAATCCGGTGGTGAGCAGATGATCGGCAAGGAAGCGAAGCCCGTTTGCGTAGTTCAACGCGCCACCAAACTGGAGATAGGCGAACAGCTCGTGAGCAACCGGCACTCCCACGTTCGACAGCGCGGTCAACTCTGGGTCCAGCGCATCGGTGCCCGGGAGACAAATGACCCAGAACCCATCTCGCTCGGCCTCACGCACGATCCGGTCGACGCCGGCTGGGAAGCTCGACCGGCCGCCTATCAGTCGGAGGATGACGGCTTCCGCACGCGGCAGCTCGCGATCAAGAAAGGCTTCGACATCTGCGTCTGTCTTCAGGTAGCTGGGATTGAGGACGCGGATTGGCGGGAAGTCGGGCGGCAGCCGGCGCGTCGCCGAGGAGAAGGCGAGCAGGTCTGTGTCGGCCTGGGTTAGGATGAGCACACCCGAGCGCTCCACCGCCGCTGACCCCCTCTCCCTCTGGGAGAGGGTTGGGGTGAGGGCCTCTGCACCGTGGCTGTCACCGGCGTCCCAGGCGAACGATGTGAAGTGGTAGTCGGCGAGCGCGGGTGGTGGTGGCAGGTAGGCGTCTGCCTGCAGCATCTGCTCGATGTAGTCGTACAGCGCGAGGACCTGGCGCTCGTTGTTGATCGAGTGGAACCAGGTGTGGCGGCCATCAAACAGGAGCAGAACCACGTTGGCCAGGGGACACGGACCCAGGCAGCCGCCGATTGTGAGATGGACCTTGTTGCGCAGCCGTCGGCGCTCCCACTCGCCGTGATAGACATTGCGCGGGACCGCAGGAGTGCCGCGCTCGGTGTGGCCGCAGCAGCATCCGTCGGCGCAGACGAACAGGTGACCCTGCTTGCGGGCCACGTTGACCATTTTGCCATCGGCTCTGAAGACGAGGTTGCGCGCCAAATGGGGATCCTAACTCTCGCTTCCACGCGAAGCTCCGCGAGTTAGCGCCGCTGGCGGGTTTTCTGGCTCCCGAAGCCCCTGCCTCGGTGACAGTAGCGCGGCTGCACCGGACTCTCACCGGTTTGCCCTCGCCCGCGGCCGTTACCTACCACTGGACCATAGCAAAGCGGCCGGAACTCGACAAGACGACGATAGCCGGGGCGTCTGTAGCCTCGATATGATTCTCTTGTAAATACGCCCGCCAGAAGGCCACTGCCGATGATTGATAAGACCGGACTGGCTCCCGTGGGATTCGGTGTCTCTTGAGAATGGGGCGATTGTGGGGGGGGGACATGAAGCGGGATGAGAGGCCCCGATGCTGAGCGAAGCCGAGAACCAGGAACTCATGCGAGCCGGCGCGGGCACGCTGATGGGCGAACTGTTGCGCCGGTACTGGATGCCGATCGCCGCGGTTGCCGAGCTCGAGAACAGCCCGATCAAGCCCGTTCGTCTCATGGGCGAGGACCTCGTGCTGTATCGAGACAAGAGCGGCACGTATGGACTTCTGGACCTGCACTGTCCTCACCGACGCGCCGACCTTTCCTACGGAATGCGCGAGGAGGAGGGCCTGCGCTGCAGCTACCATGGCTGGCTGTTCAACGAGAAGGGCGACTGCCTGCAGCAGCCGTTCGAGGAGGTCGCCCGCCCCGAAGCGAACTACAAGGACCGTATCCGCATCAAGGCATATCCTGTCGAGCCAAAGGCTGGGCTGTTGTGGGCGTACCTCGGGCCCCTGCCCGCGCCGCTCGTGCCGACGTGGGAGCCGTTTACCTGGGCGAACGGCTTCGTGCAGGTAGTTTTCTCAGAGGTGCCCTGCAACTGGATGCAGTGCCAGGAGAACTCGATCGATCCGGTCCACTTCGAGTGGCTGCACTCGAACTGGGGGTCGACACTGCGGGGAAAGGATGGCCCCTACGCGCCGACGCACCTCAAGATCGGCTTCGACGAATTCGACTACGGCTTCGTCTACCGTCGGGTGCGTGCGGACACGACCGAGGACGACCCACTGTGGACGGTGGGCCGAACCTGCCTGTGGCCGAACTGCCTGTTTACCGGAGAGCACTTTGAGTGGCGGGTCCCGATTGACGACGACAACACGCTGAGCGTCGGTTGGTTCTACAACCGGGTGCCGCGGGAGAAGGAGCCGTTTGAGCAGGCGACAATCCCCTACTGGTATTCGCCTATCAGAGACCCGCGGACCGGCCGCTGGGTCACGAGCCACGTTATGAACCAGGATTTCGTCGCCTGGGTTGGTCAGGGCGCTGTCGCAGATAGAACGCAGGAGCATCTGGGGGAGAGCGACCGCGGCGTGATTCTGATGCGCAAGAGCATGCTTCAGCAGGCTCGGGTCGTCGCTGACGGGGGTGAGCCGAAGGCGGTCATTCGCGACGCGGCCGAGAACGAGTGCGTCCGCCTCCCGATCGCCAGTCGCGACCAACAACTCAAGGGCTTTTCGCTCGCTGAAGCCGCAGACCAAAAGGCTGGTGACCGCCTCTTTCAGCGCGAGTTCGTCTTTCTCGCGGGCCAGCCCGAGGAGGTGCGTCAGGCCTACCGTGAGGCGATAGGGATTGACGCGGTGGAGGCGGCTGGGAGCGGTAGTTGAGTCAGGACGCCGGGGCGAGACTCTGGGTACTCGTCCCAAGTCCGCCCGTCAAGTGTGCGCAGGTAGGGTAGGCGCATCTTCCGTTTCTCACTATCGCCTATCCTGACGACAGGGCGATCCTCACGCAATCTGCGCACGGTGCATGGTTGGTGCACTCGTCACAGAATCGATCCAAGCTCGGAGGATTCATGGCAATGCGAATTGCCGGCTAACAGCGAGTTGGATGTGGCCTTGGCTGCCAATGAAACGAGCGGCGAGACGGTGGAGCTTTGTCCACAACGGCCGGACCTATCGTCTCGTTCCGGTGGAGACATCGCTGAGTCCTGAGGAACTCGCCCTGCGCCACGAGCTTGTTGGCCGAGCTCGGGCCATTCGCGAAAAGCAGAAGCCGTTGGGCATCACTACGGCGCGGCTCAGCCATGAAGTCCGAGCGGAGCGGTATGGCGATTAATGGCCTCGTCGCGGACGCGTCCATCGTGGCGAAGTGGTATCTCCGCGATGAGGATCCGGTGGCGGAGGCGGACGCGCTCGCATCCGATTGGGAACAGGGGCGCTGGGAGCTTGTCGCGCCAGGACACTTCCCGTTCGAGGTCACGGGCGCAATCTTGCGAGCAAGGACATCTGACCTATGAGCCGCTGGCCTGGGCGTTGTGAAGAGCGCACTGGTCGTTGAGCGCGGCGGTCTCGAGAAATTTGGAATAGAGCCAGCCGGGGTCTGGGGCGCTGATACGAAACCAGCCGTAGCCGACGTGGCCTGGATCGACCGGCTCGGTCAGAGCGAACTGCTCGCCGGTTACCTGTGCCCCGTCCGCGAACCCGCCCACAACGTCCGCGTCAGGGCTCGGTCCTGCCCGCAGGTTGACGCCGTCGCCGCCGGAGCAGACAACCATGTCACCCGGTAGACGGGTCAACTGATACGGATTCTGGCTGGTATACCAGAGCTTCCAACGCCCGTCCAGGGTCTTACCAAGAGCGGCGCCGAAGCCGCCGTTTTGACCCGCATCGGAGATACCGAAGGCTGCGATGCCTCTCGCGACTTCTGCCGGCGCTGACTCCATGGTGACGCAGTCCTGCCGGTTTGGGTTATTGCCGCTGAGGCAGTCGGACACCGATACCCCGTCGAATATCTGAAGGGCGGTGTCAAATGCGTCTGACGACGCGTCGGAAACCCGCGATGCTGCTGAGCTTGGGCTGTCTGTAGCTACTGTTGCGAACGCCGTGCAACAAAGTGCGAGTAGAGCCAGCGCCACCCTCATGGCTTCGGCCCGAGGCCCGTCAGATCGGCGCCAAGATGACGTCCAAAAGGGCAACCTGCCCGTGCGCGACAGCATCGAGCGCGCGGCCGATTGCTGCCGGCAGCGCGTCCGGATCCTCGACCCGCTCGCCGTAGGCGTGACAGGACTGCGCGAGCATTGCGTAGTCGGGCGGCGATGGATGGCGCACACCGGGGAACGCGTTCTGCTGCTTGGAGGCGCCCTCAGGAAACAGCTCCAGAACCGGCTGTTTGCTGGCGTTGTAGCCGGCATTATTCAGGACAACGGTCAGGAACGGCGCCTTCGCCTGCTCGGCGCCCCAGAGCGCCGCGATCGGCGAGCCGAAGACGAAGGTGCCATCGCCGGTGATCGCAACAACCGTCCGCTCCGGAGCGGCAAGCTTGGCGCCGATCGACGCGCCGAGCGCCCAGCCCAGCCCAGGGGCTCCGGACTGGAACAGCGAGCTGGGGCGTTCCCGCGTCAGATACTTCTGAAAGGCACCCGCGTTTGTAACGGCTTCTTCCATGACGAGCGCATTCTGGGGGAGTGCCGCGTTGAGGGCGGTCGCAAGCCAGATGATGTCGATCGGCCGCTTGCTGCGCGCCTGTTCAGCCGCCTGAAGCGCCTCATGACGGCGCCGCTGACCGGCAGCGCTCAGCCGCTCGAAGCGCTCGGCCCAGCGCGCGTGGCGCGCCGGCGTCGCGAGCTCCTCGAGCACAGCTCGAAGCTGCGGCAGTGCCTTGGATGAGTCCGCCTGGATGGGAAGGTCGACTGGGAAGCCCCAGACGGGGATGCTGGCCTTCACGGGGTCGACGTCGATCTGGATGATCGGGGCGGTCCGAGGCGGGTGAGCGAGCACGGGCACCCAGGGCACGTCATGGTCGAGCACCAAGACCGCATCGGCGTCCTTGAGACCGTAAGCGCCTTCACCGGCGCCGGCGGAGTCGCTGAGCGACAGTGGATGCGACGATGGAAAGTTAACGGTGTCACGGCGCTCGAGCACGGGCAGGCCCAGCAGTTCGGCCAGCCCAACAAGTGACGCGACGGCCTCGGGATGACGTCCCGAGCGTGCCGTGATGACGATCGGTCGCTCGGCATCGGCGAGGATCTGGGCTGCCTGAGCGATCGCCTCAGGGTCGGCGGATGGTGTGATCGCCGGCCGCATACGTGACGGAGGGATGATTCGTATCTCGTCGACGCGCTCGGCGAGCACATCCCGAGCAATCGTCATATAGACGGGACCGGCGGGCTCGCTGGCGGCAACTTGAAAGCCCCGCGGTACCCACTGATGCAGCGCCTCGACCCGGCTCAGCTCGGCGGACCATTTCACATAACCGCGCATAATTCCGATTTGGTCCGGAACGTCCTGCTGCCACTGAATCGGTCGTGACCGCCCGCCATGCCTCTCGCCCTCGAGTGTGTACGGTGCGCGCCCGGCGATGATGACCGCCGCGCCTTGGCCGCGCAGTGCGTCGTGCACCATGCCGCCCAGGTTCTGGGTGCCCACGTCGACATGGCAAACGACAACCTGGGGGCGGTGCGTGAGCGCGTAATACCCGAGCGCGCCCGCCAGGGCAACGTTCTCATACATGCAGGTAATGATCGTCGGGACAGGGCGGCCGCGGACGCCAAGCGCAACCACGGCCTCCTGAATCGGAGCAGTGTCGGTGCCGGGGTTGAGAAAGATGTACTCTACGCCCTGGGCTATCAGCAGCTCAATCAGCGCCTCAGCCGCGTTGTGTACAGGTACCGTTCGATCCGGCTCTGGCGCCTCCGGCGAGCCGGTTAGAATTCGGGTACGATCCTCAACCGTCATAGCGTCCCTCCCCCAGCGTTTTCCGCTGCGGCTCGAGCAGTCGTCAGCCCAAGCATTGTAGCGATTTCCGGTAGGATTTCAGGGATCATGACGAGTATTCCGAGGCTCATCATCGCCGCCCCACAGAGCGGCGCAGGTAAGACGACGGTCGCGACCGGGATCATTGCGGCGCTCGCAGCGCGTAGGTGCGTACAGCCGTTCAAATGCGGGCCTGACTACATCGACCCCACCTACCACACCCGAGCCGCGGGCCGGCCATCTCGTAATCTCGACACGTGGATGCTGCCGGACTCCGCGGTGCTCGAGTTGTTTGAGCGCGCGTGCAGCGGCGCCGATATCGCGGTAATCGAAGGCGTAATGGGGCTGTTCGACGGCAAGACCGGGGAGGATGACGCCGGTAGCACGGCGCGGCTGGCCAAACTGCTGCGCGCACCTGTCGTTCTCGTCATAGACGCCGGGGCAGTCGCACGGAGCGCCGCGGCGCTCGTTCACGGATTTCATACGTTTGACCCCGACCTCAAGCTCGCGGGCGTCGTCGTCAATCGGGTGGCCGGCGAGCGCCACTACCAGATTGTGGCCGAGGCGATCGAGCGCGAAGTTGGCGTTTCCGTCCTAGGCTATCTTCCGCGCAGCACCGAGATCGAGCTTCCAGAGCGGTACCTCGGCCTCGTCCCCACGGTCGAGGGGGCTGTAGCCGGTGGCTATTTCAGTCTCCTCCGCGCCGCCTGTGAGCAGACGATCGATCTGGCGAAGCTCGAGGCGATCGCCGCTTCGGCGGGGCCGATCCCTCACCCCAACCCTCTCCCAGGGGGAGAGGAGGTCGGAGAGTCTCCCCCATCGCTCTTCCCGTCTGAGCCCATTGCGCCACACGTGCGCATCGCGGTGGCCCGCGACGCCGCGTTCAGCTTCTACTACGAGGACAATCTCGATCTATTGCGCGCGTGGGGAGGCGAGGTGGTCGAGTTCAGCCCTCTGGAAAACGAGGGGCTCCCGCCGGAGACGTCGGGTATCTACATTGGCGGTGGCTTCCCCGAGCTGTTTGCGGCTCAGCTAGCCGGCAACCTGCCGTTGGTGGGGGCGATTCGGTCGGCGGCGGCAGCAGGAATGCCGATTTACGCGGAGTGTGGCGGGCTTATGTACGTGGGGGAGGGGATCAGCGATGCGGAGGGCCGGCGGCAGGAGATGCTGGGGCTCGTCCCTGCTGAATCGAACATGCAAGACAGCCGCCTGTCGCTCGGTTACCGCGAACTGCGCGCGCTGGGCCCGAGTGCTGTACTCGACGCCGGCGCCGTGGCCAGGGCGCACGAATTCCACTACTCGAGGCTCGACTCAGAGCCGGCGCCCGGCGAAGCGGCGTACGCCGTTAACGGCGAGGGGCGGCTCGACGGCTACCGCCGCGGCTCGGTGCTCGCGTCGTACATGCACCTGCACTTCGGCAGCTCACCGGCGATCGCACCGCGTTTTGTGGCGACCGCCAAGGCGTGGTTAAGGTAAGAATGAGCCTACGGGGGCTGAGAATCCCGGCGCTATCTGGTCGAGGTTTATCTCGGTGTCGGCAGAGTAGATCGCGTACTCATCCCGATTCGGTTCGTAGGCGCGTACCGTCGTGCTGTCTGGATCCACGAGCCAGACGACTTTGGCACCAGCCGCGAGGTACTCGGCGACCTTCGGCCGCGCGTGGGCTTCGCCGTGTTGCTCGGGTGACAGCACCTCGACCGCCAGGTCTGGCGCTTCCGTCGCCAACACTTTGCCCGGTGGCAGAATGTGAAGGCGTTGCCGCGTCACGAGGGAGACATCGGGAGATCGCACCTGCTGCCGTCGGGCGCCAACCATAAATCCGGCGCGTGAGGATCTCCCCGCCTACCAACTCATAGACGCCTTCGGAATCGAGTTTGCCATGGGCAATCAGTCGCTCCATATCGACCGGTGCTAGAAGGGGCTTTCTGACAACCATTTGACGTTGTCGTGCGTCTCCACGACGTGGGCCTCTGCCCTACGCCTTCTGGTAGATCTTGCCGCCTGCGGCGCGGAACTCATCCGCCTTCTCCTTCAGGCCAACTTCGATCACTTCCTGGTCGGTGAGGCCCTTCTGGCGCGCGTACTCGCGAACATCCTGGGTGATGCGCATGCTGCAGAAGTGCGGGCCGCACATAGAACAGAAGTGGGCGGCCTTAGCCCCTTCGGCAGGGAGCGTCTCGTCGTGGAAGGATGAGGCCGTCGTCGGGTCGAGCGACAGATTGAACTGGTCCTTCCAGCGGAACTCGAAGCGGGCCTTCGAAAGGGCGTTGTCGCGCTCCTCCGCTCCGGGATGGCCCTTGGCGAGATCGGCCGCGTGCGCCGCGATCTTATAGGTGATCACGCCGTCCTTGACGTCCTGCTTGTCAGGCAGCCCGAGGTGCTCCTTGGGCGTGACGTAGCAGAGCATGGCGGTACCGTACCAACCGATCATGGCAGCGCCGATCGCCGAGGTGATGTGGTCGTAGCCGGGCGCGATGTCGGTGGTCAACGGCCCGAGGGTGTAGAACGGCGCCTCGTGGCAGACCTCGAGCTGGAGGTCCATGTTCTCTTTGATCTTGTGCATCGGCACATGCCCCGGGCCCTCGATCATGACCTGGACGTCGTGCTTCCAGGCGATATCAGTCAACTCGCCGAGCGTCCGCAGCTCGCCGAACTGCGCCTCGTCGTTGGCGTCGGCGATCGAGCCGGGACGGAGGCCGTCGCCGAGCGAGAAGGAGATATCGTAGGCCTTCATGATCTCGCAGATGTCTTCGAAATGGGTGTAGAGGAAGTTCTCCTCGTGGTGCGCCAGACACCAGGCGGCCATAATCGAACCGCCACGCGAGACAATGCCCGTGACACGTGTGGCGGTCAGCGGTACGTAGGCGAGGCGGACTCCGGCGTGAATCGTGTAATAGTCGACGCCCTGCTCCGCCTGCTCGATGAGGGTGTCGCGGAAGATCTCCCAGGTCAGCTCCTCTGCCTTGCCGCCGACCTTCTCCAGTGCCTGATAAATGGGCACCGTCCCAATCGGCACCGGGCTGTTGCGGATGATCCATTCGCGGGTCGTGTGAATGTTCTTGCCGGTCGAGAGGTCCATGACCGTGTCGCCGCCCCAGTGGCTCGCCCAGGTCATCTTCTCAACCTCCTCCTCAATTGAGGAGGCGACGGCCGAGTTGCCGATGTTGGCGTTGATCTTGACCAGGAAGTGGCGGCCGATGATCATTGGCTCGCTCTCGGGGTGGTTGATATTTGCCGGGATAATCGCTCGTCCTCGCGCGACCTCGCTACGCACGAACTCCGCCTCGACACCCTCGCGGATGGCGATGTACTCCATCTCTGGAGTCACAATCCCCTGTCGCGCGTAGTGCATCTGGCTAACGTTCTGCCCAGGCTTCGCGCGCAGGGGCAGGCGCTGGAGCCCAGGAAAGACCTCCATGTTGGCCAGCGGGTCATCGGAGCGCAGGCCGTTGTCGCGGGGATCAACGCGCCGGCCCTCGACCTCCTCGACGTCGCCGCGGTCGAGGATCCAGGCGCGACGCTGTGGCGCCAAGCCGCGGCGGATGTCGGTCGTCACGTCCGGATCCGTGTACGGACCGCTGGTGTCGTAGACGCGCAGAGGGGGGTTCACTTCCTCGCCGTAGCTCCCGCTGGTCGGTGTGAGCTCGATCTCGCGCATGGGAACGCGCAGGTCCGCCCGCGACCCGGTCTCGTAGACCTTGCGGCTGGCTGGAAATCCATCGACTTGATTGCCGGTTTCTGGTTTGTCGGCGAGCTGCGTCATCGCATCCTCCCACGGCGTCCCGCGCCGGAAATTAAAACACCGCCTCACTGGGCGGTATCGCGGGGTGGATCTCGGCCCTCTTCCCTCCGCCGGCATTATCCGGACCAGGTTCAGACGGTCGGCGGCGTCTGGCCGCCCTCTCAGCCCGGCTTACCCGAGCTCCCGCGAAGCACCGTTCGGTTGCGTCCTCACCGTAGCACCGGCCTTGAGGACTGACAAGGCGTCGCCTACGAGCTGAGTTGCTTTTGTATGTTGGCGACGAACTGCTGCATGATCTGCTCGGACTTCTTGCGAATGACCGGCTGCCCGAACTCGCCGAGCCTCCCGAGGACGTTCGCGTCCGTTACGACCGAAAGATGCGTCTCTCCTGGACTTGGCTCGCTGATGGTCATCGTGACCTTGGCGTTCACAGCGCCGCCGATACGCCGGTCGCTGGCCTGAGCGCTCATTGTCGCTCTCCCGTCTGCCTCGTCGCGCTCCTCGACGGTGACAGTTCCCGATAGCGACAACGAGATCGGGCCGACACGTACCTTCATGACGCCGGTGTAGCTGGTGTCGCTGTCGAGTTGCACGACGTTCTCTGCGCCGGGGACGCAGGTGGCAGCCTTCGGTATATCCATGAGAAAGCTCCAGACGGCGGCCTTTGACGCGGCGAGCGTCGCCTGATTCTCGAAGTGCATTGCGTTCTCCCTCCCGGTTGTCGCGTCGCTTGTTCGTAGTTAGAGTTGTGGTGATGGAACTTGCAGTGATGCTTCGATCTTCAGTAGGAGCGACTCCATGGTTATAGCGGATTCTGGTATTGTTACGCCTCCTCAGGAAGCAGTCCCCGTCCCGGAGAGCAGTGCGCCGCTGAAGCTCACCGGCTGGGACCATATCGCCTTTTCGGTGCCTGACCTTGTCGAGGCGGAGCGGTGGTATGTCGACGTGCTCGGGGCTGAGGTGGTGGGCCGCTACAACTGGGGCGGCGATACGCAGCATCCGGTGCTACCGCACGAAGACATACGGATTGGGCAGCACATCGTCAGCCTGTTCCTCGGCGAGCCGCTGCGGTCGGCACCGCCGCCGCGGCTGTTCCACTACGCCTTCAACTGCCGCAGCATGGAGGAATCGGATGCCTGGCGGGCTCACCTCGAGCGCAAGGGAGTGGCGTTCCGCGGACCGATGGCCCACCCCGGATTCGGCGCTGTCAGCCTTTATTTCGAGGATCCGTGGGGCACGCGCTTGGAGATCGCCACGTGGCTGTCCGACTTCGAGACGGGCAAGACTGAAGCCCTCAAGCGTGGCGGCGGGATTATGGGTATGCCGCAGCCGTAGGGGCACGGCATACAGTGCGCCTACCCAGGGTGGCCTCGCAACTCTTCGGCGCTGCGGGCCGTGGCGGCGCCCGCCCCGACGAGCCAGTGCTCCCCGCGCGGGTAGATGGCCTGGTTGGGCTCATAGCCTCGGAAGTGGGGCATGATCTCGTGCGCGAAGAGCCGCATTGAGTTCAGGATCTTGGCGTGCGGGATCTGCCCCACCGCGAAGGCGCAGTTGAGGTAGGTCATTCCGGTTTCGCGCGTCAGCCGCTCGACCTTGCCCGCGACCACATCGGCTGTCCCAAACAGCCACTCGTCGTAGAGGAAGTCCAAGTTTGCGTCGCCGTCCGGATCGGCCGGAGGGGTGAGGGCGCGCCCGTGTTTCACGGGCAGGACATTCCTGCGCAACGCTTCCGCGGTTCGCGTGTGCCAGACGCCGTGGTGCACCTGCTCCCGTGCGTCTTTCTCCGTCGCGGCGAGGTAGACCCCACGTTGGACGATGAACTCCTGGGGCCAGGTGACCCCGGCGTGCTCGACCGCGTCCTGAAAGGCGTGCCACGACCCGACCACGCGGGCCATGGTGCTGGTCGTCCCGCCGCTGATGACCTTCATGCCGTGCTGTAGCGCCTGGGCCATGGTCTCCACGCTGGAAGTAGCGCGCCAGAAGGGCGGGTGCGGCTGCTGCACCGGTCGCGGCAGGATGGTGGTCTCAGGTATCTGGTAGTAGCGGCCGTCGTGCGAAAAGCCGGGTTGACTGAGCGCCTTCGTCACTACGTCGAGCGCTTCCTCGAAGATCGCGCGGTTCTCGTTGAGCGGGACACGGAAGCGCTCGAACTCGTACTGCTGATAGCCCGTGCCGAAGCCGACCTCGATGCGGCCGTTCGTGAGCACATCGAGCATGGCGACGTCTTCGGCGACCTGAAGCGGATTGCGGAGCGGCAGAACAACCACCGCCGTGGAGAAGCGCACGCGCTGTGTCTGCGCCGCCATTGTAGGGACCAGCAGCAGTGGATTGGGGTCGAAGCCGTAGCTCGAGAAGTGATGCTCGGCGAGCACGACGTAGTCGAAGCCCAACTCGTCCGCCAGGCGGGCCTGTTCGATGGCGTTCGCGTAGACCTCCGAGGATGGGAGCATCTCTGGGGATTGCATCAGCAGGAATATTCCGAATTTCATGTATGGCCCCCGTTGCGCCGCCGCCGCTCGGCGGGTCTAGCGTCCGGCTTCGGCTTTCTGCGCCGTCCAGAGTTGGAGCGTCAGCTCCAGATGTCCGATATGCATGCCCAAGTGCTCGATAGCATGTAGAATCGACCCTCGGGCCGTCAGGCTTGACATCCAATCCCGTGTGACGGGGAGGCGACAAGGTCCATCGAGGTCCGCTGTCGACATAGGTTCAAGAATGCGCCGCGCGTCGGCCAGCCATTGGTCTGCGCGCTCCTGGACATCAGCGATGTCCTGCGCCTCCGCGCGGAACTCGGCCTCGCGATCTCTATCGTCGGACTCGCCTCCGACGATAGAGACGACCCAATGGCGGGAGGCGCCGAGGGCGTGGGTTGCTATGGCGGCCGGCGAGTTCGTCTCAGGCGAATCGGGGCGCCAACCCATCGCGCCGGCGCCGGCTTCGGTCACGGCGCGCACGAGGTCGCCCGTCAGACGTTCCAGGGTGCCAAGCAGGTCCGTAGTCTCCTGTATCATCCGCTGTGGCCGCCTCCTGCCGCGGTCGAAGCTAGCGCTGCATGTTGATCGGCGCCCCGGGGGCGACACCGGTGACGCGATCGAGGTCGATGATCAGCGCCATGCCCTTGCGATCGCGGTCGGCGTTTTGCTCGGACTGCGGTGCGCTCTCGTAGACTTTCTTGCGAACGCCTTCGCTGCTGTCGAAGTGTGCGTGGCCCACAAAGTTGAACATCATCCGTGGCTCGGGGCTTCGATAGAGCAGCGTCAGACGCGGATTCTTGGCAAGCGCCTTCTGGAGGCCACCTTCGGGGTTCCGCACCCAGATCGCGAGCTGGTCTTTGCTGTACACCTGGGTGCTGCCGCGGAAGGACAAGCGCGGCTGTCCCTGCTCGTCCACATATGCCACCACGACCGGCTTCCCCTGCTCCAGGGCGTGGTCGACGGCTTCCTTAATCGTCTCGTTTATGTCGATGGGACCGGGTGCTTCTGCCATGGTGATTCCTCTCTTACATGAATAGCTGTTGGGCGTGCGTTGGTGTACCAGCACCGTTCCGCAGTATAGATCGCGCTTCGGGAGCTGCGCCGCTCGTGGCCGTCGATGGCCCTCCTGCGCAACGCCCGCATCTCGGCTGCCTGCCCATCAGAGACGCAGAATCTGCCTGATGTGGACGATGTGTATATCCCGCGTGCTCTATGACTTGCAGTGACAGACACTTCCTTTAGGTCCGTCAAACTGCGGGCGAGGTCACGTCACAGTTGAATCACGGCGTGCGGGACGCTTCGTCCATCTCGATCCCAACGACACGCGCCACGCGGTCGAGATCGGCGTCCATGGCAAGAAGAGCAGCCCGGCTGCGCAACGCGACGGCTGCGATCATGCAGTCGACCATTCCTCGCGGAGTTATGCCAACCGCTCGGCAGCGACGGTAGACTCGCACCGCGGCGTCGAAGTCAACCGCCGCGTCGAAAGTCAGCAGTTCGAAGCGAAGCAATAGACGACGAAGGTCGCCCTCCCGTTCGTCGCTACGCGCACCCGCGAGAACCTCCATCACCACGGGCTCGGTCACGGCGATGGCGCCGTCGGTCGCGATCAACTCGGCCAGGCGGCGATGTACCGCGCTGCCTGTTGCCCGGTCGTACTCGACCCAAGCCGAGGTGTCCGCAAGAATCATGCTGCCCCAGAGGGCGGGCTGTCAGCGGGCGGTTCGAGGAGGGCGTTCGCACCCTGCATTGCCAGCGCCTCCTCGCGCGTCATCGGCTGCCCGGCCAAGTGACGCAGCGCCAGCTCAACGGCGTCCGTCTTCGTGCGTACTCCGTAACGGTGCATGATCTGCTGGACGTAAACCTCTTCGATCTCGATGTTCGTGCGTTTCCTGCTCATACATGGATCCTACACCTTCCGTGTACTACACGTGTACCAGTGCTGACTACCCTAGCCCTTACGCTCTCGCTCCTTCAGCGCGCGCAAGACGCGCTCGGGCGTGATCGGGAGCTCCCGGATGCGGACGCCGATAGCGTCGAAGACGGCGTTACCGATGGCGGCGGGCACTGGGGCCGTCGTGCCCTCGCCGAGGCCGTGCGGCTCGGCGTGGCCGTTCGGGTCGACGAGCAGATCTGAGTCGTAGCGGGCCGGCAGGTCCCTGAATGACGGCACCAGGTAATCGGACATGTTCGGGTTCGCCAGAACGCCGCTGTCGTAGACCATCTCTTCCATCAGCGCCTGGCCGAGACCGAAGGTCATGTTGCCGTCCATCTGTAGGGTGGCGAGCGTCGGATTGATCACCTTGCCGGCATAGGTCGCCACGTGCAGGCGCGGAACCGTAACCCGACCTGTCTCGGTGTCGACCTCGACCTCGGCGGCGGCTGTGCACTGGTGCATGTGGCAGGTGGCGACGCCAAGCCCCGTCTCGGCGTTCAGCTCGCCCTCGGTGCGAAAGGTGCCGTTGCCCAGCACGTTGCCCTGGCGGCTCTTGCGGATGATCGAGCTGTAGTCGAGACCGCTTGCAGGCGAGCCCGTGACGAATACACGCCCGTCCTCAAGAACGAGATCCGCGGGCGCGGCCTCAAGCAGGTCTGCCGCCAGCTCGGTGAGCTGCCTGCGCACGTCCTCGGCGGCATAGGTGACCGCCGTGCCCATCATGAAGGTTGAGCGGCTGGAGCTGGTCGTTTGGTCCCAGGGGACGACATCCGTGTCGGCATAGCTGACGCTCACCCGTTCGAATGGCAGCCGAAGCTCGTCGGCAGCTATTTGGGCCAGCACCGTTCGAGAACCCTGACCGATCTCCGTTGTCGCCGTGAGCACCACTGCCGACCCGTCATCGGCCATCACGATCGACGCCGACGAAGTCGAGGGCGTGACCGTGCCCTTGAACGTGCACGCAACGCCGCGGCCGTGCCTGACCGTGCCGTTGCTGACGAGCTGCGTCCCCCAGTCGACCGATCTCGCAGCCGCCTCGAGGAGCTCGGGATAGTGCAGATCGTCGAAGACCTGGTTGGTCGGAGACGGGTCGCCGTCGTGCATGACGTTGCGCAGCCGGATCTCGAGCGGGTCGATCCCAAGCGCGTGAGCGATCTCGTCCAGGTGCGACTCGTACGCCCAGGCGACCTGCGGGATCGAGTACCCGCGGAAGCCGCCGGAGGGCGTCGTGTTGGTGTAAACCGCGTACGAATCGACGGAGATGTTCGGGATGTTGTACGGCCCCGGCGAGCCAAAGCCACCGTTTTTGATCAGGCGCGGGCTGACGTCGGCGTAGGCGCCAGCGCCCCAGAGGATGTTCACCTGCCGCGCGACCATGCGGCCGTCGCGCTTGACGCCCGTCCTGATGGTGGTGACGGATGAGTGTCGCGTGACGGTGAAGAACTCCTCGCTTCGCTCCAGCGCGACGCGAACTGGCCGGCCGGCGGCCTTCCAGCTCAGCGCCGCCACTAGCGGCTCGTGCCGCGGATAGGTCTTGCCGCCGTAGGCGCCGCCGATGTTGTAAACGATCAGGCGAACTTTGGACTGCGGGATTCTCAGCGTTTCGGCGACCTGGAACCGGGCTGTGTAGGGGCTGGATGATGTCGACCAGAGCGTGGCGCGGTCGCCGTCGATCTTCGCGACCGTGATGTGCGGCTCCAGCGAGCAGTGCTGTTCGTGCGGCGTGCGGAACGTCCCTTCAAACACCTCGTCCGCCTGTGCGAACCCCGCCTGGATATCACCCTTGCGCAGGCGGTAGTAGTTGAGGACGTTCTTGGCGTCGCTTTCATTCAGCACGAGATCGGGGAAGGTGAGGAAGTCGCGCTTGGCGATCGTGTCATGAATGACCGGCGCGCCGGCCGCCAGCGCTTCATCCGGCCATACGACTGCCGGCAGCGGCTCATATTCCACGTCAATCAGATCGAGGGCCTCCCGCGCTGTGTCCTCATCGAGCGCGACGACGGCGGCAACCGGCTCGCCCTGGTAGCGGACGCGGTCGATTGCGAGGAGGGGCCGATCAGGGAAGACCGGGCCGTAATGGGAGTTAATCGGAGCATCGATGAGGTCCTGACCGGTCATGGTCGTGATGACGCCGTGTACCTGCTCCGCCCGGCTCGCGTCGATCTTCAGGATGCGGGCGTGCGGGTGCGGCGAGCGCAGCAGCTTGCCGTGCAGCATGCCCGGCAGCTCGATGTTGCCCGTAAACGTAATCGTCCCCGAGACGCGCTCGCGTGAGTCCGGCATGAGGGTTGGTTGGCCTACGGCTGGCATGCATTCACCTTACGCGCTGCGACCCAGGCGCATACCAATGCTATGCGGGCCGCTTACCGTTAGTATGTGAGGATGGGCGTTGGCGTCAGAGTTGGTGCGTAAGACTCTTTGCGGAGGATACCCCGAAACGATGAAGACCAACTCGCGCGCTCGGTCGGGCTACGATCTAATCGCCCGCTGCATTCGCCCCGAGCGCACCTACCCTGGCGACCCCGATGCGTACGTCGTCGAGCGGCAGATCCCCGTCTGGGCGCTGGTCGGCCACTGGCGAGCGGCCGGCCGAGATGCGAAGCTGACGGCCTCAGAATTCCAGGTGAAGCCGGACACGGTCGAAGCGGCTATCGCCTACTACCGGCTTCATCGCGATCTGATCGATGCCCGGCTAGCGGCTAACCAACCCGCCTAGCCTCAGTGGCGATGGCCAGATTTCTGATCGACGAATGTGTGGCTGGCCAGGCTGCTGACTTCCTCCGAAGCGAGGGCCATGACGCCTTGAGGATCGAACTCATTCGGCGCAAGCGAACCGCTGACGATGCTGTTCTTTGGCTCGCGATAAACGAATCAAGGTCCGTTATTACTCACAACATAAAAGACTTCGTGATGCTGCATCGTGCCTGGCACCTCTGGGGTCTAGCCCGGCCTCACCCGGGCATTCTCCTGCTTGAGCAGCAAGTTGTGTTTCGTGGAGATGAGGTCGGCCAGCGAGTGTGCGAGTTTCTGGCGCTCGGGCTGCCATTGCCCAATGAGCTCTACCAGTTCGGTGCTACCCGCAGGTGGGTGCGGTTCGACACTGAGCAGTCGATCGCCGACACACTCGATATCGATCCGGAGGCACCCCTCGGTCCATGAGTTAGGCGCTGCGAGATGCGGGCGCGGCCAGCGTCGGCACCTGCCCACCCAACACTAGCCAAATGCGATCGATGATGTTTGAGGAGGCATTGCGACGGAGAGGAAGACACGCAAACAGCGCCGGGGCGTGGAATACGTGGGGCGCCTCGTCGACCATGAGGGTGTACCGGTGCTCCCCGGCTCTCCCGCCTGGGAGAAGCTCAGCGAGCGGGTGAGCGCGGCGTGGGGAGTGGCGATAGCCTGGCGGCGCGATCACCTGCCAGAGGGTGCGGAGACAAGCCTACCCTACCAGCAAGCGCGTGGCGTGCCTAGCCTGACGCGGGAGCCGTCGGAAGCGACGGATTTCGCCGCGTATGCGAATCTGCCCGGTGGCGGCGCCGAATCTGGGACCGAGTTGATGTTCCATCCACGACATCCCCTCGCGCACTCGCAAGCGCCGCGCTCAGAGCGCGGGGTCAACCGGCGCCTTCAGGGGCTCCCTCAATTATTGAGGAGAGGGGTCTTACTCGCTACAAAACCTCCTAAATCAGGGAGTTTATTCCATGTAGCTGATGCCGTTTCTTGCTCCTGTAGGTATCCGTTCGGTTTATCACCGGGTATAAGGATTGCGGTTCAACCGGGCGGCGCGAGCGGAGTGCGGTCTACGGCGAATCTGTACCTATTGGAGCCCACGGACACGTAGCGGGTGTTATTGTCTCGGTCAGTCGTAATTAGATTCAGGGGGTTTATAGGCGTTGGGGCGCCTGCCTCGGCGCTCTTCAATCCCGCTGTCGCGGCTCCCACAGCAGCAGCAGCCCCTGCGATGAGCTGCCTTCTGCTCAGACGGCAATGCTGATAGCGGCCTGAAGGTGGAATGCGCATGTCTACACCTCGCGTGTGGTTACTTGCCGCCGCAGCCGCTCGGCGGCGTCGAGGACGGCATCGAGAATCTTGACGTAGCTGCCGCAGCGGCAGAGGTTTCCGGCGAGATATTCTTTGACCTCGTCCGGCGACGGAGCAGGATTCTCTTCGAGGAAGGCCTTGGTTGTCAGGATGAAGCCGGGGGTGCAGTAGGAGCACTGGAAGGCGGTGTTGTCGACGAACGCCCGCTGGATGGGGTGCAATTCCTCCTGAGCGAGTGATTCGACCGTCGTAATCTCCTTGCCCGTGGCGAGCGCCGCAAGGGTCAGGCAGGTCGAGATCGGTTTGCCGTCGATGAGCACGGTGCAGGCGCCGCACATGCCGATGCCGCAGCCCTCGCGCACACTGAACAGCTTGAACTCGCGGCGCAGCACGTCGAGCAGCGTGTGGTGCGTCGCGACCGCGACCTCCTGCTCCCAGCCGTTGACTTTGAGCTTGACGAGCTTTTTCAAATGTGGCCCATCCTCCGGCCTCTTCCCATCGGGAAGGGGAGGCTATTTCCAATCGGGGGCGAAGCCCCGAGCCCCCTTTTCGAGGGAGGGGGCGTTTTGCTGTCCGAGCCTCAGAGTCGCAAGAGAAGGGCGGTGCCGCGTCCCCTCTCCCGGGGAGAGGGCTAGGGCGAGGGCGTACCCGGAAGTAGCACCATCCCAGGAAGTGTGCAGTCTCCATCGAGTGCCGATCGCACGGGCGGGCGAGGTCGCCCGCGGTCCCACTAGAACGCCCCGCCTCATTCATGACCTCCCGTCTGCTTCTGCCGCAATGCGCGCAGCACTTTCTCGGGCGTGATCGGCAGGTCCGTGATGCGGACGCCGACGGCGTTGTAGACGGCGTTGGCGACACAGGGCATCACCGGCGGAACGGAGGTCTCGCCGATGCCGTGCACCTCGCCGGCCTCAGGATGCTCAATGGCCGCAACGCTCAAGCGCTCGGGCATGTCCTTGAAGGACGGGATCATGTAATCGGACAAGTTGGGATTCGTTAGCCGCCCGCCGTCGTAGACCATCTCCTCGAACAGAGCCTGCCCGACCCCGAACAGCGTGCTGCCCTCGATCTGCAGCTCGCACAGCTTCGGGTTGACCACACGGCCGGCGAAGCAGGAGGAATGGAATCGCAGGATATCGACCTTGCCCGTCTCGGTGTCCACCTCCACCTCGCATGCCGCCGCGGCATGGTGCCAATGGGTGGAGCCGATCCCCTGGCCAGTCTCGGGATCGAGGCCGCCGCTGGTCACGAAGGTGCCGTGTCCGAGGATGTTGCCCGACCGCGATTTGCGCACGACCTCGCCATAGGCCAGGCTTTGCGGACCGCCGCGGACCTTCACTCGCCCGTCGATACACTCGAGGTCGTCGGGCGAGATCTCCAGGATGTCGCCTGCGAGCTCCTTGAGCTGCTCGATCGCGTCGTCGACGGCCATCGTGACGGCAGTGCCCATCATGAACGTCGTTCTGCTCGAGCTGGTGATCTGGTCGTAGGGCGTCGCATCCGTGTCCGGCTCGGAGACGATGACAGACTCCATCGGTAGGGCGGCCGCCTCGGCCGCAAGCTGGGCGAGGACGGTCTTCGCGCCCTGGCCCATCTCGACGCTGGAAGTGAGCACGTTGAGGCTGCCGTCGTCGTTCAGCTTGCAGCTCGCGGAGGATGTGGAGGGCGTCACTGAGCTCTTAATGACGCACGTGATCGCCTTGCCGCGCCGCTTCGTTGTGCCCTCACCCTGACCCTCTCCCAGAGGGAGAGGGGAAACGGATGTGCCCGTTGGTCTCCCCTCCCCATTTAGGGAAGGGGGCGGGGGAGAGGTCTTGCGTTGCCACCAAGCGTCCTCGGGCCGCCAGTCGATGGCGCGTTTGGCGTCGTCGAGAAGCAGCCCGCGGTAGTGCATATCGTGGACGGTCTCTCCGGTGGCGAAGGTGTCGCCGTCGCGGAGCACGTTCAGCGCCCGAAACTCGAGCGGGTCGTAGCCGAGCGCCTCGGCCATCATGTCCATCTGGCTCTCATACGCCCAGGCCGCCTGCGAGACGCCGTACCCGCGGAAGGCGCCGGCAGGCACGACATTGGTGTAAACCGCGTACGAGTCTACCCAGACGTTGGGGATGCGATAGGGGCCGGCAACCCCGTAGCCGCCGTTTTTGATCAGGCGCGGGCTGATGTCGGCGTAGGCGCCGGCGTTGAAGTAGCAGGTCGCCTTGCGCGCGACGATGTAGCCGTCTTTGTCGACACCAGTCTTGAGGTGCAGGACGGCTTGGTGCTTGGTGGACATTAGGAAGTCCTCCTCGCGACGGAGGACGATCTTCACAGGCCGGCGCGCCTTCCAGGCGAGCACGGCGGTGAGCGGCTCGAGCTTCGGGTAGCATTTCGATCCGTAAGCGCCGCCGAGGGTATGGACGATGACGCGGACCTGCGACTGCGGTAGTTGGAAGATCTCTGCCAGTTGACCCCTGACCGCGTGCGGGGATTGCGTTCCTGCCCAGACCGTCAGCTTGCCGGCCTCGACCAGCGCCATGCAGACGTGCGGCTCGAGCGGAACATGCTGGACGGGCGGGCAGCGAAAGGTGTGCTCGAAGATGTGCGCCGACTGCAGGAAGCCCGCTTCGACGTCGCCCTTGCGCAGCTTGAAGTGGTTGAGACGGTTGCTGCCCTCGGCGGTGTTCAGGATGATGTCCGCGTAGACGGCGCCGCGCTGCTCGGGCCAAGTATCGTGCAGAATCGGCGCACCCGGCTCCAGGGCTTCCTCCGGCTCAAACACTGCCGGTAGCTGCTCATATTCGACCTCGATCGCGTCGAGCGCAGCCTCGGCGCTGTCCTCGTCGATCGCCGCGACCGCGGCGACGGGATCGCCGGCGAAGCGCACCTTGTCGATCGCGACCACCGGCTGGTCGCGGATGACCTGGCCGTAATAGGGGTAGAAAGCCGGGTTGTCGATGAGGTCGTTTCGGCTAAGGACGGCCAGCACGCCGGGTATGTGCTCTGCCTTTGAGGTGTCAACGCGTAGGACGCGGGCGTGCGGATAGGGGCTGCGCAGAATGCGTCCCACCAGGCAACCGGGCAACTCGGCGTTGAGGACGTAGGAGATAGTTCCGCGGACGCGTTCACCCGCATCAATCATCGAGACCGGCTTGCCAACGGTTGACGGCATGGCTACCTCGCGGGCGGGTTTGAAACCCGCCCCTACAGCTACCCCTTGAGCGCTTTCTCGACTGCGCGCCGCACAAAGACTGACGCCATCTCGCGGCGGTACCAGGCGGAGCCGCGCAGGTCGCTGAGCGGGTCGATGGCCTGGGCGTAGTGTTCGGCAATCCGGCCGATTAGGTCGGGCGTGAGCTGCTGCCCCGCCGCCAAGGTCTCGGCCTCCGGAAACTCCTGGGGCGTGCTCGTAACGGCGCCGAGTGTGACACGCAGTTCCTGACAGATACCAGCATTCGTGCGAACCCATGCGCAGGCGCCGATACACGGCCGGTCCTCGGAGGAGCGGGTCACGTATTTGAGATAGGACTGTAGAGCACCCTCTGACTCGGACGGGACGATCACCTCAGTCAGGATCTCGTCCGGCGCAAGCGCAGTCTCGTAAAAATCGCGGAAGAACTCGGTCAGCGGGATCTCACGCCGGCCGCTCGGTCCTTCTACAACTACTCGTGCGCGCAGGGCCAGCAGCACGCAGGGCGGATCGGAGGCGTAGTCGGCCTCGGTCAGGTTGCCACCGACCGTTGCCGCGTTACGGACGCGGACGTTGGCGACCTGCCCAAACGTCTGCGCCAGCACCGGGAAGTGCTCGCGAACAACCGGCGAGGTCTCAGCCTGCCGGATCGTCGTGAGCGCCCCGAGCCGCAGCCCGACGTTGGGGTCATAGCGAATTCCGTCAAGGCCGGCAATGCGGCTCAGGGTGATCAGGTATCGCGGAGAGATGAGCCGGTTCTTGAGCATCAAGACGAGGGCGGTGCCGCCGGCGATGACCTTCGCCTCATCACCGTGCTCGCGCAGCGAGGCTGCAGCCTCGGCGACGGTCGTGGGCTCCAGGATGTCGATGTCCGGCATTCCGTATGTACCTTGCCTAGCTTCCCATCCTTCGACAGTCTCAGGATGAGCGGTAAGCGCACCTGAGTAGGGGGAGAGACCTACCGGGACAGCGGGCGACTCGCCCGCTTCTCCGGCACTTCTCGGGCGCCGGCGAGGTGCCGGCGAGGTGCCGGCGCTCCCAGGATTGCGCTTCTGCCCGGCGCGGCCGAATTCTATACCATGCACCGAAGCCCAACAATCGTTTGACCGGATCGATCACGGCTGTGGACGGCAGGATGCAGCTAGCGACCTATGTCCGCCTTTTTGCGGACGCTCAAGGCGAATCCCATTTCGAGGATCTGCAAATGGACTTGGCACCGGTCGACTTCGCACCGCCCGCTGCACCGGTTAACCTCGGGCAGTTCCTCCCGACCGCGCACTCTTACTATGTCGGCGTGCCGGTCGGTTGGCACGACGAGGTGACGCATCCATCTCCGCGCCGGCAGAGCTATAGCAACCTGCCTGGTGAGTACGAGGTCACTGCAAGCGATGGCGAGGTGCGACGGTTTGGCGCCGGTAGCGTGCTGCTGCTTGAAGACACGACCGGCAAAGGGCACTCCACGCATTTCACGGGTGATGAAGATGTCCTAATGCTCTGAGTCGCCGTCTCCGTTAGTTCACCTCGAACTGGCAGCGCTCGATGCTGGTGACGATCGGCGCGACGAGCTCACGGCGGATGCGGTTGTGCTCCGCGTCGGCGTCGTAGGCTTGGTAGGCGGCGCGGTCGGCGAGATCGGAGACGACGGCGAAACCCGCGTTGCCGTCGCGGAGGCCGAGATCGCCACCCACGGTCATCCGGAGGAGGCCCGGAAGCTTCAGTTCCCTTAGAGCCCGTGCAACCGCTTCCACGGCCTCCGGCGGAGTCCCTTCTTTGAGATGGGCGACGACGACGTTTCTGATCATGGTGCCCTCCTCGTTGACCGAATATCGACAGTCTACCTGTGGCAGCAAGAGACCAGACTGAGCGACAATGACGGTCATGCAGATCGGCTTTCACCTCACGCCATTCTGGAGCCCCACCGACCGCTCGCCGACCCGGATCATCGACGAGGCGATCGGGGTGATCGCGGCTGCCTCAAAGATGGGCTACGGCTGGGTCTCGGTCGGCAACCATTGGCTGTCGCACCCGACGATCTGGCCGCAGCCGATCCCGCTTCTCGCCCGCCTCGCGCCCGAGACCGGCGACATGCTGCTCAAGACGTCGGTGATTCTGTTGCCGCTGTTCAACGCCATCGACATGGCCGAGACGATCGCCACGCTCGACCACATCACCCACGGGCGGCTCATCGCTGGCTTCTCGATCGGCTACCGAGAACAGGAGTTGGAGGCGGTCGGGCTCGAGCGCAGGGATCGCGTCCCCAAGCTCGAGGAGTCGATCGAGTTGATGAAGCAGCTCTGGACCGGCGAAGAGGTGACCTTCGAGGGCCGTTACACGAAGGTGATCAAGGGCCGGATGGGCTTCACGCCGTTCCAGAAACCGCACCCGCCGCTGGAGATGGGCGCCCAGAGCGAGGGGGCGACCAGGCGCGCAGCCCGCATTACCGACGGCGTCTTCTTCGGTCCGCAGGTCGCGTGGAGAGACGTCGCAACGCTCGCGAACGTCTATCGCGACGCGCGTCAGGAGCTGGGCAAGCCGCTCGGCATGCTGGGGGCCTCGCGCAGCCTGATGCTGGCCAAGAGCAAGGACGACGCCAAGCGCGTGGCCGAGCAGTATCTCGACAAGACCTTCAATATGTACCGAACCTGGTCGATGCAGGAGCGGGGGATGGTCGAGCTGACGCTCGGCCACGAGCGAGGGCTGGACGCCTGGGCCATTCACGGCTCCGCCGCCGACTGCGTCGAGACGATTTTGCGGGCGCGCGATGAGTGCGGGCTCAACCGGATCGGCTTTACTATCTACAGTCTGCCGCCATCCCCGGGGGCGCGGATCGAATACCTGCAGATGATCGCCGAGGACGTCGTCGCAAAGGTCGTAGCGCCCGATTAGGCGTAGGGGGCGGGCCTGTTTTAAACCCGCCCCTGCGGGTACCGAGGCGACCTTCATGCGAACGGGCGGTGAGTACCGCGAGAGCCTCGCGGGGCCGTCTATGGCGCTCGACGGTGGTAGAGAATACGCCCCGCCAAGACCGTTTCCCGTTCGTAATCGCTCGCCAGGAGCTGCTGGAAGGCGGGGAAGCGGTTGATGTACTCAATGGCATCCAGATCTTCGCCGGTGATCCAGCTCTCGGGCTGATCTGGGTGCAGGACGATGTAGGCCGGGCGCCTTTCCCGCAGCTCCTCAACGAACTCAGCCTGCCAGCGAGGAGGAGACCAGCGACTCATCAACGGATACGACAGGACGAATCGAGATCCCAGGGGCCGGCCGGCAAGGATGTAGAGCGCCGGGTCGAACCCCCAGACGTACATCGAGTCGTGTTGCCGGCTTCGCTCCTGGATGTAGCGGGAGACAAGCTGCTCATCGCGCAGGCCGGAGATCGTTGGTGAGGACCCCTGCCACTCCTTCGGGTGCCGGTAGTAGGCTAGGTAGCTCCGCCAGGCGGCGACACCGTTGTCCCAGAGCTCCGTCGATCCAAACAGGAGAATGGCGGAGATGACGCCGGTCGCGAGCAGCGCAGTGGCCCTGCCTTTATGGCGAGCGATCGCCCCACGCAATTGATCCCAACCCCAGGCGCCGAGCAGGGCCAGGAACGGAACCATGTAGCCGTAGTGGTACCAGAAGAACTTGAGTTGCGCGGCCACTCCCACGTAGCAGACAACTACAAATAGGAGCAGTCGCTGTATACGTCGCTTCCCGAGGGCGGCTCCCACAACGCCGGCGGCAAGAGCAGGAAACACCAGGAACAGCCGAGGGTCGGCCCAATTCCAGAACGCCTCTCTCAGCGCGCCCCAGTATGCCGGCAGCGTCGGGCCGGTCGATGGGTTCCAGGCGCCTCCGGTGCGTGTGTAGCCCGCGGCGTAGCGCATCGTTGCGACGAATTCTCCAAGAGCGCCGCCGGCGACCAGGTAGATGAGAATCGCTGCCTGCACCAGCGCAAAGCCGGCGCCGAGCCAGAGCATTCGCTGCAGCCAGAGCCCGGCCCGAGTACCGGTGCGGGCGCGTGTGAGTAAGACGAGGGGGAAGAAGGGGACCAGCAGGACCGTAGTGGCTCGGAGCTGAAAGGCGAAGCCGAGCGCCACACCGGCCGGGATCAGGTACGCGCGGCGTCCGCAGGCCGCGTCATACAACAGCAGCGAGAGAAGCAGGGGCAGGACCGCCAGGCTGTCGGGCTGGGCGCTCTGCCAGAACGGAATGTCGGTTGAGCACACGAAGGCATAGACCAGGGCGGCAATCAGACCGGCACGCCGGTTCCACCAGCGGCAACCCAGCTCGGCAACGAGAACGGACGATGCCGCAGTCCAGATTAGATTGAACAGCCGCACGTTGTGCGCGACATCGAATGGACCGTGGATCGCGAGGGCGTAGAGCAGATAGAGCCCTGGGAGCTTGAAATCCCAGGCGTCTTTGTATGGGAAACCGCCGGCCGCCACCGTCCTGCCAACCACCGCAAAGAGGGCCTGGTCTGGGTGAAGCGGGAGGATAAGCGTCGGCAGCATCAGCACGGCGGCGGCGATTCCCGTGAGGACAACTGTCACGACCCGAGCGCTCACGCCCTGCGTTTGCTGTGGCGTCATTCCGCGCTCTCTCCCATCTTCCCTGTGTCGTTTGCGCGAACAGGGTACCCTGCATGGCGTGACAACGAAGCGCCACGACACTCTGAGAGAACGCAGCGCTAACCCTCGGGCTCCGCCCCCGCGCCCCGTGACCTAATCCCCAGCCCCTTCCCCCGCGCGGAAAGGGGAGAACCTCTGCGAGAGAGCAATGCGACGCAGCACTGAACGTATCCTCACCACCCACACCGGCAGCCTGCCGCGCCCGAATGAGCTGACTGACCTGCTACTTGCGTCTGACCGCGGGGGCGCTGCGTTCGACGCGGCGGTGCAACGAGCCGTCGAGGACGTGGTCAAGCAGCAGCGGTCCATCGGTATCGACATCGTCAACGATGGCGAGCAGGGAAAGGCCAGCTTCGCGACCTACGTAACCGACCGGCTGACGGGCTTCGAGAGTGAGCCGCATGGACGTGAGGCGTCTGTAGAACAGTCTTGGTTCCCTGATTACTATGCAGCCCGTACTGCGTCTCTGGGACATGCAACCGTGCTGGCCTGCAGCGGGCCGATTGTCTGGATGGGCGAGGAGCAGGTTCAACAAGACATCGACCGCCTGAGATTTGCGATGGGCTCGATGGAGGCCACGGAGGTCTTCATGACTGCAGCCTCGCCCGGGACGGTCTGGTACTACCAGCCGAATACCTACTATCCAAGTCACGAAGCATACATCTACGCCGCCGCTGACGCCATGCGGCATGAATACGAAGCCATCCACCGTGCCGGCTATCTGCTGCAGCTCGATTGCCCGGATCTGGCGGGAGGCTGGAATCGCCGCGAGTTCGCCGATAGGACCGCCGGCGACTTCCGGCGCATGGCACAGCTTCACGTCGAGGCGCTGAACCACGCGACCCGCTCGATACCGGCGGACCGCATGCGACTCCACGTCTGTTGGGGGAACATCGAAGGGCCGCATACGCGAGATCTGCCGCTGGAGGAAATCATCGATATTCTCATGTCCGCCCGCCCGCAGGCACTATCAATCGAAGCGGCGAACCCGCGCCACGCGCATGAGTGGACGCTGTTTCAAGACATCAAGCTGCCACAGGACAAGATTTTGATTCCTGGCGTGCTGGACACCACGAGCAATTTTGTCGAGCACCCGGAGCTGGTGGCGCAGCGGATCGGTCGCTATGCCAGCGTCATCGGTCGTGAGCGGGTGATTGCCGGCGGCGACTGCGGCTTCGCGACCCTCGCGCGCCGCGCGCTTCCCGTGCACCCAACGGTAGTGTGTGCGAAGCTCCGGTCTCTCGTCGAAGGCGCACGGCTGGCGTCGGAGACGCTGTGGGGACACGTGACATTGCCGTAGGGGAGAGCTTGCACCCTCCCGCCTGCCCGAGCCCTACGGAGTCGAGCGGCCTTGTGCGAGCCGCGTCTGGGCCTTAATGTCGCGGGGCAATCTCATCCAGGCCAAACAGGGCTGGCGCATTTCGATTGAGAATCAGATCGACGTCGCTTTCCGGCAGCCCTACGTCTTTTACGTAGCTGAAGGTCTCGCCGTAGGGCTCTGAGGCGAGCAGGACAGGGTAGTCGCTGCCAGGAACGATGCGATCGGCGGCGAATGCCTTCCAGGCAGCCAGCAGTGCCGCGTGGGAGCCGTGCCCGACGGTGTCGTAGTAGAGGCGGCGAGCGGTCACGCTCGGCGGCTCCGCGAGGGCCGGTGCCGCTCCCTCTATATGAGTGAGCGTCGAACCGAGTACCGGTGAGCCGGGGAGCTGGTGGTCCATTCGGTGCAGATTCACCGGGATCATGCCGCCAAGATGCGAGATGATGATCTTGATGTTGGGATAGCGGACCGGAATCTGGCGCACGATCAAGTGGGCGACGGTCATGGTGTCCTCAAGCGTTGCGCCCATACCGCCGGTGAGGCCCCAGTCAGTGACCATCGGCGAGCAGATTCCGCAGCCGGCCGGGTGGTAGTAGAGAACGGTCCCGCGCCGGTTCATCTCGTCGTACAGCGGCTCGAACTCGGCGGCAACCGTCGACACATCCAGACAGGAGCAGTTGAGCGTCACGCCGGCCATTCCGAGCTCGTTGAGTCCGCGCTCCATCTCCCTGAGCGACGCGTCGACGTGCGGAAGCGGCAGCGCCACGTACGCGGCGAAGCGGTCGGGATAGCGGTGAACCAGCTCGGCGTAGGGTTCGTTGCAGGACTTGGCCGCCTCGATCGCCTTCGCCTCGTCGGACACATACGGCGACATAATTCCGTGCGAGAGCACCTGCATCTGTACGCCGGCCTCGTCCATGAGCTGGATGCGGCCGTCAATCTGCTCCTGGGTGTCGTTGTCGGGGAAGTTCTTCCAGCTGGGCGGACGGTTGCGCCCGGCGATTCGCTGCATCGTCTCGGTATAGCGCCTCGGCGAGTAGTGGGCGTGAACGTCGATCAGCACGGGCGAAACCTCCTCATGGCCGGTGAGTGGGGTGATCTATGACAGCCAACGAAACGAGCCAACGGCGAGGACCAACGGTGATACCCTCCAGGCGAGACGTTCTCCTGGGAGGGATACAACATGCCACAGTATGTCGGAATTGGAAAGCATGACCCCAGCGAGTGCCCGGGGGCCAATGGCAAGATGCGCGAGGTTTGGAAAAAGGTCACCGCGGGCGCGCCCGCCATGCATGAGAAGCACGGCGTGAAGCTGGTGCTGGGGCCGTTGCACCTCGATCCGAGCCACAGCATTTTGGCGGTCATGGAAGCGCCGAATCAGGATGCCGTGCAAGATTTCTTGATCGAGAGCCGCCTGGGCCAGATTCAATCCATGGAGCTCTATCGCGGCACCGACCTTATGGCCCTGTTTGCGCAGGGGGATGCTTCGATGCCGCCGCTCTACTAGCGGCGCAGACGCGGCCGCGCGTAGAAAAATACTCCGCTTGTCTCCCCTGTACTACCCATAGCCGGCGATCCGCTGGCAGAATTGCGGACGCAAACTGTAGGTGAGGCGGGCTGCATCCCGGCGGGAGGACAGGCTATGAGTATCGATCCAAATCGCGAGCCGGGGGAGGTTCGGCGGGAGGAGGCCACGGCGGTCCACGAGACAAGCGCCGGAACTCCGGAGCCCAGGGTCGAGCGGGAAGAACTCGTCGAGCAGGGCGCCGGCATGGAGCGGCGGGAGAGCGTGGTGCGCGACCGTAGTGGCGAGGAGCACCGCCAGATTTTGACGAATGACGTGGCCGGGAGCCAATGGATGTGGCTCTCGAAGCTATCGTCGGTCGTCTGGCTGATCATCGGGGTCATCGAGGTGCTCATCGGGCTGAGAGTGATTCTGCGGGCGATCGCGGCCAATCCAGCCAACGATTTCGCCCGCTTCGTCTACAGCGCCTCGGCGCCGTTCCTGTCGCCGTTCTTCGGCCTGACGGGCACGCCGTCGGCGGGCGGCGCAGTGCTCGAGGTGCCGTCGTTGGTCGCTATGGCGGTGTACTTCCTGATCGGCTGGCTGATCGTCTCGGTGATCTGGCTGGCGGAGCGACCGCTGACGCATAGCGCGACGCGATACGACCGCAACCGGCTGTAGACGGGGAGGGTGCTCCATCTTTCCTGGTTCGACAGGCTCGTATGAAAATACCGGACGCTGTAGGGTCATGATGCCTCGGGAAGCGGTTCCAAGTGAACGCTGAAGCCGATCCGCTGGAGCTGGCGCACCGCCCGGCGC